>Ga0180438_10001258_pt1 | contig 45010 bp, 39 predicted proteins | sample SS_ome_12_FD_132455 | JGI IMG/M metagenome (GOLD analysis project Ga0180438, IMG submission 132455) | Hypersaline lake sediment archaeal communities from the Salton Sea, California, USA - SS_3_D_2 metaG | ecosystem: Environmental > Aquatic > Non-marine Saline and Alkaline > Hypersaline >...
AACACTCTGATTGCCCATCACTTTGCAGGGGCTAAACAACTTGAGAAGGGAGAGCTGTTGGGTGTGGACCTTGGCTCACGATTCAACGGATACTACTCAGACGTAGCCCGCACGGCGGTATGTGGCACGCCATCGGAGAAGCAACGCGATACGTACAAAAGATTACGCGAAGCTCAGCGCGATACGATAGCCCAGATGAAGCCAGGGGTACGAGTGTGTGACGTATACAACCATTGCAAGAAAGCGTTCGAGGACCGGGGGTTGACGCTTACGATGCCACACATCGGTCACAGCCTCGGCATCGGCGTCCACGACTACCCTATGGTCGAACCTGCCAATACCGCTGTACTCAAGGCCGGCATGGTCATCGACATCGAGCCGAATTATGCACAGACTGGCGACGGCAAATATCGTCTGGAAGACTTGGTGCACGTAACGCCAGATGGTCCGGTGATACTCAGTGATTACTCTGACACTGAAGAGTTGTTCATCATCGAGTGAATCAGAATTCATCGCGGATGAACAGATGGTCAGGCTGGTGAGGGCGAGGACAGTATGAGGAACAGCCATCAGACACATTACGCAAGGGGGGTTGGCAATGAAAGTGAAGCTGACGGAATTGAGGCGAGTTACAGAGAAAGCAATCCTGCACTATGGTTACAATAAAGAGGAATCCGAAATAATCCTTGACGTGCTACTCTACGCCCAGCTCAGAGGAAACAATCAGGGTATCGTGAAGCTCATTGGCGGTGGCATACCCAAAGATCCACAGGCGGGCGAGATCGAAACTGTAAGAGAGACCAAACTCTCTGCACTCATCAATGGGAACTGGAATCATGGGATGGTGGTTCTCAAGAAAGCTGTGGACGCGGTTCTGGAGAGAGCCAGACAGCATGGATTTGGCATCGTTGGAACCTTCAACACGAACACCTCCACCGGGGCCATTGGCTATTTCGCCAGACGACTAGCCGAGGAGGATCTCGTAAGCTTTGTTTTTGCCGGTTCTCCTCCCATTGTCTGTGTCCATGGTTCGTATGAGCCCATTTTTGGCACGAACCCTGTTGCGATTGGATTACCGAGTGATGGTGATCCAGTAGTACTCGATATGGCAACCGCAGCCATGGCCTGGTATGGTCTCGTTGAGGCCAAGACAGCCGGCCGATCGATTCCGAATGATGTTGCCTATGACAACATGGGCAACTTGACGACGGATCCGAGCCAAGCGCTAGAGGGTGCAATCCGTCCTTTCGACAGGGGTTACAAAGGCGCTGGCCTTTCTACGATCTTTGAGATACTCACTGGTCCGTTAGTTGCAGCCTCGTTTGCCGGGATCGGTGAGGTCCGGCGCAATTCGGGAAACCTGGTCTTTGCCATTGATCCCGAGTTGTTGGTTGATAGGAGTGAATTCAAGGAAAGTGTATCGAGCCTGGTGCAGAGGGTGAAACGTACAAAGAAGCTTCCAGGTGTTGACGCGATTTACGTGCCCGGTGAAAGAGGCGATAACCTAACTCGAGGCGTACTGCAGTCTGGAGAGATCGACATCGAGGACAATCTATATGCGGAACTGAAAAGAGTTGTTGGAGAATTGTAGCTTTTTGAAAGGCCAAGGTAGACTATTTGGTAACCTGGGACAGAAAGCATTTTGTTGACGTTCCGGAATGGCCGAAAGGTCAGGCTTGACCATCAATTCTTCAAATGAGCTGTTGTCCACCGCTCAAGATGAGTGATCTTGAACCATGCTGGTGAAATTCAAACCCAGTGGGCTTCCAACAGATCTTGGTGTCAGCCCTGGGGCGAGTCCGGAGGAGTTTGACAGAGCACAAGGTTTCCCGTCGGTCGCACTCGAATAACTGCAACGACCATGGGATGGCGAGATTTCCGGGAAAGCCGACGGCAATTTCACGACAGTGCTACACCACCCTGGCGATGCGAAAGAAGTTCATAAGCAGCACCATGCCGTCGTGCTGCTCCTCAGTGTATGCTTCAGGGTGAAACTGGACGCCATAAACCAAATGGGTCTTGTGCCTAATGGCTTGGATTCGGCACATTTCGTTGGAGGCCAGCAATGTGAATCCAGGCGGTATCTCTTGCATCCCCCACTTGTGATTTTCCCAGAACATCGGCTTGTTGTCTAAACCTTCGAAGAGAGGATCGGAGTGCAGAATGTTCACAGCAGTAAAGCCGTACTCTTTCAGCGTGCCAGCAGATGCATCTGGAAGCGGGTCCTTGTTGCCTTTAGGCAGCAGTCCCAGGGGACCGCTGGGAATGTCGTAGGCATAGCCAATGAACTGATGCCCTCCACAGAGGCCCATGATGGGTATGTTTCCCCCGCGGATGATTCGGAAGAGCTCCTGGCAGCGGCTAAAGTCATATCTGTCCCATGCAGTACCACAGCCACTAAGTAGCAAAGCCCTGACGTTCCATTCTTGCAGTTTTTTCTCTGTGATTTGCGTATAGTGCTGGAGGACACAGACCATTCCTGTGATCTGTTCGAATCGGAATTTGAGCTCGGTCCGCTTTCCCCAATGCATTATCCTTTTATCGTCGCCCAAGGTAGTGCAGGGGAACTTGACGACATTTTCATGTTCCATGTCCACAAAGCAGAGCATGCCAACTCTCTCCAGTGAATTGCATTCAGGTTTTCTACACGGTCAGTAGCCGGGTAAGCTCTCTGACATTCGGCAAGTGAGTCAGGCGGTCAACAGCTTCTTCCAACGCGGCAATTTGGTCTTGTGTAATAACATCGGTTGACAGTGCTCGGAATTTCTCAAGTAGCTCTGCGTCGCTTAGGGGATTCTCCGGGTTTCCTTTCGGGAATTCAACTGTCGTGGTGAAGCTTCCGCTGCTGGTATATAGCGTGACCTTGGACACCGTTTTCTCTGGAAACTGACGATCGTATTCAGGGTTAATGGTGATCTTGACTTTCCTAGCAAGTCTCAGCACTTCCGGGTTGTGCAGATTGGCTTCGGTCATCTCTGCCAGTCCCACTCTGCCGTAGAGCAGGGCCAACGCAATACAGAAAGGGATACTGAATTGGGCAGCTATGGCTGTATCCGGTACAGGCCTATCCAATCGCGTTGCCTCGTAAAATGCCTCCACCCATACAGACTCAATCTCTTGAGGTTTCAGGCGGTGTCGGCTCACCAACTCCAAGACGCCATCAATGGCCGGATGGGACCATCTGCAGGAAGCATGCGGTTTAAAGTAGGTCTTAAGAATGGCATACTCTTGTCCCAGGCCCTCTACTAATTGATCGGTATCGTATCGGCCAGGCCGATCGAAGGCATCCTTTGCTCCTTCAAAACCTTGTTGAGCCAAAAAAGCAGCGGCACACCCGACCATGCCCGCCCACCCGATCCCTTCCTTGGCCATCCCTCCACCACCGGGGAACGGGGCGTGTGCCAGGGTAATGCCAATGGCGTGTTGGAACGAGGAAGCGTCAAGCCTAAGGAGTTTCGCAGCTGCGGTGACAGCACCAAAAGCTCCCCAGATACCAGTACAATAGAATCCCTTTTTGAAAGTGGGTGTTCTGGATATGCTTGCCCGAACAGCCACTTCATAACCTGCTACGATGGCCGTCAGCAGGTCCTCCCCACTGGCGTTCACTGTTTCGGCAACAGATAGCGCTGCGGGGATAACGGAGGCCCCAGGGTGGCCCATGGCTGGACGATGTCCATCGTCGAGATCCAGTGCACTGGCTGAGGCCCCGTTTACCCAGGTAGCACCACTGGGACTCAGCTTCCGGGAAAAACCCACGACAGTAGCATCGCCTGTGTTAAACTGCCCAAAAGCAAACTGCGCACTGAGCTGGGCCATTAGAGTTCTGCTTCCAGCGATGGCCGCGCCTAATAGATCGAGTACGCACCGCCTGGCCTGTTGGAACAAAAGGTCGGAAACTCGGGCGCAATCAAGTTCTTGAGTAAACGAAATCAGCTTGTCCGTGGCAGACATATACGGCATCCGTTTGAAGTTGCGCTTCTGTACCCCTTCGATTAGCTCAATATCCTGTCCCAAACAGGGATGGTCTCCCTTTTCTGTGTTACCTTCCTCGTACTCCCAGTAGCGCCAATTCAAACAGGTTCTTCTGCGCTTTGCAGGATGACCTTCTGGGAAGTACATCAGCCGTTGTGCCAGGTGATAGAGGGAGACCACCCAGATACAAGCGCTTCCTCACTGTTGTGTGAGGGCTCGGAAACACTGGATCAGTTCTTTGGCCCGTTGGTCAAGTTCGTCGAATTTCAGCGGTCGCAAGTCGTAATCTAGTACCTCTTTCATGATTTTGACAGCTTCATCGGTATAGATCACTGTCCCGTCCTCTTCGACGCGTTCGATGCCGTCCCCTCGCTGCGCTGTTTCATTTATGGTTACGGCTTCCTCTAGCGAAATTCCTACAGGCAGAAAGACCTCAGCCCCGGCAGCGCTGACACGGACTGGATATCCCCCGGGCAACCCCTGTGGGCCATTGGTGTGTGTCAAAAGGCCTTTGTCATGGAGTATGGCGAGAGCGTTCTTGACACCTGAGGACGCGACTACGGGATCGCCATGACTGGCCCCTAGGCCTGGCGGCATATCTCTAATCAACTGCTCGGTGTCGAACTGTCCGGTGACGTCGCGATCGCCAACCATGATGCGCAGAAAGTAGCGCGGCACTCCACCGGGAGGCGGGTTTCGGAAACAACGAAGGTGGTAGTGGTGGAATACAGCATACACGGCGACGTTGCGCACCGGCACATTGAGTTGCCTGGCCACCTCCAGTTGAATGCCAGGGATCCTGAGGTCGATGTTGCCCAATCCCATAGTTGGCGCCAGGCCTCGCCTCGCCAACACCATGTTGCTAGCATCGGCAAAGCCGCTGTTGATCACATGACCCTGCCATCCACAGGCCCGGATGGCGAGCATCAACTTGCGAGCCAGGGCCATGTGAGTGGGCAGCCATGGACCTGATCCGGCTTCACTCAATCGGTGTGCCTTCTCTGGTGGCAGATGCTGATACCGCACCCACCAGGTCTGCTGGGTGGCACAATTCATGATCAGTTGGGGTTGCAGCCCGTCGATGATCTCCGCAGTCCGATCCACGTCCTGTAGGTCGATCCCGACGAATTCTAGCCGGGGATAGTAACCGTGCAGGACAACCCCTCTTGCTATTGTGTTTACCTTGCGCTGTCCCCAGTCTTCCTTGAAATCCGCCCCCACGACGTAAGAGATGCCTTCACTGCGAGCTAATAGCTCAAGCACCCAGCTTCCCACACCTCCTAGTCCGATAACAAGAACCTGTGGTCGTCTCATTTCACCCTCCATGAATGATGGTTTTGCGAAAACGTATTCGATTCGCACCTGTTGGATCAACCATTCTCACTTCTGAAGTCGTTCCTCCACAAGTGTTGATCGACCGTCCTGTCGATATAGTGCCTCTCGCCTGCATGGTTTCGTCAGTTTCCTGAAGCAGTGGCTTTGAAGGATACTCCTGGCCGGAAAACAGCCTTGGCTCGATGGGTCAAACGCCAGTGCTTGCATTACACTTCCACCCACGCGATATTGCGTCATTGCTGAAGCCGCGGATCTAGGATGTCGCGCAAACCGTCACCTAACAGGTTAAAGCCCAAGACTGTCAAAAGGATAGCAAGTCCGGGGTAGAGAGCAAGCCATGGTGCAATGTTCAGGCGGGACATACCGCTCCGAATCATTGAACCCCAAGCAGCTGTGGGGGGAGAAACCCCCAGGCCAAGAAAGCTCAAGTTGGCCTCGGCACGAATAGCGCCAGCGGTCCAGAGGCTTGACACCACAACTAGTTCACCGAGGATGTTGGGAAGGATGTGAACGCGGATAATTCTGGGCCAACTGGAGCCAATCGCCCTGGCTGCCTCCACATAATCGTTTTCTTTGACTGCCAGCGTGGCGCTGTGGACAAGCCTGGCGAAGGATGATGCATACCCGACTCCGATGGCGAGGATCATGCGCGAGATTCCAGCACCCAAAACGGTCAGCAGCAACAACGCCAGAATCAACCCGGGAAAAGAAATCAACACGTCTATGGCTCTCATCATTACATTCTCGACCCTGCCACCACTGTATCCTGCGACAATGCCCATCAGTGTTCCCACTGCACAGCCCAGCAGAATGGACCCAACCCCAACCACTAAAGACACCCTCCCACCGTAGATGATCCGCGACAGGTAGTCGCGCCCGTAGAGGTCACAGCCCATGAGGTGCTGGCTCGAAGGTTCAGCATAGCGGCGAGAAATGTCTTGCTTGTTGGGTTCGAAAGGGGCGAGCAACGGCTGAGCGTCCCGGTCCTGGAAAAAGGCCAGGAACCAATCGTCGGCGAAAACGGCTGTGAGCGTCGCGAACAAGACGATGAAAAGGCCTACAATGGCCATACGGTTCCGGACGAAAGTCCGCCACAGTCTCTTTCTTTGACTGCGCATCTGCAGGACTGGTTGAGTGGACAGCTTTGCATCTAATTCCATTGGTTCTACCTCAATGGGTGATCCGCGGGTCTACTAGGCTGTAGATCAATTCTGTGAGCAAGTTGACAAGGACGACAAATAGTGTGTAAATCACTACCATTGACTGCAGGGTCGTGTAGTCGCGTTGCATCACGGCACCAACCATGATCTTGCCCAATCCCGGTCGGGAAAAGACCACTTCCATGATGAGCGATCCGCCGCTCAGGCTTATGACCCACAGGCCAATGAGCGAGACTACAGGGACCATAGCGGCGCGTAGAGCGTGCCTAAAAATCACAGCCCTCTCTTCTAGTCCTTTGGCTCGCGCTGTCCTCACAAAGTCCTCTGAAAGTACATTTAACATGGCTGAGCGAGTCAACCGGGTGGTGGAAGCGACCATGATAAGGCCCAGTGTCAATGCGGGAAGGACAAGGTGCTGCAGATTGTCGACCGGATTACCTAGATCTCCACCTCCTATCGCTGGCAGAACCCCTAGTTTCACAGCAAAGACCAACATGAGAATGATAGCGAAGAAGAAGGAAGGCATGGAAAGACCCAGTAGGGAGAAGATGCGCCCCATGTAGTCAGCGAGACTGTTGCGATTTAAGGCGGTAAAGACCCCCAGGGGCAGACCAAACAGAGTGCCGACCAAGACTGAAGCTGCCATGAGCTCCAGGGTGTAGGGTAGAGCATAGGCAATTTGATCGCCGAGAGATTTGCCACTGATCAAAGACGTGCCGAGATCTCCCCGAAGCAGATCCCTCAGGAAAAAGAAGTACTGCATGTAAAGCGGTTCATTAAGGCCCATCTTTTCCCTTAGTGCTTCTACTGCCGACTGTGAAGCGTAATCGCCAAGAGCAGAGACGGCTGGGTCACCGGGAACGATCCGTATGATGAAAAAAACTGACGTTAGCACAGCCAACAGCACGGGAACGGTGAACATGAGTCGGTTGACAATGTATCTCAACATGGCTTACACCTTGGCCGAAAGTTTTGTGCCAGAGAACGCACTATGGCTTTTTCCGAAGAATAGTTTGCATGAACTCATTTCCAGGCGACATGCAGATTCAGGAGTTTTGAGGCTGAGGATTCTTTTTGGTGAATCCCCAGCCTCTTCACTCATTTCTTCGCGATGGGTGTTGTCTACCGCACGATCCGGGTATTCTCGGTGATCTGCGGGTACAGAGCAAAGCTGCCGATCATCTCGTGTCCGTAGTCGACGGCTGGATCCCGCGCAAAGATCTGTCCTCCGATGCGCAGTGGGTAGGCCACCATATCCTCCAGAATCTTGATCTGGGCCTGTTTCCACAGCTCTATTTGCTTGTCTGGGTTGATTTCTTTCCTCGCCGCTTCGATCAGGTCGTCAATTTGGTCGTAGTGCGAGAAGTTGGTATCCGGTTTGGCACCTGTGACGACGATGGAGTCCGAGAGGAAGAATCGAGTCAGAAAAACGTCGGCGTTGGGTCTCCAGCAGATGTAGATGACAAATGGATTGACGTCCTCCCGGATCATACTGTGGAAGGTGGAGTGATCCACGACGTTTATCGTCACGTCCACCCCGACTTCGGCCCACTGGGCCTGCAGCGCCTCTATCTGGTCGATATAGCCCGACATCGGAGTGGTGACAACCTCAAGCGAGAAGCCATCGGGATAGCCGGCGTCGGCTAGCATCTGTCTCGCCTTCTCCAAATCGAGGTCGTAGACAAGTCCAAGGCTTTCCACCTCAGCCCGGCTCATCCCCCCGGCCAAATCCGGGTAAGGTACGAACGAGTATATTGGCCTAGCGACCGCACTACCGTACAGAGCCACCATCGCTTCGCGATCTGTAGCGTAGGCCAGTGCCTTCCGCACCTCAAGGTTGTTCAGCGGTTCCACTGTCGTATTAAAGTGGATGGCGCCCGCCTCACCGGGTCCAAAGACGTCGACGCGGAAACCTTCCCCTTCTATCCTTTCTATCCACTCCTCTTCACTGGATCCCGCGGAAAAATCCAACTCTCCGGCCAGCAGAGCGAGCTCGCGGCTGTTAAAGTCGGACATGTAGCGATACTCGACGCCATCCAGGAGTGGTCGTCCCCGAAAGTATGCCTCATTGGCTTTCAGCGTGATCTTTTCCTGTGGGCTGTAGCTCTCGAACATAAAGGGGCCTGTTCCGACAGGATGGCTCTTGAACGCCTCATCCCCCATGGCCTCAATTGACTTCTTGCACACAATGAAGCCACCGGAGTAGTCAGCGACCGCGGGGAAGAAGAGCACTTCTGAGACAGGAACATCCAGAGTAATTCTGACAGTGTAATCATCCACCGCTTCGAAGGTCATGCCGTCGTAGGTGCCTGCATATGCTGACCGATCGGGGTTGGCTGATTTCTGCAGAGAATAGACGACGTCCTCCGCCGTCAGTTCGTATGAGGGCACCTCGTCCGTGGGATGGCACATCACCCCTCTGCGTAGATGGAAGGTCCATACTTGCTTGCCATCCACGATTTCCGGCTCTGGCAGCGCTTCAGCCAGATCCGGCTCCATTTCTGGTGCCTTGCCGGGAACGTAACGCACCAGACCGTTGAAAACCATGTCGGACACGTTGCGGTCCTGAGTCGTGGTGGCAAAGTGGGGGTCCAGGGAGAGTAAATCGTCTGCAGGTCCGGCAGTGCGTAGGATGACAGGCTCCTTTGGCACCGGGGTGGCTGTGACGACCTCTACCTTCTCCACGACCTTGGTGACTTCTTTCTCGACGATCTGCGGTGTTCCCTCGACGATCACCGTCTCTTTGACCGTCTCCTTGACGATTTGGGTAACGACTTTCTCGACTTCCTTCTCGATGATCTCGGGAGTCGGTGTGGCACAGGCTGCTAGAAGAGAGGCGACAATGATCAGGCTAACAAAAAAACCGATGTGTTTCATTCTCTTTCCTCCTCGAGGGTGGCAGGGAACATGGATTCCTGCTTAACCGATATGGATCCGACGATTCAATTATCCCGACTTTCCCTCCTTTCCGTGTCTTTACGATGCGATGCGTTCAGACCACATCCCAGGCACGATTGTCCCCTGCGAGTCTGTCCATTGGACCACCTACAACGAAAAAGTGATCTCAATATGGACGCGTGGGGATCCATCTGAATGATGCAGTGAAGACCCAATCCTTCCACACGTGGCGCTAGATGTCATCCAGCGGGAAGATGGGCCGGCGTACCTTTCTATAAGGCAGTACACGGATGCAACGCTCTGAGCCACAAGTCCCTTCCCCCTCGGCTAAGATGATCTCCTTAGCGATGGGTTCGAAAGCCGCTCGAAAGTGTCCTTTTCCTTTGATGGCCAGAACCTGCTTTTGTGTAGGCTCGATACCTTGACTGCGGAAGACCTCCAGCGAAGTGGGCGTCTGCTTCAACTCACACAAGATGATTTCCAGCCCGTTGCAGTCGAGCACAACTGTCTTTCCCATGTTTTTCAGCACCCCTGTCATCATGGGACCTTCCTGTCGATACTGTCCGTCTGTGATGCGCCTCACTTGTCCTGTCACTTCCAGTGGTTCGCCATACAGTGGCTCCGCTTTGCCTCCGATCCTCAAAGTCACCGTCGCTCCTACACCGGCGGCCATTGCTTGCTTGACTGAGTTCGGGTCAGCAATTGTCGCAAAGGCTGCATTCCTAACCTTTGCATGGACCAATCCCTTCAGAAGAGAGGTGCCGTCACCGGGGCCGCCAGTGGCTGGGTTGTCTGCGACGTCCACCAGCACGACGGGTCCTTCTCTGACGTCCAATGCGCGTCTAACTCCCTCGTCGACGGACACTGTCCCTCCCAGGAATCCAGGACGCAGTTCCCAAGCCAGCTTGGACACTTCTCTCGCCCTCTCTGTCGCCAGTTTGGGATCGTTGTCCGTTGTTACCACGACGCCAAAGCCTGCCTCAGCAAAGTCTGCTAGTGGAAACCCTCCCGCAACAGTGACGTTCAGCACCTCAGGATCATCCTCAATGAGATGTGCCAACGCCATGATCTCCCTCATCGGTGGTTGCGATGTGATCATGCGCTGAGACGTTGGCATCATCTGTGGTTTCTCCAAAGTGGCCGTGGGCCTTGCCTCTCCGCGCACCAGACGGGCCAGCAGACGTCCAGCCTCTTCACCACGTTCTGCCATGTCCGTGTGAGGATACTCGTCATACCCCACGAGTATGTCAGCCGAGTGCACCATCAGTCGCGTGATATTGGCGTGAAGGTCCAAGGTAGAAACGATGGGAACCGCGGGCCCTACCCTTGTCCTCACAGCCTGCAGGATGGTTCCCTCGCCATCGTCGTGTCCCTCGGCAACCATGGCTCCGTGGAGAGCCAGTAGGATCCCATCGCATTCTCCGGCATCCTCTATGCTCCGAGTCAGATGATCCAGAAGATAAGTGAAAGCACTATTCGTCACCATACCACCGGGCATAGCGCTTGCGTGTAGGGTTGGATACAGGTCAAAGCCTTCAGCCTCTGCAGCTCTAATAAAGCCACCGACTTCTGTGTTGGTCCCCTCCAGCGTATGTAATACCTCATCGCGTTCAAGAAGGCCCTGTTCTCTGAAAGATGCCAAACTTGTTCGAGTAGTAGAAAACGTGTTAGTTTCGTGCTTAATAGCGCCTACGACGATTCGCATTTCCTGTTCCTCTGTGGTATGAACCATGTCCTGCAAGTACTAGCGAGTGAAGAGCTTGCGCTCAAATCGCGTCAACTCCTCAGCACCATCATCTGTCACCAGTACGGTCTCACTGAATCCGATCCCTCCCTTAGCTCCTATCAGCATGTGAAACACCATGCCCGACTCGAGGGTCCAGTCAGCGTCTGGCGTGAACTCACAAATGAACTCCCCCGCTGTCGGTGGAATGACCAGCCCGATAGAGTACCCAATGCGATTTCGGTTTGGCTCCCGTAGGCCAGCCTCTATCAAAGGTCCCCGGATGATCTCGTCTATCTTGGCAGCAGTGACTCCCGGACGCATTCGGCTGAGCCCGTTTTGATAAACTTCTGTCAAAAGGTCAAACGTACGAGTCATTTCATGTGTTGGCGTGCCGACTACTGACGTTCGCATGAGTCTGGCTATGTATTTCTTGACTCGTCCTGTCAGCTCATACTTGACCACATCTTCTGGTTCAATGTACCCGTTGCCCCAGTCGTGATGGGCATACCTCGGCGGCTGACCTGCAACCATACTGCCCCGATAGCGTGGTTCACCCCCCGCTCGAATACCAGCAGCTATGGTTTTCTCTAGCACCTCACGCTCGCTCACCCCCGGGCGAATGGCATCAATTCCTGCCTGCATCTGAGCCTCTGCCACGCATGCTGCAGCTCGGATGTACTCTACTTCTCGCGGCGACTTGATCAGCCTCAGCCGGTCGACAATGAGTGGTTCATCGACGAATGTAGCGTGGGGGAGTAGTTCACATAGAGTCCGGTATCGTTTCAGAGTGAGATACCAGGAGTCCTGCTCAATGCCTATTCTTCCACCCTCTAGGCTGAGCGACGTGATCACCTGCTGGGTTGCCCTGATCGGTTCATCTCCATCGTGCCAACAGCACCGGTGTGCTAACCACGACTGCCTGATGGCATTAGGCTCTTCCAGTGCCCGAAGGACAAGGATAGGTTCTCCTTTCGCCGGTACGATGAGCGCATGGTACGCAAAAATCCCCACGGTGTAGAATCCTGATAGGTAACAGATGCTCTCTGCACCGTGCAGGATCAACACAGGTAGATCATGCGCCGCCATTTCCGCCTGTGCCCGCTCGAGCCGACCCCGGTACTCCTCTACAGGAAAATCCATGTAATTCCCTCCAAAAAGCTGCAACTGTCATGGACTTCAAAAAGTGCTGGGTTGCCCTGCAGGCAGGACTCTCTTTGGCCCAGTCAGAGCTGTCTCGAAAGCCCAAGGCTAGAATGACCTGCTGGCGGCTAGGTTTGTACTGGCTTCATTGCTGTTCGAGTTGAAGCGTTCCGGATCAGATTCAGCAGCATCGACTGCAGATAGACTAACATGCCGTTGTTTCAAAAGCTGTTTCTTTTCTGGCAGGGTGTTTCGACGTCAATCTGGCCTCAGTGGCGACCAATTCACGATGAGACCCTAATCCGGCAAAGATGGCAGCGGCATGCTGGAGTTGAGCCCGTGCGCGGAGAAAGTCACCTTGTTCAGTCAATATCTGAGCATGGTTGCGCAGAATCCGGGCGGTGTCGAAGCGAGCTCCCAGGCTCTCAAAAAGGCGCAGACTCTCAACGAAATGATCTTCAGCCTGCGCGTGATGCCCACGCTGCGCCAAGATCTCACCCAGTAGCTGATGCCCCACTGCCAAGAGGAAGGGGACGTCCTCCTGCTCCACGGCTTCGAGTGCTTTCTCGACGAAAGCTTGGGCCCCGCCCATATTACCTCTGGCCCGAGCGATTTGTGCCTGATGATAGTGTGCTCGGATTACTATCAGTGTAGCACCAATACTTTGCCCAATCGACAGGGCCTCCTGAAGATAGCTTTCAGCTTCGTCGATCTCATCTTGATCGATCTGGACGTAGGCTATGGAAAGGCAGTAGTTGGCAATACCATGTTTGTCTCCAAGTCGGCGTGAGAGGGACAAAGCTAGCTTGTAGCATGACGCAACTTCTTCCAGTTCACCACGGTTGTAGGCCACGTTACCCAGGAGGCCCAAAGAGGCGGCCTCGCCCACCATGTGACCGATCCCATGACAGAGGTCAAGGCTTTTTCGAGCATACGCCTCTGCCTGAGCATAGTTCCCCTGGCGGCGATTCACTTTTCCCAACCCTATCAGCAATCGAGCTATGGCTGGTCGCCGGTCTTGCCGTCGGGCCATGTCAAGCGCTTGCTGATAGTGGCTTTTGGCCATCTCATAATTGCCCAGGTAGAAGTGGCTATCGGCCATGATTCCATACACCTCAACTCGCTCTGACGCCATCTGGTTTGCCAGAGGCATTTCCTCGGAGCTGACTGCACCATGTCCGATAAGTGCCAGTGCCTGTTCACAGAAGACCAGTGACAGGCGACCATGGCCTCGATGCAGATGTACCGTCGCTTTTCCACGTGCTATCATTGCTGTATTGAGTCTACTCATCGAGTCTCCTGCTTCCGACAAGTGAGTGGCAATCGTACCTAGATATTTGAGCGCCTGGTCGTACTCACCTCTTCGATCGTGGGTCATGGCCAGCCTAAAACATATGTTGTGATGCTTAGGTTGGGTTGGATCTAGGGTATTTAGAGACTCTCTATAAGTGTTGATGGCCGTCTCATACTCGCCCAGGAATTCAAATGCTTGTCCCAATTGGCACTGAATCTCCAGTTGCTCAGCCTCGGAGAGGATCGCTGGATTCTGTGAGACTATTCCCATAACGCGCTGATAATGAGCAATAGCTTCTTGGCTAGCACATATTCGCTGGGCGCGGTCCGCTGCTTTCAATGAGTAAAGCACGGTCCTGCAATCATCGCCAGCTTGAGAGAAGTGCTGAGCCAGCGTGCCTGCCAGCTCGTCATTTTCTCCGGTGATGCGCTCTAGAGCTAGCCCCACCTGACGGTGTAAGCGACTTCGTCGATCCACCTTGAGAGTTTGATATATTGCTTCCCTTACCAGTCCGTGGCTAAAGTCATAAGTCCCCGGGTCAGCAGTAGGGATCTCTACAATCCAACCCTGGTCTAGCAATCGATCCAAGACATTCAGCAAGTTTTTCTCGCCTTTGTGATAGATTCTCTGCAGGACACTGGAATTGAACTGGTGGCCAAGGACAGCTCCGATCCTCAGTAGGCGTCGGCATTCATCGTCAAGGCGGGCCATTCGGCGCTGCACAAAGTCTCGTATGTTGGCCGGCACCGTCGATTCTTGCGAGAAAACTTCTTGTCCCTCGAGATGCGCCTTTAGCATCTCCACCAAGAGGAACGGATTGCCGTCAGTCCTTAGATAGAGTTGGTGTGTCAGTGCTGTGGGTTTGCTCGATGTTCCTAGCATCCGTTGCACCAGCTCCAGAACCTCCGTCTCTGAGAGACGTGTGAGAGAGCACGTCGCAAGCCGCCGACTACCATCATCACGAGTGTTCAACAACTCAGCCAAGCTTGTATGAGAAGCCAGTGCTTCTTGGCGCAGTGCGCACAAGATGAGGACTCGGTCCGATGCGAGACGCCGGGAGAGATAGTGGATCAGATTAAGAGTGGGTTCATCAGCGACATGAAAATTGTCTAGGAAGAGAATGAGCGGCCTTTGTTTACTCAAATGGATAATCAGTTGCGCAAGGCCTTCATACAAGCGATTGCGCTCTTGGTTGGGCAGGAGACTGGGGCTAGCTCGCAGAGATGGAAGATAGTCATAAAGTTCAGGTAGGAGTTTGGCGACTTCCGTCAGCCAGAGGTTACTTAGGCGCTCTATATAGCTGAGGTCGGCGGTAGAGAGATGGCCCCGCAGGGCTTCAACAACAGGCTGATAGGGTAAATCTCGCTGTTGCGCATAGCATGTAGCGCGAAGGACGGTGAAGCGAAAGCCCGATATGTGACGCAGGAACTCCTCAACCAACCGCGTCTTGCCTATTCCTGCTTCGCCAGTGACAACTGTCAAGCAGCTGCCGGCATGCAAGACCGATTCTAGGAGCTCCCAGAGTCTGTTCTGCTCTTGTTTTCGGCCCACAAATGGGCTAACCTTTGCTGCTTGTGAAGCTGTCTTTCGGGCTGAACGCTGTCTGTAGCTTTGCTTTTCTACCATCAGAACGCTTTTGCGGATGTCTCGGAATAAGGCCTGAATAGCGGGCGTCGGTTCAAGTTCTAGCTGCTCACGGATCATTCGGCAAAAACTGTAGTATATGCCTAGAGAGGCCTCCTGCTCGCCCAATACATGGTAGATTACCATTAGCGCTCTGTGTGCAGCCTCGTTTAAGGGATCAACTCTCAGTAACTGTCGGTAGTAAGAAATAGCTTGCTGATAATCTCCCTGCTCTGCCACCTCTCCAGCCAATGCGAGCAGCCCTCTGACAAGCTGCTGCCGGAGGCGATCACGTTCTAGGATCATCCAGTCAAAAAACTCAGGGCATCCGCGAGGACCACAGCTCTCCAGGAACTCTCCTCTATATAGATGTATGGCATCGCGCAGTTCGTTCAGATCGGGAGATGAGGAATGCTGCCTGCTCGACGAGGAGCATGAGAAAGGTGTAGCGCAAGTGTTAGGCCATTTATTTACAGCGCTTTCAAAGGCGCTAGCGTCCACCCAGTAATCGCTGGCCCTGTCAAAGGAGTATCGTCTCTCTTCGTAACGGATGTAAGCATCTGTAGGCTCAGTCGGCAGAGTGATAGCTTTTCGAAGCGACCAAAAGGCACGCCGCAGGTTAAAGTTTGCGTGATCTTCATTGGTTTCACTCCAGAATAGGCCAGCCAAATGCTCCCGTGTGTATCCATACGACGAGCCGACGATCATGTAGGTCAGCAATCCCAGAGCCTTTTGGCTCAGATGGTCAGAAACTCGCTTCTCGGCACGTACTATCCTTGGAGGCCCTAATAGAAAAATACGGAGGGTACTCATGCTTCTCCATTCTTCCCCTGTGCGGAGGGCTTTGCCAGTGCCTCTCTTCGCTCGAGTTCTGGTTTTCACTGCCCGACATGAGAATAGGCATGGCTAGATCTTTGGATTTGACGGATTAGAGACTCTGTAGCACGGTACGGCATCCTGCGTGTCGTGAGTGAAACTGGGAGTCCGTATCATGTCGAGTGACCAACTCTTCAAGCGGAATCTTGGCTGGCTGCAAAGAGTCTATCAGTGATGCTGTTTTGATAAACTAAAAGGGACACACCTGGCCGAACTTTGACAATCGAAAAAGTACCCATCTGAGTAGATCTCTGCTATCATTGAGGGACGTATCAGCGAAATCCAAGTGGTAGTGGAGGAGGAGATGATCACGGTGGAAGAACAGGAAGCGATTCGGCGGGCCTATAGTGTACCTTCCGCTGGAGTTTCACCCCGGCACCGATGCACAGGCGGACTGGGGAGAAGGCAAGGCCCTCATCGCTGGCGAGCGGGTCAATGTCCAACGGTTCTGCATGTGCTTGAACTACTCGCGGCGACTGTTCATGAAGGCCTTCCCAGGGCAGAAACAGGTAGTGACAGGCAATATTATATTAAGGGATCTTGGCCGATTTGTCAAGATAATATCTTGCATGTGAGGAGATCATATCAAGAGTTTGAGAGAATTTCGTGGCCGCGTGTTCTCCCCTCACCATCATCATCCGCCTCGGTGGTGAGAGGCACCGCTTAGCCAAGCCGTGCACAGCAGTCCCACCCCCATGCAGGCCGCTGTGACGCCAAAGAGGGTTGGATAAGAGTTCCCCGTCAGGTCGAGGATAGCGCCGCCGACCAGAGCCGCCGGCAAGATGATGACGCCGTTGATTGTGTTGGACAGGGCCATGTAGGTCGGGCGTTGGTCGGCTGGCGCAAGGTCGAGGAGGTAGTTGCAAAAGCCCTGCAAAAAGTTGGCTTTTTGCATCCCCAGGGCAAAGAAAACCAGGCCGTAGGCGTAGATCATCCACGGATGTCCGGCCGGCATCAAGGACGGCAGCAGCAGGGCCCACAGGGGGGCAAACATCCCGGCGACCACCCCCCCTCGGATAGACCATCGCCCGCCTCTCTTTTCGTACAGCGCGCCCAGGAGGACGGCGCCGACCATGTTGCCGATCACCAGGATCGAGGTAAACGGACCGACCACGCCCTCGCCCAATCCCAACTGCTCGGTGCCAAAGATGGCGTAAAATGGAACGGCCAAGCCCTTCAAGCCCGCCAGCAGGCGCACGGCCATAAAGGTACGAAAGTCCCGATCCTGCTTCCAGATATCGGCCAGGCGCCGCAAGAAGGAGCTGTTTGACACGCCAGGGTCGACGGCAGTGGTTTCTTCCGGCTCTTTGATCGCTGCCATGATGAACCAGTCAACGGCAAAGATCGCCCCGCCGGTCAGAAAGAGGACCACATAGTCGCGCGGAAAAGGCAAGCCCGCGTTGCCGAGGATGTAGCTGATAGCCGCGCCGGCACCGACGATCAGCAGGCCCGAGGCCACCTGCCCGGATCCAAACAGGCGGCCTCGCTGCCTGGTGGGCATAGCCTTGTCTACCAGATCGAACCAGGCGACGGCCGCCAGGCCCTGGGTCGCCCACAGCAAGGAGGAGCCGAGGATCACCAGCGTCAGCATCAGGGGAGGATATCGCACGCCGCCGAGGAGGAGCGCCAGGGCCAGCACAAAGCACACAGGACGGTTGGCCAGCATGGGGATCAGTATGTACCGCTTCTTCTGCGTCTTGCCGGTCAGGTAACGAGCCGCAAAGAGCTGGGGGAAGAGCCACATGGTAAAGGGGAGGCTGCTGTTCAGACCGATGAGCAGCGACGAGTCCGTCAGCCGACTCAAAAAGACGGGCAAGATGACATTGGGGTCGATGAAGGCCATCGCCACGTGGCGCGTGCTGTATTCGGTCAAGAGGAGAAAAAAGTTCCGCCGGAAGTAGCGATCTGCTTGTGTGTACGCCTTGATGGCGACGTCCGGTGCCAAGCGCTCTCTCCTTTTAGAAGGGGGCTACGCGGAGGTCTGTGCTACTCTTTCCGGGGCCGGCCCGCCCATGCCACACACGTGGCAAAGAAACAGCCGCCCCCGCCGGGACCTGGTCCACGGCATGGGCCGGCCTCCATACGCTGGTGGGTTGTCATTCCCCAGTGCTACAGCGGAGCGCGTTGTGATAGTCTTATTCTACCACAAGTCCGGTGCGACCGCAAACCGGCGAATTGCCTCGCTCCTCTTTTAGCACTCTTAAAACTCCACCCAGGTGCCAACCTGCCTCTCTTTAGCGTGGCGGTAGACATACTCTGCGGAGGCCAAGTCCTCCACCGCCAGCCCCAAAGACTTGAATAAGGTAATTTCATCGTCCGCGGTGCGTCCTTGTGCCTGACCGATCAGCAACTCGCCGATCTCGGCCTTGATCTGCTCTGGCCCGATCGCGCCCTCCTTGGCGGCAAAGAGATAATCACCTGCTTCGTTCAGGGTCGACTCGCGCCGGTCTACAAACAGGCTTGATGCGGCCATGGTCGCGGTATCGATCTCACGAGTGGTCGGGATGCTCGAACCCACCACATTGAGGTGTGCACCCAGCGGGATCCAATCACGCTGCAAAATGGGTTGGGGTGCAGTTGTGGCGGTGACAATCAGATCGGCATCTCGCACCGCCGACTCGACACTCTCTACAGCCTGAATTGGGAATGGGTAGTTGGCCGACATTTCAGCCGCGAATCTTTGGGCATTCTTGAAAGTTCGACTGGCCACACGAACCCGCTTGATCGGTCGCACCTCAGCCATTGCTGCTAGATGCGAGCGTGCCTGTACGCCAGAACCGATAATAGCCAGGTCACCAGCCTCCTCTCGAGCCAGCAGTTGGGTAGCTACGCCGGATACAGCTGCCGTACGAATAGCGGTGATGGCTGAGGCATTCATCAAGGCCAGCAACTCGCCGGTCTCTGCGCTGAAAAGCATCACCGAACCCTGGTGAGCATCTTTACCCATAGCGGCATTCTGGGGAAAGACACACACCGCTTTGAGGCCATAGGCCGCTCGTTCACCAGACATGTGCGCCGGCATCAGCGCCATCAGTCCTGTTGCATCGGGCGGTCGAACTACCATCCGTAAGGGCTGGTGGACCTGCCCTCTGGCCAAAGCCGTCAACGCCTCGGCCATCACTGTCATGCAGTCCACCATGGGCAAAAGTTCTGCTACCTCTTGATGGTTTAGAACGACGATTTTCATACAGCATCTCCTCCGATTTCCTGATTTTGCAGACTCCTCATGCCAACCGGAAGTGGACCTGGTAATGCGCTCTTTACATAAATTTTTACGAGAGGGATTCAGGCTAGCTGGGTGGCATCACTTTCAACGGAAAACGCCGCAGCCGAAAGGCCGCAGTGTTTTCGCCCTTGAGTAGCGGGGCCAGGATTCGAACCTGGGACCTCCGGGTTATGAGCTCCAATCCTAACGCGTAACCTGACGACCGTCGGGCCACCCGTTTTAGGGTGGCCTTGTGCTCTACTGTTGTCATTCCATTGTTTCGCGCTCCAAGATCTCTGACCACGGTACGCCGCCTTTGATGACCAGTTCGGGCCGTTGCTCCTCAAAGACGACGGTGACTTGTTCGGGGCGGACATGGGCTACTTCGACTATGGCGTCGGTGATACGACGGGCCAGCGCTTCCCGCTGGTCCTGTGTGCGAATAGCCAACCACTCGACTCTAACACGCGGCATGAGATAACCCTCCTTACCAGAAACGATAGGAAACAGCGATCATCGCATCGGATCCTTTATGGACATGCTCTAGCTTTCGATTCGGAGCGTGCCCGCCAGTTCTTCAATGTTAGCCACCCTTTCGATGGTCTTTACCAGGGCGACGATCTTTTCTGCCTGGCGCAAGCTCAATGCTGAAGTGGCCATATCCAAGAACTTTCCTTCCACCTCTGCCTGAGTCAAGGGGTTCTCAGGATATCCCTTGGGGTAATCCACCTGCCTGACGAAACGTTTCCCATCGTTCGTTACCACCTCAACAATCGTGCGGCGCAGATCGGGAAAAGTCTTTTCCAATTCGGCATCGCCCACCACGTACACGTGCTCCGATAGCGCTTGTATCCTGGGGTCCGTTCGACGGTCCTGGAGGATATCGTCAATCGTGACCCGTCTATTGAGCAAGCCGATGGGAAGGATGTATTGAGCGCAGTGAGACTTTAGTTCGTTGTTGTCGATGATGGGCACCCCAGACTCGGCGATGCGCAAGGTGATCTGCGCGACCTGCTCAAACGCCAGCTTCTGCTCGTCCACGATACTGAGCAGGCCATCCAGTCCTGGAGGCAGCCAGCCGACGCATGAGTATAGCTTGAAGGCCATTTCCATGATCGAGAACCTTTTCCCCAATCCATCCGTCAACTCGTTGAGGTGTCGCTCTCCAGAGAAGGCCGTGAACAGGTCATATTTCCCTTCGAAAATGTCCGGTGCCCCTCCAAAGCCCATCCTGGCCAACAGGGCCGACGTCACACCGTTGCGGGCGGCGATGCCCATGTTAAACGGGCGGGAGTTTTCAGTGTAATCACTGACCCAGGCCAACAGGCCAGAGGCCTGAGTACCTGCCAGTCCGAACGCATTCTGGATTTGAGGACCATCGAGCCCCAGAAGATTGCCAGCGGCAGCCGTAGCCCCAAAGCAGCCAGCCACCGCTGAGGGGTGGAAGCCACGTTGATAGAGAGCTCTGGGATCGAGCGCGTAGCTGACGCGGCAGGCAACATCTATGCCCAAAACGATAGCTGCCAGGAGCTGTTTCCCGTCTGCCCCCTCCCGCTCTCCCACTGCCAAACTACTGGGTACGACAACCGCTGCGGCGTGAACGATCGATCCGCGGTGAAAAGGCTCCATGTCGGCATAGTAGCCGAGCGTACCGTTCGCCAAAGCTGCATTCACGCACGAGGTCTTGAAATCTCGTCCGATGATCGTTGACTCAGGGGCTCCCCCTAAAGCTCGGACGAACTCTGTGACAATACGCGCCGCTGAGTATCTTTCCAGAGAAGCTGCCAGTATCACCCCCAAGGTGTCCAACAGGACGAGCTTTGCCTGCTGAGCCACCTCGTCGGAGATATCTTTGTAGTTGAAACAAGCCGCAAAATCGGCGAGTCGCTCGATGTGCCTCCCTGGCTTAGATCCTGTTTTGACATCCATGCCGGTCTTACCTCCCCGAAGTCTCTGGGAATCTTGTTTTCCTCCCTGGGATTCTGCTGAGCTCTTTGTTCAAATCGTCTGCCGCAAAAAGCCTAGAGAATCGTCGCGCCTTCTGTCATCGAAGAGGCCAACCTGCCATACATCTCAAGGACGCCCTTCGCATCACGCTTCGGAGGGCTCCACTCTTTTAGCCTCTTTTGCAAATCCTCCTCAGAGATGTTCAAGTCCAGTTGCCTATTGGGAATGTCTACATCTATTTCATCTCCATCTTTAACCACAGCGATCGGCCCCCCATCGTAGGCCTCAGGAGAAACGTGGCCTATTCCGGCACCCCAGTTCCCCCCTGAAAACCTTCCATCGGTCACCACGGTGACCGACTCACCCAAACCCATGCCCACGAGGCAATGCATGATGTCAATGATCTCATGCACGCCGGGGGCCCCTTTGGGTCCCTGGTATCGTATGACAACGACATCTCCTGGCCTGATTTCGCCCTTGAGCACTTGTTCGATGGCCTCTTCCTCCGTGTCAAAGACCCTTGCGGGACCTTTATGTGGTTGTTTCATGGCCTCGGGGACGGCGCTCTGCTTCATCACAGCACTACCTGGGGCCAGGTTGCCTTTCAGCACTGCGATCCCACCTTCCTTCGCAAAGGGATTGTCCAGTGGCCTGATGATCTCCCCATCCGCGTCTGGAGCACCTTCGATCACTGCGCCCAGAGGTTCCCCTGTGATGGTCAGAGCATCTGTGTGCAGCAGGGATCTCAACTGCTTCATGACGGCCGGAACGCCTCCCACATTTCCAAGGTCCTTTGCGGTGTAGTCAGCCAGATTGGGTCTGATTCTGCAGATGAAGGGTGTTGTCCTGCTTAATCTGTCCCACAGCGAGATGTCCAATCCGACGCCACACTGGTTGGCTATGGCAGGGATGTGTACAGTGGCATTCAGTGACCCTCCCATGGCAAGCGCAACTCTGATAGCATTCTCGAAGGCATCCCTCGTCATGATATCTTTGGGCTTGATCCCTTTCTCGATCAAGGTCATTACCAGTCTACCGGCATCCTTTGCCACATTCTTTAGCCTCCCACCCGTAGCGCTTACGGTGGTGTTTCCGGGAAAAGACATCCCTAGGGCTTCTGTTACGCTGCACATGGTGGTGGCCGTTCCCAGATGCGCACATTGTCCTGGGCCGGGGCAAACGCTGTCCACGTACTCCATCAAGGTATCCTTCGAGATTTTGCCGGCCTTATATTCTCCGTATCCCACTTGTATGGCGGTGGTGAGAATTGGCTTACCCTTGTATTCGCCGGGCTCCATGTATCCACCGGTAACGAGGATAGAGGGAATATTTGCCCTGGCAGCAGCCATCAGATAGGCAGGCACAACATCGTCACACGCCGGGATAAGTATTGCACCATCAAAGTTGTAGAGCTTGAGCATGATCTCTACCATGATGGCAGCAAAGTCCCGATATGGGAACTTGTATTTGAAGCGATCCTCACCGCCACTGGAAGAAGCGCAGATCCCAGGAATGCTGAACTCCTCGGGCGTCCCTCCAGCTGAAAGCACCCCAGCCTTGGCGGCTTCAGCCACCTCCTTGAGGTGGAACTGGCCGGGCCCGATCCCAGCCCAGGCGTGCACTATGGCGACCCAAGGCCGCTTCAGGTCACGGTGCTCATATCCAACGGCTCTTAGCAGTGACTCACGCCGCAATTGAATGAGTTCTGCGTGGTCCTCAAATCTTGTCATTTGAAACGCCTTTCTACCTACCCGATCAGGACATCGCTCGACCAGCAAATCGATTTTCTGCTTACGACTGATGGCCTTCAAGGATCTGTCGTTGGCTTACGAGGGTAGGTCTACAGCATAGCGTCTGACCTTGTCCCATAAGACTTTTATTCCCAGACCTGGCCCCCTTTCGACCCTCACGTGGCCGCCAGCTTTACCGGTTTCCTCCCGTGTCGTTCGCCGGGTCACCACGTCGTCGCTGAGCGCCTGTGAAGCGGGCCCTGGTCCTTCGTGTTTCCTTCCTCGAGTGCCACAAGTCGACGCGGCAAAGTGCCTGCTCGCAGCTCTGGAGATCTCAAAGGCCGTCCTACCCCCGACCACGACCGCCAGGTCAGCTGCATCAGCAATCGCTGCCATTCGCTTGGCCAACAGAAAGCCACCAACTCTGGGAACTTTGATGTTCAAAATATCACAGGCTTTCTCGGAGACCAGAGTCAACGCGTCACGCAAAGTGATCAGGCTCTCGTCGACGCTGATAGGTATTCCGATCTGTCTGCAGCGCTTCAGCCCGTCGAAATCTTTTGCGGGGACAGGTTGCTCGACGAACTCGATATCCAGGTCCGCGATACCCTTGAGAAATTCCAGTGCATCGTCCTGCGCAAATCCTCCGTTGCAGTCTGCACGGACGGTACAGTGATTGGGGAGGGCCGATCGGACCTGGCGCACCCGCTCTATCCCTTTCTCGACGGACTCACCCGTCACCTTGACGACGACACCCTGAAACCCTTGCTTGTGGACTTTTACCGCTACCTGTGCCATCTCGGCTGGCTCCACAGCACTAATTGTGTAATCGACAGGGATGGGATCTTGGCACAATCCCCCCAACAGGCGATAGATTGGCTGGCCTAGATACTTGCCCATGATGTCCCAGAGCGCCACATCGATCCCTGCGACGCCATCCACGTTCCCGCCCGCAGCCTCCAGCGCGCGGGCGACCAGCGCTTCGACATCGAACGGATCCTCGCCCAAAAGGCGTTGTGCCACCGGACCTCGGATCAACTCTGCTACAGCGCTTGCATCCCCAGTGGGCGAGCGAAAGAGCGGCGCGCTCTCCCCATAACCGACGATACCTTCATCGGTCTCCATGCGGACGACGACGTTGTCAAAGGATGTCATCGTGCCACGAGCGAACTCGTAAGGCTGATCTAGCGGAATACGTACGTGAACAGCTTCAATGCTCTCGATCTTCATAGTGGCTCCCTTTTATCTATCACTGGTATCGGCTATTCATCCTGGTGCGATACGGCGGCTGAACGGCGCATCAACGCCACCATGAGTTTAGCCAACTCAGAACGCAACGTCTCGCGGTTTGCCCCCTGTTGGATCAATGTTCGAAATCCGGATCCCAATGCTTTCTTCTCGTGCGCACATTCTAGCACTGGTTCCACCAACGCCAACGGAACAACGGTTACTCCCGAATCGTCAGCGACGATCAAGTCTCCTGGTTCCACACGCACACCTTGAATGCCAATCGGCCCGTTGATCTCGACTGTCTCAACCCTATGATGGCCTGTAACCGTCGTTCCCCCTCGGGCCCAAACCGGAATATCCGCCGAGCTGATACCCCCAACGCCGGTAACTGCTCCAGAGACGACGACTCCTGCAACGCCGAGTCGACTTGCTAGGGATACAGCCATCGAGCCAAGACACGAGGCAGGGAAAACTGTGCTCCCGTCTATGACAATGACATCTCCGGGTTGGGCGAGGAAGAACGCTTCTCTTTCCCCTAGAAGTGTTGGAGCATCGCGACTCCAATAACGAAAAGGCACTTCTCGTTCAGGAATGTTGCGGACGGTAATCGCCGGCCCAACCACAACCCCGCCTGGTCGAACTGGCTTTAGATAGGACGAAGGGATCGTACCAGCGATCCCAAACTGGTCCAGCACTCGAGCCACGAGGCCTGCGACATCCGACAACTCTTGGTACCCCTGGATGATGTCAGTACAAGGACGCGGGAAGTCATCGATCCGCACTTTGTTGTGATCGAGGATGCCCACCATGCGTTTCATACGAGCCCTCCATTTCTTCGATTACAAGCACGCTACACATTGAACCGTTCTGTCAAGCGCTTCATTCCACGGAACATCGTCCGCAACGCAAAACCGGCCCGCACTTCGTTCAACACCCCTTCTGAATCACACAGGTTGCTCAACGGGCCGACGACGATGTTCGCATCATAGCACAAGGGCAGAGGCACACCAACTCCTGCCAGGCCGTACTGAATGAGATTGGCTCCTGAATAGTAGTCCTCTATGGGAAAGATTGGAATGGGCGAATCAGTATTCCACGTGTTTTCGTAGTTGATCTCAATGGCCAGTGAATTGTTGGAAGAGGTAATCGTAAGGCTCTCAGCGAGTTCGCCTAGCTCTTCCGAGGCGATTGTTCGTGCTAAATTAAACAGGGGCTTGACCGGTCCAGTCAGCAGATCGGGGCGTTTTGAGACGTTCTCCAGAGCCGCAACGACGTATCCGGTCTGCTGGGAGGAACGATCAATCCTAGATTGCGATCAAGTGAGAGGTTTGTCAAGATTCCTACCGGCCGGGCTGAGAGGGGAGCTTTTATGATTCGCAGTTTGCAGTTGACAAGCCCAGCTCCGTATGGATCTCGTTCACCTTGGACACCCGACTTTCGTTGCGAGCCATTCATCTCCTGGCTCCTGACTCCCTTCGTTTCAGGCGAGACAGACCTTCCTTACCTCAGGTAGAGAAGTAGCTCCTCTCCCGGGTAACTAGAATACGCCCCCAGCAGCAGCTGTAAGTCGATGGCAATCGTTCCTTGTCTCCTACGCCAGGTCGCACGCGCAAGAGTGGCCTGAAGCCATTTTCCGAAATTCGGGGTCTTGCTCGAAAGAGATCGACGACCACTTCCCATCTAGCTTGCGTGTTCAAGCGCCTACCCTATGGCTTTTCTGCCCTGCCGCAGCCCTGATCGGGTCGCGTCGTCACAGTTGGCCCAGGAGTGATTTCAACACCATAGACAGGGCAGCGCCCACACATCCCAAAACACAGATGGAGATGAAACTTGGAAAAGACCGCTGAAATGCAAAGAGCACAACCACGTCAAGGACGGGCGTATCACTCAGCAGTGCTGCCGATATCAGTACACCACTAAAGATCAACACGGCAATCAAAGCCATTGAGCAAATGCCATAGAAGATGGATGCAATTCGATCAAAATTCATGCCCAGGGCAAAGCCGCAGATGAAAGCTGCTGTGTGCAGCCAATTTGGGGATGTACGCCAAACAGCAAAATTCCTGAGCGTTGAAGAGGTAGAGATCAAAAAGTTGGCCAGTATTACGCCACAGGACACCGTGTTGGCAAGAAACCTTGCCTTTACACTCACTGATGTCCGCTCCAATGCTCATTTATGTCCAACCAGACCTCATTTTCGTTGAAAGGCAACAGCACCAGCCTGACCTCACCACGTACGAGCCACGAAAAGTCTTTTTCCTGCCGAGCTTGCTCGATATACTGAAAGTAGAAAGACTGTATTGGGATAACAAAGCTCGCCGACGTCTCATCAAGGCTCTTTAATAGCAGTTTTCGGGTGAGGGGAAAGTAGTGGCTGCCCAAAAAGTGGCCATTAAGGTAAAGTTTGAAGCGAAAGGCATCTAGCTGCACATCGATGTCAGCTCTGTTCACCGCATGGAAGGTAATACGTACTTGGGTTTTATCTTTCTCGCTCAGCTCCAGGTTGCTCAGTCTCAAACGAACGCTTTTAGCAGCGTTTATACCCTGGATGTAGTTTTGTGCGCTTAAAACAATTGAACCTGCGGAGAACACGGCCGCAATCAGTAGGCCGATGGTGATGGCCCGGGCTACCTTCATGTTGACACCTAATCCTCTGGAACGGTGGCCTTCATCCAGCCACTTGTATTGTGAAAGTTAGATACGGCCATTCCAGGCGGATTGAGTTTATCGAACGCAGCACGCAAGTCATCATCTGCAGACATGTCGGCGACTGCAAGCATTTCGTTCAGCTGCTCGATGTTACGCGGCCCGATCAGTGGGGCCGTAATCCCGGGTTGATCCTTAACCCACAACAATGCAAGCTGCCCGGGCGTCAGTCCGTATTGAGCTGCTATGTCCGGGACGCGTGCCCCTACTTGCAGACCTTTCTGATTTATGCGCTGGGCATAAATGCCCTGCGGATCTGCGGCGGCGCGCGAACCCCTGGGAAACGACCCATCCACGGGATAGCGCCCTGCCAACATCCCCATTGCCATGGGCGACCAAGGCAAGATAGCCAGTCCATACTTCTGGCACAAGGGGACGAGCTCATTCTCTATGCGACGATCCAGGAGATTGTACGGCGGCGATTCGGCGATGTAGCGCGCATAGCCTTTCATCTCGCTGGCCATCAGTGCTTCCATGACCTGCCAGGCCGGATGGGTGGAGCAGCCAATGTAGCCCACCTTACCCTGTCGGATCAGATCAGTCAGTGCGCCCAATGTCTCGTCTATGGGTATGACCAAATTTGCTGAACGATGAGTGATGTACAGGTCAATGTGATCCGTCTGCAGTCGCCGCAGCGAGTCTTCACAGGCGCGCATGATGTGGTAACGGCTTAGTCCTTGATCATTCGGACCATCACCCGTGGGGTAAAATACCTTGGTGGTGAGAAAGACCTGCTCCCTTTGGCCACTATCCTTTAGGAAACGGCCAATGATGCGCTCGCTTTCACCCGCAGCATAGCTATCGCCAGTGTCGAAATAATTGATCCCTGCATTCAGCGCAGTCTGCATAATCTGGCGCGCTGTCTCTTCAGAGGTCATTGTCCCAAAGCTACCTGTTCCCAGAGCCAGCAAGGATACTTGAACCCCGGTCCTTCCAAGACTTCTGAATTCCATAACCATGCTCCTATGAGTCAAGCACTAAAGCGAACAGTCTCTGCGCCATTCATGAGAATCCTGGTACCCACCTGTTTCAACCCGTCGAGGTTAGACTCAATCTGTGCAAAGACGTTGACCGGCTGTTTCATATCGATTGTCAGCCCCCTGGAGATAAAGATCCCGTAAGAGATATAGATCTCATCTGGCACCAACAGCGGCTCATCCCTTACCAGGAACGAAATAGCCCCCGGTGGAATACCTGCCACGCGTTGGTTCTCTCTCTCAACGGTCAGGTCTGGCGGCAACGCGACGATTGCTTGACCAGAAACGGTGCTGTGGTGAAACCTGTATTCGAATGGCAGGCGGTCTTTGATGGTCTTGCACGTTTTTGGTGCCTCATCTTCCAGCAAATTTGCCACGAACACGCCACCTTTTTCGAATTCTATCTTGATCTGTGTCATTTTGTCACTCCTTTCTGGATCCACTATTGCGTTGATGGCAGCACCGCAAATGGCGCGTTTGACACCCGATGCCATGAACAGCCTTGCGTTGCGGTTGCTAGACGCTGCACCAATCCAGGATAATCGAGGCAACAACCTTGATCGCTCTGATGTAATCGTTCACATCGACCCACTCATCGTGCCCCCCGATCTGGGTCGAGTTGCCGGCCAGTGGGCCAAAGCCTACCGCGGGAATTCCCTTCTGCAGCGTAGGGCTGCGGATTTCGCTGCCCGCGTGCAGTGGATAGTTGCGCGGTTCAGACCCGGTCACCGCCAGGATTGCCTGGTGCACAGTCTGATACAGGGGATGGTCGACGGGCACTTCTGTACCCTTTGAAACGCCCCTGAGCCATTCGATCTGCGGCGGGTTCTCGCTCAGCCAAGCGTCGCTGTCGGCGGCCGCCTGCACCGCCTCAATGATCTGAGCCTGGACGTCCTCGCCATTTTCCCCGGGTGGGAAGATAATCGAACCGGCCAGGACACATTCGGGACTTGTGCGGCTCAGCCGGCTCTCGTCACCACAGTGGATATGGGTGACGCCGAGATTCGTGGCACGGCCAACCGCTTCTTCCAATACCGGATGGTGTACCTCGCCTGCCCGCTTCTCAGCCAGGTCCTGCAATGCCTGATGCACCACCCACGCTGTATCGATAGGGTTGACGGCCAGGTGGAAAAGGGCCGCATGTCCCGGTTCCATGGTGTCAGGCAGGCGTCCAGGGACTGTGATGCGAAAGTCCAGCGCACCTGACGTGACAGCCTTGATGTCTCTCAAGCCCATCCCTGACTCAGCCGGATGTAGATAGACGGCCGCATCAGCCGTGTGTCCGCGTTCCAGGACAGCGACGATCCCTCGCGCGTGCTGTTTGCTCGGTGTGCTGGCGAGAATCAGGTCTCCGGCAGGTTCAAAGCCTGCGGCCAAGACGGCCTCCAGCGCACAGGCCGTGATGGCTACCCCCTGGAGGTCGTCAGCAGCGCCCCAGCCATAGAGACGGCCGTTTTCGACATCACCTGAAAAGGGCCCGTGTTCCCAGTTTTCTGTGCCCGTGACAGGCGAGCTGTCGGGGTGGGCCCAGAAGAGGATGCTCCGGCCAGCCCCTGCTCCTTTCAGTGTTCCGACCACGGCGGTCCGCTCGCTGGCGTCTATCAGACGCTGGCTGGCAAACTCGTGCTTGATGGGGAGGGACCCCGGATCATACCTGATGAGGTCGACACCGCATTCAAGGGTTCCGTACTTGTCCGCCACGCGCTGTTGCGTGGCTTCCTCGCCACCCTCCGAAGCCCGGACAAGCTCTTGAAGGAACCGGACGCAGGCCTCGCGTCGCTGATCGACCTTCTGCCACGTCTTCTGCTCCCGTACCTTCTGCTCACTTGGCGCCATACGAAGCACCTCCTGGATTTACGACCGGGACTTGACTGCCCGTCGTTACAACTTTGTCCTCGTGTTTTTTTTGGCTCCGTGCCCTGCCTTTAAAAAGAGAAGAACGTCTACAGTCTTGTCTCCATCAGGCAAGCCTGACCAAGCCCTCAATTCCCGGTTCCCAACCGTGAGCGCGACGGCCAAGGCCCCAAAAGAGTATGGGGTTGTAGAAGAAAATCCAGGGGGCATCTTCACGAACGATGCGGTAGGCTCGACGATAGAGTTCCTGACGTTGTCGACTATCAGGAGTAACTTGAGCCTGATCGATCAACTGGTCGAACGCTCGACTGCTGTAGCCTTGCCACCACGGCCCTGCCAGGCCGGAATGAAGCTTCTCTCGCAGCACACGACAAGAGCTCAAGGGGGTGGAGTCAAAACAGCAGGCATCGTGTATCTGTTTGTTCCGAACCATGTCGGCATAGTTTGGCCGATCGGAAATGACGTTGACTTTGGTTGTGATCCCCACTCGCGAGAACTGTTGGAACATAATCTGTGCCAGATGTGGGGCTTCGTCCGGCATACTTGTTGGGATATCCAGCGTCAGCTGGAGTCCGTCAGCGTAACCTGCCTCGGCCAACAACCTCTTGGCCTCAACCGGATCATAAGGATATGGAGGCGTTGCCGGATCGTACCCAAAATGCAATGAGGTCAGAGGCCCGTTAAGTGGTCGGGCGGCGCCGCCTTTCACCTTATCGATGATTTCCGCGACATCCAGCGCGTAGTTGAGTGCTTGGCGCACTCGCTTGTCGGCGCACACACCTGACCGTGCGTTGCACATAAATATGACGCACATGCCGTGTTGTGACGCTACGACTTTAGTTGGTTCGTATGAATCGATCTTTTGCTTGCTCCATACCGACACTTCTGTAACGAGGTCTGCCTCACCGGTCAGTAGAGCCTCAACCCGGTGGTCCTCATGTGGCTCAGCGCGCCAGTGGACCGTATCTATTGGCGGTCGGCCCCCCCAGTGTTCGCTGAAACCTTCCAGTTGTGCGCGATCGGAACCTGCTTCTACGATGCGATAGGGACCGCTTCCGACATGGACGTCAGGCAGACTGTCCAGACCAGATTGGGCGACGATGGGTATGTCCATCAAGAGATCTAACAGGTCCGCCATCGGTTCGCGGAGAACTATGCGCACCGTGTGCTCGTCAAGGGCTTCTATCTCGGCACCACCCAGATAACTCTGATACAGCCTGCCCGTCCCCAACTCTCCAGCCGTTTTAGGATCTCGTGCCCGTTCCAAGGAAGCAACCACGTCCTGGGCCGTGAGTGCATCCCCGTTATGAAAGGTTACGGGTGCACGCAGCCTGAAAGTCCAGGTCCGAGCGTCGTCAGCCAAGACCCAGCTTTTGGCCAAAGCTGGTTGGTGCTGCCCTCCCTCGCCATAGTACACCAGCGGCTCATATATCGCCCAGCGGACGCTGAGACAATCCCTGTTGTCGCTCCAGACGTGAGGATCGCTCAAATATACGTTTGGCTGAAGTACCGTGATCTCTTTTATCGGTCGCAACCCCATATCCTGCCTCCCACTCGGCCAATCCGATCGTGCTCCCTGTCAACGGGCGTCGTTGGATCAAAGTGCTCCCTTCACCAAGCTGGCTGATGCCGCTATCCTGTGGCCCCGCCCTAGGCCAGCCCTAACAACCGCTCGGGGTTGGTCTTGACCAGCTTGCGGATGTCGTCCACCGGAATGCCCAGGTCCAGTAGGCAGGCGATGAACTCGCGCAGTCCCTCAACCGGCTCTGGCAGTGTATAAACCCCAAAGTCAGTGGCTATGATACACCGATCTGCCCCTAGTTGCTGGATCTGTTCGGCTACCACCCTGACACCACCCGTGGGCTCGTCCTCCATGCCCTCATCGATCGAGGCGTATTCACGCTCGACGTAATAGTGCGTCTTGGGAATGGGTGTGGTGTGCGTATAAGCTGCGAGGGTATACTCGATGGATGCCCCCCGGTCAGCCATGTATGTGAGCTGCTCCATGGTTGCGATCTTGGAGACGGCGCTGGCGACCAGCACCTTCTTGATGCCGTACTCCTGCGCAAGGTCAACCAGGCGAATGGCTTCTTCCACGGCGACGTGCCCTGTATTCATAAACATCTGTGGATTGCTGGCGATCAGTTGCAGGATCTCATCCAACTCCCGCCCGGGGGCTTTTTCAAGAGGGATGCGGATGCAGCGATCGAGCTCTTCAGTCTTGAATGTGGGGTAGATTTCACTCAGTGGGACAAACTTATCCCCAACCTTGCGACCCTCACGCGCAGCCTGGTAATAGGTCGAGTGGGCACCAAAGCTGATATACTTGGCGCCCTCGCCGTAGTATATCGCGGTTTTGACAGTTCGCGGGTTCATGCCGTCATAGACGGTATTCAGGATCAGGCCTCCGTAGGTCTTGAAACCGGGAACGGCCCTGTTGACAAGCCACGCCGTGCCCGTGCTCATCTGGAACACATCCATGTACACAATGGCTTGCATACCGGCATCCCGGGCTTGGATGGCAGCCTGAATGGGGTCCACTCGTCGTGGACTGCTAAAGATGTGTGGTCCTGCATGGACGTGGATGTCGATCGCTCCAACCAAGAGTTCTTTCGAGAGCTGCAATGAGCGGCCTTCTGGCAGTATCATGATCCCCCCTCGAGCCCTAACAGCCGTGCCGGGTTCAAACTGGTCAGCATCCGAATCTCATCCACACTGAACTCCATATCCAGCAGGCAAGCAATAGCCTGGCGCATGCCCTCCACAGGAGGTGGCATCGAACGCACCCCATAGTCCGTGCTCAGAATGAAATGCTCCGGCCCTATTGTCCTGATTTGATTGGCTATCCCTCTTACATTCAGTTTATTCTTTGGAGGATCCACGATAGTGTCGTACATGTACTCACGTTCCACATAGTAGTGGGTTTTGGGCACACTACCCGATGTGCCGATAATGTTGGTGCGCTCCAGGTAAGCGCCAAGCCGGGCTGCTTCTGTCTGCTGGTCGAATGTCAGGTCATCGACGGCCATGCTGGCGACGAGGACCTTCTTGATGCCACATCGCGCCGCGAGACGAACCAGCCGCATGGCCTCCTCTCCCGACACGTGACCCGTGTTCAAAAAGAGATTCGGATTGTCGGCGATCAGTTGCAGGATCTCTTCTAGCTCCGGCGGGACGGGGTCTTGCAAGGGGATACGGACGGCTCGGGAGAGCTCTTCCGTGGCGAACCTGGGGTACAGATCCTTGAGCGGGACAGGCTTGCCGTCCACCAGACGGGCCTCGCGGCTGGCCGAGTAGTGGGTCGAGTGAGCCCCAAAGCTGACGAACCTGGCACCATCGCCGTAGTGGATCGCCGTCTTGACGGCCCGAGGGTTCAAGCCCCCGTAGGAGGTGTTGAGGATGATTCCCCCGAACAGATCGATGCCAGGCACCGTTCGTTTGACCAGCCAGGCCGTGCCGGAACTGTTTTCAAATACGTCCATGAAGACGATGGCTCTCATACCGGCAGCCTTGGCCTGCTCAGCAGCCTGGAAAGGATCCACCCGCCTGGGGCTGGACTTGAGGTGCGGGCCGGCATGGACATGGATGTCAATGGCGCCCCTGAGCAATTCGTCCGGCAGATCCATGGACCGATTGTGAAAATTCTCACCAGTGTGCATTGTCTTGCTCCCTTCGCAGCAGGATCATGACGGTATCCTAGCCATCTATGCCGTCTCTTGATCGATCAATGGGCTTTCGTGATCCAGCAGGCTGAAAATGTCATGATCGTGAAAATGGGCTCGCTTGATCTCTTTTTGCACGTAAAACGTCTCTATCTTTTGGACACCGTCAATGATTGATAGAGCGTTGATGACAAAATTGACGAGCTCATCCATGGTTTTGAACCATCCCTCAGCCAGGATGTCATAGGCTCCAGAGTGGAAATGGGCGAAGCGAATTTCCTTCAGATCGAGCAGCGCCTGGGCGATCTCTTCGAATTTGTCCATCTCGATCGCCAATTCAAAGCGCACTTTGAAGGGGAAACCAAGTTTCACAGGATTCACAACCGCGGTGACCCACATGACGCCATCCTGGATCAAATTTGCCAAGCGCCGCCTGACCGTTCCCTCTGAAACACCGATATGACGGGCAATCTCCGCTGTCGACATACGACCGTCTTCTTGTAGGAATGCGATAATCGAGTAATCAACGCCATCTAGCTTTGTCATCTTGTCCTTCCCTTTCATAGGTGACACCTTTTGCCATGTCATCTGAACAGGGCTGATGACCATACCCCATCGCGAAACTTAAAGTCTCCGGAGCAAGGACTCGGCGCTGCCGACGGCTCATATACCACAGCACAACAAGTCCCATAAACACCATCACTCCCGTGACTCGGAAGGTAGGAGCTAAGCCCCACCCATCGGCGATGAGACCCAGGATAAAGGGGCCGGCAGTCGTGCCTATGCTGCCGGCCATGCTGTAGACACCGATGGCAGTCCCGCGCTCTGATTCGACCGAGTGCTCAGTCACAAAGGCCTGACCTGAGGTCAGGAACATACCAAATGCTATGCCTTCGCCAGCCAGAAAGATAGCCAGGATCACGGGCGTTGCTGTGTAAGAGATGGAGATGACCGCAACTGTCACCAGGGCCAGGGCAGTCACCATAAGCGCCTTGCTCGGCAATCTGGTCGTTAGCATACCTGTGGGCGCGCGAGCCAAGGTAGACATGAGAGCCCGAGCGGCGAACATGGAGCCAATCGTGACCTCACTGATGGATAGTGACGCGGCGTATAGGGGGAAAAAGCTCGAGATAGCGCCACCGAACACGGCGCTCATGAGCATATTGGCTACGCTCGCAGCCAGGAGGTTGGGCTGTCTTATCATCGCGCTCAACTTGGCGGACAGTGGCACAGCCGGGGGATCGGCTGGCTCCTTCGCGGCAGATACCCCTTGGTAGCCCATTGATCGATCGACCAGCCCTCGGCGGGCGATGACAAACCCTGCAAGCGCAGCAATAGCCGCCACCCGATAGCACACAGAATAGCCGTAGGCCGCCACCAACGCACCGCCGAGGGCTGAGCCGACAGTAAATCCCAACCCCATAAAGGTAGTATATAGACCGATGGCCAGCCCCCGTTCACGCGGAGCGACGACGTCGCCGAGATAGGCCACGCCCATGAAGAAAGTCGAGATGATAGCCCAACCACTCAATATCCGGATGGGAAGCAGGATGTAAGGGTTAGGCGCCACAGTATATAGAAAAGTCGCTGTTGCATGAAGCAACATCCCCACGGAGAGGATGTTCTTGCGCCCCTTGGCATCAGCGATCACGCCGATAGGCACAGAGGAGAGGATTCGAGTCAAGCCGACAACTGCACTCAAGATACCGATCAGCGCAAAGGAGGCGCCCAAACTGGTCGCGTAGAGCGAAAAGGTTGGCGAAACGATCCCACTGACGATATCGGCCGTCAAGATCATAGAACAGAGGGCCAACACCTCTTTTCTCTTTAGGATCTGCGATAGGCTTTGCATCCACTCTTCCTAATACTTTGGTTCCGGCATCGAATTTACCGATCGCCAGTGCCCTTGCCAGTACAAGTATACCACGTTTCTTTCAGTTTAGCAACACGATTTGACCTTTTTCGTAAAAAAACTTTTGTAGTTGGAGCATTTCCAACCATGTATCCTCAAAAGAGGTATGCCTTTCGTAAATCAGAAGTTTATCTGCGCAGCGCCACGCGGCCGTTTCACATGGCGAGGCATTAGACCTCTGGAACAGGGACTCGATGCTGTCGCAGACTCATATACCACAGCAGAGCGACCCCGATGGACACCATCGCCCCCGTGGCTCGGAAGACAGTGGCGATGCCCCACCCATCGGCAATGAGGCCCAGGATAAAAGGGCCTGCAGTGGCCCCTACACTTCCGGCCGTGCTCCAGATGCCGATGGCGGTTCCGCGGTCAGAGTTGGAGGCGTGCTGGGTGACAAAGCTCTGTCCCGAAGTGAGGAACATACCCCACGTGATCCCTTCAACCGTCAATAAAGCTGCCAGGGCTACAGGGTCTGTCGTGTAGGAGACAGAGACGACTACAATCGTCACCAGGGCCAAGGAAATCACCATAAGGCTTCTGCCCGAGAACTTGGTCGCTAGCAGGCCTGTAGGCACGCGGACCAGCGTCGAAACCAGGGCACGGATGGAGAACATGGAACCAATGGTGGCCTCACCAACAGACAGCGATGCGGCGTACAGGGGGAAGAAATTGGTAATGGCTCCACTGAACACCACGCTCATGAGTAGATTGGCTACGCTTGCGGCCAGGAGGTTGGGCTCCATCATCGAGCGCAGCCTGGCAGGCAACGGCAACCCACGGGGGTTGGCCGGTTCCTGTCGTGTGATCGTGCTCCCTTGGCTGGTTGACGACCCAACCAATCCTCGACGGGCGATCACAAATCCCAAAAGAGCAACAACAGCTGCGACGCGATAGCTTGCCCGGTACCCATAGGTCGCTGCCACCGTGCCGCCGATTAGAGGGCCAGTGGCAAATCCCAACCCCAGCGAACTGGTGTAGAGACCGATAGCCAGCCCCCGCTCATGCGAAGCGACAATGTCACCGAGATAAGCCATGCCCATGAAAAATGTCGAGATCATAGCCCAGCCAGCCAATATCTGGATGGGCAACAGAAAGTAAGGATTGGGTACCACGGTATAGAGAAAGCTCGAAGCGGCGAAAAACAACGTCCCTGCTGAGAGGATGTTCTTACGCCCTACGGTATCGGAGAACATGCCGATAGGCACAGAAGAGAGGATTCGAGTCAAGCCAACAACTGCACTTAATGCACCGATCAGCGTAAGTGAGGCGCCCAAGCTCGTAGCGTAAAGTGAAAAGGTGGGCCAAACAATCCCCATGACGACATCGGCCATAAAGACTGTGGCGCACAGGGCCAGCACCTCTTTTTTCTTGAGGATCTGCAGCAGGTTTTGCATTCCCATCATCTTTCCGACTTTTATCGCAAGTCAATGTATGACTGCCCGTACCTCGTTTGCAGAGGTACCAGTAGAGTATATCACATTTCTTCTTTTTGGCAAGCGGTATTGACATTTTCCGTAGAAAATGGTATAATGTGCCTATCCTTTCCAGTCATTCATTCTCGCTAAATGCATGATTTCCGTAACACCCTGAGGCGACTCTTTTTTCCATCAACTGCTGGCTTACTTGACCAGCCATACCTCCATCTTGAGCTTTGTCCAACGTGAAACAGCTTATATCTCCACCGATCTAACCAGTGCCGCAGGGTAGCCGATCTATTTCCCAACATCTTGACTGCGCTATAGTACGTGCATTTGTTTGGTAAGGTGAAGTTTAGACAAACGCTTCATCAACCGGATAAGGATTTTAGTATTCAGGGGGAGGGGAAATCCGTGAGAAAAAAAGAAAGAATCATGCTCGTCGGCATTGGAGAGTTGGGTGGAATCGTCTTAGAGTATATGGCCATGATCCCTGGAATCTGCGACATCATCACGGCTGATGTGAACCAAGACTGGGGCTTTAGGAAGACGAACAGCGCCATCCTGGGCGCGTCTTATGTGGGATTATATCCCCATATCGAATTCCATCGCATTGATTTGCTCAACATAGAGCAGATGGCAGAAATGCTCGAAGCAATTGACCCCACCATCATCTACAACGCAACCACTATGCAGTCGTGGTGGGTGGTAAATGAACTTCCGCCAGACGTCGGAGCCAGATTATATAAGGATAGATGTGGCCTTGGGCCATGGGCGGCAATGCATTTGGCCTTGATATCCAAACTCATGAAGGCCGTCAAAGTGTCGGGCATCGACACGTATGTCGTCAATGCTTCATTCCCCGATGTCACAAACCCCAGTCTGGCCAGGGTTGGCCTCGCGCCTACCACAGGCATTGGAAATATGGACCTGAGTGTGCCGTACATCAGGAAAGCCGCCGCTGAACTATTGAATGTCCCCATGAGCAATGTGTCGATTGAAATGGTGGCCCATCATTACCATTGCTATCATTGGTGTCGCAGTGGGACTGGATATGATGCCCCTCATTATTTGAGGGTTTATGTGGGACAGGAAGACGTGACGGCAAAATTGGGTGATATGAGACAATTCATCGCCGAACTCCCCAAACGCGCCATGAGACCGGCTGGCCGTCATGGCCAGTTCGTGGTGGCAGCTTCATCCGTGAAGGATATCATGGCTATTTTCAACGACACCGGTGAGTTGACCCACGCACCGGGGCCACAGGGACTGGAGGGTGGCTATCCGGTGAGGTTGAGTAGAAAAGGTGCCGAGGTCGCTCCGCCGAAAGGTATGACCGTTGAACAAGCCAGAGATATTATGCTGCAAGCGCAGCAATACGATGGTGTTCAGGAAATAAAAGGTAATGGCGATGTTGTGTTGACCGACGAAGCCTATACAAACTTTAAAGAAATGCTCAATGTAGATTGCAGATTGATTACGGTTGAGGATTCCTACCAACAGGCCGTAGAACTACGCCGGAAATTTGAGGAATTCGCAGAGAGAAACGGTGTAGAGATACCGAAATAAAGCTTTGACTCTCTTGAAGGAGCAGGTCCGCCCTCCATGAGAGACCCCAAAGAGGAGGAAAAAATGCTTGATTACCCCGCACGTCTGAAAAAAGCCCGCGCTCGCATGGCCGAGGAGAATATCGGCCTGATGTATCTCACGACTGGTGCCGACCTTTTTTACTTGGCTGGGATACGGCGGCAGCCGAATCACCCCACGGATCACAATCGTTATGGCGACTGGATCATGGGGGGGTATATCGGACTAGACGATGGTGCCGACCTGGTCGCGGCACGCATGGGTGGCACCTATTTCGAGGCTGAGGCCGAGGACAAGCCGTGGTTTGACTCGGTACGCCTCATTTTGGAGTCAGAGGACCCGCTGGATGTCCTCCACCAAGTTTTGAGCCGGTTCAACCTGAAGGGGAAAAAAGTTGCCCTCGATAACAAGGCGTGGGCTCAGAGCGTGTTGGCTTTCTGTCATCTCCTTCCTGAAACGGAGTTTGTCCTTGCCTCGGACGTCATTATTGCGCCGATGCGCATGATCAAAGAGGAGGCCGAACTCGATCTGATGCGCAAGGCTGGCCAGATCACAGACGCTGCATTCCAAAAGGCAATGGCTATGCTCAAGCCTGGCGTGACAGAGCTGGACGTAGCCAACGAAGTTGACTATCAATTCAGGCTTCTTGGCGCTGAATACAACTCGTTCGTGACGGGCGTTCGTTTCGTTGGCCCCGAGCGCGGCCGAGAAGTGACAGCAGCAAGGTCCACGGCGAAAAAGCTCGAACCCGGCGACTCGGTCACGTTCGACATCGGCTGCGTCTATGAGGGCTACTGCTCCGACTTTGGGCGTTCGGCGTTCGTGGGGGAGCCCCCGGCCGAATATGTCAAGATCCACAACCTGGTCCTGGAGGCGCAGCGAGAAGGCATGAAGGCCATGAAAGCAGATCAGATTACGGCAGCGGAGGCGGACAAGGTCGCACGTGCCGTGATTGAGGCTGAGGGGTATGGCCCATATTTCACCCATCGCCTGGGACATGGCATCGGCGTTACAGTGCACGAGCCTCCGTTCCTCGATGGGGTAAACCCGACCGTGTTGCGGGCCAACATGACGTTCACCGTCGAGCCCAGCATTCGCATCCCAGATCGCTTTGGCAATCGGGTGGAGGACGTCGTTCTCGTGACTGAGCAAGGAGGTGTGTCGCTGTACACCACGGATTGGCGGTTATATATTGTAGAGTGAATGAAGGATCAAGTGATGGACAGGAAGTGAATATGAGCGAGCAAATAGTCCTCCAGGCCAAACCCGCTGAGCCCGTTGCTTTGAGCTGGGCGCCGACGCGGGAACAGGGGCAATGGGCCATCATCGTACGCCAACTGCGCCGCAACCGGGTGGCGGTTATTGGGCTGGTGCTCATCATCTTGGAGATAATTGTCGCCCTGGCAGCCCCCTGGGTCGCGCCGTACGATCCCCTGGATCAATCGGTCAGAGAGGCCCTCAAGCCTCCTTCGCCTCAACACCTACTGGGCACCGACGACCTCGGCCGGGACCTCCTGAGCCGGATTATCTATGGCGCCCGCATCTCGCTGCGGGTTGGTCTGATCGCTGCTGGCATCGCCGGCATTGGCGGTGTCTTTATAGGCGCTGTGGCTGGCTTCCGTGGTGGCGGGTTGGACGAAGTGATCATGCGGTTGGTCGACATTCTCCTGGCCTTCCCAGGCATGTTGTTGGCCCTGACGATCATTGCCGTCCTGGGGCCAGGGTTGTTCAACGTCATGATCGCCGTGGGCATCGGCTCCATCCCCTCTTTTACGCGAGTGGCTCGTGGGCAAACGCTATCTGTGAAAGAGGAAGATTATGTCCTCAGTGCCCGGGTCGTTGGATGTTCCGACATGCGAATCATATTCCATTACATTGTCCCCAATGTACTGCCGACGGTCATCGTCCTGACCACATTGCGCGTAGCCACAGCCATTCTGACGGCCGCTGGACTGAGCTTCCTCGGCCTTGGCGCTCAGCCGCCCACCCCGGAGTGGGGAGCGATACTGAGCGCCGCTCGCGTCTACCTGCGTCAGGCATGGTGGTTCACCACATTTCCAGGCCTGGCGATCATGATCACTGTTATGAGCATCAATCTGTTCGGTGACGGCCTGCGCGATGCACTTGATCCAAAACTGAGGCGGTGATTCTGTTGTTTTATCAGGTTCCGTCGCTAGTCTCAGTCTTTCCCTGGGTAGTAGGACCAATGATGGAGCAGTTGTTACGTGGATGGGAAGGGGGTGATGCCACAAACGATTGGAGGAAACCGGGCGGGCTTGGTGCAGGTCTGCATTCGCGTGTCGAAATGATAATGAGGAGGAACAAAAGATGATTGCTGCGAAGAAGATTCTCTTAATTGGCGTATCAGTTCTGACGACGTTGACTCTCCTGGTTGGCTGTGCTACCCCCACACCTGTGGTTGAGGTGAAGGAGGTCGAAAAAGTCATCACTCAGGTGGTTAAAGAGACCGTCGTCGTCGAGGGCACGCCACAGGTAGTAGAGAAGGAAGTGACCAAGATCGTCAAAGAGGTCGTCAAAGAGACGGTCGAGGTCATCGTCCCCTCCGCGCGGCAGGGCGGTACGCTGGTCATCAGCATGGGGCAGAACGTGCGCGACACGCTCAACCAGCACTGGAGCATACATACTGGCTCGCGCATGGTCGCCCACCACGTGCTGGATACGCTCGTCGCCGTCGACCCGGAGGATGGTACTGTCTATCCCTGGCTGGCCAAGTCGTGGGAGGTCTCGCCTGATGGCAAGGTCTACACTTTCCATCTGCGTGACGATGTCACATTCCATGATGGGACGCCTTTCAACGCCGAGGCGGTCAAGTACAACTTTGACGAGACCGCCCGCGAGGACATCAAGCACGGCTTTGCCTGGGCGGCCATGGGTGCCGAAAAGTACGAGAAGACCGAGGTCGTGGACGACTACACCGTCGAGGTCCATTTCTCGGTGCCTCACCCCACTTTCCTGATTAGCCTCAGCGATGGGGGACTGGGCATCGATTCGCCCGCTGCTATGGAGCAAGCAGGCGAAGACTATGGCATCAAAACCCTGGTGGGGACGGGACCGTTCAAGTTCGAGGAATGGGTCATCAACGATCATGTCACCCTGGTGCGCAACGACGATTACAATTGGGCCTCGCCCCTCTTCAAGCATGATGGGCCAGCGTACCTCGACAAGATAATCTACCGCGATGTGTCTGAGAACGCAACACTGGCTGCTGCTTTGGAGGCCGGCGAGATTCAAGTTGCCAAACTAGTGGAATCCCAGGTTGTCCAGTTTGAGGGCAACGAGGATGTCAAAATCCAGCTCATACCCAAGGCGGGCACGGCTCGGATGTACCTTATAAACACCGCCTGGCCACCGACGGACGACATCAAGGTGCGGCAAGCCATCAACTATGCCATCGATAGGGAGGGTATGCTCCAGCTTCCGGCATGGGGCGGCTTGTCCCCTCCAGGCGTTGGGCCGTTGCCGGCCGTTTTGCACCCCGGCGGCGATGATTCCAGCCTGAAGCAGTATGACTATACGTTCGACCCAGAGAAGGCCAAACAGCTCCTGGAGGAAGCTGGCTGGGTAGATGAAGATGGGGACGGCATGCGGGAGAAAGATGGACAAGAGATGGTCCTGAGATTCCTCACCACCAGTAGCGAGGTTCCAAAGGTTGAGCCGGTCGGCGAAATGTTGCGCGACGTCGGTGTAGAGCTCAACATTGAGGTCGGCGACTTTAACTGGTTCATCGCAGAGAGAGGCCAGCGCAAGTTCAACCTGGCTTTGAGTAGCGACAGCGGCTATGACCCCGTGCGCCTGCTTCTCTATTTCTTCCACTCGGAATCGCCCTCCAATAACTATGGCTACACGGGCGCTGATGAACTTCTTGACAAAGCGCGCAATGCGCCGGACCTGGATACGACATGGGAGTACCTGCTGCAAGCTGAGGCTCAAATCATGCAGGACGCTGTCGGCGTCATGGGTTGGCAGTTGGTGTATGTCTATGGCATTCCCGACAACGTGCGTGATGTCGGTTACAACGAAGTCGCTTTCCCGTATCTCTACGATACATGGATCGAGGATTAGGGACTTGGACAGCGTCGTTCAAGGGTGCTCGATCCAACTGGTGGCGAAGTTGCCTTAGATCGGCGAGGCACTTCCCTCGGAGGTGGCGGCTGAAAAAGCGCCGCCACCTCCACCATTTGTTGTCATAGAACCTGCCAGCGAGGAAAAGGCCCTATGTCTTCAACCTCATTGTTCTCCGATGATCGAGTCAGAGTGGATCTGCTCCGCCAGCGCGCTCATATGCGCTGGGCAGCTCTGTCTTCCGATGTGATTCCTCTGACGGCGGCTGAGCCCGATTTCCCGATCGCCAAGGAGATCAGGGAGGCCATCAGGGAATACGCGGAGGGCGGGTTGTTGCAGTACGGCCAGAGGGATCTGAGAGAGGTCATAGCGCACAAACTCGTGGAGAGGCATGATCTCGCCTGCACGCCCAACGAGATCGTGTTGACGGGAGGAGCGGCGGCAGCGATGTGGCTGGTGGCCCGCTACGCCTGTCGCCCTGGTGACGAGGCCATACTTTTCGACCCCGTCGATCTGCTCTTCGGGATGGCGGTCGACGAGGCGGGAGCGAAACGCGTGTATTCCCCGGTAGACAAGAAAACGGGGGCTTTTGACCTTGAGGGGCTGCGCGAACTGATCACGCCCAAAACCCGCCTGATCTGTCTGTGTAACCCGCATAACCCTCTGGGTAGAGTGATGACCAAGGAAGAGTTGCTGGCCATAGGACAGCTGGCCGTTGAGCATGACCTGGTGATCATGTCGGATGAAGTGTGGTGTGACATTGTTTACCCACCGCACAAGCATATTAGCATCGCCAGCCTAAGCCCCGACATCGCCGGGCACACCATCACCCTGTCTGGCTTTTCCAAGACTTTTGGCATCCCAGGGTTGCGCATCGGGTTCGCTGTAGCGCCCAACCCGAAGGTTTTTCAGAGACTCGAGCGGGTGGCGCAGGGGCTGGGGACCCGCTTTGGCGTCACCGTCCTGTCCGAAGTGGCCGCCAAGGCAGCCTATGAGAGGTGTTGGTATTGGGCTGATGCCTTTGTCGATCATGTGCGCCGAATGAGGGATTACGCTGTCGATCGACTCAATAGAATAGACGGTGTGACCTGCCACAAGCCCGAAGGCACCTATGTCGTCTTTCCGGATATCACAAGCCTGAGCATGAGCAGCCAGCAGGCAGCCGATTACTTGCTCAAAGAGGCAGGTGTGGCGGTCGTGCCGGGGACCCCCTATTGGTTCGGTCCAGGGGCCGAAGGCCACATCAGGATCTGCCTCTCGACTTCGTTCGGCATCTTGAAAGAAGGGTTGGATCGCATCGAAGGGGCTTTCGCCAAGATATAGCGCTGGGCAAGAACCGGGCCGGAAAACGAGGCCTGTACTGTGGATTAGAGGAGGCATTGATGAACGCAAAGACAACGACACATGAGACGCCGAGCATCGACCAGCTTGTCGCCCTTCGTCCGGTGGTGTTGGCCGACCGCCAGCAGCCGCCGCAGTGGTCGCCAGATGGCAAGCGGATCGTTTTCCTGTCCAACCTCGCAGGAGGGGTTGACCTGTGGGGCATCGGTCCGTCGGGCGGATTTCCCACCCGCCTGACGGTGGGCATGGGCGACAGGCGCTTCATGAACTCGCGCAACGTGTGCTGGTCGCCCGACGGGCAGTGGATGGCCTACATCTCGGAGGAGGAGGGCACGGCCAGGGTGTGGCTCTGGCCAGCCAAGGGTGGCGTAAGCAGGGAGCTGGCCGACTTGGGGGCCAACATCAACGCCCTGAGCTGGTCACCGGACAGCAAGGCCCTGACCCTGTCGGCGAACCGCTATGGCCGCTACGACATCTACCGGGTTGAGGTGGCAGGGGGCAAGACGACGCGGCTGACTGACGACTGGCTGGACGAGGTGTATCCGGTCTTTACGCCCGATGGGGAGCAGGTCGTCTACGTGCGGATGGATGAACGATGGATGGATCACGAGGTGATCGCCATGCCGGCCGGTGGCGGCGAGGAGCGGGTCATCGTGCGCGACACAGACCTGTTCGATTACTTCTACGGCCAGACGTTTGGTTACCCGTTGGTGTCGCCAGATGGAGGTACGCTTCTCTTTCGTTCCTATCGCAGCGGCTTCATCAACTACTGGCAGGTGCCCATCGAGGGAGGCGAGCCAACGCCGCTGGCGGCTGAAGAAGCCGACCAGAGCGAAGCGGCGTGGTCGGCGGATGGCCGGTCGGTGGCCTACATCTCGAACCAGGACGGGACGCTGGAGTTGCGTGTCGTCTCGGCGGACGGGGGGCCGGCGCGGAGGTTGGTCGCGCCAGAGATGGGGGTATGCGCCCTGCCGCAGTGGTCGCCTGACGGGAGGCAGATCAGCTATTTGTACCAGACGCCGACGAGGACGATGGACTTGTGGGTTGTGTCGGTCGAGAGCGGGGAAACCCGACAATTGACGGATTCGATGTTGGGGGGTGAGGTAGGGCAACGGCTGGTGGCCCCGGAAAAGGTGGTCTATGAGAGCTTTGACGGGCTGCCCATCCATGCCTATCTGTACAAGCCGGCCGTGATCCGGTCGGGAGACAAGTTCCCTGGGGTGTTGTGGATCCATGGGGGTCCCTCGTCGCAATGGCAGGATACCTTTCACCCCAACGTGCAGTACTTTGTGGGGCAGGGGTATGTGGTGTTGATGCCCAACATCCGGGGTAGCACA
>Ga0180438_10001260_pt1 | contig 44984 bp, 51 predicted proteins | sample SS_ome_12_FD_132455 | JGI IMG/M metagenome (GOLD analysis project Ga0180438, IMG submission 132455) | Hypersaline lake sediment archaeal communities from the Salton Sea, California, USA - SS_3_D_2 metaG | ecosystem: Environmental > Aquatic > Non-marine Saline and Alkaline > Hypersaline >...
AACCGCCCACGCAAGCGATCACGAACCCGGCGGCGGGGACGCTATGACCGTAGACGCGGCCGCCGGTACTGGTAGTCTAAGGACGTTGGGAACGGGCGCCGCGCAGGCTTGCGCCGGGAACGATGCAAGGTTAAACGACAAGCGCGATCCAACCGCCCACGATCTAGCAGGGGCCGATCACAATTCGGCAACTTTGGCGAATCTAAACGCGAAAATATCCGACGATAATATTACAGGTAAAAATATTTACGACGCGAATACGATGCTAAAAGCCGATTCGGATAACACGCCGTCGGCGTTGACTGTAAACGCTAGTACCTTTGTAGGACGAAAAGCGGCCGGCCCGATCGCGGCTATGTCCCCGGGCGAAGCGCGAACGGTTCTTGCGTTGCCTTCGTCCTTTAGTGGTGAAAAGAACGAATTTTTACAAATCAACGAAGCCGAAACGGCGATCATTGTTGCAGGCCGGGGCCATTGGGGAACCAAAACAAAAGCCCAAATGGAAGCGATCACGGGTATGCGCGACGGCGATACGTGCGTATGTTCAACATTTGATAATAAAATGTTTTGGTACAATTCAAATTACGGCCTTTGGCTTGTACCCGGCGAAACGTTGGCGTTTGAAAATCGAACCGGCGGAACGCGATCCGAAGGCGATACCGTGGTAGTTCATACAGGTAACGATCAAGCCTGCGACGGTTCAACCGTTTTAGACGACTTGAACATAATAGGCCCGGTCGTTCAAGGCGGGATCGCCGGCGCAGGTAATTACATTTCGGTTGCAGTCCAGGGCGTACCCTGGAAAGTCAATATTAATACAGCTTGCGCCCGGGGCGACGGTCTTTTTCAATCGACGACGCAATTTGTAGGGTATACGTCAACGTTTGCAAGTCCCGGCGGGTTCGGCCAAACGGTCGCAACAAAAGGCGCGGGGACTGCTTTAATAGATAGTTGGGTAAAATCAAAGGAGATATACTAAAATGAATCAACAACAAATTATCGACTATTTAGAAACGTTAACCGACGACGAAATAATACCCGACGGATCCCACGACGCGCCCGACCTAACCGAAAGCGACTTAAAGAAAATCGCAGGCCATTACAAAGGCGGGATAACCGATCCTTTGTGGTTACAAATTCAAGTACCGGGGGCGGGGGGTATGCCCTATTCGCGCTTCCAAATGTTGCAGGCGATCAAACTTTGCGAACGGGACGTATACAGGCGTCAAAATCCATAAACAAACCCGGGGGCGTTGAAAAGGAGATCGGGAAATGCCAAAAAAGGACGAATCGACTATAACGTTAAAACCTAAAACGCTTTTGATCGTACTCGGGCTTTTGATCGGCGGGGGCGGCGTTACCGGGGGCGGCCTGGCCGCTTTTGATTTCACAACAAACGACGAAGTAAAAGCGGCGGTTGATAAAAAGGCGGAGCAAATAACAAGCGTTGAAAACGCCCGACACGTTGTTATAGATGACACTTTCAAAAAGCAGGGTAAAGCGATCGACGAATTGAAAACCGGGGTTAAGGGTATACAAGACACGCAGATCCGCGAAATTGCGCGAACCGAGGCGCGCAGACTTACAAAGCATATAAACGATCGGGATACTCGAGAAAACCAGTATGATCGATTGTTTCTAAAAAATATTCGAAGACTCGAGGCGGGGAAAGATCCTTGTACGTCGTTGTCGTGTAATTAGCTTTCGTAATCGTTTAAACGTTCTTTCATACCTTTTGTTGACTTCATCCATTGATCAGATTGTCCCGGGTTGTTTTGGAATCCTTCGGGTACCTCTTGACTTGTCGGGATCTTAGTTTCTTTTATTTTGTTCAGTTCTACGTATGATTCGGTTAACTCCGAAACGGTGGATCTTCAAGTAAAATGATTTAGAGGGTTGTATTTGTCCCAAAATGGATCTGTCTTCTTTCGTGTAGTACCGGCCAGGGGTTCGCATATGTTCTTTGTACGGCGATCGTCGTCAACGGTCATATATCTAAGCATTGATACGACGGGGGACGCCTGCGCCGCTTTCCAACGCCCTGCACTATGCGCGGTTCCGTAGTTCGTACGGTAAACCGTTTCGATATAATAAGGACTTTCGCCGGCCAGGCCGATCCGCGCCATTGCTTGATCGCGTCCGATTTTATCTAAAAAGTCGCGGTACCCTAATCCCGTTTCGACGTTTTCGGCCAGTACGGATCGAAGACTTTTCATATTATCATAAAAGTCAAGTTTTGCCCGGTCCGATACCATTGGCCCCATTGTCTGTTCTAGGCTTTCGACGTATTCGGCGTCTACCCCCGCGTCGTTTAAGATACTTTCGATCGTTTGTTCGTCGATAACTTCGGCAACGTCCCCTTTTACGCTGAAAACTTCAACCGTACCCCCGAGTACGGCGGCGTTTACCGCGCTTTCTTGTCTTTCAACGTTTTTGTTGACATGGATAAAGCCCATTAAATGCGCGTGTATCATTGAAAGTTCGATCAATGTTTCGGCGTTGTTTCTGTATTGGGTTCCCGGTTTCGGGTCGGAGTCTTCGACGCGTTTGTAAAGTTCGTCGTATATGTTGTTCGCTATTTCTTCGCCGTAATACTTCGTAAGGCTCTTGAGATCTCTTTGATCAAGGGCGGCCTGTTTTTCGGGGGTTCGGAGCGCAAAAAAAAAGCGTTTTCGTCTTTGTTGGAAAATTCGCCGCCGATCGTTGTAACCTGCGGTTCGACTAATTGATCGTCGTCGCTTTCGGGCGCTCCGACATTGAACTTTTTATAAAACCATTTACCCGAAACCGGGATCCGCGCCTGTACTGCTTTGATCGTTTCGTCGTAACTCGGGTCGTATTCGTAAATGTATTTAAAAGTCGGTAATTTTAGAGGATCGATCGGCCCTTGGTTTAGTTCCAGGGTCCAACGTAAAAGAGTATTTACGGCGGGTTGTTGTTCGACCGTTGTTACCTTTTGCGCCCTGGCTTCAATTAGGTTTTCTTGGCTTGTCGTATCGCCTCGGTTACTGTACCGCGTGTCGTTCGTCAACGTGGCGACGCCGATCAAGGCTTTCGAGATCATACGGTTGAACATTTCGACTAAATCAATTATGTCCGTACCTTTACTTGTTGCGTCGACGGTTTCGAGGCTTTCGATATTAGCCAGGGCGATCCCCGAGCTATTCGCGAGTTTTGTAAGCTCTTTTGCGATTAACGCGCCTTGTTCGGCGGTTGTATCTGCATTTTGTGAACCTTTGAAGATTGCCACGATCGACGGTATGATCGCTTTTTTGACATACAAAAGACCCGCTTTTATGCAAATTTTACGGAAAAACCAGGGCCAGTAAGCCTTTAATATAAGACTATTCCCGTTTAGGTTACCTTGTCGGACGTCGTGAGATACTGAAACATATTTGTACGGCGCGTCCAGTACCAAACCGCCGGCCCGGTCTACCATCTCGCCTTTTTTGTTGAACCCGTACCGACTAGGATCGAGCGGTTTTAATCTATCGATTACCCAAACGCCGCCCGTAAGCGCGGGATCCCTCCAAATTACTTCGCAAATCACAAAACCATAGTCTAGGGCGTCGTAAAAGTTCGATACCTGCGCAATTAGGCGGCCGCCTTCGCGGGTAATATATTCGGTATAGAGTTCGGCCAGGGCGGGATCCTTTTCGTCGGCGGGTTGTACTATGTACGTCGTATTCCCAACAAACGTTTTAAACGTTTCCATTTCGGCGGACACTTGATCGTCTTCAAGCATTTTTTTAACGGTTTCGGCCAGTTCGTCGACCCCTAGATCGCTTAAAAATTCTTCGCTTTGAAAGCTAAATAATTCCTCGAGATCTTCGCCTTCAAATTCGGCGATCAAGTCTTTAGTTAGTTCGGCCGGGTTCGGTTTCGGCGCCGTTTGAAAAAGTCTTTTCCAAAAACTCATATTAGATCCCCTTACCTATGCGCAATTTTGGCGCGTTTTTTTCTAGCCAGGCGATCGAATCTTTACCCGCTCGGGTTGTAACGCCGCCCCGGCGTATCGTTTCGGAACAAGATCGCAAATATTTACCCACGATCTTGATCTCTTTTTTCGTACAACCGTATTGTTTAAGCGTTTTCGCCCGTTCGGTTGCGCCTGGTAAAACACCATAGCGCCAAAAAATAAGCTCGAAACTAGTATGATACGCTTTACATTCGTAATTCGCCCGTTTGGTACTACTTCTTAGATAATTCCAAAGGAACTTCCAACCGCCGTCTTTATATTGTTTTACGTGGGTTGATTCGTGGGCGGCGATCACTACTTGATCCCAAAGCCCGAAACGCGGCGAAGGCGTACCGACACGAAAAGGAACATAGATCGTACGCTTGATCGTTGTTACAAACCCTTTCATAAAACGGCGATAACTCATTATTGAAAGCGCCACAAGGATCCGCCCTATGATTCGCATTGAACTAGATCCGGTTTTTTGTTTTATTTTGGCGTCGTATTTGTCCGCCGTGTAGTTCCAAAAATTAATAACTGTTTTGGGGTCAATTGTCATTCGATTACCTCGCAATCGTCCGCAGGTAAACAAGCATGTACGCCGGCGTCGGGGACAAAGCAACAAGTCCAGGGCAAACCGTCCGCGCTTTCGGTTTCGTCGCAGTCGGCGATCTCTAACCATAACCCGTCGGCGTCGCAGATTTCGGCGGCGTTGTCGCTACATTGTGTTGTTTCGGCCGTACACTCGGGATCCGGTTCGCAACCCAAAACGGCCGCGATCAGACTTCCAAAACATACGATCCCTAGTATCGCGACGGCGTACGCCCTTACTTTGTAACGGTATTTCATTTTTTGCGCTCCTATCATGTAGACGATACCACAAATTGAACCGACGTTGTACGGCGTTTCGCGTTCGGGCGTTTGTTGGCTTGCATTTTCCGCAGGCGTACGCGGTTAAACCTTTTTCCAGTGTCTTACACCATTTGACATTTTCGCGAAGCCAACAACCGCCGCACATTATTTGCTCGTACTCGGTTTTATTGCGTCCGCAGTATTGACGACAACGCCGGCGGCCCTGCTTGCCAACTTGTAAGATCCCGATTTCGCCCCTTTTCCCGCGTACGTTTGTACGGTATTCGGATTCGTAACGCCCCATTGATACCAATAAAAGAGCGGGGATCTTGAACTCTTGTTGCGCGGCGCTAAAACTCATTGATAACGCCTCATAATCGGGATCGGTTCGGGTTAACTTGCCTTCAATTATGTGAGTAAGGGCGGCGCGGATCTCGGTTTCTGTATATGTCGTCGGTTCGCTTGGTTTTGAACCTGATAAGAGGATCGCCACGCCGACAACGAACAAGGCGCAGGCCGTCCCCTTTACCATGTTTTTTAAAAGTTTAGAATCTTCTATAAAAAAAGCGGCTATTGTCTCCAAAAGTAATAGAGCAACAAGCGCGTAAAGTACGTATAACATTGTTTCTAACTCCTGTTTTTTCAATTGTGCGGTAAAAACGTCGATTTTTCAAGTATTTAGTCTTTACGGTAACGCCGCCCACGCCAACCCCCCGCCGCTTTGATCGGCCAACCCTTCGCCCACGCGGGGACGGTTCCCATTATCTGTTCTAACTCTTCAACCGACCCCGAACCCGCCGGGACTTCGGCCGCTAGTTCGTCGTGTACATGCAAAACGATCGGGTACCCGGCCTTTTCTGCGTTAACCAGGGCGTATGCGAGTATATCCCGCGCGACGGCCTGCGTTACGTTTTCGCAGAGTTTACCGCCGTACGTTTCCATACGGATCCAACCGATCGGCCCTTTCGTACTGTCCGAATTCCAACCCATAAACGACAATTGATAGATCGGGTTTTTATGGTACCTATGAGTCGTTGAAAACAACCGGGGGGCGTGGTACGTGATTAAACGCCCCGAGGGAAGCCGACAATACAACGTATCGTCTTTTACGCCGTAGGTAATGGATCGACACGCGTACGCCTTTCCCGGGTTCAAAACGGCGCAGACGGCCGCCCCCTCTAATCCGTAATACTCTTGTTTGTAGTTTCGAAACCCGGGCATTTCGCGCCACTGATCGCCCCAAAATTCAACGATCGCCGGCGAATCCTCGCGCCATTTTAAGATCGCGTCTTTTATTTCGTCGTCGTTTTTAAAATGTTTGTCGGCGCCGAACGCGCGCCACGCCCCGATCCAACCCTGGTACCCGCTTGCGAGTTCCGCAACTTTTCCGATTTTCTTTCGTAAAGGATGACTTTCGCCGGTTCGTTCTTTGTAATCTAAAAACTCTTGAAACGGGATCCCGGTTATTTTGGCCGCGCTCATTTCGTAGATCTTACCGTGGGATCTAAATACGTCTTGGCGCCATTTTTCGCCGGCCAGTTCGGCCAGTACAACCGCTTCGATCGCGGAAAAGTCCGAACAGATAAGATCCCGGCCAGGCGCGGCGGTAAATAATGCGCGCATACAACCCGACATAGCTTTTAAAGAGTTTTCAAAATAGTGCTCTAAAAGGTCGACGTCCCGGCCCGACGAAATTAGTATTACGTCTTCGACTGCGTCCAGGTTCCAAGGCGCCGGCGCCATTTCCGACGATCGGCACCATTTACAAACCGCCGCCCCGGTTGCCTGGTAGTGTCCACAATTCCCGCAACGGTCGACGGCGGGGCCGCTTGTCGCTAGGTTATGGGGTTGAACCTTTGAACCGGCCCAACGTCCAGTACGCGCGACATGATACCCGAACAAGTCCCGCAAGCGGTTATCGTCGCATCTTTGAACGTCGATCGCTTGTAGTTTTTTGACGCTTGCCATTGAAAGCCATTGACGGATCAAAAGTACGCGGCGGACGTTGAAAGGTAGATCGGATCGTTTTAGGGCGTCTTTTATCGTTTCGGCCTGGACGTTCGGCAAGTTAATCCCGTAATCGGCTATGTATTCGCGTAATTTTTCGTATTCGTTGACGGTACCGACCCGGCCGCAGGTAAGGCGCACAAGTTCCCGCGTGTATTTGATTTCGGTTTGTCTGTACAGTTCCAAAAAGTGTTCCAGGGTTTCGACGTCGATATGTACGCCGCGCAGGTTGATCCGTTGACTTGCGATCCATACCTCGAGTTCGTCGGCGCTTAAATCGGGACACAGTAACGACGCTTCGGCCTCGGTTTCAATATCCCCGATATTGTAAAAAATAAAGTTGTCGGCGTCTTTGGGGTCGTCTTCAAGGCGGATCCGTTGCCTTTTGTCTTTTTTCGTCGGGGAACGCGGGATCGAAAACTTGCGTATTAAGCGTTTTCCCTCTTTATCTTTTTGTGTTTTTGTCCCGAGTACTTCGGCCAGTTTTCCCAATTGCCCCGGCGCGGCGTACGCCCTGGCTTTCGCCTGCGCGCATCTTTGTTGCTCTAATGGTAACGGCGGCCAGTTCATACGCTTGAAGCAAACGTAATGCCAGATCAGAAACTCAAAACCGGCGTTAAACGACTCTAAAAGGCCGCCGCCGGCGATATAATCGAACAGTTCTTGCGGGGGTTGCATACCCTGGACCCAAGACCGAGATCCGACGCCGTCGAACAAATCGTACGAAAGCATTAAGATCTCGGTCGTCGGGTCTTGGGCGTATACCGCCGCGCCTACTCCTTTGATCCCCGGTTTATTCGATACTAGGGATTGGTACCTTTCTTTTTTGTTGTTAAAAATGTAACCTGCTTTGGAAAACGTTTCGACGTCCAAAGTAGGGATCGCAGTTGACACCGAACAACCCGCCGGGGTTTCAAAGTAGGCGTTTAGGTTCATTTTAGCCGCGCGGTAACTTGTCGATCTGTTCGTCCGTCCAGTTCGACGCCTTCAACGCTTCCCGCGTGTACGATACCCCCGCGTGTATGTAACCGGATTCGTCGGGGGTAGGGGGCGGCGGGGCGCCCGGGGCGGACATAAAGCCCGGGGCCGGCGCTACATTGGCGCCGCTTGTCGCAGGGGCCGCAGGGTCGGGCGCAGGCGTTCCCGCCGGTCCAGGGGCCGCAGGGGCGCCCCCGGGGACCATACCGGCGCCCGTTGTCGCAGGGGCGATCGGCGTTTCACTTGCGCCGGCCGGCAATTGGGCAACGGGGGATCCACCGAAAACGGCCTTACCATCGATCCCGCCCCGTTGGATCTCTTGTCCGTACCCTATCAATTCGACGCCGGCGATATTGAGGTAAACCCCCGGCGTATCGCTTGGATCGTTGTCGACAACGTTACCGGCGATTCGAATGTAATACCCTGGTTTGATTGATTGCGGATCGGTTAGTAATGATTCGCCGCCCCGAGCATAGCAGGGGAAAGGATAACCCGACGAAAAAGATAGAACATAATGCCCCGGGTATCCCTCTTTATCGCAAGGGCGTTTTTGATTTTTGTTCATTACCGTACTATCGCCGTCGATCACTTTCCAGGCGAACGACGGTTGATTGCAAGATCCGTCGGCGTTGAATAAATGGGGGTAACCCGCTTTCGCGGCCTGGTTTATCTTACTCCAAAGATCCGCCCAACCGGGATCCGTTTTGGGAATAGCCAACCCTATGTAATATTCGGTTCGGGGTTGCCCTGCGTTCGGTCCGTTTTTTATGATCAACGGTTCGCCTTTTCGGTTTGTTGTTTTCCCCGTGAAAGCGTCCCCGCCAACCATACGGCCGGTTGGGGTCAATATTTCGATCGCTTGTTTTGACATGGTCCTTTACTCCTTTGACGCGTCCCCGAATAGGTAACGCGCGTTTTTTAGATCGTCGTAAATTAGCTTTTTTCCTTTTTTCTTTTTTTCTGTAAAAGCGTCGACAAGTTCCGCAGATAGCCCCGCTTTTACTGCTTGCGGCGGCGTCAAGGTTTTAGGTACCTCAAGATCAAGGCCGTACGATTTTCCCAACTGGACGATCTCATTGTGCGAAATGTTCCAATTATTACGCCCGAAAGTATCCGTTAAACGAAACCGGGGAACGTTCGCCCCCTTTTTTAGCTTGGTTTCTAGTTCAGTTCGCAGGGCGTCGACACGGTGATCGATCCTTTTTTGTGCCTTTTCTAGTAAAAATAGTTCGTACCATTGATCCCGTTCGGGTACGACATACGAACCAAGGCCGCCGATCATATCCAACGCGTTAAACGTCGTTCGTTGATTAAATTCACAAGAAACCAGGGCGGAGCAACGCCGGCAATGATCGCCGCTTTCTACGAAGGCGTCGGATCCCATTGCCATTTCTGCGGCGTCCCGTAATTGGTTTAAATAGGTAGTGTTTAGAGTTCCGCGCGTTAGTTTCCAGGTACGGACAGGGCCGCGCGCGTGGGGGGCGCGCGGTTGAATGATCATTAGTTTGATCGTTGCCGGTTTTTGAGTTAGTCCCGCGACGATCCCGATCGCGTACGCGAGTAATTGCCAATTTTCGAAAACTTCATGTACGCCAAAGCCAAACTTTAGATCCGCAACGTATAAAATACTTTCATGCGAATCAAACAAATAAAAGTCGGGCGTCCCGTAACAATCAGCGTGTACGTCTTCAATAGTTACGGGTTGTTCGATCCCGAGGTTCGGGCCGCCAAAGACGCCGGCCGATCGTATTAGTTCGGTACACGTATCGGCGTAAAGTACGGCGCCGTCGACCATTTCTTGCGTAACGGTTACGCCGTCGCGGACTTTCCCGACTTCTGCGACGGCGGTTTGCTTGTACCCCTGGCCTTTCGTCGATCCCCGTATGAAGTCCGCGCCGATCGCGTGTACCGCGTTCCCTTCGTCTGCGTCTTGTCCGCCTTCGTCGGGCGGTAAAATCAAACATTCTTGAACCGACCCGGGGCAAGGTACCCAAATCGGCGCGGACGACGGCGCTAATATTGAATGATCGCCGGGCATTATTCGGGCCTAGGCATTGCGCGGACAACGTCGGCGATCCCTGGTACGAGATCATGATCCGACTTTGCCTTTACTGCAACGGCCGCGATCGAGGGCATATCGAAATTTTCTTTTATGAACTTGTTTTGCGCCTCGAGATCATACCCGTAAGCATTGAAAAGGCCGGTTAACTCGAAAAATGTAGTTATAGGAGCGTCGGCGGTTTGCGTGTCGTCGGGTTCGGGCGGCGCCTCGGGGGGCGGGGGCGCGGCCGGTTGTTCGGTCGTTGGCGGCGCGGCGGGTTGTTCGGGCGTCGGTACGGCCGCTTTTAGTTCGGCTTTTATCTGCTCGTAATACGCGGGATCAACTTTTGGTTTCTTTTTCCAGGTTCCCGCCTTTACCTTGTTTTTTGTGGACGCGTGGATCCGTTCGTCCCACGGGATCCCGTCTTTGTCTAACTCTTGTTCGTCGTCGATCGCCGGCGGTTTGTACGGTTCTTTCGGGGGCGCAGGATCGCCGGGCGGCGGCGGGGGCGGAGCGTCCCCGGTTGGCGGCGGCGGGGGCGGAGCGTCCCCGGCGGTTGCGGCCGCCGCGTCTTTGGCGTCCGACTCCTCTTGTAATTCGGCGCCTAACCCCTTTTTGTCAACTTTTAAATTGACGTTTGTTACATGCGTTTTACATAGTTCGGCGTTCATTTCCTCGAGGGATCCGAACTCGAGGGTTACAACTACTTTCGACATTTTGATTCCTTTCTTTTTTTCCTATTGACTCTTGAGATAATAAGCCTTATTATTCGGGTAGTCAATAAGGTTTTTAAAAAAAATGCATTTACGACCATATCAAACCAATTTCGAACGCGATATATACGCCGCTTGGGGTTCCGGTTCAAGAAACGTTTTAGGCGTCTTACCTACGGGCGCAGGTAAAACGGTTTCGTTTGCGAAGATATTAGGCGATCACAAAGGGCAAGCAGTCGCAACCGCGCATAGACAAGAACTAGTCGGGCAAATATCCCTAGCACTTGCACAAAGGGGGGTCTATCACCAAATTATAGGCCCGGCCAATGTTGCCCGGTTTGCCATTGCCCGACAAATTGAAGAGTTAAACAATTCTTTCTATCGTCCAGGGGCGCGCGTTTCGGTTGTCGGCGTCGATACTATTGTAAGGCGCGCCGAAAGTCTGCGGGATTGGGCGCAATCGATCACGCTATGGGTTCAAGACGAAGGACACCATATTTTAAAAGCGAACAAATGGGGAAAGGCCGCCGACTTATTCCCGAACGCGTACGGCCTCGGGGTTACTGCAACGCCGACTCGGGCGGACGGGCGCGGACTCGGGCGCCACGCCGACGGGTTGATCGACACTATGATCGAGGGTCCAGGGTTGCGGTATTTAATAGAAGACGGTTATTTAACAGACTATAGGATCTTCGCGGTTGGATCTGATCTATGTTTAGAAGACATTAAAATAACCGCCTCGGGGGATTACTCAAAACCACAATTACGGGACGCCGTAAAAAAGTCGAAAATAACCGGGGACGTCGTCGGGCATTACCAAAGGATCGCCCCGGGCAAATTGGGCGTAACTTTCGTCGTCGACGTCGATACGGCCGTTTTAACTGCGGAAAAATACAGGGCCGCAGGCGTTCCCGCCGAAGTGGTAAGCCATAAAACGCCCGACGCAGTCCGCGCGGCTATACTCCGACGGTTTAGACGACGCGAGATCCTGCAATTGGTAAACGTCGATTTATTCGGCGAAGGGTTCGACCTACCCGCGATCGAGGTCGTTTCGTTCGCGCGCCCGACGGAATCATACGCGCTTTATTGTCAACAATTTGGCCGGGCGTTGCGGGTAATGCTTAACCCGGGGCAAGCCTGCGATCTAAGTACCAGGGCGGGACGACTCGAGGCGATCGCCGCTTCGAACAAACCGAAAGCGATCATAATTGATCACGTCGGGAACGTAGTACGACACAATTTACCCGACGCGCCCCGACATTGGACGCTAGACCGGCGCGGGGGACGGGGTCGACTCAATAATAACGGTTTGTTACCCGTCGTCGCTTGCCCCGAGTGTACGGCCATTTATGAAGCAATAAAAACCGCTTGCCCTTTTTGCGGTTATGTCCCCCAACCGACGAACAGATCGAAACCCGAGTATGTCGCGGGGGATTTGCAAGAACTGGACGCCGCGACGTTGGCGCGTATGCGCGGCGAAGTCGATCGGGTCAATATGTCCCCCGAGCAATACCGGGCGGAACTTGTCGCGAAACACGCGCCGATCGTTGGGCAACTGCGCCACGTAAAACACCATAGTAAACGACAAGAGGTACAAGAAAGTTTACGCGCCGTTATGGCGTGGTGGGGCGGTTGGCAAGTGGCGCAGGGGCGGACGAATGAACGGGAAAACCAAAAACGCTTTTTTTATACGTTCGGTATGGACGTTTTAACCGCGCAGGCGTTAGGGCCAAAGGACGCGGCCGCGCTTGCGGATCGTGTAGTAAAGGAGATCGGATCAAATGATTTATCTAGCCTGTCCATACAGTGATCCCGACCCCGGGGTACGTCGCGATCGCTTTTTGAAAGCGAACAAACAAGCGGCGGTTTTAATGGCCGAAGGGTTACATATTTTTTCGCCGATCTCACAATGTCACCCTATCGCGCAAGCGGGGGATCTGCCTTTAAATTGGGAATACTGGAAAGAATACGACGAAAAAATACTTTCGATTTGTTCCGAATTGTGCATTTTGACGATCCCCGGTTGGAAAAGTTCGAAAGGCATTACAGGCGAAATGAAGATCGCAATACAAAAACAAATCGCGATCACCGTGGTAACATTGGGATCGATTATTCGTACGCCTGCGCATTTAACGGGGGTTATAAATGGTTAGTTTTTCACATTGGGCGGCGCGTTGGAACGTTCCACAAGAGGCCGTCGACGAATTAATGCGCGTTCTTTTAGCCGAAACGCCGATCCCGTATCCGACGGACCCGGGCGGGACGCCCGAAACGGTCGTACAACAAGCGGTACGCCTCGAGGCGTCCCGGCAAGGTTGCAGGTTATGGCGTAACAACGTCGGAGCGTTTCGGCCGCCCGAAGGCGGTTTAGTACGTTACGGACTATGTAACGAATCTAAACGAATGAACGAAAGAATAAAATCTAGCGACTTGATCGGGATCCGTCCGGTAACGATTACCCCCGCGCATGTCGGGCGGGTTGTCGGGCAATTTTTAGCGCGCGAAACAAAGCGATCCGACTGGACGTACAAAGGAACGAAACGGGAACGGGCGCAACTGAAATTCAACGAACTTGTTTTATCATTGGGCGGGGACGCCGCCTTTTCAACAGGTCAATTGTAAAAGGAGATCACAAAATGACCGCATACGAACGAATGGAACCGAAAGAACGGTACGATCAGATCATAGGGATCGCGCTAGAAATGGCGGAGCGTAAACACTTTTTAAGCGTTACGCCGTCCAAAGTCGGCGCCCTGGCCGGTTGTACTAAGTCTTTAGTTTCGCATTACCTCGGGAACCTTGACAGTATACAAGCGATCATACTTCAAGAGGCGATAAACCGAGGGATCGAAAGCATCATAGAACAAGGGCAACGCCTGGACATGATAACGAACGCCGGGAACTTAAAAAAGAGGGTAAAAGAGCTAATAAAAATAAATTGAAACTTTTTGTTGACAACCGTTTGTTTTATGATTATTCTCTTATTGAACGGCGGACAATAACAAAAAGGGGTTTCAAAATGATCACAAAGGCACAAATCAAAAAATTGACCGAAACAAAAACGGGATTAGCCGAAATGTTGGCGACCATTGATAAGATCCAAAATAGCGTTTTAGACAAAGCCGAAGCAAAAAGCAAAATCAACAACCTATACGATCCGCAAGCGCAGGAACTCCAAAACGCTTGGAACGGTGTTTTTGATGCGCAAGCGGCGATCGATAGAATATTAAAAAAAGAGGCGGAACAAAAGCGCCGTATGATCGATCATATGCTTTCAAATTGGGATTACATCAAAAAACTTGACGCGATCAAAGCAGTCAAAGAACTTTACCCCGACGCGGCGTTAGGCGTTATTAGCGCAGCATACGACGAAGCGTACGAGGTATAGAAAGGGGATCGAAATGAGAGTTACAGACATATTAGAATACAAACGCGACGGGTACACGGCGATCGCCGTTATCGTAAACAAGTATAAATCGCCCGTCGACGGTGTAACGTCGTTTTCGGTTCTATTTGACAACGGATCCCCCTATTCGTTCAAAGCGAAAACCCCCGACGGTGATCGGTTCCAGGTTATCGCGAAAAACGACGAAGCATACAAAAAAGCGACGCAGATATTAAACAAAATACGCAAACTTCGAAAGCAGAAAAAAGAAATAATCGACGACATATTAGAGGGGGCCAAATGTCAAAAGCAGTAATCAAAAACGCCGTTGATTATTTTCTTGACGGCCAAACGCCGATCTATGAAGTGGCGATCGCGCTTGGTATTAAGGGCGATACAACCGACGAACGGATCGAGGCCATAGCGCAAGAACGCGAACAGATCGAAACCCTAGACGAAAACAAAAACCGTATATACTGGGAACCGAGATCGTACGCTTCTTTGTGTCAACAAATTCGAAAGCATGTACGAAGCCAGGAACGATCGTGGATCAACATTTTAGGAACTTGGGTAAAACTTGTCGAACGCGATCACGACGTCGAAATAAAGGACCGGATCCGACACGTTAAACGGTTTGGACATTGGGATCGAATGGTCGAACACTTCGGATACGAAAAGGCGCGGGGAATACTCGAGGCGATCGAACCAATGACCGAAGCCGAAAAGCGAAAGGCGCGGATCGTGTTTTTGTTGGCGTCGTCTAGTCGCCTTGGGGCCGCCTACTCTCAAGACATCATAACGAAAATAATTGAACTATCAAACGCAGGTACCGACGCGGATCGCATTTTAGAAGCGTTGCAGGGGATCGAAAATGAATCTAACAATACTTCAAACTGAACTGGTACACGCGACGGCCGGCCCTTGGGAAGCGACGCCCCAAGGTATGATCCTGCAAAGTTCGACGCATAACATTATCGCGACTTGTAAAAGCGAGTTCGACGCCCGGGCGATCGTTGCCCTGCGGAACGGGATTGACGAATTGATCGAAGATTACGAAGACGAGATCGACGAACTCAAAACGGCCAGGGGGGACGAATGACAATTGACTATCAACGATTCAAACCGGGATCGCCGGCGTATTTTGAGCATTACCACAAAAGATTAAAAGAAGTTACGCCGGCCGGCGTCCGCCTCGGGCCTTTTATGTGTATTGGGCGTTGGGGTTGTTTCCGGTCGTTGATTACGTCGATCGCGTTTCGGTTGCTCCGCCTGGCCGGTTGGGAAATGGTCGAAAGCAAAAAACAATGACAACACAAGAAAACGTCGATCAATTGATCAAAACAAACGCTTTGTTAATTGAAACAAACGCTAGTCTAATCGAGACTAACAAAAAATTAATTGAAATGAATCAAGAGTTAACAGAACAGATCGAAACATTACGTAGAATCGGTCGAATACTACAAGAGGATCAAAATGAATCCTAAAAAACCCCCGCTTGCCCTTGTTGATCTGCGGTTCGTCGAACGTATGGCCGTAATACTAGCCAGGGGCAACAAGAACGGACGCAGGGCGAACGATTGGCAAGATCTCGAAATGACCCCCGAACTAACTTTAGAGTACTTTAGCGCCCTTTTACGACACGTTAAAGACGCCTCGCTTTCACATATGGCCGTAGAAGTGATCGACGCCCTGGCCGCCGTTGCGGTTAACTGTCAAATACTGGCCTATCATTTCGGACTCAAGGATCCCGCGATCGTTTTTCCCGACACGTACGATCCCGATCAAGAAATGGCGCCCGATTACCTGGAACCCAACGCAGTAATGATACCGAATCAAAACGGTTTTTACGCGTTAAGAAACATAAAACCGATCACGGGTTGGACGGATCAAGGGTTTGAAGGGTTCCATTTTTACGAAAACTCAAATACGGCCCTTTGTCGCGTTCGGTTACCCTGCGCCCCGACGGTTGAACCGTTACAAGAAAAGCCGGCGGATCGGATCTGTATTAATTGCAATTTACTTTTTTCAAATCCCCATAGGTACATAACGCCGACAAAAGGCGATCCCGAATTCGACGAAGACGAACCCGACCCGCCGCAGGTACTAACCAGGCCGGGCGAAATGCTTGTAAAAAATCCCGGTTGGAAGTCAATACGGCGTTTCAAAATTGAAGGCCACGATCAAGAAACGGGTGGCCCTAAATGTTGTTTTTGTAAAGGAGTCGTACCGATCGGCGCCCATATGTTCGAAATACTGGACAAAAACGGTTTAATTGGCGCCGCCTGCGCGGTTTGTATAGACGAATACAACCGCCCGGCGGAACTCTAAAGGAGCGATCGAAATGACTTGTAAATATGAAGATTGTAAATGGTTCGGTAAATGCGTTGCGATAGACGCGCCCCTAAAAGACGGTTTACCGACTTGTTATGAAATCGCGCCCCCGTCGGTTACGCCGGCCAGGGTCCAAACGATGCAAACGAACCCCCGGGACGTCAACGAAATGATCGTAAGCTATAACGACAAAGACGGGAAAACGATACGCGCGATCATGAATTCGACAAGTCAATTACGTATGTACCTTTTCCAACTTTCGGAGCGTATCAAATTCGTAAAAATCCATTTTAAGAGTACAGGGCGAACCATTGACGGGAACCGGCGAACATTGTTACAGGCGGCCAAAGACGGATCGTTGTTGTCGCAGGGGTCGAACTAATGAACCCCCGTTGCGAAACTTGCCCCATTTGTGAAAATTGCCCGATACCGATCCCCGCGTCGTACGTATCCAAAGACGCCACGCTAACCGGGTTTAAGTACCTTTGCGCCGATTGTCGTTTTGACGACGAAGATCGGTTACGCCTGGAACGTAATACGGCCGTTTGGTATTACGAAAAGATAGGATCGACAAATGACAAAAGGTAACATACTTGCGGTAATACTGTTCGTCGCGGTTGCGTTCATTGCGTTGGGCCGAACGGTCTTTTACTTTTTGACACAGTAAAGGAGATCCAACCATGAAACCGAAAATATTTGTGTTTTCTAATGTGTCGGACGGGGGCGGGGGTCCGTGTTACGCAATGGCCGAAGACGGAACCGTATTAGCTTCAAAATTTTGTATAAATGAAAAGTACGCGCTTGAAGAGTTTAGTTACAACGCAGTGTATGAAAAGCATTACCCGAACGGGTACGAACTCGAGTACGTACCAGTAAAGGATCTTTCGCAGCATGTTGAACTAAACCAAGCGATCGGACGAAACCGGGTACAAGGGGCCGTCGCGCGGCGCCTGCGCCCAAGAAAGGAAATAAACTAAAATGAAAACTTTACTAGACCCGGGCCACGGGGGGATCGCTTTCGGTCATTACTTGACGCCCGGCAAACGTTCGCCCGACGTACCCCCGGGCATTTACGAAGGCGAATTTAACCGAATAGTATGTAACAAGGTCGAACGCCTCAATACTTCAAGTTTTCTAAACATAGCGCCGGGGCCGATCAATATTCCGTTAAAGTCCCGCGTGTCGTTCGTTAACCAGATCGCGAAGCGGGAACCGTCGATCCTTATTTCGGTACACTGCAACGCGGCGGGGGGTTCCGGTTGGAGTTCGGCGCGCGGCCTTGTTGTTTGGCTTTCTAACCGAGCGTCGAAAAACTCAAAAAAGTTAGCGCGGATCGCCCTGGAACAAATGACCGAAGCATTAAAAGGGTATATCGAACCGCGATCGACTCCGATTAGAACCGCGAACCATACGATCACGACGCAGACTAATTGCCCGGCAATTTTGATCGAGGTCGGTTTTATGACAAATTTACCCGAAGCGGCGTTACTTGCAAGCAACGAAATCAAAAATATGACTTGCAACGGGATCGCGCGGACAGTTACGGAATATAAGCGATCATAGTCAAAAAAGCGGCGCCGAACGATACAGGGGATCACCATACCGCCGGCGCCTAAAAGGAAAAGGAACCGTTAAAAGCGTATCATGTTTCGAAATCGCGTACAACAACTTGACGGCCAGGGCGCCGGCAAGGTACAAAAGGAAAGACCCGGCCGAACGTTACAAGCGCGGCCGGGTCAAAACATCGAAAGCCCAAAGCCAAGAAATAACATAGTATTGTCATTTGGGCAAGGGGATCGCAATGCTTCCTAAGTCTTTTGACGCCCTGAAAAAGTACAATCAATTTATCATTTATAGACTTGATCAACTAGAAAACGGGAAAACGAACAAGGTACCCCAAACGCCGATCGGGACGGGGAACGCCGATCCCCATAACGTCGAAAACTGGTTATCATACGATCAAGCGTTGGGCGTATTGGGCAAGCTCGGGACGCCGTACGGCCTCGGGTTCGTCTTTACCGACGCGGATCCGTTTTTCTGTATTGACGTCGACGCCTGTTACCAGGGCGGGAAATGGTCGGATCTATCGTTGGAAATGCTGCGCGCGTTCCCGGGCGCTTGCGTCGAATGGTCTGTAAGTCGAACGGGGATCCATATTTTCGGAACGTATCGGCAAGTCGACGATCACAAAACGCGCGACAAAGCAACCCCCGGGCTAGAACTGTACACGGCGGCCCGGTTTGTTGCATTGACCGGGATCGAAGTGTACGCCGCCCACGGGGACGCCGGCGCGGACTTTACCGCCGAACTGGACCGATTGATCGCGCAAACGTTCAAGCGCGTTACAACGGACGGGGGCGCCCCTCTTGAATGGACCCGCGAACCCGTCCCCGAGTACACGCCGATCGGTACCGACGAACAGATAATAAAACGGTTGAACGGTTGGAAGTCGTACGGGTCAATGTTCAAAGACGGCCTAACGTTCGCCGATTTGTTCGGGGGGAACGTCGACGCCTTGGCCCGGGCCTTTCCCTCGAGTACAGACATTTATAACCGCAGTTCCGCCGATATGGCGTTAAGCGTCCGTTTTGCTTTCGCCACGGGGAAAAACTGCGATCATATTTGGCGCCTTTTGTGGAAATCTGCGCTAGTTCGGGACAAGTGGCGCGAACGTCCCGAATACGTCCAACGAACGATCGTTAACGCGATCAACTTTCAAAAAGCGGTTTATACTGGTAAAACCAAAAAAGAACCCGCTTACGTCGAACCGGGGGCGGCCGTACCTGGAACCCCCCAAGCCAATGATCCCGCCCCCGGTTTGGCGCCCTCTAACGATACGCCCGGCCCCGGCGTTGCGATCCTACCATTGACCGATCAACTTGAACTTTTCAAAGGTTGCGTCTATGTCGCGGATCGACATCGGGTATTTATGCCAAACGGCGAACTAGTAAAGCCCGAAACGTTTAAAGCTCTTTTCGGCGGGTATTGGTTCGTAATGGATGGAAACGGAAAACAAACAAAAAACGCTTTCGAAGCTCTAACCGAATCGCGTTTACATCATTTCGACAAAGTTAGTACAACTTGTTTTCGGCCCGACCTGGAACCGGGCCTTATCATGTCCCGGGGCGTTATTACGGCCGTAAATACGTTCGTACCCCAATACGGCGCGCAGGTAAAAGGGGACGTTTCGCCGTTCTTGGATCATGTCGCGCGATTGATACCGAACGAAGACGACCGGGCGATCGTCTTGTCGTACCTTGCGGCCTGTATCAGATACCCGGGCGTCAAGTTCCAGTGGGCGCCATTGATCCAAGGGATACAAGGCAACGGTAAAACGGTTTTGTACCATGTTGAAGAGTACGCGTTAGGCGAACGGTATTGCCATCAAGTAGATCCGAAAGACTTAGATAATAAATTCAACGCTTGGATCTCGGGCCGTATGCTCGTATGTATTGAGGAAATACGAACCGGCGGCCGGCGGGACGTTGCCGACGCCCTGAAACCGTTAATAACTAATCGACGGGTAGCAACGCAAGCAAAAGGACAGGATCAACAAACGAGCGACAATTGCGCGAACTTCCTTTTATTTAGTAACCACAAAGACGCAGTACTAAAAACAATCGACGATCGCCGTTATTGTGTCTTCTACACGGCGCAACAAGACGTCGACGATCTGAAACTCTGCGGTATGGACGGCCCGTACTTCAAAAAGTTGTACAACTGGCTAGACCGGGGCGGGGGCGCGGCGGCCGTTGCGCATTACCTCGCGATCGAGTGTCCGATCACTATTGATTTAATGGGCCGCGCTCCGAATACCTCGAGTACTGAAGAGGCGTTGACGGCGTCGCAGGGGACGGCCGAAAACATACTAACCGAAGCCATAGAAGCGGGGGCGCCTGGCTTTACCGGCGGACTGATCGACGTACAAGACGCCGTCGATCACTTAACGCGCGAAGGCCGTAAGTTTTCCGCCAAAAAGGTCGGGGCAATGCTTCGATCCCTGCGTTACGATTTACACCCCGCCTTGAGAGAAAATAGCGACGGCCGGGTATACGTCGCAGGCCGAAAGCGTCGGATCTTTGTTCGGAAACATACGATAGTATGGAACATCGAAACGCCCGATCAAGTCGCGGCGAAATGGCTAGAACTAAAACAAGAGGCGACAACGCCAAACGCGGAACTAGTAACGAAGTAAAGGGGATCAAAATGAGATACAAAACGAACGACGGTACGATCGTCGATACAAGAAAAGCGACGGCCCGTTACAAAGGGAAGTACGTACGGGGCCGGGTTGCCGAAATACTTTACCACGATCCGATCGGCGGGTATTACCTTGTAAACAGTATGGATCGATCGGTCGAATGGTATTGCCCCGAACTTGCGATCGCCTGGTTTCAACGTAATGGTATTTGGGATTTTCCCGCGAACCTAGCGGGGACAAAATGAACGAAAAAACGATCGATCATTACCTGGAAAAACTAAACGAAGTCGGATATACGGAAAACGGCGGAACCGTCGTTACATGGTCGGATCTGGTAGCGTGGGATCTCGCGCGGGAATCGACCGAACGTTGCGTACGATACTTGTTCGAAAAAGTCGGGTTATTGAGATCTAAAATCATTTTGTCCAGGGGCCGGCGGATCGCCGAACTCGAGGCGGAGCGGGACGACGCCCGGCGCAAGTTTTGCCAAGTTCTAGCGGTTTGTAATTTCACTTCGCCGGCCCTCGAGGCGAAAATAAGCGAATGGTCTTACCTGTACGACGACGAAGCGAAAGGGGATCCCGAATGAACAAAAGAGAAAAGCGCCAACGAATCGATCAAGAAATTTCGAACCGGATCCGCGAACTCGAGGCGGAACGGGACGCCCTGCGCGACAAAATCCAAACACTAGAAACGGGCGCGCGTATCCTTACGGCGGACAATGAACGTTTAGAACTCCTTTGCGGAAAACTCCGCGACGCCCTCGCAAAGAAACAAGCCAATTAAACCCCGTTACCGCCGCGCGGTAATAATTACCGTATGTCTGTATTTATTGTCCTATTGTCCTATCGCGATCGCCAAACTGACAGGCGCAACCCCCCGAAATCATTCAAAACTGGGGTTTAAATTGTCCCGTTGGCCTGTCTGCCCTTTCGCCTTACCCTACCCCCCTACCCCCCTCTATACCCTACCCCTTTATTACTCATATTAAATATATAGATAGGACAACAGGACAGTAAACCAGCCAAACGCTTGTAATCTTTGTGTTTGTTGTTGTCAGTTCGGCAAAAAACGGGACAATCGATAGGCCAAATTACAGTATAATGCTAATTTCGGACCGAAAACGCCCCTGAAACGTAGCAATATCGGGGGGTTAGCCACGACACTATAATGCTAGTTTTCCGATCGGCCAGTAATGGCGCGGTTTTCCGTGTCTTCGGCGGCGCCTGCGTTCCGGTACCGGGGGACGTGTCAAGGGCCGTTTAGAGGTTTTTTCGTTTTTTGTTTTTGGTTAATTGGCCCCCTATCGGTACCGACACGGATACCGACACGGACGCGCCCGACTTGCCGGCCCCCCTCGAATACTGTAGAATATGGATTATGAGTGAGAAAAAAACAAAGACGCTTCAAAAAATATCGTCGTCGGGCGCGGTTGAAATAGATCCGCCCGAGGGCGTCGGCGAAGTCCCCGCCGCCCCTGTATACTTCAACGCGGCCCGACATATTCCATTGATCAAGTCGTTAGCGCGTCAAGGTATGCGAGTCGGAGACATTGCGGCCCATTGCGGCGTAACTGGCCGTTCGTTCGGCGTTTGGCGTTCCAGGTTCCAGGCCGTAGAAGACGCGATACAAGAGGGTTACAAAATCGCGACGGCCATTATTGAAAACAAACTTTTTGAAACGGCCTTGGGCGGGGGTACCGTCGTCGAAACTACACATATCGAGGGCGAAACGTCGGGCAAATACGGCGGGAAATACAACGAAGACAAAACGGTAATAAAGCAACTACCCCCGAGCGTACCGGCCCAAATGTTCATACTAAAGAACATAGCGCCCGATCGTTGGAGTGATAAACAAAAAGTCGATCACAATATGAATATTACCTGGAACGAAGTACGACAAGAACTAACGCCCGAAATACGAGATCAATTAAAAATTTCGCCTATTCCCGAAACGCCCGAGGCGTAAAGTATGCAACTATCCCCGAAACAATCGTATGTTTTGGATCTGCTTGAAGACGACACTACTACGGAAATACTAGCAGGCGGCGCAAAGGGCGGGGGCAAGTCGCGGATCTTGTGTTTTTGGATACTCAAAAACGCCCTTAAATACCCTGGTACACGTTGGCTAATCGGTCGGAAAGAACTTAAAAGACTAAAAGAAACGACATTGATTACCTTTTACGAAGTGGCAAGGGAACAAGGGATCGTCGAAAATGTCCATTTTACTATTGATCACCAATACAATGTAATTAAGTTCGTCAACGGGTCCGCCGTTCTTTTGATGGATCTCAAGTTCCAACCGTCCGACGCAGATTATCAAACGCTTGGATCGTTGGAACTAACCGGGGCGGCCATAGACGAAGCGGCCGAAGTTCCCGAAAAAGTAAATAGTATTCTTTCGGTATGTGTCGGACGCCATAGAAACGACGAATACGGGATTACAGGGAAAGTTTTGTTAACCTGCAACCCGCATAAAGGCTGGCTATATCAAGTTTTTTACAAACCGTGGCGCGCCGGGTCGTTGTACCCCTATCAAAAATTCATACCTATGAACGAATCAGACAACCCTTGGTTACCCGAAAAGAACCGCGCGGCGTTGCGCAGGTTGAAAGGCGTCGATCGGGAAAGGTTGCTTTTAGGTAATTGGGAATATGACGCGGACCCGTCCGATCTGATAGATTACGAAAACATTTTGAACCTATGGACAAATACTTTCGTCGAACCCGGCGATCGTTTTATGACTTGCGACATTGCTATGCAAGGTTCGGACGTCTACACGGTTTTTGTATGGTCGGGCCTTCGCGTTATCAATATTAAGGCGTACCCAAAGATCGACGCGAAAGAAATAGAGGCGCATATAAAAGCGACGGCGGAGATCTTCGAAGTACCGCGATCTAATATCGTATTCGATTCGGACGGCCTCGGGGAATATTTGAATAGTTACTTAACAAACGCCGTTCCCTTTCATAATGGCGCGCGACCCCTGGAACGATTGCGCGGCGCAGACGATTACAAAGAAAACTTTAGTAACCTAAAAACGCAAACGTCGTTCGAACTCGCAAAGTACATTCAAGCGAACAAAATTTACATAGACGACGAAACCTTTAAAGAGCAAATATGTGAAGAGTTACGGTGGATCAAACGCGATCGCCTGGACAAAGACGGAAAACTTTTTATATTGCCGAAAGAAAAAGTAAAAGCAGGCTTGGGACGTTCCCCCGACTTCGCCGACGCGTTGCATATGCGAATGTATTTTGTAATTGAACGCGAACGGGTCCGAAAGGTAAGCGGGGCCGCGTCGAACGACGGGACGCCGGGGTACAATTCGGGATATGAGGCCGAACGATCGTACACTGGAACCGAGGGTTATTAAATGAACTGGTTTAGTCTAATCGGACGGGCGATCGTGTCGGCGGTAACACTCGGGGATCGGTTATACGTCCCGATTGTTTGTTGTTCTTGCGGTTCGTCCGAACCGAAATTAGACCGTATGAAGGATCGCCGGTGGATCGTTTTCTGTCCGCGTTGTCGTAAGCGTACAATCGGGACAACAAGAACGCGCCGGCGCGCTAAAATCAATTGGCGGGAAATGAACAAAACGTAAAAATAGTTGTTTTTTGTAGTTTTCCGTGTATATCATACAGAAAAGGAGATCAAAGCAATGGCGAAAAGAACTTTTCAACTGCTTTACCCTAAAAAAGTCGACGACGAACGCGAAGTAACCGCAAAAGATATAGACGAAATCATCAATAACAGTTCAGAAAAAGCCCGTTATCCCGTATCGATCGGACATGCGCGCGCCTTGGGGTTTTTTGAGGATCACCATAGCGCCGCAGGCAAGGTAACGAATCTTCGAAAAGACGAAGATAATACGCTTTTAGGGGACGTAGAATTACAACCCGAGGTCGACGAAGCGTACAAAAAGGGAGAATTCCCCGGTTGGAGTGTAGGGATCACGCCCCCGGGTAGCGACGGCCGCAAGTTGGATCACCTTGCGTTACTCGGTTCCGTCGGCGCGGCGTTTAAGGATCTACAAGAGGTAGACGGCGCCGCGTTTTCAATACATAACCAATCCCCGCAATCGATGACAATTGAATGTTTCGAATCAAAAAAGACCCTTTGGCTTTTACAGTCGACGCCGAAAGGGCCAGAAATACCGGCGGCGGGACCGTCAAAACAAAAGAGCAAAGGAGATCTCAAAATGTCCGACGAATTGAAAGAAAAAGTCGCGGAACAAGAAAAAGCGATCGAAACGTTCCGCGCCGAAAACGAACGCTTAAAAGCCGAAGCCAAGACCCGGGCGGACGCCGAAGCGAAGCGCAGGGGCGATCAGTTCGCAACGATTAAAACCGATTTGATCGCGGCGGCCGCCTCGAAAGGCGTAACCGAACCCGCGCGCGACGAACTTAAGGCCGCCCTGGACGCATACGACGTTCATTACGCGGCGGGGATCGTATCCCCCGAACTGTTCGCCGCAATGACAAAGGTTTTAAGCGAACTTAAACCCAAAGTCGAACCTGGCCCGGCAACGAACGACGACGACGCCGACGACTTTGTACCCAAAAACACTTTTAGCGCGGCCGAAGCAACCGCCGCTATTTTAGATTAAGAAAGGGGCGTTACAATGGTAGACTTCAACGCTAAAAGAAACCTTGGGCAAGTCGAATTCAATTACGAATTGTATGTAGGCAATACGTACCTTGAGTTCGCCGAAGTTTTGTTAGACGAAGCGACCGCAGGGTACGCGCCGGCCGTTGGCGACATACTTTGCTACAAAACAGACGACACGAACAAACACACAAAGTACGACAAAAGCGACGCCGCTTTGGTAATAATGGGTATTGTCGACGAACTCAAAGACGACAACACGACGCCGACGCCCGTTACTAAAATTTCGTACGCCAAAAACGCGACGGTACATTACGCGGCGCTCGGGTACGTTGGAACTTTGAACGCGGCCGAAAAACTAACGCTTAAAGAGGCGTTAAGAGCCAAAAATATCAATTTGGCGGATTAAGGGAGGATCGAAAAAATGTCTTATACAGTAACAAACCTTGACGCCGCCAAAAGGCTAAAACCCGAACTCATTTTACAAGTTTTGGGCGGCGTCAAAGCCCCTGAAACGGAAATGTTGCAAAACGTTTTCAAAAACAAGAAAAATGTAAACGGTTCGACGGTTAGCCGCGAGATCGTGACCCGTACGATCAAGGCGATCCCCTTTGTCGGACAGAAAAACCCGGGCGTCGTATTGAATGGCAAAACCATTCTAGCCGAAGGCATTACAACGCCGCCAATGAAAGCTCACGTACGGATCGAAGCGTCGGACTTTATGAAAGCAAAAGAACTGCGCGACAAAGATTACCGCGCCTGGCTTGCGGACGAACTCGCGTACGTAAAAGATACGATCGCCTGGAACCGCGAATGGTTCGCGCGCCATTTCTTGACGACGGGTAATTGCGATTACGCCTTTTTGGTAGACGGTGTTTACCAGGCGTTGACGTATTCCCTCGGGACAATGACCGCCGTAGCGGGTCCGCCGTCCGTACTGTTCGACGCCGCAAGCGCGAAACTAACCGACGTTATCAAACACCTTGATTTGATGTACAAGACCGGCCAAGACGTACCAAATCGAAACCATTTCCAGAACAAAGACGCCGTAATAACGTACGCCCGTACGGACGTTTGGAACGCGATCTTTGATATTATCGACGGTAAACTTTCGACTTCGTCCGTACCAGGGCGTCGCTTGAATCAAGATGATCTAGAGGTCGGATCTTGGATCGTTCGTAAGTTCGACGCGCGGATCGTTGATCCCGAAACGCAGGCCGAAGGGTTCGCGATTCCGGTTAAACGTATGCGAATGGTCGACACTGGCCGATCCGCCCCTCACACTATGGCGAACCTTGAGATCGAAAACCTCAAGGCGACCGGCGGACAAAAACACGTTTTCGTATTGCCACTAGTTGATCCCGGTGGCGAGTACGTTGACATTATGGTGCAACATAGACCCGTCGGTATGTTCATACCCGAAGCTATGGTAGATTCGGACGCGGTGATCTCGTAATGTCTGGTACTTACAAGGTTACCCTGGCTTCGGCAACTGATAGGCTTACGATTGAAACCGTACAAGCCCCGTCGGTTGCCGGCGCTAAAAAGATAGCAAAAAGCGCCTACCCGGGATCAAAAGTGGTAGGGGTAAAAACTATTGTACCGTCGGAGTCGGAGCAAAAAACCGCGTTTGAAAAGGCGCAGGCCGCGAAGTTAGCCGAAGCGCAGGCGATCACAGACGCCGCCGCAGACAAGAAAGCGAAAAAGGACGCGGAAAAAGCCGACGCGAAAGCGAAAAAAGAGGCCGAAAAGGCCGCGAAAAAGGCGGAAAAAGAAGCGGCGAAGGCCGCAAAGGACGCGGAAAAGAACGCGAAAGGGTAGGTAATGGCCCTTACGAATGGCGACATACTTGATTACATTCTCGCTAATAGGTTATTTCTTGAAGACGGGGAATACCTCTTGCAAGAAAAGATCGATACTATGGGGCGCGACGCCGTCGGATCGGCGCGCGCCTGGCTATTCGGGCGTTTTTTGCAGGCCGGCGAAACTACCACGTTTCAAGAGTTCATAGACGAAACGTACGACAATTTGATCCCCGCCAATTTAACCGAAATTGAAGACATACGCGCGGCGTACTTTGTGTTGACAGGCGACAAAGATACGACGAACGTTTACGTAATGTTGTTCGAAGCATTGGTACGACTCGCGATCGCTTACATTTGGGAAGCGGCGCGAATGGACGGGCAAGCGTCCATAGTTGAAAAGGGCGCCCAAGAACTAATAAGCGCCATTGTAGGAGCGTCGGCGAACCCCGACAACGTGATAGGCGGGGACGAAGGCGGCGGGGGTACTATGCCCCTTGTACCGTCTGTAAACGTGTACGCATTAACCGACGACGAAGTTTCGGCAATGCTCGGGGGTTACGAATAATGGCAAGCGCAGAATGGATCGGATTGCATAGCCAGGATCGGAACATACCGGGGACGTACGCCCACGCAATCGATCGAATGATACACGCCGGCGGGGACTATTCCGAAGTACTCGAGGATCTAGGCAAAACGGCCGTAACTCGTACAACCGATAAACTTTTGGGGAACCGAGTACGGCCCAAGACGACACGAAAGACGCTTTTAAAAAGGCGGACGCGTTCAAAGAAACCGTCGACAAGTGGTATTACACTTGTTGACAATGCGATCGGGGTAAAACAAGTCGCGTACGCGACCGGCCCCGACTATATGGAAGTCGGGATCCCGACGGGGCCGGGCGCCTATATGGCCGCCCATCAAAAAGGAACGGTACCAAACGCGCCCCGGCGTCGTTTTTTAGTGTTACCAACTAAACAGCGTACGCTTGCGGTTGTAAACTTCCATTGGAAGAAAGCGATCAGATCATGAAATTAGTCAAAGACCCTGACACAAGAACGCCCGAGGAAAAGAAAAAGGACTTAGACGCGCTTTACTTGAAAAAGCAAAAGATCGCGCAGACGTCCAAAGCGAAAGAAGACAAGATCGCCAAAGCGGCCAAAGCCGACAAAATGTACAAGGTACATACAGGCGCGCCCGACGAAAAAAAGCCGGCCGCTTTTAAAGGCAAGGTCGTTCTTGTAAAGGCGAAATCGAAAGCCGAAGCGATCAAGAAAACAAAGGACGCTTACCAGGCGTTCGAAGTCGCGGACGACTTCAAGTTACCCAAAGGCAAGTAACGAATGGATTTGCCCCGATACCTAGCGCGGGTTATTAAGTACCGCGTCGGAAAACCGGCCGAAGCGGCCCCGAGTTTAGCCGATATTGCAACCGATCATTTTATCGTATCGGTTCGTAATTTTTGGCAAGAACCCGTCGGGACGTTTTCGGATATGGAATCGGGCGAATACAGTTACAAACAACACGGGATCCCGGTTGAAGGTTTTGTGCAAGCGTTACCGATCCGCGTCGTGTATCAGTCCAAAGGGGCCGGCGAAAAATGGCGCGGCGAAGTGATCGAACAAATGAGAATAAACGCGATCTTGTTTTCTCCTATGTTCCATTTACCTGCGTTCGGCGGTAAAATATACGGAAAAGCGGCCGAACTTTGCGACGACGGCGTACCCGAGGACATAGCGAATTTTGACGAAAATAATTTAGGCGGCCCGGGCCTCGGGTACAACGTCGAATTAAACCGGGATCCGAATAGCGATCGAGTTTTTGAACCTGATACAAAGAACAGAAAACAAAACGGTTTTATAGCCGAACAACATTTTATCGGTGACATTGTTTTTAATGGCGGGGCCGAAGTCCCAAACGATAGAAGGAGTATTACCCAATGACTGAAAAATACGGTGTAAATGTTTATCCCGGCCCGACGAAGGGATCCCCGCCGTTATCGGTTGACACTGAGATCATAGCCTTGATCGGTTGTTTTCCGGTCGACAAAGCGACGAATCCAACTAAGGGCCATCCCCTTGAATGGTACGAGTGTAATTCATGGTCGGATTACAAAGCGGCGTACGGACATGAAGAGTTTTGGGGCGTTGATACCCTGCTAAGATCGGCCGGGTTCGTAACTCCGAAAAGCGCGCAACGTTTGATCGAGGGTTTCGCCCTGCGTCCCGTACTCATTTACAACATTTTCGACGAAACGAATCATACGACGCCGGTAGTAGACGAAAATGTAACGTTTGCGGCCGGCGCCGGCGCAGTTCAACCCGTCGCGAATGACTTTGCCCTAATCGATACCTTTGTGATCCAAGACGTAACCGATACGATCACATATGTAGAGGGCGTCGACTATTCACTTGAACGGAACGCGACGACGGGCAAAGTAGAGATCACAAACCTAGGGGCCGGTATCGGAACAACCGACACGGTACACGTTGATTATGAATACTGCGATCCAACCGCCGTTACGACGGCGCAGGTTAAAGCAGGGATCGACGAAGTACAAAACATAATAACCGCCCTTGGGTTCGCTAAATTGCCCGGTTGGATCCATTGCCCGAAATACTCGCAAGTCGCGATCAGTGGTACCGACCCGGCGGCGATTCGCGCGCAACTGCTTGTAAATTGTAACAACTTGAACGAAGTTTTTACAACCCGCGCTTTGTACGACATAGACGAAACCGCGTACAATGTAACCGTTGCGGCCGGTTCGCCCGACTTGACGAAAATTTACGACGATAAAGACGTAACAAGCGAACACATTAGGACGCTTTTCGCCGAAGGCGAAATGCCCGGCGCAACCGAGCAACTTTTAAGCGACTGGTTTTTAGGACTCCAAACGGCCGAAGTTGCGGCGAATCAGTTTCCGTGTGTTTCGCCCTCTAATCGGCTTTTGTCCAACTACACGCCGAATAACAAAATGTCTTTCCCGACGCAGTCGAACAGCGTACGGGACAAAGGTATTATTTGTGTTTGCCTGGACCCCGGCGATCGCGGTTGGGTTCTTTGGGGTACCTGGACGTCGTACTTTAACGGGACACAAACCGATCTTAGGTTGGATAGTACTAACCAAAACGATCTCCAAAACTATCTAGTTAAGGCGATCACGCGGGACGTTTGGGTGCAAAACACGGATCGAAACTTCAACAAAACAACGGCCGAAGATTTTGTAGACAAATGGAACGGCCTAGGCAAACAGCAAGTATCAAAGGGTAAATTGCTAGGTTGGAACCTAGTTTTTGATCCCGCCGAAAACCCCGATCTTTCGCAGTATATCAAGTTTAACCTTTCGTTACTCGGTCCCGAACCAATGAAACGAACGGACGTTGAAATGCAAATAGATCTCAACTATTTTAGTACGTTATTCGGCTAAAAAAGGAGGTTAGAAAATGCCCGGACCTTTAGATCTAATTAAGTCGTTTACCGTATCTAAACAAGTCGTTTACATCGGGGGCGATCCTATGCCATACGTCGCGGAGGTTACGATCCCCGGGATAACGGCGCCAACTGAAACCTTTAACAACACAAGTACAGGCGGCGAACTTGAAGTCGCGGATCCGTGGCGCAAAATGCCCGACGGGGATGGCGAGATCAAGATCGAAGCCGAAGACAAGGCGCTTGCGGCTAAAATTTACGATTCGACTAAGATCCAATCGTTGAAACTTTCTTGCGCCGTCAATGCTCTTAATCCGCAGTTAGGCCAGTTTCTACCCTTGCCGATCGTGTATACAATCGGCGCGCAGTTTTTCGGGGTAGACCCGGGCGCAATTGCGCAGGGCAAGAAACGCGACATAACCGCAAAATTCAAAATGTTCAATTACAAAATGTCGCAAAACTTTATCGACGTCGTCGACTTCGACTTTGCAAACGGCGTGTACTTAGTTAACGGCGCGGATCTACTTGCGCTAGTTGGAGCAATTTTATAACATAAAGGAAAAGGAACCAATTTTTACAAAGGGGATCAACAATGAACGACGAAACAAAAGAAACGGCGGCCGAAGTGATCGAAACGAACGAACAACCCGAAGCGACGGACGCCGAACGGCCAAAAACAAAACTTGAAAAAGCGCGCGAAGCAGTCGGGGATCTAAGTAAGGCACTCGAGAAAGACGCGGCGGCGAAGGGTTGGGACATTGCCGAAGACGACGAATTTCAAGAAACTTCGGCCCCGCCCAAGGTTCGACTATTAAGGCGATCACGAATAGGCGACGCGATAACGGCCGAACGAATCGCCCGTAAACATTTCGGCGGCGGTAAAGATGATTACGAACCAACCGTACAAGAGATTTCGATCGCGAAGTTTTCTTTAATAGCAAAATTCAACGGGGAACACTGGCCGATCCCCGATATAGAGGCGTTAGGTGAAGATTTTTTTACGCACGTATTCGTCCGGTTTGCGAAGTATCTGGGCTTGTAGAAGCGACGATAATAGAAGCGCAGGCGATACTTTGGGCCGGCGGCGTACCGATTTCGTATACTGACTTAATGAGGTACCCCGAGGATCATTTTACAAAGGTATTTCTTGAATATGCGAAAATCGTCAAGGAGAAAAAGCCGAAATGACCGAATACAAGCCCCAAGACTTACCAGGCTTTTACCGGCGCCTAAACTTCGAACAGATCGGCGGGGACGATTACTCTAGATACGTTCGAACGCAAAAAGGTATCATACGCGAAATAGTCACGCCGAAATATTCCGTACCTCTTAGTCGCGAAGGTACCAAATTACACGAATACACGGATCGAAACGAAGTTAGCGCCGCAGTAATGGCGCGGGACGAATTGATCCGCTTGACTGTTTTGTGGTACCCGGTCGTAAAATTCGAACGGGCGTTACTGTCCTACATTACGAACGACACGATCATAAAAGAGCTACTCCAAACAAAATTTTTACGCGATTCGTCCGCAGTATCGCCCGAGGTTTTTACAAATGGCTAGACCCGACATTTTCGAACTAGATTTTTTAGAAATTTTCAACGCCGCCGTTGACGATTTCCAGGGGAAAACCGGGTACACGCTGGAACGTCAAGACGCCGAACGCTTAATGCTACAGATTTTCGCCGACATGGTCTTTAAATGGGGTTCGGATTGGTTAGAGGCGAGCGCGCAAAATTACCTCGAGTATATGACCGGCGCGCAGTTGGACGCATACGGCGAAAATAACGAAGTCGATCGCCTGGCTTCAACGCCTTCAAAGACCGTCGAAAGGATCCATTTTGTCGGGGCGCTTGAAGTGTTCTATACGATCCACAAAAACACGTCGTTTACAGGTCAAAACGACAACGGGACTTTTACATATAAGGTTTTAGAAGACGCGATCGCAGTCCCCGAGGCGACATACATAGACGTACCCATTGAAGAGTATTTGGCGGACGGGGGTAATAGTGGCGAACTGTCCAATAAAATCGAAATCGGGGATATAAACAGCCTTGACGACCCCGACGGGATTTACTCGATCATAGATTCCGTTGAAAACCTACAAGAAACGTACGGCGGCCACGCGTCCGAATCCGACGACCATTACAAAAACCGATTACGGTACGTACTCGGGCAACCGTCGACGGCCGGCGCGTTCGATTCGTACAAGTTTCATTCGTTGTCGGCGCATGTCGGAGTCTTAGACGTCGGGATTTTGAAACCTGCTTGGGAAATAAAGATCTATTGTTTGCCTTTCAATTTTGAAAGCGAGGTAATAGGGGATCCGCTAAATCAAATTGATAACGTACGATGTACAGGCTTGACGACAACCGACACGGATCAAGGTCGTTTATATTGGGACATAACCGGAACCCCGACGCGTACCGTTACTTTCTACCTGGACCCGGCCAAAACGATCGCGGTTGCGCAATACGTAGGGGCCAACGGGGTCGACGTACTAGCGTCGAATTTGCCCGGCCATACCGTACGAGTCGTTTTCGATTTGACGGGATCCACGGACGATACAGACGCTTTGAACTACCTGGAAACGTTCGCGATCCCAATGTGTGCAATCAATCAAATTATGAACCCTTCAACGGGAACGTCTAAAGTACGGCCGCTAAACGATATTGTTTCGGTTTATATGTCTCAAGAAACCACTTTTACGATCTCTAAACTCGAGATCCTTATTTTATCGGGGAACGTCGAAACGGTCGAAACGCAGGCCGCGCAGGTCGTCAACGCGTGGCGCGATTCGTTGCGAGGGGGCGCAGGTTTGGAAGCAATACGGGGCGATCTCGAAAGCCTGATAAGGCAAATCGGGGGGATCCATACCGTTGATATTGAATTAAACAGCGATCCCGCGCTTAAAGTGGTACCGAATACCCAAGACAAGTATTTGACCTGCGCGCTACCTACGATCGCCGTCGGGGTCTACGTACCATGATATTTGAAAACATAGATCGCGCGTTCCTTTGGCGGGATTTCGACAACGTTTTAGCCCGGGACAATGAAACCGTTCAAGGCTATTTAGACGTTTTGGATAAAGCCTTTCATATTGACACGCCGACGCGTACCAGTTTGAACACAAAGATCCAAAACGTTACGACCTGGACGGCGATCAAAAACGGGACTTTGTCAGAACCAATGATGGATCTAATTGCCCGTCAATTGAATTTTCCCGCGTGGGAATATGTCGGGAAATACAACTTAATCGCCCCTTTCGATACGGTCTTAAAGCGAAAGCGGGAAATGTTGAAACACATAGTACGATTAATGCGCGTTCGGGGAACCCCGTACGCCGTCGAACAAATTTTACTAGCCTTTGGGTTTACCGACGTAATCATACACGAAAATATATCGGTCGATATATTGTACGACGGAACATTTAGTTACAACGGCCAGGGCGTTTACGCGGGGACTTTGATCCATCAATTGTTCAATGTGGAATTAACGACGACTCTAGACATTGCAACCGCGCCGACGCCCGACGAACAGTTAGACGCGATCGTATCTATCGTAAATAGTTTTAAGAAATACCGGCCCGAATTGTATCAGGTGATCGCGCATACCCCGAGCTTTCCCGGCGGTATGACTCGCACCATATGGGAGTTTTAAAAAATGCCTTGGATACCGACAATTTCTAAAATAATCGATTTTGGTAAATCCTGGATCGATAATATGGTAATCCCCGCAACGACCGATCCGGTATTAGGCGAAGACGATCCCGGGGGAACCCCGATCGCGATCGGTTCTATGGGGTCCGCCTCGGGGTTGGCTTTCGCTTACCTTTCGAACAACTTACAGTATCTTCGCGACGTAATGATATTTGACGACGTAACGATCAACGTTTCAAATATTACGGAACTGGCCGCCGCTTTGGACGTACTCGATCGGGTCATTTACGTACATAAAGACAAAACTTTTGCGATCAATTTGGCGCCGGGTTCGTATGTTTGGCCGGCGCCGGGTTCGGAACCCCGATCGGCTTTACATGCTTACGGTATAAGCGGCGCCGGGTCCGTTTTGTTTACGGTTGCCGGCGTAACTATTGAAGGCGAATGTACAAGCGTTCGGCCATTGATTGAATTTATGGATTGTACCTGTAATTTAGTAGTTTCGGGCGCCGTTATCCTTAACAACGATACAAACGGATCGGCCCGGGCCGTTACTTTTGACAACGTGCGACAAGTTACCGCCCTTGATTTGACGATCCGTAATAAAGTACTTGGGAATACTTTGTCGTCGGGCGTTTATTGCAGGGAGGCCGATTTTGTGGATCTCGGGTTGACTATTAATAACACGGTTGGACTTGATACCGGCGTTGGGCGCGCCGTTTACGCCCGGCAAAATTCGCGAATTTATTTTGACTCGGGTAATTTGACGGTCGGTAAGTTAACGAACGAAGTTTTTCATTTAGAAAAAAGTTCGCAAGTATTATTCGAAAATTTCGATAGTTGTTTGCCTCTCGGGGCGGATACGGGGTTAACTCACGACGATCCCGCAAGCGTTGATCCAAGTTCGCGGATCGCTATACAACTTGGATCAAGTTCGGGATCGGGTACGTCTTCAAGTCCATATGTAATAACGGTTGCTTGGGAATCGGGAACGGATACGGCGAAACTAGTACAATATATTTTCGGACTACTACCCCGGCCGCTTGACGTTTGGATAAAACTGAAATTACCCGCCGGGACAATGACCGATCCGATCGAAATAAAGGATATTGAAGGGCGCGGGGGTTTGTTGATTGAAGGTAATACCGTAAAATCGGACTTTGCGACCGATCAAGACTCTATTATTGACGACGACGACGGCGCGTTAATAATAAAGCGGGTAAAAGTTCCCGTTTTGGTTAGTTCAATTCGTTGCGATAACGATCAAGGGCCGGCGGCGATCGAGATCAACGGGTCCGATAACGTACAAATTTATTTTTGTTATCTGATAGCCGCAACTGGAACGGGCGGATCGCCTGTTTTCGGTAATGGTCTTTTTGCGTTGGGACCGGATACGAACGTATATTTATATAAAAATTATTTCGGGGCGTGTAACCAGTACGGGATCAACGCGTACAACGGCGCGCAGATTGCGGCGCCTTACAATACCGAAGTCGATTCGGGATCGAATCGTCCGCAACAAGAGGGGAACAACGCCGATTTTGCTTCGGTCATACGACGATCCGTAAATAGCGGCCAGTTTGTAACCGGTGCCGGCGGGATCGATCGTAAAGATCTAGGCGGACAGGTATGGTTTAGTTAATCAAATGATCAAAGATTCGATCAGACTTGCGAACGTGAAAAGTTACGACGGTAACTACGCGATCGTTGTACTTCAACAAGGCCACGGATCCGAAGCCGATCGAACTCTTGAGGGCGTTTTACCGACTCGCATAAATATGGGATCGCAGGAATTACCCAACGTAGGCGCGGACGTCTTGATCGCTTTCGACCATGTCGGGGACGCTTATTTACTAAAGGTAATCGCGTCGGACAATCAACCATTACCCAACGCAGACGAACCCGAAACCCTGGTATACGATAATCTAAACGAAATACCGACGGATAATATCAAATGTTCGATTACGAAAGCGGGGAAAGTCGCGGCGGAAAAAACCGATCCGGTACATGGTCCCGTCGAATTAATTACGATCCTTTACGATACGATCAATTTGATCGCTACTTCAACTTGTCCGCCGGGTTCGGCGTTAACGAACGCCCCGGCGATATTGATCGAAAATATTAAGTTACTTGGGTACAAAAAGGTTTAAAAATGGCGGACGAAACTTTTGAAGCTGCGTTACGGTTAGTTCTACAAGACGAACTAACAAAGGCGCTAAAAAATACCCGGGCGAAATCGGACGCCGCCGCCAAAGGTACCGCGAAGGGTTGGACAAAGGCTTTCGCAAAAATGCGAAAGGGTATGTCCAAAGCCCAAAAAGACATACAAAAAGGGCAACAACAGATCCGATCCGGTCTAACGACCGTCGCGGCGGGGGTAGGTATAGCGGCCCCGCTTGCGCTTGCGGCGAAAAGCGCCGCCGGGTTCCAGGATCAAATGGCCGAAGTTGCGACGCTTACCAAAAAATCGGCTAAAGAAATAACGGCGGAGTTCGGCCCCATTGTGAACGCTACCCGTACGACTTTCGGGAAAGAAGCGCAGGGGACGATCAAAGCTCTATACGATGGATTTTCGGCGGGGGTTCCCAAGACGAAGGCGGCCGCCGACGCGTATTTAAAAGCAGTCGGCGAAATGGCGTTAGGCGGAAAAACGGATATGACAAGCGCCGCCGACGCAATTACGACCGTCAAGAACGCGTGGGCGTTTGAAGGGTTATCATTCAAGCAGATAACCGATCAGACTTTCGCCGGCGTCCAGGCCGGGAAAACGACAATAACCGAGCTTTCGGCGTCAATGGGGCAAGCGGCGTCGACCGTTGCCGGCGCGCGGATCAAGTATCAAGAGTTTATAGGAGCAACGGCGGCGCTTACGGCCTCGGGCGTCAAAACGCCGCAGGCAATGACACAGATCGCCGCGTCAATTGCGGCCATACAAAAACCGAGTAGCGAGGCGGTAAAATGGTACCGTAAAATCGGCGCAGAGATCACGCCGTTGACGTTTAAAAACCGAGGGTACGCGGGAACGATCGACTATATCAAAGGCAAGGTCGACGCGTACACGACGAGCGAAGACGAACGCGCCGAAATTTTTAATAAATTGATTAGTTCAGTTGAAGCGGGGCGCGCAGTTTTCGCCCTGGCCGGCGATCAAAACGCAGTATTTAAACAATCGGTTGACGACGCCGCGAAAAGTCAAGATCTAATGGGCGAAGCGGCGGACAAAATGCGCGAAGGCCCAATGTTTAAATACAAACAAGCAGTACAAGAGACTAAGATCGCTTGGGAAGCGTTCGGGACTGTTACCGCGCCGATATTTTCCGACTTATTAGAGACAATGTCCCCGCTTATTAAAGATATAACCGAGTGGACCCGCGAAAACCGGGACTTAGTCAAGACCCTTGCAACGGCCGCGCTTTGGATTAGTGCCTTAACCGTGGCTTTCGGAGTTCTAAAAACGGTAATGGGCGTCGCAACGGTGATCAAAGGCGTTACAACGGCCCTTTGGAGTATGAACGCGGCGATCCTGGCTAACCCCTTTGTATTGATCGCGGCGGCCGTTATAGTGGCGATCGGGCTTGTTGCCGGCGGTTTGTACATGCTGATCACTCGTACCGACGAAGTCGGTATGTTTTTTCAATTAATGGGCCTGGACATATCGAAAGTTTTCAACGAAATACAGTTGACAATTTTCAATACGTTGGACGCTATAAGTAAAAAAGTTGCGCCGTTGACGGGCATAATTAAGCAATTTACAGGGGTTGATCTGTCCGTCAATTGGACTTCGAACATAGACGAACAAAAGCAGGATCTAGCAGATATTGAAAATCAATCAAATGAGATCCTAAAAATGCAAAACGCCATACAAACCAGGCGCGAAGAGTTAGAGGCGAAAAACAAAGGAAAGGGCGCCGGGGGCGGCGGGATCGATACGATGAATTTAGGCGGTATTACTAACAATTTAGTATTACCCGCCGGCGTCCCGATTTCACAAATGGACATCGACAAACTAGGGATCCAAATGGAAAAGAAAACGATCGAAGCTATGAACAAAGCTAAAAAGCAAAAGAACCGGGAAAAGGTCGACTAATGGCGGATTCGTTGATATGGGGTACTTTTGGCGGGGTTGTCTTTGAGTTTTTGACGTCCCCCGAGTATGGATCGTTTACGCGGCGAAAGTCGGCAAAATTTGAAGAGCATGATCGGATCGTTTCCAGGTTACCAAACGGACAACTAGCAGGCCAAAAACCAGTAAAAGAGATCAACGGTTTAGATCTCGATACAATCAATTTTACTTGTAAAATTTCGTCTATTATTCTGCAATCGATGGATCTAAGTTTGGGCGCCGCCCTGGCCGGCGCGTTGGGCGTCGGTTCGATCGTTCCTTTGGGCGAATTTGAAGACGACGAACGATTTAATGGAAAACCGGCGGAGTTCGCCGACGCTTTGATCGAAATAATGGATAGTCAAAGGTATGAAGCGTTTTCAGTTGGGGAACGTTTTTTCGGTTTGTTTACGATCGACGGTTTGGACATGACCGAAAAGCATAAAAAAGACGGCGAACTTTTACATATTGAGATTAGATTAGATCTCAAAGAATGGATCGATTAATGGCGGATCATTCGACATATCCCCGTAGAATAGAGTTCGACGCAATCCCCGCCGGCGTCCAATCTGCGCCGGTTTGGTTACACTTCGCAAACTATACAACTAGCGGTATGTATGTCGGGGATTGGGGTATTAATGGCCATTTTACAAGCCAACGGCCGCGCCTGCGCGAACTAAATCAAGTAAACGTTAATCTTTTGAAAACAACGCCGCCGCCCTCGGGTACAAGTCAATTTATCATATCCGACGGTACTTACGTTTACGAAAGCAGTAATACGAAAGGGATCCGCGTTTATACGTTGGATAGCGCCGGCGCTTTGACCTTGGTTTATACGCGATCGAATGTAATACCGCTTCGGAATATGTACCACGATCAGCGATTTTTATACGCTCCGACGATCGCGGGTTGTTCGATCCTGAAATTCGACCCCTATACAAACGCTTTAAAATTAACCGATCAAGCAACGCCGACGGGGGCAACTGTTACCTCTATAAGTGGAAACGGTAAACATATTTTTTCGATCGATACAAACGGTTTAAACGTTTACCGCGTTGATCATAAGGGCAAAGCAACGTTAACGGATCAATTTTTAAGTTCGGGTTATTTTTCTTGTTGGGCGCGAAAAGATGCGGTTTTTGTACTTAATACAATGACCGTACAATTACACGCGTTTAAAGTGGACGAAGCCGGGAAACTTACCCGACAATCGACATACTCTTTAAGTACGAACTCTTCGCTTATAACGGGCGATCAAGACTATATTTACGTATGTAGTGACAAAAACGACACGCTACATTCGTTTACATATGATACAGATACCGAAACTTTCGATTTAAAAGATACTTTATCTTTGTCGACAACTGACACGCATCAAATTTTTTGGGACGGCGCTTTTGTACTAGTCGCGGGATCTGGTATCTCGACTTTTTTATTAATAGGAGTCGACCGATCCGACGGGTCGTTGCAGCTTGTCAAAACGGTTAATGATTCGTGTAATTCTATTTGGAGTAATGGCGAAAGAATATTAACCGCCCGTCTTACCTCGGGTATGTCCGTCTATGATTTCAACGATTCGCGGATCCGGTTCCCCGTTCATTTTACGCCCCTTGGATATGAACAATTAGAGGGCGAAATGGTCTTGACTTCGCCGACAAAAGGCCAAAACGACGCGCGGATCGAACTCAAGGGATCAAGCCCGGCCAGTTTTGATCCGTACATTCGCGCGGGTTCGAACTCGCGTACGTTGATTTCGGATCTACGTTGGGATCGGGTTGCGTTCGATTGGTTCGGAAACTACGATCGAACCCAAGACGTAAAAAATCATAATTTAGCAATACCGACGGAAATAAAAGCGCGCCTCTATATTCCCACGGGGGCGATCCTGGAAAAACCCGGCGCAGTCGAAAACGATTCTAGTGTAATCGGCGCGGCCGGTTGGCGGCGTCAATGATCGGATCGTATACAATATTTGTGGACGGCGTCGACATTACCGACAAGATCGGCCGTATTGGAAATAAGATCACATATCGCGATAATATGGGGTTAGTTTCCGATACTATGGACATAGTTTTAAACGACTCGAGTTTAGAAAATAAGGCACTTTTCCCCAACGCTTCAAAATTAGAGGCCGAATTTGAAGACGAAAACGGGAAAGTACTTAAAACCGGGGCGCTTTATATTGATACGTATTCGGGCCGTATTTCAGGGGCGAAAAATTTAGACGTCGGGGCGAACTCCAAACCGTCGAAAACGCCGGGCCTTTCTAAGTTCATTTCGTACAACAAGAAAAAAGTAAAACTCAAAACACTACTTACGGACGTATTGAAAAAAGGCGATCTTGGCCTGGTTTACAGGTTTAATAAAAGCCCGGTCGAACCTTGGGACATTGAACTTAAAAACGTAACCATACAGGATCAAACGATCGCGTCGGTTGTTTCGACGTATCGGGATCTTTTCGGTTGTATGCTGAAAATATACGACGATTCGATCGTATTCGCCAATAAACAAGCGTTCGACCTGGACCCGTACAAAATCATAGTACCGTATTCGGAGCAAATCGAAAATTTTACTTTTGATATTAACGAACATCAAGACGCCGAATACGAAATACGGTATTATGATCCGCGAACGGGGAAAACAACCCAAGACAAAAGATCCAAACAATCTATACTTTTGACCGAAAGCGAAACCGTACGACAAATAATTGCGAACGTTTCCGACCCTGATACGGCGCAGGCCGTCGCAATGGCCGTAGACGGACAACGACAAGTTACAACAAGTTTCGAAACCGACGGCGCCGCAGATTGGATCGCGGGGGGCGTCTATGAACTAACCGATATTGTGGAATTAAGCGGGAAATATGTTATAACTAGCGCGTACCATACGATCGGGGCAGAATGGACAGTGGAATTAAGCGGCGAAAACATTTTTTAAGGGGATAGCATGTCAAGAAATGTAATACCAAGCGACGGGCGACATAGTGAAAAAGAGTTAGACGCCGATCTTACGGTCCCGGCCGGCGCAGTTTTTACCGAACTACAATCAAAAATAAACGTCGCGAACAATGGGGACGGCCTGCGGATCGACGGCGCAGACGAACTAGTGGTACGCGTCGCCGTGGTCGGTTCTATGCCCGCCGGTTCGGAAGTGGTAGTACAACCGATTTTACATGGTTTCGTCGGTTTAACGCCTATTAGCTTGACGCTTGGGGCCATTATCGACGGGATCGTTGAAGCTAGGTTAGAAAATAACGATACGTTTCGCGACGCGGACTTGTTGAAGGTTACTTACGAGTTCAAGCAGGGGGGCGCCCAATACCTAGTAAGCGCCGTAAATCTACAGGTAAAAAAAAAGTCTTCTCTTGATCCGGTAATCGCCCCCGAAACAACCGAGGATCTAGAATGGCATATTGACCCGGTCGCAGGTAGCGACGAAACGGGGACCGGATCCGCCTCGCAACCGTTCAAAACGTTTGCATGTTTGGATCGGTTGCCCTTTACCATTAAAAACGAAGTAAAGATCAAGCCCAAGGCCGGCGCGTACTCGTACTTTCCAGAATATTACACGCGTGAATTTTTCGGTAATGGTCGGATCGTTATCGACTCGAGCGGCGAAACGTACCCCGTTACGGCGGGACCGTTTACGATCGGGACTGTAACCGGCGTCGGGGACGCTTACCAGGGTTACCCAATGGCGACGGATCTACAAGTAACAGGATCGCCCGGTTGGACGCCCGACGATTATTACCCGAAGTTTATACACATACTTACGGGTAATTGGGCGGGGTATGTATTACCAATTTTTAAGAATACGGCGGACACGATCCGAACTTCCGCCGATTGGTACACGTTCGCCCCGGGGGATACTTTTAATATTGTCGATTGTCCCACCGTGATCGATATTCCCGATAGTACATATTGGCGCGGTAATGTCGCGCGTCTTATGGATTTTACCGGGGTTGCATACAAAGACGCGCCCATGACCCCCGTACTTTTAATGTCGGGCGTCAAAATTCGCGCCAATAGTGTTAAACAAAAAAGATCGCCTTTCAAGTTTCAGGATATTACCGCCGTTTTTTCATTCTGTGCATTTATCAACGAAGACGACGTAAGCCCTGAATTAAGTAAAAACATTCTTTCGATATTCAATATGTCGTTAAATGGTCAAATTTTAGAAACCGCCGCTTTTGATAATAATAAATGTTCGGATTGGTACGCGTACGCGTTCCAGGTTTCACAAAAAGAGGGGGATCCGCGCGATAATGTCGCGTCGGATATTGAGATCGCGAACTGTTTACTAGCTTTAACTTGTTGCCGGGGCGGTATTTGGCCGATCGCGAAACCAGGGTACGAGGGCGGCGGGTTCGTTTCGTATTCTATGTGCGGCGCCATTGTTAACAATGCTTCGGGCTATTGGGATATAGGGCCGGTTTTTTTAGAACAAATAGGGTTTTCGGACGTTGCGATCGAACAACAAATGAACGGGCGTTTAAAAATTAGGGGCGTATATTTAGAAAATTGCGGGACGCCTGTTAAGGTTGCTTGGGGCGCGGGGGTTTCTTGTGAATGGTTCAAAGGTAATACTATCGGCGGACAATACGCCCTTGAAATTGAAGACGTATCAAACTTTATTATCGAGGGCGCCAACTGTAGCGTATTAGGTACTTTGGGCGCATATAAATTTTTGTTTACTGGTACAACTAGCGCAACTTGGCCCGGGGCCGGCGCATCGGACGACGACGGCGCGGGATCGTTTGTTTTACGTAAGCCGTAAAAGGAGAAAAACCAATGTCAAGAAATGTAATACCAAGCGACGGGCGTTTTAATAAACCCGAGCTTGACGCGTCTTTACTGGTAGCGGCCGGCGGGTCGTTTGTTGATCACGTTTCGGGAATCAATGCAGAAAACGACGGCGAAGGCCATAGGATCGACGGCCTGGACGAACTAGTTGTACGGGTTGCAGTTACGGGAACAATGCCGGCCGATTCCGAAGTAGTAATAACGCCGATCGTTCACGGGTTCCCCGACCTTGCCGACATTACGTTATTGTTGCCGACGATTACCGACGGTATTACGTCGGTACGGCCTGCGGTTCTTTCGGACATTGAAACGATCCGCGACGCGGACTTGTTGAAAATAACATATCGTTTCAAGCAGGGGGGCGCCGACTATACGGTAACGGCGATCAGTCTGCAAATAAAAAAAAAGTCTAGCGGGGGCGGCGTAGCGTCCGAAGTAGTGATCGAACAAATCGGATCCGCAACCTTCGCAAGTGTTCAAGACGCAATAAACCAGATCGGATCGGCCGGTTCTAGTTCCGAAGGGTACATAACCGACGCCGGCGGGGGTTCTATCGACGTTGCGACGGGGGCGGGTTTTATTCGTGTTACTGATTCGCATAACTCCACATTAAAAGCGTTTGATTGGGCCGCGTCGTCGGGGGTTGCCATACCGTCGGATACTGCGCGATACGTTGGGGTCGAATACAACGCCGGCGCGCCTCAAATTGTGATCAAAACGGTTGATAGTTGGGATTGGCATACCGAATTCAGATTAGGATCCGTAGTAAACGAAGGCGGGACGCTTCATATATTGAACAACCCGCAAAGATTAAGCGACGGGATCGCGCATATTTTCGAACGTTTTTACGAGTGTCGACCCCTGGAACGGGCCGCCCGTATCGGCGGTATTATTGCCGGCGAAACTGGTACGCGTAATTTAACCGTTTCGGCCGGCGAATTGTACGACGGTCTAAACGAATTTGACGTAGGGGGGATCGATACGAGCGGGGCGGATACGTTCGACGCGTATTACCGGGACGGCGGCGGCGGTTTTACGAAAGTACCAGGCGCGACGCAATGGGATAATTTACAATACGACGACGATTCAGGTACGTTGCAACCTTTGGGCGTTTCAAAATATGGCGTACATTGGATTTATATTGAAGCCGATAACAATTTAATTTTAATGTACGGCGAAGACGAATATAATACGCAAGCGGCCGCCGAAAATTCAAACCCGCCGGCGTCGGTACCCTTACGATTACAGGTACACGGGCGTTTGATTAGTCGTATAATTTTCCAACAAAACGCCGCGACGGCGATCGAGTTTCAAAGCGTTTTTGATACTCAATTCGATCCGACTTTGGTTAGCTCACATACGGCGCTTTCGAACGTTACCGCCGATCAACACCATAACGAAGATCACGCGGCCCGACACAAAGGCGGCGGGGCGGACGTAATCGACAACGCGACAACAACGATCGCGGGGTTAATGAGTGGACCCGATAAACTAAAACTTGATACCCTGGCCGCCGGGGACGTAACAACCCCCGTACGGAATGAAACGGGCGGCCCCCTTTCTAAACACAAATTGATCGCCGTCGTCGGTTACAGCGGGACTCACTCGCGGCCCCTTGTAAATTACGCCGATAAAGATAACGCAGCGTTGCGCCCTTGCATTGCGATCTTAATGGCGGATCTAGCAGATAACACAAACGCCGACGCCTTGGTAGTTGGAACCCTAACGAACGTTGATACGTCGGCGTGGTCAATTACTGATCAATTAGTTCTAGGGGCAAGCGGGGCGATCTCGCGTCCGCCGCCCGATCAAGACCCTTTTACGGGCGAAATTCAGAATATTGGATCCGTTTCGGTCGTTAACGCAACGATCGGCCAAATTGTGATCTCTATTGACGGACAAAACCCAATAACCGCCGGGCAAGTTTTCGCGGCCGCAGGGTCGGACGGGACGCCGTCGAAAACAAACCCGTATGTTACGAACTCCGATCCAAGGTTAAGCGACGATCGAGATCCAACCGCCCACGCAAGCGATCACGAACCCGGCGGCGGGGACGCTATGACCGTAGACGCGGCCGCCGGTACTGGTAGTCTAAGGACGTTGGGAACGGGCGCC
>Ga0180438_10001262_pt1 | contig 44973 bp, 36 predicted proteins | sample SS_ome_12_FD_132455 | JGI IMG/M metagenome (GOLD analysis project Ga0180438, IMG submission 132455) | Hypersaline lake sediment archaeal communities from the Salton Sea, California, USA - SS_3_D_2 metaG | ecosystem: Environmental > Aquatic > Non-marine Saline and Alkaline > Hypersaline >...
CCCTGGCCAAGCATCCAAGAAAGCATATCAAGGGGGCCATCTTTTTTAGCTTTTACCCCCGGCACCTGCCAGACTACTACCACCTGGGGGTGCTGGATATCACGGTATAAGGTAACAACCTGACCGACTGGATTTGCAGTAGGTGTACCTTGCTCATGAATAATTTGTTTTGCCTCAATAGATCCAAATGCCTCATCTGCTCTCGCAAAAACATCCTCGGGATCAACCGGCCCTACGACCACTAAGTGTGCGTTATTTGGGATATAATAACGCTCGTAAAAATATACTAATGCACTCCTGTTTATCTTCAACAAATCCTCTTTAAACCCAATTACAGGATAACTGTACGGGTGCCCATTAAAGATTTTGGCCATCAACTGCTCCAACAAAACCGATAGGTAATCGTCGTTGTACATTTTAAGCTCCTGTACAACCGCTTTGACCTCTGCATTAAGCAAGTCTTCCTTGAAGGTACAGTTAGTCATACAATCAGCAAGTATGGGTAACGCATGATGCCAATGATGGGCAGGCAATGTAAACTCATATGCCGTATAATCATGGGAGGTAAACGCATTACATGACCCGGACAATTTGTGCGTTATAAGGTTAATATCAGATTCAGATAAAGCCGTGGTTCCCTTAAAAATCATGTGTTCAAGCAAATGCGCTAGGCCTCGCTCGCTAGCACCATTGGGCAAAACACCCTCATTACTTCCTTCTGCCAGCATGCGCTCATGCTTAGAGCCGACATTGTACCAAAGTTGTATTGCTACATTGGTAGCATGCTCCTGAGGCAGTACCACCATTTTAAGACCATTTTTAAGTGTTTTTTTGTAGATTTTCAATAGTCACCTTATAAACAGATATTATCGGTAAGTTTACGTTTCTTTATCTCTTAATAATACCATCTTATAAAATATTTTCTATAAGAATTTATTGATATTCGAAAATAATTTAGAGTAATATAATATGTAATGTATATCTCCCCCCACAAGAAATTTTTACCCAATATGGAGGGTATTATGAATATGCGTCTTCTTTTAATACTTTTCATTGGCGGTTCATGGCTTCCAATTATAAATGGGGAACAAGAGAAATTGTCCCTAAATACTACCTATGAGGACGATCTCAATGATTCAGTTTTACTTACCAAACGCTTAGAGCAAAAGAAAGAACTACTACGGTTGCTTATTGCAAAACATCCCGCGAATAAAAAAGATATTACTCATATCAAAAAGCTACAAAAGCATATACAAACAATTGAGGAACGACATGGCATTACACCACTCCAAAGACAAATTGCTGCTCTGCGCCTTGAAAGTTGCACTATCCAACACACAAAACCGGAAGCGCTCAACCTCATAAAACAAATAGACCAACTTAAAGAAAAAATCGACGAAAAGACACACCATGAGCAAGCCGAAACGACACGTTTAATTAAGACACATACCGCTCTTAATAAAAGTGATCCACGCTATGATGTCCTTAAAAAGCACATTGTATCTCTTCAGAAGCTTATGCGCCAAAAAGTACAAAAAGAGCTAAAGGCTATGCAAAAAATCAATAGTGCACTTTATAATGAACTTCATCAAAAAATCCGCGAAGTAAAACCACTGCTAGCGAGCATTGCACAAAAATATACGGAAGCTAAATCTCAGCTCACTCCCCTTGATAGGCAAATCGCCGAATATGTAAAAAATATTAATCGCCGCCTTGCATCCCACCGTAATCAGTTAAAACAATTACGAACAGAGATACGGGAACTACAAAAAACCATAATCAAACACGATCCATGTTATTTGGCAAAACAAAGTATAATAAGCCAAGACTGGATACATCTTTTTATATAAATCCAATCAGTGTCTTTGGTTTAACTTTTTACCGTAATAGTACTTAACATTACCCTTATTTATTCTATACTGAGAAAAACAAGACTAACCATTTTAAATAATCGATTCGTAATATGATTAATCTTTCTCTCATCAATCTTCCTACCTGCTTGACCATATTTCGATTACTTCTTTCACCCGTATTGCTTCCTGTTATTCTAATTCACTTTCTGCCACTTCACTCGTTACTGATAAACAGTGTCTTAACACTCACGTTCGTTTTGATTAGCTTTACCGATTTTCTTGACGGTTATTTTGCACGTCTTTATAGACAAGAAACGAACCTTGGCCGTTTGCTTGATCCTATTGCAGACAAAATTCTAGTTTTTTCAACGCTTGTTGCGCTGGTTCATGTCCAAAAGCTAAACGTATATTGGCCTATCATTATAATCGGTCGTGACTTTTTCGTTATGGGTCTTCGTGAAATAGCTTTACATCAAGGCTTTTCAGTGCCCGTCCTTCCCATAGGAAAAATTAAAACTGGTATGCAAATTGCCACGCTCGCCTTTATAATACTCAATCCAGTACAAAGTCTCGGTTGGCAAGCATCATACTGGAATAAAGTAGAACTAACCCTGCTTTGCGCCACTTTCCTCATTACTATACTATCCGGTATTTACTACTACCAACAATTTATCCGCCTGTGGCAGCAAAAAAATATATCAACTGATAGCCTCGCTAACTCGTAATATTTGCTTGGAAGACAACTAGCTAAACACAAACCTTCAGAAGATTTACGCAGAAGCAAGCATACGTATGTTACCGCACCAAACACCAACCGTATATTTTGGCCGCCATATTACCTTAAGTCAACTTTACCTTCCATCAGTACCGCCACTTTTCTTGCCCACCATCGGCGTTATTACGGGCATCCTCACACAACATTTTACAGCCTCTTTAATCATCCAGTGCACTATACTTATAGCACTCTTCATCCCTTATCTTTTTCGTAAACAAAAAAATCACCTCACTATGAGCCTCATTATGATCGGCACCCTTGCAAGCTTCATTGCAGCAGGAGCCCGCTATACGATACTTTTAAAAAGACATACCCTACTACAAACACAACTCTACCAACAACCAGTCCACATTACGGGGCAACTTATAAATAAAGAACAAAGACCAACTAACTCTTTTAAAAATATACTTTACTTACAGCCACACACTATTACTATCCTTACCACCAAACAGAATATTAAGACCACACTGCCCATTAAGATCTATTTTGCTGATGATATTGATGATATTAATGTTCCAATAGGTGCAACCGTTTTAATCGAACGCCTCTACTGGCCTAATAGACCCACAACGCGACAATCACTCTCTCTTTTAAGCCAGGGACTTGCTGGAACATTATTTGTACGTAATACTCCCATCACGGTACTCAAAAGGCATTGTTCACACTGGGATAACTTAAAGCTCTTTGGGGCACGCTGGCGTTATGCTATAACAGAACGCCTGAGGAAAAAAATGTCACCACAAAGTTTCCAACTTTTCAATTCGTTCTTTCTGGGAGCACCTCTTCCCGTGACTGCTTTTACTCAAACATTTAAAAATGATTTGCAACGGTGGGGACTTCTTCATTTTTTGGCACGATCCGGATTTCATGTCCTTCTTCTTGCAACCATATGGGGATATATTCTCAAACCTCTTCCTCTGACTTATGGCATTGTCAATCTTCTTCTTTGCATATTACTCCTCATATTTTCCCTCATTTCTTGGCCAGCTGCTTCTTTTTACCGAGCAGTATCCTCATTTGTACTTAGCCAGTTTTTTGCATTCAAAACAGGAATAACTTTCCCCCTTCATATACTCACCTTAGTTTGCTATGTGATGCTTTTAATAAACCCGTTCCATCTTTTCTTTATTGGCTTTCAGCTTAGCTTCCTCTTATCAGCCACCCTAATACTCTTTGGTGAAATCAAGCGACGCGAGAAACGCATACCTATGGTATAAAAAGACGCCAAGCTAGACTCCTCTTTTTCTTTGGCGCAGAGATGGTAATATGAAGAAGGTACCCTTAAAGGAACATTTACGTGAATACCTCCATACCACAAAATACCATGGCCTCATTTAAAACTGACCTTCTTAATGAGCTTTATACCCCATTGCGTGGTGCTACCCAGTGCCCGGTTGGCACTGATGCGTGTACCAAAATTGTTTTTGGTGTTGGCGATCCACTTGCAAAAATAATGTTTATTGGAGAGGCCCCTGGCCGCAATGAAGATGCCCAAGGGGAGCCATTCGTAGGAAGATCAGGCCAGCTCCTTAATAAATGCCTTAACGTTGCTGGCATTAAGCGGGAGAACGTTTTTATCACCAATATAGTCAAATGTCGGCCCCCTGATAACCGTAAACCCTTACCATCGGAAGTGGCCTTTTATAAACCCATCCTCCTACGCGAAATCAAAATCATTCGTCCCGCAGTTATCTGTACCCTCGGATCTTCATCTCTAGAAGCACTGACAAATAGCACCTTCTCTATGACAAAAATACGGGGAAAAATATTATCATTTGCAGGAACTGATCTTATTCCCACCTTTCATCCCGCCTATGTCTTGCGAAACCCAGCCGCCTTAAGTGATTTACAAAATGATCTGATCAAGGTAGTAAAACACGCATATGGCACCTCTAACACTTAAAAAGGCTGGTGGATACATGGTTTATAAGTGGAGGATAAATGGGTGATAAGTGGTGGATAACTTCCCTACATCATTTTTATACAAATAGGCGAAAACCACCAGTTAAAAAAGATATTGGAAGCAAGGGGAGTGATAATATTCCCCACCAAAAAAGGCTTTAGTTTGGTGGATAAGTTGTCCACCACTTATCCACAGCTTTTCCACAGTTGAATAAAAGACAAAACCCTTAATATGACAGGCTTATGCACAAGTTCATTTCTTGTTATAACCATAAAGCTTCTGCGTTACTACAACCTATATAATATTATTAAGATTTTATAGTATTGATAGATTGCTTCCTAAAACAAAGAGCCCTGTCATTTACTTTATTTCGTATTTTGATAAGCTGAAAAAGCCTCATTTCAGGTTAATAAACATAAAAATCAAGGATTGATGTGAATGTATCACATGTGATAGAAGAGCTTGTTGAAGAACGTGGGCTTGATAAAGAGACATTAACTGGGGTCGTTTGTGAAGGTATAAAAGCGGCATATGAAAAGAAGTATCCCACACTTGTGTTTTCTGTGGAGCAAGATAGCAAAACAGGCGAAGTTACCATTCAAGCTAAAATGAAAGTGGTCTCTCAAGTTGAAAATGACCTTGAAGAGATTAGTCTTCGTAAGGCTCGTGCTATTAAAAAGAGTGCTGAGATAGGAGACGAAATAGAGGTGCCTTTTGAAGGACAGATTGGTCGAATCGAAATTTTGAAAGCGAAGCAGATCATTGCTCAAAGAATTCGAGATATTGAAGCTTCACTTATTTACGAACAGTTTAAAGATAAAGTTGACACGATCGTTCATGGGCCTGTTCATAAAACAGAACGTGCTGGCGTGGTTATTAAACTTGGAGATGCACTGGGCTTTTTACCTCGTTCTTTGATGATTCCGCAAGAAACGTGCCCTGTGGGACATACGGTTAAAGCTTTATTAAAGGAGGTTCTTGAGGAACCTCGTCATGAAAACCAACTAATTTTAGATAGAGCTTCTGCTGAGTTTGTTGCAAAGCTATTTGAGCTAGAGATTCCCGAGGTCTTTGAAAAAATTGTCGAAATAAAAAAGATTGTTCGATCCCCTGGCTATAAAACTAAAGTGGTAGTTGATTCTCGTGAAGAAAATATTGACCCAGTCGGAACGTGTATTGGCGTTGGTGGAGCACGAATTAAACCTATTTTAAGGGAACTAGGCTCTGAAAAAATTGATGTGATCAGAGATACACATTCGCGTGAAGAATTGATCCGAAATTCGCTCAAGCCAGCTGTAGTTAATCGTGTTGAAATTATTGATGATGAAAATGCACATGTGTGGGTGGATGAAGATCAGCGATCCCTTGCTATTGGCAAAAACGGACAAAATATTGCTCTTGCGTCGAAACTTACCGGCCTGACTCTTACTATCATTAAGCCTGAAGAAAGTGAAGAAGCTGAGGTAGAAGAATTTCAAGAGCTCGAAACCTAAAATATAGGATATGGTTAAGCGCTATGAGAATTTATGAATATTCAAAAAAGGCTGGGGTTTCTAATAAAGAGATTATTAGGGCACTCGAAAAGAAGGGCTTTGAAGTTAAAAGCCATATGTCTATCTTGCCCGATGGCGCACAATCCTATCTCAATACTCTTTTTCTAAAGAAGGCCTCTGTATCTGCGACTAAGGAAAAGGTTTCAAAGAAGCCTGCTCCTGAGCCGAGTCAAAAGGTCCCTCCTTCAACGAAACCGGAAAAACAAACTCAAAAGCAACAGCCAAAGGACATAACACTAGCAAAGACACAAGCAAAAGAGGCAAAGAAGAAGATACCAGAAAAGAAGCATGTCGCAACTAAAAAAGCCGCTACCCCCCCTGAAGTTTCTGCAAAAAAGAAAGAGCTTGTTTTGAAGGATATGACGGTTGCTGAGTTTGCTGAGATAACCGATTTGTCGGCAGCGGATGTTATTATGACGCTGTTAAAAAAGGGAGTGGTTGCTGCTAAAAATCAGGTGGTACCTCAAAAGGTGATTAAAGAATTGGCCGATGAACTTGAGATACCAATAGTTGACCAACCTAAAGATAAGAAAAAGAAGATTCGTCCTAAAGAGCTGGATCTAGATATTGCTGAGGGAGTATTTGAAGAACGGCTGCCGATAGTTGTAGTAGTTGGTCATGTTGATCATGGAAAAACAACCCTTCTTGATTATATTAGACGCACGCGTTTGACTGCAAAAGAAAAAGGGGGTATTACCCAACATATAGGTGCTTATGAAGCGTCGACTCGCCATGGGAATGTTGTATTTCTCGATACCCCTGGTCATGAAGCTTTTACAAAGTTACGGGAACGTGGTACGCGGGTTGCTGATCTGGCAATTTTAATCATTGCTGCTGATGATGGTATTATGCCTCAAACGAAAGAAGCCATCCGTCATATTGAAGGGGCAGGTATACCACTTGTGGTGGCTATTAACAAAATTGACCGCGCAACACCCCAACAAATCGAGTCCGTCAAGCAGGGATTGAGTCAGTTTGGTCTTGTCCCGGAAGAATGGGGAGGCCAAACAGTATGCGTACCAATTTCAGCAAAAGAGGGTACGGGAGTTGATGAGTTACTTGAGGTGCTAGTGTTGCAGTCAAAACTTATGGAATTGACTGCTGCAATGGATGTTCCTGCGCGAGGGTTTATTATTGAAGCAAAAAAAGAGAAAGGCCGCGGCTCTGTTGCAACGGGTATTGTCCAACATGGTATCCTACATATAGGTGATTTTTTTACCGTAGGACGTACCGCAGGAAAAGTTACCTCGCTGACTGATTCGAGTGGTAAGCGCCTCAAAAAAGCGCATCCCGGACAACCAGTACAAATTACTGGTTTTGACCAGCTGCCACAAGCGGGAGATGTTTTTTTAGTCGTATCACAAGCAGAAGTGAAACGTTTCAGACAGCAATCGGTACCTCGTGCACCAGTGACACGAGCACCTGTGGCTAAGGAAGTACGCAACATTATTGTAAAAGCTGATAATGACTCCTCACGTGAAGCGTTGCTTGATGGGATTAGTACCGTTAATAAAAATGCTTATGTTCCTTTCCACGTTATTCATTCTGGGGTAGGCGATGTGACTGATAGCGATGTGCAATTGGCGTTTGATACCAATGCTTCAATTTACACTCTACACAGCAAGTCGGAAGTAACCGCCAGTGCACTAGCACTAAAATACGGTATTGCTATCCAGCAGTATGATATTATTTATAAGCTGCTTGAGTCCTTGCAGGAGTTAGCCCAACAAGACCGCCCTAAGAAAAAAGAACTAAAAAAGACAGGTGAAGCGGTTGTCCTGAAGGTTTTTGATATTAAGAAGCTTGGGATAATTGCCGGTGTAAAAATTCGCGCTGGTCGCGTCATTAAAGGCGGTCTAGTGAAGGTTTTTAGGGGGAAAGATCTTGTTGGTGAAGGAGAGATTGTCAGTCTTCAACGGGAGAAAAAGGCCATTAAAGAGGCACTAACCGGTTTTGAGTGTGCTTTTAAGGTGGAAGGCTTTGAAGAATGGCAGCCCGATGATCGTATTGAATGCTATCAAGAAGTATAAATAAACGCTATTAAATACAGACGGGCCCCCTCACCGGGGTCCTTTTCTTTGTTGAATAAGAATCTTTCTATAATTTATTTTATTTATAAGTATTTTTGAAATTAAAAATAGATAATCTTAGACGGATTCAATTTTTTTTGAAACAAAAAGACAATATTTTTTTGTTGCTTTTGATTAATTTTGCAACATTTAGCAACCTATTTTTCAAAAAAAGCCTCTTTTTAAGCCAACTTTTGTTGTTGCGTTTTGCACTTTATAACATTAATTGTTTTTTTGTGTTGCTTGAGAGAAAATATATATGCCTCATCATTGATATCTCACGCAAGTCTATGTTAATTCCTTGGTAACATAGGTAGTATTGGTTAAAAGGCGCTGCGTACACGGCGGTGGATCTAACCTCAGGGCATTCGTCATGGGTTTAGATCCATCGCTCGAGATATCATCTTTCAGTTATAAGACTCTTTAAGACAGCCAAATTCCTTTTATAATCCCTGAGGCCTTCTGGATATTTTTCATAGGGTGTTTCCAGTATTTTGGGAATAGGCCAGAATCGCTTATCATTTAAAATGAGTGCGAAGGGTTCGAGTCCTAAATACCCTTTTCCTATGTCTTCGTGACGATCTACCCGTGATCCGAGCATTTTTTTTGAATCATTAAAATGAAATACCTTTAATGAATCAATGCCCAGGATCTTGTCAAAGTGTTTCCAAAAGTCGTCATAGGCTTGAGGTTCAGTGAAGTGATATCCAGCAGCAAAGCCGTGACAAGTATCAAAGCAAATTCCGATACGACTTTGGTCCTTTACCTGCGCCATGATGTCTCGCAAGTGTGCCAGATCAAAACCAACGGTGGTTCCTTGGCCAGCAGTGTTTTCAAGTAAGATAGCTGCAGGTCCCGGGGCATTTTCCAGCGCCGTGTTTATACCATCAGCTATCATGCGTAAGCATGCCTTTAAATTGTCATCACGGCAACTTCCTGGGTGCATAATAAGGTATGGAATACCGAGCAGATTGCATTGTTGTAGCTCCTTGGTTAAAACCGCAATAGATTTCTCTCGCAAAATCGGATCCGGTGAGCCAAGGTTAAGTAAATAGCTTGCATGGACAACACAGATACCTACAGGGCTGTCTTTCATGGCTTTCTTAAACCGATCAATACGTTCTTGATCTAAATCTTTCATGCGCCACTGTCGATTACTGTGTAAGAAGATTTGCGCTGCCCTAGCTCCAATCGATTCAGCATCTCGTATGGCTTGGTCTAGTCCTTTAGCAATTGAAAAGTGTGCGCCCAACGGTTGGGCTTCCGGTAATTGAGATTTAGGAGATGCCATGAGCCAGTCCTTTGTAAAAATGACCTATCAATAATTCGTTATTATATAGTGTATATAGATTAGAAATATGTGACTACTCGTTGACAAAAATGTCCTAATTAGTACGCTTTTTAATGATTTCACCTCTGAAAAACTACTAAGACAAATCAAATAAGAAAAGGTTGCTAAGCCTTTTTGATTCCTTAAAGGTCTATATGAAAACGACATCTTATGCCACGCTTCTGTTAGCGATAAGCTTGTTATCGCTACATACGGAGATAATACCTGAACATAATAATACGCACAATGCATTTCCACAACATGAATGTCCAGTTTGCAAAGCGATTGCAATGGAAAATGGTGGTGGTGAGCCAGCATTTGATCACCCGCTTAGTGAATGTCCGGGACAAGATGTAGTAGCTGAAGTTTCTGCAGATGCTAATACGAGTGAACCACCAGGGCCCCAAAAACGATTTTTTAAGCTCGCCTTTGGTGATTGCACGTTTGAGATATCAAACCGATTTCGCGTAGAAAGCTTGTATGGCGTTAATCTTAGATTTTTAAATAACAAAAATAATGAGTTCGATCCTGAGCTTGATAAAACAATCTTTCCCGGACGACATACATTAGATACCTGGTTTTTGTATACGTATGGGAAATTTAGTAGGGGATATGAAATTGTTCAGGCTCGTTTAGGTCTACGTAATAGGGGAACGTGGGGAGCAGAGGATTCTATCTTGCCAACGTCAGACTCAACAATAAAGCACGTTGATGCTATTATTGGCGATCATGATCACGCAATAACGCGCCATGTTTTTTGGGCACGTGAATTATGGATTGAGTTTGTCCTGAACGATATTTGCGGTTTTAAGCATAAAAACAAGCATACATTTACCCTAGGACTTTTTCCGTTTCAATTAGGACGTGGTATTTCACTTGGTGACGCATTTGAGATAGATCCGGATTTTATTGGATTTTATACTACTAATGCTATTGATCAGTTTGCTCCCGGTTTTAAGTGGTCAGGAGAGATTATTGCACCATGCGTACTGTCCTATGATTTTTATGTTGAAATAGCCGATAATCTTTCTGATTCTTTTACGATTGTTAATCAACCTATTAACAGTCAGCGTAAGGGCCGTCGTTTTGATCCAGCACGTGGTTTTGGCATTTTGGACTATATTATTGCAGCACGCCTTTTGTGGAATCCCTATAACGAAGAAAACTACAACCTTCAAATAGAACCCTACGCCCTTTATTTTGAAGATAGAGAGCAAAAAATTGAGTTTGAGGGGGATGCTCGAATGAAGCTGGGTACCATTGGTTTAGCAGTAGAATATGAGTGTGGTGCATTTGAAGCTGGATTTGATAGTGCCGTTAATATTGGGGTGCAAAATGTTTTTGCATGGGATAGGAATATTGTCAAAGAAGAAAACAGGGATGGATTTGATGTATTTGTGTACAGTAATGTTAAAACGGTTGAGAACAAAGGACCGAATGCATTAAAAACACCTGATGCAGCAGATAAAGTTAATCGCTCCGTGTTTTCCGAAGCATGCAATGGTAAAGAAATTAAAGATGAATGTATCGAGGGGCCAAACGGTGCAGGTGCAGCATTATTTAATTCACTAAGACGGTTTAATGATTCCTATAAAAATAATATTTTTGCAGGGATGTTTGTCTTTGATATGTCGTACGCATTTACCAGTGATTGTAAAATAGCAGCTACCGCTGGATTTGCTACCGGTGATGATGATCCTAACAAAGACCTGGAAGTTATTGGTGAGTCAAATGAAGATGCAGACTTTAATGGTTTTATCGGCTTACAAGAGCTTTATTCAGGAAAACGAGTACGTAGCTTGTTTTTACTTGCTGGTAAAGGCAGGCCACCACGTTTACTTTCCGTCCCTGCCTTTGAAATTGTGGAGGAGTTTCCTAGACGTGTGCGTCGATTTACTAACTTGATTTTAACAGGAGGTGCCTTTACTTTTACACCGACTATCAACAGTATTCCGATTGAGTTTAATACCAATGTACTGGCGTTTTGGACCTGGAAAACACCACGTATTTTTAGCGTTGATGATATGCAGAACGTTACGGTAAGAAGAGCGAGCCAGTTTCTTGGAATTGAGTGGAACGTTATTGTTGAGGCAGAAATATTTAAAGATCTTACTCTTGTCGGTAACGCTGCTGTCTTTTTTCCTGGCGAATTTTATGATGATTTTAAAGGAATTCCACTTTCAAAGGCAGAGCGGGATTTCTTGAATTCGATTGCGGAGCCTAATCAGGGGTCGCCGGTAAAACGAGTAGCAACCCTCGGAAACGATATTTCATATTTCTTATATGCGGCTTTAGAATATAAGTTTTAATGAAATCCGTGCCTTATGATACACTACTGATAGATCTAAGCAGACGTCAGACACGGTCTTGAACAAACGTGGTTGAGGCATGAACGCCTAGGTTTACAAAGGATAGGATGAAAATGATTAAACGAACCCATGTGTGTGGTACACTTACTCCCGATGATATTGGCACAGAGGTGGTGCTTTCCGGGTGGGTACAGCGTAGGCGTGATCATGGTGGCCTTATTTTTATTGATTTTCGTGATCGTAGCGGTCTCGTTCAGATAGTTTTTAATGATGATTTTTCTCATAAAGCATTTGAGATAGCACAAACGCTTCGTCCTGAATATGTTATTACCGTAAAGGGAACTGTTGTTGCGCGAACCCCTGAAACAATTAATGAGGAACTTGCCACCGGTACTCTCGAAGTGCAAGTTCATGACGTATGGATACTCAGCACAGCAAAGACCTTACCATTTATGATTGATGATGAACAACATGTAGACGAAGAGATTCGTCTTACGTATCGGTATCTTGATTTGCGGCGGCCGGGTGTTAAGGAGCGTTTTCGGTTACGTAGTGCTATTGTGTTTGCTATACGTGAATTTTTAATTAACCAAGGATTTTACGATATAGAAACCCCAATTTTAAGCCGTCAAACTGCTGAAGGTGCTCGTGAATTTCTCGTGCCTTCTCGCCTACAGAAAGAACATGTATACGCGCTCCCACAGTCGCCACAGCTTTATAAACAAATTCTCATGGGCGCTGGCTTTGAGCGATACTTTCAGATTGCTCGATGCTTTCGAGATGAAGACTTGCGTGCTGATCGACAAACTGAGTTTACTCAGCTGGATCTTGAAATGTCGTTCGTTGATGAAGCCGATATTCAAAAGCTGATAGAAAAGCTTTTGGTGTATGTTATAAAAAAATCGCTCGGCAAAGAAATTACTACCCCATTTGAGCGAATGACCTACCAAACAGCAATAGCCTCCTATGGTACTGACAAACCTGATACACGCTTTGATATGCGCATTCACGATATTACCAGTATATTTGAAGACACAGAGTTGAGCTTTTTAAAAAATGTTATTGAGCGTGATGGGAAGATTGGCGCAATACAGATCAAGGATGAAAATTTCTCACGCTCGCAGCTTGATGAATGGGTTAAAAAAGCTCAGGAATGCGGTGCAAAAGGAATGCTATGGATACGATTGAATGATCAACTTGAAGTGGAATCACCAACGGCCAAGTTTTTGCCACCTGACATGGTTGATCGACTGCAAGGTGTATTTGGTTCAGTTAAGGCCAGTGATACATTTTTTATAATTGCCGGACCTTATGTAGATGCGTGGAACCAACTTGGAAGGCTTCGCCTTATGTTAGGAGATGAGCTTAACAAGATTGATGAAAGTGTCCTATCGTTCTTGTGGGTTACCGATTTTCCTTTACTTGAATGGGATGAGGAAGCAAAACGATGGTCGGCAGCACATCACCCGTTTACGTCACCCCAAGAGAGCTGGGAAGAGTCTAAGCCGGAAAGCATTAAAGCACGGGCCTATGACCTGGTTGTCAATGGTATCGAGCTTGGTGGTGGCTCCATTCGTATCCATACACCAGAGATGCAGCGAAAGGTATTTGAGCTTCTTGGATTTGACGAAGAGACCATGCAGAAACATTTTGACTTCTTTCTCGAAGCACTGGCATTTGGTTTTCCACCGCATGGGGGGATTGCCCTTGGCATTGATCGATTAGTTATGGTGCTCCTCGGATGCCAGTCAATACGTGATATCATCGCGTTTCCAAAAACCCAAAGCGGCTATGATCCGCTCATGCGGGCACCAACGAAAGTGGAGCAAAGCCAGCTTACTGAATATGGACTCGCACCACTGAAAAAGCCTGCAAAGCAAAAAGCAAAATAATCAACGAGATATTACGAGATGAAGAGTAAGGGCTGCTCAAGCGAGGAGAACTTCTCGGTACGTTAGCAAAGGTCAATCATACACCTATTGATTAATCACAGGCTCATGCGGAATCTGGGATGTTACCCTGAGTCATTGGTTCGAATGTTTGAAATTAAAACCATCTCGATAATGTTGCTTTTATCTTTTTTACTGCATTGGTCCAATATCGGTCCGGCTTTTTTAATGAGAGACGCTGCTTTTGTGCTGAGGATAATGTTGGAAAAAGGTCAACGGTTGCGGCAAACAAAATGTCTTTTAGCTTTTCATCAGTTTGTGCTTTATTGTTTTTGTTGAGTGCCTCGGTAATTAATTGTGTGTAATGGTTGACGGTATTGTTGAGCTTGTCAGTTCCTTCTGGAATAAAATAGGGAGCACTTTTTTTGATTGAGCTGAAGGCTGTTTGTTTTTGCAATGCCATTTTGAAGTATGTGTTAAAATTGACCTTAAAAGAAATGTTGTCGAGATGGGTTTTTCCATAATTATTGACGGGTTTAAAAAGTAGGTAATGGACTGCTTTGAGTAGGTTTTCAAATTTGTCATCAAACGGGTATTGAGAAGTTAAAGCCGTTAGTTTCTTTTTAATGGTGCGTAGGATGTGTAAGGTTAAGAGCGCAGTACGCATATCAATAGCACCAAGAAGTGTTTTTTTAAACCAGTTCTCGGTGTCATTAAGACGTATTGTCGACCGATAAATGGTTTTAAGTAGCTGTTCCTTAGTAAAATCGGTTTTAAATTCTCCTAGCACGAGTGCCGTGAAACCTGAAATGATCGGTGCAGCCATAGAGGTTCCGTTAGCAAACATATAACGTGGTTGGTCAGTTAAGCTAACGGTAGCACTAAGGATTTGAACTCCTGGTGCTACCACCTTTGGGCTCATAAAGGGAACGTATTGTGAAAAAGAAGCTATCCTACCGGCTGGATCAAATGCGCCAACATCAAAAGCAATACTAGGGAGGTAGGCGGGATAGTTCTCCTTAGCAATGCCATCATTTCCAGAACTTGCTATGACATAAGGAATGAGAGAAAGAAGGTGGTCAGTAAGCTTTTCAGTTTTGCCAAGATATTTTTTTACGAGAGCTCGCCCACTTCCATAGCTTGCATTTAGTATATCTATGTTATATGAAAGAGCGCGAACGATAGCTTGCTTTGTTTGCGCAAGATCGCTTTTGCCGTTGGCACCAAATACTTTAATCATTATCGTATGGGCATTGGGTGCGATCCCAAAAGAACCGGGGTCATTGGCAGGATCGGCACTTTGTAGTTTGCCAGCTATAAGGCCAAATACATGACTTCCGTGACCAGTGGTTGTCCATTCGGTGGGAATAAATTGGGTGATGGCATTCTTCTCTTTGGGTGAAATAAGGTTTGCAAGCGTTAATGGATGTTCTTGCGATGCAATGCCGCGAGGACCGGTTGTGATAAGGTTTATCACTTCTTTTCCTTTTGAGGTAATTGTACCATCGGGATCAAAGAGTGTCGGGATTCCTTTTTGTTTAAGGTACTGTTCGAGCTTGGTAGTAGACTTCATTTGTAAAAATGCTTGGATCCATTCAGGAATCTGCTGCTCTAGTTCGGGCAAGTCAATCAACTCTTTTTGTAGGTATGGCTCGATGGCTAATGCAAGCTGATGGAGAGGGTCAAGTCCTTGATAGCTAATAACATTAAATGAATGTCTGCTGAAATTTTCCTTCATTTCAAGATCAGGATTTTTTTTGTATTGTTTGTATCCTTCAATGTTAAAGGCTGCCACACCTGTATCAAGTACGCCGACAGTGACGCCTTTTCCTTTGTTTGGCGCAAGCTCCCATAGACTAAAATAGTGTGGCGCAAATGGGTAAGGAGGCGGATAAAAGGGTTTTGTAAGCAAAAGGCCAATGGTTGGCGTTTTCCAATGCCAGTTGAGTAACCTTTCTGCTTGCTTTAAAAAAGGAAGATTTTCTTTCAATTGCTTAATCTGGGGCGTTTCTTTCTTTCCTGATTTTGCAAATTTTTCTAGTTCCTTTTCGCTTCTTCGTGTGGTGCCACCACGTTTGATGTCTGCGAGCACCTTCTGGTCTAAGGTGATGGTTGCTTCCTGTAGGTCAGGTTCTTTAGTTGGTTGATGAATTGTTACCTCAACATTAGGAACAATGTGTGCTGGTACTTTTCGTTTTGCAAAAAAGCTATCAAGCTTATTAATAATGCTATCGATTGGTATGGTATCAGGAATTGTTAATGTAAAATGACCAAGCTCATACTGTTTGTTAGTAAAAGCTATAGACGTAGCCGGCTTTGAGGGAAATTGCTTTTTTAGGTAGATTATGGCCTTGTTAACGGTATCGTTCCACTCAATATGTTGCTTGGCATTGCGTGGCGGTTGCGCAAAATTAATGAGTAAGGATGCGGTATAGCAAAAGGATGATGAAATGAGTAAGGTACTATACAATAACCAAAGGAATACTACGCTGTACTGAGCTCTTTTTGCATCGCTTTTGTACGGTAAGGGTGTGAGCATTATTCGGTATTCCTTCCTGAGTTATGAACTATTTAAATCAATTAGGTACGGTTTTTTACCTATAATAAATTACGAGCGCTCAAGTAGTGATCTTAATATCCAGGCGATTTTTTCATGCTCCTCAAGTAAATCAGTGAGAAAATTATTAGTACCCATATCCCGATTTTTTTCCGCAGTGGTGTTTATTCCTTCCCTTAGGTGGCGAATAAGTACTTCGTGGTGGGTAAGAAGATTGAACACCATTTGTTGTGGGGTGGGAATGGCTCCTGTTGTTTCTTTGATCTGTGTATGGGCCAAAAATTCTTTCATAGAACCAAGAGCGATCCCCCCAACAGCGCGAACACGCTCGGCAATCGCATCAATTGATTTAAAAATAAAGGTGTACTGTTTATCAAAAAGCAAGTGATAGTCATTAAATTGCGGTCCTACCAAATTCCAGTGATAATTAAGAGTTTCAACAAGTAATACAAATTCGTTAGCAAGAACCGTATTGAGGATATCAGTGCTTATTTTCCGGTTTTTTGCCGTAATACCTATCATAGGTTCAATTGTCTTTTTAAGGTCTTTTTGTTTCTTCATTTAGTCTCCTCACAGTAATTACCCTTTTTCGCCTATACTTCTTTCCTTTACCCGTCGTTTTGATTTAAGTAAACACTTCTATTAGTTTTTCTTGTTAGGCAACACCTTCTTGTTTGAGGAGTTCTCCCACTTTCTTTTCAGGAGCGCCTTCGAGTCGTTTTTGACGTTCAATGTCACCAAGGTAGATTTCCGTGGTGCTTGGGTTAGTATGACGCATTGCAAGTTGCACTTCATACAGGGAAGCTCCAGCTTTTATGGAAAGGACACCAAAAGTATGTCGTAAGCTATGCGCGCTAATACGCCTGCTATTGATGCCTGCCGAGCGAAAATATCTTTTTATAATCCGTGACAGTGAAAAAGTGGTAAGATGCTTACCTTTATTGCGATCACTGAGGGAAGCAAAAAGGGGCTCTTTTTTCGAGCGAACTTTTCTGGCACGTAGGTATGTAAGTATTATTTCGAGCATATCCTCTGCTAAAACAACACATTCATCCTTACCATCTCTCCCTTTTCCACGTACCCACAAGAGTGCTTCTTGCCCATTGAGATCAAGGTCGGCATAGTTAGCACGCTTTATTTCAATAAGACGTAGGCCTGTGCGCAACAATAAGCTAATCAGTGCATAGTCTCTTTTGCCACGTAAGGTGCTACGATCGATGCGATTAAGTACACTTTTGATTTGTGCAATCGTAAGCGCGTCTTTTTGATGATACTTAAGCATTCGCCGTGCCCCCTTTACTCCTTTGGCAATGTTGGGGTAGATTTTTAATGTTTCAGCCCATTCAAAAAATTTTCTGACAGCAACAAGGTAACTGGCGCGTGTTGAAGGTCGCAAGCCTTTAAGGTCGAGGGCTTCTTTAAATGCCAGGATGGTTTCACGTTTGGGATTGGTTATCTCTTGTTGTATAAACCACTTAAAGAATTGAGCAAGAGCGTTTTTGTAGGTAACCTTGGAACCTCGTGTAATATCTTGTACACGAAGAAATTGATCTATAAGGGGGGCAAAATCCTCTAGCGTAAATAAATTGAGTGCTTCGGTTTTTGTTACATTCATTGTTTGCGGCCATATTACCTATGGAGGTAAACATTATCGCTTAATGGTACGTTGCCAATCATACTTATTTTTTTTACTAATCACAAGCACTGGTTTCTTTGATTGAGGGTCTATCTTCGTAGTTATGGTATAGATATCACCATTTTCTATCTTGGGAAAATCATTGTCGATTGGTGCGGGAAGATTTGTAGCCAGGAGTGCGCCGGTTTCATTATCGTGCATGGTGACTACGTAGTAAAGCATTTCATCAAAATGATATATCATGTTCATGTCCTCAACTAGCTCCGACTTACTTGGTAATGTTACGTACAATTCATTTTGATTTCTTGAGGAGAGAGAGACAGGGGGAATGCCAATCTGATTAAAGCGTAGGTCAGCTTTATTGCAAGGGACTTTTAAACAGGTATGAGGCCAAGAGCGAATACCACTGGTTCGTGTCTGCCGGTTTGTGGCAAGTACATACCCATCAAGGCTAATTGGTGAGTCTGTATCATTTATGATAGCAAACTCAATGATTGGATGGACGAAATGGGGGCATGATAACAATAAAATGTTCAATGCATATAATACTCGCTTATTTAAATTCATGGTGATCCTTTTTAGTGGATGGGTATTTTGCTTGCTCATAGCATATGAAATCTAGTTGTATGACGCAAGTTTTCATGTATATTAGAGTGATTCTAATAACAGTATGTAGCAGGGGTGAAACCCCGCTCTATCCTTACATCGAATTTGCGTTAGCTTAAGTGTTTTTTGAGTAGCTCATTAATGAGCTGTGGGTTTCCTTTGCCTTGTGTTTTTTTCATGACTGCACCGACAAAGAAACCGAAGAGCTTTTCTTTACCAGCCTTATACTGCTCTGTTTGTTGAGGGTTAGCAGCGATGATTTCCTTGATAATACTCCCTAACTCTTCGGGCGAGCTTACCTGTTCAAGCCCCTGCTCGCGAACAAGTTGTTGGGGACTTTTTCCTGTGGTAGCGCTCTGACCAAATAGCTCTTGTGCGGTACGGCTATTGATGGTTCCCTTTTCAATCAGTTCAAGAAGTTCACCTAAGTATTGTGGTGTTATTTTTGCGGCTGCAGGGGTGATTTTTTGATCTTTAATGAGTTTAAGAAGGTCGCGTAATACCCAGTTTATGAGAGCCTTTGATGATGTATGGGTTGTGGCATCTTCAAAATAGTCGCATAAGGCTGCATCATTAATAAGAATTTCTATTTCATATGGTGATAGGTTATACGTTGAAGCAAGGCGTCTTGCCTTGGCATCGGGAAGTTCGGGAAGAGTGGCACGTATTTCCTCGATGTGCTTAGGCGCCACTTTGATGATTGGAAGGTTAGGATCGGCAAAATAACGATAATCTGCTGCTTCTTCCTTCGTACGTAACGGAACAGTCTTGTGCTCCTTAGTATCCCAGGAACGTGTTTCTTGCCTCACAAGCTTGCCTTGGTCGAGAAGATCAACTTGGCGTGCAATCTCATACTCTACGGCATCGGCAATAAACTTGAACGAGTTGATATTTTTAAGTTCGCAACGCGTACCAAGCTTTGTTGTCCCGCGCTTACGGACTGACACGTTCGTATCGGCACGAAATGCCCCTTCTTCCATGTTGCCTGTGGTAATACCAAGGTACATTACAATATTACGTAACGTCTTGAGGTACCGTCTGACTTCCTCCGAGGAAGATATATCTGGATAACTAACAATTTCTAGTAACGGGGTACCAGCTCGGTTAAGATCTACAAAGCTTTCGTTTGTGTTTGGGGCATGAAGGTTTTTTCCAGCATCTTCTTCTATGTGAATACGAATAAGGCGAATCTTTTTTTCTGAGGCATCTTTTTGATGTATAGTGACAAATCCCTCGGTGCAGATTGGCTTATCGTGTTGCGATATTTGATATCCTGCCGGTAGATCAGGGTAAAAATAGTGCTTACGTGCAAATTCACTGTGCTCATGAATGGTTGAATTGGTAGCAATGCCTGCCATAATGGCAAAATCTAGCACTTTTTTATTAAAAACCGGTAAAACACCTGGATATCCTGAGCATACAGGGCAGATATGGCTATTAGGCCTTTCGGTAACGGCATTATCGCTAGCGCAGAATAATTTGCTGTCCGTATTGAGTTGTACATGTACTTCTATGCCGATATTGGCTTCATACTCTTGAATCATGTAAAAACCTTTACATTGGTAAACTGTAGTGCACTTCTACCGTACCAAAATGGTGTTTTTTTTCAATGAGACCCTTCGGATTTGACATCACTGGCGATTATTGTTTTATGAGCCTATTAAAAAAAGCCCCAGTTATACGCTATTTTTTTCATTACAAAAATAAATTAATAAAAACTATTCTCCTAAGAGGTTTTTTTACGATATACTTTCAGAAAACATCTTTTAGGTTTGGGTATTGATGAAGCTGTTACTTGCAGTAAGCATTGGTCTTTTTTGGGGTTCGTGGGGCTTTTCTACTGAAAATGGTGTTTCCATTTATATAGAAAAGCCCCGTACTGTTCTTGTTGCGTGGAGTAAGGGTGGTGGTGCTCATAAGGCTATGCTCGATTCGATCAAAGCATACTTAAAGGATTCGTCTTACATTGTTGAAGCATGGAACCCATTTGAAGAAACGCTGGCTTCACTAGATCCTATTCGTAAATTTACGGTACATGGCATGGATGGAGAAGAAATGTACAATTTCCTTCTTTCAAAAGATGTACCGTGGGTCACTAATAAATTTTATGAATTTGGGCTGCAAGCAATCAACCGACATAGAAAGCGTATTGAAAAATTAATAGAGCAACATATTATCCGAACCAAGCCCTGTTTGGTGATTTCAGTTATTCCAATGTTTAATTATGAAATGGCCTCAATTTGCCATCGTCATGATATTCCGTTTTTGTTAATGGCTCCTGACCTTAATATCGAAAACTACTTTAGTAAACCAGTTACGAGCGATTTTAAGAATATGCATATTTTTCTCCCTTTTGATGATAAGGAGTGCATGCGGCTTGCATCGAAGGTGGGGATAGAGTCGTATATGATTCGAGGGATTGGACTTCCGTTACGGCCGGAGTTTTACGCACAAGAGGAAAAAGATATAGAAGCAATAAAAAAAGATTTTGATATTCCGGCCGGCAAGCCAGTGGTTATGATGTTAATGGGTGGTGCTGGCTCGGGAAAAATGTTTAACTATATACGTGCGTTAGGTGAGGTGAAAGAGCCCATACATTTAGTGCTTTGTGTTGGCCGTAATGAACGCATTATGAAAAAGATCAAGCGTGCTTCGTTACCGCCACATATTACTCTTTCTGTTGTTAGGTTCACTAAGCGTATATCAGACTTGATGGCTGCGTCTGATCTTCTTATTACTAAATCGGGTCCAACAACAATAAGTGAAGCAATAGCAATGCGGCTACCTCTTTTGCTAGATAATACAACAACGGTTTTGGAGCTTGAAAAGATGCATCTCGATTTTGTGGAGGATAAACAAATAGGGCAAAACCTTAGTCGTTTTAAGGATTTACCTCGTTCGATCAATGCCATGCTATTTAATAAAGAATATCGCAAGCAGTTAAAAGAGAACATGACCGATCAGTTTGACTCAGACTTTCCTCACAAAGTAGTTCAGATAATTGATCAGTTGATTGATGCTGCTGAAGTTTCAATTGATGAACCTCAATGGTCCATAAACGGCAGTAAATCTGTTAGCCAATCTCGATAATGTTTTCTAAGCTTGCGTATGACTGGCGACACTAGCTCTCATTCTATCGTCAGCGTAACCACTTGATGATCAGGATGATCATGGGTGACTAAGATAATCTTGCACTGATATTTTTTTTCTAGCCCTAGAATCGTATCATATTCTACAGAAGTGATGTAGTGGAGGACTGCAGGGTGAACTGCAAGGGTAACGGCGCGTTTTTCTTTTTTATGTGCTTCCAGCTCCGCTTTAAGCTTGCGTAAAATGGTGAAGGCTTCGGTTTGTACAGACCTGATGTGTCCTAACCCGCCACATGCTTGGCATACCTCTGTCATTTGTTGTACCAAGGTCTTGCCGGATCGCTTTCGTGTCATTTGTACAAGGCCAAACTCTGATACTTTGAGTACAACCGACTGGTGTTTATCATGCTCTTTTAATGTCTTTTCTAAAAATCGATACAATCGTTGACGGTTAGCAGCTGTTGCCATATCAATAAAGTCAATTACGATAAGGCCGCCAATGTTGCGTAGTTGTAACTGCCGAACTACTTCTTGGGCAGCGTCCAGATTGGTGCGCAGAATAGTTTCTTCAAGCTTTGTTTTTCCTGTATAACGGCCAGTATTTACATCAATAACGGTCATGGCTTCAGTAGTTTCAATAATCAAAGAGCCACCTGACTTGAGGAAAACTTTCTTTTCAAGAGCTTCATTAATCTGCTTATTAAGATTAAATTTTTCAAACAACCCGGGTGGTCCTTCATAAAGACGCACCTTGTGGGTTTGTTTTGGGGCAATTTGCTTAATGAATTTGTGGATCTTCTTTTGTATGGCGGCCGTATCACAGATTACCAGTTCAACATCATCATCGAGGTGATCCCGTATTACCTGCAGAACTGGTTCTATGTCTTGGTAAATTTTCTCGTGCGGCTTTGCTTTATTAAAGTGCTCCTGTATTGTTTTCCAAGTCTGAAGGAGGTATGAAAGATCTTGCGATAGTTCACGTTTAGTTTTTTCTTCAGCATTGGTTCGTATAATTGCTCCCATACCTTGGGGTAATTTACCGCTAATGATCTCACGCAGTCGCTGTCGTTCTTCGCGTTTTTCAATTTTTTTTGAAATACCGATGCGTGGAATATTCGGCATGAGAACTAAAAATCGACCAGGAAGTGTAAAGCAGGTGGTTAATTTAGCTCCTTTTTCATACACGGGCTCTTTACTGACTTGTACCAGTATGGGTTCACTTTCCTTAAGAATTTTACCAATATCAAGTTCCCGGCGCGGCCTTTCAGTCGGGGCGTCTCGGGTTGCTTGCAGCTCACCAAGCTGGGCGCTCATACGACTAATGGCAAGCTCACGGTCAATTTCCGATATATGCAAAAATCCTGCTTTTTCTTGTCCGATATTTACAAAAGCGGTTTGAATACCAGGAAGAACCTTTGATACGGTTCCCTTAAAATAAGATCGCTCTAAATTTTGTGCTGCATGAGTATCAAAATACACATGCTCTAATTTATCATCCCTTGTTATACCAATTCTGGTTTGCCAGGGATTATCGTTTATGTAAAATTTTTTCATAACCTTTTCAGTCACCAGATGTTTTTATGCGTACGTTATATCACTAAGCATACCTTATATTTGCAATAATAAGTAGGCCATGTGAAAAAATGGGTGGTTATGCGTTAAATCAAATCTCTTTACCAAAGCGTGCGCAATAAGTATAAAATGTGATAAAGGGGAAGCAAATTACTTTCCAACGCAAAATTCTTTAAATACGGTATCCATTCCAGCTTCATTTATACTTTTTCCTGTCAACTCAGTGCTGAACTCAAGGCACTCTCTGAGATGAAATGAAATAAGTTCATAGTGAATAGGGGAACTTTCAAGCATAGTAATGATCGAACGTAGTTTGCTTTCTAGACTTTCCAGAAGACTATAATGACGTTTATTAAGAAGAAATGGCGCCTCAAATGTTGCCGTAAGTTCGTTCATTTTATCTGTAAGAGCTTGGGTAATTTGAGTAAACGGTAAATCATGTGATGCCGCAATAAAAGAAAGTCCTTCCTGTTTAAGATATGTATCGAAATTACTTTGTTGAGGAAGATCAGTCTTGTTTTGTATAACTATGGTCTTTTTCAAAAACGTCGAAAGAAAGTCCTGGTAAATGTCTTGCTCATCACCTTCAAACTTGCGACTACTATCGTATATAAGCAATATAATATCAGCCTGTTCTGCTTCTTGATATGACCGCTTAATTCCTTCCGCCTCTATGTGGTTTTTTGTTGATCGGATACCGGCAGTATCAACTAGGGTGGCCATTGTACCATTGATAATAAATGTAGCCTCAATAGTGTCACGAGTCGTGCCGGCTTGGGGAGAAACAATCGCACGCTCATTATCAAGAAGCGAATTAAAAAGGGAGGATTTGCCTGCATTAACACTACCAATGAATGCTATGCGCATGCCCTCGCGTACTTGCTTATGCATATGAAAGGACTTTTTTATTTGTTCAATCGTTTGGCATAGTTCTGTTATTTGGTCCTTAATTTGTCGTCCAAAGTTGCCTTCATTTTCAAGAAACTCAAAACTTGCTTCGCTCCACGCTAATGCTCGTACAAGGACTTTTTCGATTGTTGTTATCCAGCTTGATAATGAACCTTCTAGTTGCGCCAATGACTTGGTGAGCGCTAGTTGATTTTGGGCATGTATTAGCTCATTGATAGCTTCAGCTTTGGTTAAATCAATTTTGCCATTCAAAAACGCGCGCTGAGTAAACTCACCATTACGCGCAAGTCGGGCACCCGCTTTAATCATAGCATGAAGAATTTCTTCAATAATAATCGGATTATTATGGCACGTGACTTCAACCGTGTCTTGTCCGGTGAAGGTCTTTGGTCCATGCATAATACTCACCATAACCTGATCAATTTTGGTGCCTCTCTCATTTACAACATAGCCTGCGTGAATAGTGTGACTTTGTTGAGAGCATACATTTTTGTTGCCGAGGAGTGTAATGCACGCATCAGCTATAGTAAGAGCATTTTTACCTGAAACTCGTAGCAATGCCAGTGCACCGGCTCCTTGGGGAGTGCATCGCGCTACGATTGCTTCATCGTCGCGATTGTAGATCATAGGCTGTTGCATGAAGAAGGACGATTTTGTGGCCCCGCAAAGGCATCTTGAAGTGGCGCTTTAATGTTTCAAGAATGAGCGACGCAAAATGAGCAAAAAGCCTTTTTTCTTTCATAGGATCGGGAAGAAGGTCACCCCTAAAAGTAATACGTAAATGTAAGTCCGAAGGCTCAATGGTATAAGTAATATGAGATAAGTTCATTGTGTTAAGCGTTTCCTTGATCCAGTTTTGCGTCAGTGCAACCATATCTTGGTTCCATTGTGGAGTAATATCAGCAGTAAATCCTTCACGTGGGCGCCGATCATCAGAATCACGTCGTTGTGGGCGTCTACTCTCGGTTCGTTGAGTAGCTTCTCGCTGACTTTCTGGCCGTTGACTTTCAAGTCGTTGACCCTCGGGTCGTTGACTCTCGGGTCGTTGACTCTCGGGTCGTTGCGAGGTTGGTCGCTGTGACGGCTCACGTCCTTCAGGTCGCTGCCCGCGTCCACGTTGAATATGTGTTGAACGATCAGCCGAACGACTGGCGCCGATTGGCCGATCTTGTGATCGCTGACCACTTGGTCTTTGAGGTTGGCCATTTGATCGCTGGGTAGGGCGTTGGTTGCTTTGTCGTGATCTTCGATGCGGAGCGGACGATTTTTGTGCTGACCGCGTTGAAGTTCGTCGGTCTTTTTCTTTGGATAAATCAAAGTAAAATGCTACCTTAGCTGGATGTTTAACAAAGCCAAGGAAGTTGGTGGTTTCGTTTTCAAGGATTCTAACGGTAAACTCTGAAGGCTTACCGGCTTCGGTCCAGGCTGCTTCAATAGCCTTAAATGGGGAGGACCCTTCTTGCATGATTGATTTCATATTTTTTCCTGTTGCCCCTTTAAGCGGGTATCTTATTTCCTAACGCTTATACATATGATACTGAGTGGTCAACTGTTTGTTAAAGCGTTAAGGAAGGGTTATATATTTTTCTGTCATTTACTTTGCTGCTAAAGCATGTATTAATAGTTTTGGGCTGCCTTGTATTCATAAAATTTTTTAAAATATCTGCATACATTTTACTATAGTCGAAACCTAACATACTGCATTCATTTGTCAATGCATTTATTTAGCGGTATTTGGAGCGGGAAACGGGATTTGAACCCGCGACCTTTGCCTTGGCAAGGCAACGCTCTGCCAGCTGAGCTATTCCCGCAATATGACTATTATTAAAGGTACCATACCAGTACTACTTGTCAATCAACTCTATGAGTCGTAGAGTCAGCGGGTTGTAGACTCCTCACATAATATTATCGAGGTATAGAGCCTACGGTTTGTAGCACTACCGCTACCTATCGCATTTATTTGTAGCATTAATGAGGCTCAGTATAATTTACGTAGTTTGAGGCTTATACTCGACTAGGACAGACGGGTACTCTTATGGTATGCTCTAGAAAACGTGAAGGATAAAACGGTGATTGCTTATTTGTCAGGGACGGTGCGCGAGGTTACATCAAAGTGTGTTACCGTTTTGGTTGGTGGTATTGGCTTTACGGTTCAGGTACCAACCTCTTACTCATTTTCTGAAGGCGAAGATATTTCACTAGAAATATATAGTCACACAACCCAGGATCAGGGAACGACGCTGTATGGTTTTTTGGCAAAAGATGAGCGAGCAGTTTTTGAACTTGTTATAGGATGCTCGGGTGTCGGACCACGTATGGGAATTGCCATTCTTTCAAAGCTTTCACCAGCTCTTTTTGTTTCAGCAGTCATGACGGGGGATGTAAAAACACTCAATAGTGTCGATGGTATTGGTCTTAAGAAAGCAGAAAGTATCATTGTACAACTCAAAGATCGAGTTACCAAGCTCAACCTTTCTAATACTGACTCTTCATCCTATCAAGCAGCAACGGTGATAAAGCAGGTAAGCGAAGCGCTCTCATCTCTCGGCTACAGTCGTCCAGAAATAAACTCTGCAGTAGAGACCATAAGAAAACAAGGGCTTGCTGATGGTCCATTTGATTCATTGTTACGAGCATCCCTGCATTTCCTTGCAAAAAAATCACTCTAGTTTTTTCCGTGCAAACATTCTCCTTTTGGCATATCTCTCATTTTCTTTAAATGAAGAAGGAAGGTCTTATGGTGTTGTTGCAAATAGGAATTTTATTGATATTAAGTCAATTATTATGCTATCTTTAAGGAATGGAATATTCGGCATAAACAGAGTTTTGGTAGCAGATTCAAGAAAATCTTTAGTGCACTAAACGTAACAAATATGAAGACAAAACCGTATGAAAAGCATTAATAAGTTTATTTTCAGTTTCTTGATTATACTTGGAATGGGCTGGGGTTCAGGTTTGTACTCTATGGATGAGCCGACCCAATCTCAAGAGTCAGTCATAAGATATGATATTAGATTGGCCGCATTTATAGGCGACAAAAGAGCAATTAAATCTTTTTTAGCACAAGGAGTTGATGTTGATGCTTCTGATGAGGAGGGTTTGACGCCGCTTCATAATGCTGCAAGAAATGGTCAAGTTGATGTTATTAAGCTTCTTTTAAAAAGAGGGGCCACTATTGATGCTCCTGATAATAATGGCTGGACACCGCTACATATGGCGGCAGACGATGGGCAGGTTGCTGCCATGAAACTTCTTCTAAAAAGAGGTGCGACCTTTAATTCTCGCGATCGTAATGGTTTGACAGCACTTCATGCTGCTGCAAGAAATGGGCATGCTGGTGCTATTAAGCTTCTTCTAAAAAAAGGGGTGACTATTGACACTCGTGACAATAATGGCACAACACCCCTTCATTTTGCTGCAGATAATGACCAGATTGCTGCTATGAAACTTCTTCTAAAGAAAGGAGCCACTATTGATGCTCCTGATAATCATGGTGAAACACCACTGCATGCTGCTGCAGACAATGGACATGTCAATGCCATCAGGCTTCTTCTAAAAAGAGGGGCCTCTATTAATGCTCGTGACAATAATGGCACAACACCCCTTCATTTTGCCGCGAGCCAAGGACACATTGGTGCTATTAAGCTTCTTCTAAAGAAAGGAGCCTCTATTAATGCTGGTGATAACCATGGCGCAACACCGCTAAGTTTGGCGTCAAGGCATGGACGTATTGGTGCCATGAGGCTTCTTCTTCATCGAGGGGCGCATGTTAATATTCAAGGTGGCTCACATGTGCTTCATGATGCGGCATTCGGGGGACATATTGGTGCTATTAGGTTTCTTTTAGAGCAAGGGGTAGATGTTAACGTTAGTGATCCAGAGGGAGGAACACCGCTTCATTATGCCGTGGCTTATGGTCAAGGTGCTATTAGATTTCTTTTAGAGCAAGGAGCTGATATTCGACTATTAACTGGACAGCAGATTCAGTCTTTGCCTTTGTTACAACAAGTACTCAATGCCTTGTCATTGCCAATTGACGAGATAGAATCTGATATACTTCCCATTGTACTAACTCAACTTGCAATTAATCGTATTGGTTATTCGTTACAAGGAGAGGCGGAAAAAGTTATAGACATTTTAACTGGACAACGTTCACAAGAAATTACTTCCGAAGCACGCCAAAACTTAATGTTTGTACTTGTAAGACAGTACGTGGCATTACTTACTTCTCCTAACGCAGGTCGGCACGAAAAACTGCTTCTAGCTAGGTTAGCACTGATCCAACAACTTCTTCCCTATGCTAGTCCATGGCAAGCGCTTGTATTTCTCGTTCGGCAGATCAATCGCACTCCACCGGGAGATTTACAAACCCAATTGAAGAAATTATTCAAACTATTAATGCACCCGGGGCAGATCAGTTTCACTCAACGCATGTTACTTAATATCGCGCAAAGACCAATTTCTATGCGAGAGCTAGAGGTTCTGACGCCTCCACTAATAGAAAGCTTACTGCGGATTAGCACACCAGATTTAAAAACTCAGTTACATCTTCTTAATGAAGCTATCGCTACTAACAATGCCGGTGTCTTTGTCCCGCTGTTGCATATGTTTAGGGCATACTTGGCTCAACAAAATCTTGAAGAAAATCAATATCTTCAAGATTTGCTAAAAGCCGCAGCTATGCATGAGTTAACGGCAGAAAACACACGTGCGATGCAAGTAATTGTCTCAGAACTTTTGCGGGCAGGTGCCAATCCAACGACTATCGTTGTTGGAGAGTTTGAAATTCCACTTATAACATGGCTTGAACTCGAAGATGAAGTTCCACATGCTATTATCAATCTTCTACGAGGGACGTCTATCCAGCCGACGGAAGCGGATCGCGATGAGGAAGCAGAAGAAGGGCCATCTGAACCGCGGCCTGTTCGAATTGCACCGGTAACCCATACGAGTTAGATTGGTAAAAACAGCATAAATAGAAAACTGTAGCGTTTTGTTCCCTCATGTTGATACGTATTTTTATGTTAGTGATGGATGTATTTGACGCACTATTTATCTTGGTGGATGTTGTTTAGAGATGGATAATGCATAAGGCGGCTCAAAGTACGATGAGGGGTTGGGTTTTTCATTACACTCATTACTACGCATATCTCTGCATTTACTCGGAAAAGGATCACTATGACTCTGCTGGATTATTGCATAGTATACTACTAATATTATATACTAATAGAGAATTAATATATTATAATTAAACAATATATTTAATTAGGTATAGTTAAAATTGGTACTGATTGAAAAGGAGTTGAGTATGAAGAGATTAGTAGCATTAGCGCTTTTAACTGGCTTGAGTGGAAGTCTTGTTGCGGCAACCACATATCGAGTATGTAATCTCTCTAATGAAAACATATCAGTTGAAACTGAATATTCCAAAGTAATTCCCTTGACCGGGCAACGGTCTCAAACATTTTCTCTTAAGGCTGGCGAGCATCATGATATTACTTTTGGTGTTCTGAGTATTGCTGAGCTAGAGGAGATTAAAATTGGTAATGCGATTGCACATTACGACCCTAGCATGCTTAAAAAAGGAGACAATACCATAGGGTTATATCAAGTGGGTAATAAGTGGGGCGTGGTTATTGCTAAAGGAACAGATTGTTCTAGGGCTAAAACTAAGATGCTTGAGCTTAAGTAATTTGTTTCTGGAATCTGATAAGCATTGAATTTTGCATTAAAAGAGAAGGGTTACTTAATATAGCCCTTCTTTCTTTTTGCTGTTTCTAAAAGGAGTTATGTATGAAGAGGTTAGTAGCTTTAGTACTTATAACTAGCTTAAGTGGAAGTCTTACTGCGGCAGTAACGTACCGAGTATGTAATCTTTCTAATGAAAACATATCGGTTGAAACTAAATATTCTAAAGTTCTTCCTATGATCAAGCCGTGGTCTGAAGCATTTTCTATTAAGGCTGGCGGATATCACGATATTACTTGGGGCGAGCTTGCTATGTTGAGGCTACGCAAAATAACGGAATTAGAGCAAATTAAAGTTGGTAATACGATTGTCAATTATAACCCTAGCATGCTCAAAAAATCTGTGGTTGGCAACAAGACCTTATTAGAAGACAATACCATTGGTTTATATCAGATAGGGGATAGGTGGAGCGCGGTTATTACTAAAGGAACAGATTGTTCTAAGGCTAAAGCTAAGATGCTCGAGCTTAAGTAACGTGTTTGTCTGAACTCTTTTAGGAGAATTTATGGTTAAAAAAAAGAAACGATGGGTACAACATGTTAAAGACACATCAGATGCTATGAGACTGCCGCCTGGTCTCTTTACCCGTTCATCAAAAGAAATAGCTGAGGGACTTAAAAAAGCGGTCTTTGAAAGTAATCGTACAAAAGGAACCAAATTTCAATCAGCTATGTCGATGCTTAACTTCTTCATTAATCGTGCTGGTAAAAAGCTTAAAAAGGAAGATAGAGAGAGACTTGAACAAGCCAAGATTGAACTTCGCAAAGTTTTTGGCAAGAATGAATCTTAATAGTAATGTTCATTAAGCAACATTCATTTGGTCTCTGCCATGTTCTGCTAATACAAAGAAATTTAATTTATCATCTTATGCCCAACGAAATGGAAGGTTGTGTCTATGTAAACAGGTTGCATTGAAGGGATGAATGTTTTTTTGATTTGATTTATAGGGCCTTTTTGATATATAACTTATTCTAGCAATGAAAATCTATTTCCCAATTACGTATACATTGCGTATGAGTGATGCATGAACGAAAAAAAAGAAGTAATCATAAGTCCTACACTTTTTTGGATTGATCTTGAAATGACCGGGCTAGACCCTGCACATGATGTGATTATAGAAATTGCAAGCTTGGTCACTGATAACAATTTAACGGTGGTTGCTGAAGGGCCGTCGTTGGTGATTCACCAACCTGATTTTCGTCTTGATGGCATGGATGAATGGAACACAACCCATCACGGTGAGTCGGGACTAACAGATGAAGTTAAACGTTCAACCATTACGCTCAACGAAGCGTATGAACGTACGTTAACCTTTGCACGCGAGCATTGTGAGCCAGATATTACCCCAGTATGTGGTAATAGTGTTTATCAGGATAGAGCTTTTTTGCGTAGACTGATGCCAGAACTGGATCAGTACTTTAGTTATAGAATTATAGATGTATCTTCAATCAAAGAAGTGGTAAGGCGTTGGTACCCAACGGACCCGTGTATGTATTATGAAAAGGAGACTAATCACCGGGCCTTAGGAGATGTGCATGCTTCGATTGAGGAACTTAAGCATTACCGCAAATACTTTTTTAGACCTGAACCATAAAACAAGCGGTACATTGTATATTAATGCACCGCTTGTTTCTATTTTCTCGAAATGAATGTTGTAGTGAGAATGCTCTTTACATTAGATGCTAGGCTTTGTTACTCGTATTTGCATCCATGTTTTATCATGCAATACTTTGCTCCTTGCACCCCTCTACAGATTGCGCACCACCACCATGGTAGCTTTTTTTTCTTCTCTTTTTTAAATTCTTTTAGAGCTTCTTTTCCAGCTTCCTTTCCTTCGGTGCCAAGGGCAAGGGCCTCTTGATGAGCTTTTGGTGACTTTTCCATTTCAAGAGTACGAGCTTCGGATAGTTCGGTGATAGCCTCCTCCGCGAAAGCACTGGCTTGGTCCTCTGTAGGTCCTAGTGTATATCGCGTTCTTGCATCTAATCCCCTTGCGCCTAATCCAATGATGGCGATTATAAAACTTATATAGTGTTTTTTCATGATAGTTTCCCCCTTATAGCTACCAATTAAAACTTAAATTACTTATTGCAATAAAATTACTACTTATAGTATCGAAAAGTCAACAGATTATGGTCTCAGCTACGTTTTGCTATCTTCAGGGCATAAAAGTAATTGATTTACACGCAATCCATACGCTTTTTAAATAAATAGGTACCGTAAGCCCAGAATAGAATAGTAAACAGAACAAGCATTCCAAGGCATATGCTGAGTGGGAGGTAGTCTTTGTACCCAAGCATAGCCCCACGGGTGCCTTCATATGCGTAAATCCATGGGGTAAAAAGGAGGGCCGTTCCGAGGATCGTTGAAACACTATTCATTAATGCCCAGGAAGCGGTAAAACCACTTAAGAAGAATAAAGGACCTACAAGGCGATGCTCAAGTCGTGTATGCGCAATCACCGAGGATGAAAAAATAGCCGTCCATAGAGCAAATGTTGCAAAGAATAGGCATGAGAGTCCATAGGCCATTATAAAGCCTAACAAAGAAAAGTGTGGAAACGTTAAGCTACTGCCAAGAACAATTTTACCGACGCCAATTACTACAAGGGTGAAGACACTTGCTTGTATAGCATCAATCAGAATGACTTTCAGTAGGACCATCCAATAGGGAAGGGGTAAGGTAAGTTCATACGAAATAGCTTGCGGGCCTGCAAGATCAGCGGCAAGGTCGTTCGATTGACCCCATGCCTTAAATGATGCCATGATAATGAGCATGCTGACGGTGATAAATGTACCATAATTAGACGGCATTCCTAGCGCTGGTGTGATATAACCGTTCATGAGAATGAGAGCAGCTGGCCAGCTTAGGGAATCGATAATGTTATTAGGAGCGTCTTTGGCAAGAACGATAAGATCATGCCAAAAGAGCCATCCAAATACACGAAGTGAGATAATAAATGATTGCATACTCATGATTCTATCCTTTTAGTGGTTGTTTCTTCCTCAAGTAGTTGTAAGAAGACATCCTCGAGCCGGTTTTTATTATAGCCAGACATAAGGTTTTGTGGCGTGTCCATCAAACGGATCTTTCCCTTATCAAGTACACAAATACGATCCGAGAGTGTTTCGGCTTCGTCGATGTAATGAGTGGTAAGAAGAACAGATACTCCTGCAGCCTTTACCTCTTTGATAACCGACCATAGGTGACGCCTAATGTGTGGATCAAGTGCAACTGTTGGCTCATCGAGTATAATTAGTGACGGTGTATGCATTAATGATCGCGCAATGAGCAGCCGCTGCTTGTATCCTCCTGAAAGAATGGTTGGTGGTTTATCGGCATACTCATTAAGGCCAAACGTGTTCATAAGCTCCTGAGACCGCTTTTTAAGTACCGGGTAGGGAACTAAAAAGTAACGTCCGGCAAATAGAAGGTGGTCGCGCACCGTCATAGATGGGCTTAGGTTAGGCTTTTGAGGGCAAAACCCTAGGTGTTGACGATAATGAATAAGATCTTCATAAATTGATACGCCCTTAAAAAGCACATCCCCGCTTGTTGGCGGATGAAGAGATGCAATAATCGTAGAAAGTGTTGTTTTTCCTGCCCCATTGACACCAAGGAGTGAAATAATTTCTCCAGGCATAATTTGCAAGGACAGGTCATTTAAAACGGTTTTTGTACCATATTTTTTTGAAACATGGCGTACATCAATAAGTGCAGACATACTTGGTATCCTATAAAATGGCTATGTTCACTGTTTTTCGTTTCTGTATAAACAGTACCTTGTTAGTGAACGAGTAAATACTATTATAATGGAACGTAATAATGAATAGAGCTGCAAGCTACTCTGTTATTTTGTGGGATATGATAGTGCAGATTAACATGATGTTTTCTCCAGCAACTAAAAAGTGACTTTGTGTGTGACTTCAGCGGTTCATGCTTAGATGATATCGTAGTTAAGCATGCGTGTCAAGGGATTTTTCGACTTTTGAACCATAAACTTCGATATTTTTTGTTTGCTATAGGTGGTGGTTATAAGGTTAAAGGGTTGGGCGTAAAAAAGTAGGTACTTTCTATATAAGCTGTTGTGGGGGTATTGATGGTCTTTGCAAGGGGAGGAATTTTTTTTATACAGGAATGATAGCAATCTATTACCTGCCAGATATTGGTACACTTGAGGTATATTTTTCTCATATGTACTTGTTTAATTTTGTGTACTGGTGGCTGACTTGGTCCTAGGGCGGTTATATCATACTTTTTTTGTTGAGCATAGCTTCTTATTGCCTCAGCAACATGTTTTGCTTCCTCATTAATTACTGTTTCATCGTTGTGACGAAGTTCAATTTCTGCTAGGCGCAGGATTGGAGGATAGTTTGTTTCCTCTCTATGGTTGATTTCGTAAGAATAAAAGGAATGGTATTGACGCTCATCCAGGTACGCGAGAACTGGGTGATTGATCATTGTTTGAACAATAACCTCGCTATCAGGATGTTGGCGTCCTGCGCGGCCTGCAACTTGAATGAGTTGCTGTAATGTTGTTTCAGTTGCATTATAGGTCGGTAGACCAAGATGCATATCAGCCCACAAGATACCCGCGAGAGTAACGTGAGGAAAATGATAGCCTTTAGTAATGGTTTGTGTGCCAACTAGGATGTCTAATTCGTGATTAGCAAAAGAGGAAATTGTTTGACGCCAGTTTTTGCGGTTAACGGTTGAATCAAGGTCAGCGCGTGCCACCCGTGCTTGTGGGAATAATTTTTCAATGATGCGTACCACTTGCTGTGTGCCGATTCCCTTTTTGATAAATTTGTTTTTTGCGCATCCTGGGCATTGCTGCGGAAATGGTTCTTGATAGTCACAGTAATGACATCTGAGCAGTTCATTTTGATGTAATGTAAGGGTTACTGAACACTGGCTGCAGCAAAATAAATGTCCACACCCAGCACATTGGACAAAAAAGCTATATCCTCTTCGATTGAGAAAGATGATTACCTGCTCTTTTTTATTGAGCCTATCAGCAATAGCATGCTCGAGCTCGGTGCTTATCCAAAAATTTCGACGAGGCTTTTTATCCATTTTAACCACAGTAATACGTGGGAAGTCACCCGTGTATCGTTTATGGAGCCGTAAAATAGGCCACTGTTTTTTTTGAGCGGTATACAGAGTACTAATGGAGGGAGTGGCGGATCCCAATATAATAGGCACTTTCTCTTTAGATGCACGCATGAGTGCTGCTTCTTTTGTGTTTATCTTTGGGTGTTTTTTCTCCTGATAGCCAGTTTCGTGCTCCTCATCAACAATGATAAGTCCTAGGTTTGCGCAAGGCAGAAAAACCGGAAGATGAACTCCAATAATAAGGCAAGGCTGACGTTGGGTAATATGGTGCCAGAGCGCTCTTTTTTGTGGAGCACTGGTTGCTGAATGAAAATCAAAGATGGGCATGTCAGGAAATCGCATTTTAAAAAGGTGCGTAAATTGAACGGCGAGTGATACTTCTGGTAATAGAAGCATGGTACTTTTACCGTGAGCAGTATTTGTTTGTATAAGGTGAGCATATATTTCAGTTTTTCCGGAGCCAGTTACACCGTGAAGTACACAAGGCTGGAATGCAGGCTTTTCGATGAATGACTTAATATGACTGAAAGCTTTTTCCTGTTCGGGTGTAAGATGAGAGCTCGTATGAATAGTTTTCGGTGAAGGCGGTAGCTCAATATGGTGTTCCTTTTGACGAAGAAAGCCAAGAAAGCGACGATAGAGAATAATAGGCTCAATGGCATAATACGAACTTAAAAGATTAATAAATTCTTGATAGGCAGGGCGGCTGAAAATAGGATTTAAGCTTATAGCTTCTTTGATCTGATAATTAGTTTTTGAGGGCTTTTTTGTGATAATGGATGAAATCAGGGCATACTCGGTTCGTTTTTGCAAGGGGACGGTGACGATTGAGCCCAGTAAACCTTTTTTATAAGAGTGTGTAGCCTTGTCCGCTTGCCAGGATGAAGGAACCTTGTAGGTAAGTTCGCGTTTCCAGCCGTTTAATAATCTAACTTTTATATACATGGATCATAAACCATATAGAAGTGGTGATGATAAAGCTCAAATTGATACTACATGCGCTTAGGTTTACTTCTAGGCTAGCGGTTTTAAAACATTAAGCAAGAAGCAGTTGAACCTATTGGGCAAAACAAATATGTAGAGCTTTGTTTTAGTATAAAACAAGTGGGTTTCTGCAGTGATTTAATGACATGAAGACGGGCAGCTTATTAAGCTACCCGCATAAGTCATTATTATGTGTGCTCGTTAGTTAGATGAGCTTAAAATATACTAGCTTAGTGTGATGCAACACCAGCACCACCTAGTCCTACTCTAGGAGCAAAACGAGGAAAGAAAGATGCGAGATGACGTGGAGCACGTAGTGGTCGAATAGTTGCCGTACGTCGTCGCATTTGTTCTTCGTTAATACTTCTTCGTGTTCTGCGAATTAAATCTAGGTTTTCCACAGGTTCCGTTGTAGTTCTTTGGTTTCTCTCTGCGAGCCTTAGTGCTTGTTCTAAGTTTGCAAGGCCACCCACTTGAAGTTCATTAGCGCGTTGTCTTATTCGTTGGTTGCGTCTTCTTGCCTGTGTTTTTTTAGTAGCTTTGTTAATAGGTTTTGCTAGAGCCACAAGGTCAGGTTTTGGGAGTCCCTTTTTTTCTGATTTTTCTGATGGAGGAGCAAATAGCGATCCACATACTCCACTTAAAATGATAAATAATGCATATTTTTTCATGGTTTCTCCAGGTGTTAGAATGCATTGGTATTTAGCAAGATTGATAAAATGTCTAATATGGAAGAAATATCCAGATATTTTTAGTATATATACCACTATTTTTTTTGCAAATAAAAAAATGAAAAAGATATAAAATCATACATATATAATGATTTTATAAATATAATTGACATTTTGAATTAACAATCCGAGATACTTTATTAAGGGTATTTTAACGTGAGTTCGACTTGTTATCTTCGCGTAGTGGTATAGAGGGCGGAGCGCGCTATGTAAAGGGCTCTGATAGTTGCGGGTGTTCTTGGGTCTTATGAGCTTCTCATTGGGTATATGGATAAGGTAAGAGGCTTTTAATGGGAATTTTGAGGAATTTCAACGATGCATCTTGGATGATGACATTTATATGGGGAAGATGCTCCCTAAGCAGATCACGGCAAGATCCGCAGGGTGAAATGACTATGGGAGTGTTGAGCTCTGGGTCGTAGGCTACTACAACTAACGTTTGAGCTTCAACATCTTTTGCTTTAAGAACTTGGGCCAAAGCTAGTGCTTCGGCGCATACGCTGGCCTTTCCTGAATATGCCTTAATGTTAAAACCCTTATAAATAGAGCCAGCAACTGTTTGTATCAAGGCAACAACATAGGTCTTTTCTGGGCTAAAGACTTTTTTAAGGTATTGTTGGGCATGTTCAATGAGCGTGTTGTCTTTCTGAGTCAGTTGATTATTTACCATTAGGCATCACCATTTTGGGCTGTAAGAAATTTCTCTATAGGGTATACTTACTAATAGGGACAACTAAAGTAAAGATATGGCACAAAAACAAATAGATCCACAAAAAACTATTTTTCTGATTGACGGCTCGTCTTTCCTGTATCGAGCCTATTATAGCTTGCCGCCGATGCATACCAAGACCGGCGAGCCGGTACAGGTGGTGTACGGTTTTTGTCGTATGGTTAGGAAGCTTCTTAAGCGATTTGAGCCGCAGTATATTGGCGTTGTGTGGGATCCATCACGTGAAGTACCTACTAAGCGGCATGAGATGTATGCACAGTACAAGGAACAGCGCCAAAGTGCGCCTCAGGAGCTGAATGCTCAGCGTGGGCTCGTCAAGGAATTTGCCGATACCGTCTCGCTCTTTCAGATTGAAAAACCGGGTTTGGAAGCCGATGATATTCTCTACTCACTTGCTAAAGACTTTTCCGATGAAGGGTTTTCGGTCGTTTTGGTTACCTCTGATAAGGATATGCGCCAATGCGTGAGTGATCGCATTGTGATTTATGATCCGTTTCGAGATGTTATTCTTGATAGAGAAGCCGTCGAAAAGCGGTATGGTATTCCATTGGAAAAACTGGTATTTTATTTCGCCCTTATCGGTGACGCGAGCGACAATATACCAGGTGCACGTGGTATTGGTCCCAAAACCGCCCAGGGACTGGTTAACACTTTTGACTCAGTAGAAGATCTCTATGCGCGCCTGGATGAAGTCTCCAAAAAACGTACAAAAGAGCTTCTTGAGGCTTCAAAAGATAATGTCATTCTCAGTAAAAAGCTATTTTTGCTCTATTATGAACCGCTAAAGGTCGATTCTCGCACTCTTGAGTTTGCGCCGGATGCATGGTTTAATGCACGTGCATTATTCAAACGATTGGGCTTTGCTTCTCTTTTAAAAGAATTTCCCCCGGTAGAGGGTGAAGATGACGAAGATGAGGCTGGCGCCATTCCTGCAGAATTTATTACGGTTACCGATACCGAAACCCTGAACACGATGTGTGACGAAATCAAGACAGCTGGCTTTTGTGCCCTAGATACTGAAGGTACATCGCTCAGGCCTCTTGATTCGGCATTTGTCGGATTTTCCGCAGCAACTACTGCTGGCAAAGCCTATTACGTTCCTGTGGGACATCAAGGGATAGGGGCACAACTTCCACTTGATGTCGTAATCAAGGCATGTAAACCGATCTTGGAAGACCAACGTATTAAAAAGTATTTTCATCATGCTAAATATGATCGTCTTGCATTTTCTACGATAGGTATTGATGTTGCAGGTACAACATTTGATACCCTTATTGCAGCACACTTAGTAACCCGTGATTGGCAGCGTATTAATCTAAAAGCATTATCTGAATTCTTTTTACAGCAACGAATGCTTACGTATGATGAGGTGGTTAAAAAGAAACGCTACAAAACATTTGCTGAAGTACCACTCAATCAAGCAACGCCTTACGCAGCAGCTGATGCGCACCAAACACTTGCATTGGTTCCTGTATTAAAAAAAGAGCTTGAAAAACATGAGCTTTCATCACTGTTTTATGATCTTGAGATGCCACTCAGTAATATTTTATATGCAATGGAAAAAGAGGGTGTTGGGCTGGATGTTAAAACAATTGATATTATTGAGCATGAGGTTGAAAAGGCAATCGATATCACGCAAAAGAAAATTGCTGCATTGTTGCCGGAAGGTGTTTTTGAGGGACTTAATCTTAACTCACCACGACAACTTGGAGAATTATTATTTACGACTTTACAGCTACCACCCGTAAAAAAGACCGGAAAAAAGACAGGGTACTCAACTGATGCTTTTGTGTTAAATGAGCTGGCAAAATTGCATCCGGTTCCCGCACTAATCGTACGTTACCGTGAGCTTTATAAGATCAAAAGTACGTACCTAGATGCACTCAAAGCGGCGATAAATCCTAATACGAATAAAATTCATACCTCGTTTAGCCAGATATCAACAGCTACAGGAAGATTATCAAGCTCGGATCCTAATTTACAAAACATTCCAACCGGCATGCATTCTTTTGCCGTACGATCGGCGTTTGTAGCACCGGATGAACACGTGTTTCTTTCGGCTGACTACTCGCAAATTGAGCTGCGAGTACTTGCATATCTTTCACAAGATAAAACTCTTGTAGATGCATTTTTAAAGGGGAGAGATATTCACGCACAAACGGCAGCTGGGCTTTTTAATACTTCAATAGAGGAGGTTGAGCCTGATGCACGTGCTCTTGCTAAAAAGATTAACTTTAGCATTCTTTATGGACTGTCTCCGTACGGGCTATCCAAGGATCTTGGCATTCCATTTAAGGATGCAAAGTCATACATAGAGCGCTATTTTGAGCAATATCCGGATGTGGTTGAGTGGATGGAAAGTGTCATTGCATCTGCAAAAAAGCATGGATATGTAACAACACTTTTTGGTCGCCGACGATACGTACCAGGTATTTATGAGCGTAATCGGCATTTATATGAGCTTGCCCGCCGGGTGGCTATTAACACTGTCGTACAAGGAACGGCGGCAGAGCTAATGAAAAAGGGAATGCTTGACCTTGATAAACAGCTTCCGAAAGAGAATGCTAAGTTACTTTTACAGATACATGACGAACTGATTTATACGGTGAGAGAAGATGCAGTTAAGGCTGTTCAGCCAATGGTATGTAACGTACTTGAAACGGTAGTAGATTGGAATATTCCTCTTTCCGTTACTGCACGAACCGGTCATACATGGCAAGAAGTAACGAAGTAGGCGTTGGCGTATAGCTGAATTAAGGAAAAGGGGCAACGGTTAGTAATACGCTATCTAGCTTTCCAGAAAGAGAAATTCGTTCAATATAATCATTTTATCGTTAAAAAGGATGGTCCCTATACTAAAAAAACCCTTGAAACCCACACCTGCTTTTTGCAATAATAAAATAAAATAGTAATTGTAAAAATAAGGTGTTTAGTTATGAATTTATATAGATTTATACTATTTGTAACCTTAATTGGTTTTGTATATCAATTGCAAGCTTTGACTACAGAAGAAGAAAAATTGTTCAAAGTTCTTGCACAGCCAAAAATTAGCCAACAAGATAATAACGAAGTTGATAAATTACTTCGTTCGGGGAAGGTAAATATTAATGTCCAAGAAAAAGGTGAATATATTGCAGGTACGTTAAGAGGCTTTGGACAAACCCCGCTTATGATGGCTTCAAGGATGGGGCATACAGCCTTAGTACGTAACTTATTTAACTATGGTGCTAATCCTAACATTCAAATGGATTCTGGTGATACAGCTTTATGTTTAGCGGCGAATGAAAATCAGAAAAAAACAGTTCAAGCACTTCTTGATCCCCAGTTTCCTCATATACCGAGACCAAATGTTAATATACAGTGTTATAAGGGAAATACCGCTCTTAACCTAGTATTACTTAAACTGCACAAAGCAGAAGAAAAGCAACTGGGGAAGACGTATGAAAACCTTTATCATTATAAAGAAATAGTTAAAATTCTTCTTATGTATGGTGCTGACGGTTCTATAAAAAATGATGAAGGTAAAACTGCTTTAGATATTGCATTAGAAAAAGGTTACCCTAAAATCTTTCAAATGATTCTGGATAATCAAAAGAAGCTGAAGGAAAAATTTGAGGCGGAGATAGCGCCTCTAGAAGAGCTTGCAATAGACGCGAAGCTTGCCTCAAATTATCTTAACGTAATATCATCAAAGCCTGGACCTATGAAATCATTAGGAAAAGCCTTGATGGATCAGGTAAAGAAAAAATACGAAAAGGCTCTTGGGTCATATTTAAATAAAAAATATGGGAATAACCGTAACTAGGGTAAAAAGTATTATATATACGAGTAATAATTCTTCTTAGTGTGCTAAGGTGTAATATAATAAAGATACATTTTTCACTATGAAGCATTAATGGGTAAAAAGTGCCCAGTGAATGGTTAAAAAGGGTTTAGTTATTCAGATATATAAGCGTATTTAATAGACTTAGAAGTATCATCATAAAACGGACCAAGATAAAATTCTCGAACCCTTTCATACTTTTGTGGAGCGCGATGCTTTATAATGACTTCAAGATGTTGACCATGCTCGTTTACTAGGATCCCTTCGTCAGTTCCTTTTTGTGCGCTATGTATAATTTTGTTCGGCATGAGTCGTACATACCCTCGTACGGATGATGGAGGTTCTTGGGGTTCTGCGATAGATGTGGGCTTCGGCGTATGTTGTTGGGGTGGTTTAGGGCGTTGCATTTGGAGCCATCGTGATTGTTTTGGTGTAATTTTTTCGGATTCAGTTGGTGTTTGTTCAAAATGTTTTTTGAGTCTTTTTGTACGCCGCAAGCGTGCTGCGGGAATGCGTGTTTCTGTGCCAAGAATAATGCAAGGAGTTATAAGGAGCGCCAGTAAGTGTAATTTCACTATATTCCTTTAAATGGGTTGCTTTTATGTAATGTACGCTTCGGTGAGCTGAGAGTGCAAGGGTTTTTGTTCTATGATACACTGGAGCGAACAAGTCTACTCAGCCCGGTAATGTGGTGGTTGGATGGCTGAGATGGTAAGGCCTAATGGTAGTACTAAAGCTTAATAATGTTAAGCAAAGGATAACTATGGAAAACCAGCGGATTGATAAACAGACACACACTAACAATAGCAAAAATATTACTTTGCAAAAAAAAGATCCGCTTGGTGATGGCATTAGCTCTCTTGCATTAATACGGGTTTCAGGATCGGATATTGATGTGGTCAATGCCGCACGCGTTTCTTTTGGGAAGGTTGTAACAGAGGTTTCTGAGCGAGATAAAAAGCTTATTGCTTATCTTATTAATCATGATCATACGAGTCCTTTTGAGCACAATCAGCTATCATTTCGTGTAAAGGCACCCTTGTTTGTTATTAGGCAGTGGATGCGACATCGCATGAATTCCTACAACGAAATAAGCTATCGGTATGTTAAAGCGCCACTTGAATTTTACGTCCCTAATCATTGGCGAGGACAATCAAAGTCGAATCGACAAGCATCAGATGGTACGTTTATTGATGAGAAACTGAAAGAGGAATATCACCAAGCAGTGATGCATGCGCGTGAAATGTATGATCACCTTTTAACTGCTGGCGTTGCTCGGGAGATTGCGCGTGGACTCTTGCCGCTTTGTACGTACTCAGAGTTTATTTTTACCTGTAACCTTCACTCGCTTATGCATTTTATTCGATTACGCCTAGGGGAAGGAGCGCAAAAAGAAATAAGCTTTTATGCTCAGGGGATGCTTGAGCTTGCTCTTCCTCACTTTCCGGTTTCACTCGAAGCCTTTGGTAATAAAATTGGTGCCCATTGGCTATAACAGGGTTTAACGGTGGCCTTTGGTAACGAAATCATCGTGATTAAAGGCTAATACAAAAGATGATATTAGACGTAGTCGTTGGTTTATGGTATCTAATTGACTTTTGAGTAGAAATAGGGCATATTTAAAATATCTAAGCATCCACAATGTTCGTGGATATCCCTTTTAAGAGTATTTTTTAGGAGAATGGCTCATGGCAACAAGTAAATCCGGTGGTTCTACAGGGAATGGCCGTGATAGTATTAGTAAACGACTAGGCGTTAAGCTGTTTGATGGACATCGTGTTAATGGTGGCGAGATTATTGTTCGCCAACGAGGAACGCGTATTCATCCCGGTAAGAACGTTGGTATTGGTACTGACGATACGATTTTTGCCATGGCACCCGGTGTTATCAAATTTCATTTTGGTCGTAAGGGACGAAAGTACGTTTCAGTTTTATAATAAGGGCTATGAAATCATAACCCAGGAGAATCATGGTTGAGGCTCTCGGTACTACCCACATAGATTTTTTAAAGTATCGATTTATCTACTGGCTGTTTTCAGCCGCTCTACTTATTGGCGGCTTGGCCACCTATATATATAAATATCGTACAGAAGGTTCTGCATTTACCTACAGTGTTGAGTATACAGGGGGTACGCAGGCTCTGTTTTCATTTTCAACGCCAATTCATAGTGAAAAAGTAGTAGCATTATTGGAAGGTGAGGGATTTAAAGGGGTCGTAGCACGTGATTTTTCTGATCGAGAAATTTTAGTGCGAGTTGCTGAATTTGAGAATGATTCAGATGGCCTTGCTGAACGTATGCGCAGTGCATTACAAAAGAAATTACCTGATACGCAGATTGAGATCAAAGCAGTTGATAGTGTTGGGGCTAATACCGGCGCTTCACTTTGGTTAAATTCATTATATGCAATCATTATAGGCTTATTACTCATGCTGCTTTATACTGGTTGGCGGTTTTGGTCACCTTCCTATGGTATTGGGGTACTGGTATCATTGTTTCATGATGCCTTTGTTATTCTTGCGTTCTTTATGCTATTTAATTATGAAATTTCAGCAAACGTTGTAGCGGCTATTTTGGCCATATTGGGGTACTCGATTAATGATACGATTGTTATATTTTCACGCATACGCGACAATCTTAAAAAGATGCCCCATGCATCTATGGATGATATTGTAAACCTAAGTATTAATGAAACGCTTCGCCGAACGATATTGACCAGTGTGGCTACCGCATTAGTGGTAGTATCTCTACTGATTTTTGGTGGTAATGCGTTGCGGAGTCTTTCAATAGCGTTGTTGATAGGTATTATCTTTGGTACATACTCATCAATTGCAATTGCAAGCCCAGTCATGTTACTACTGTACGGTGAAAAGCAGCGCAGCAAACGATAAGACCTATTATTCATTCTTAATTGTGAGCATCATTACAAATTCATAACCAGCTATTATTTCATATACATGAAGACGGTTTGTAGGTTATTTCAAGGAGTTTTATGAAAGAAGAGAAGAAAAAAGAGACATTGTCTCCCGATACACCTTCTCGAGAGACATCGTCTCAAGAGAGAAAATCTTCCAGGGGATCGTCTCAGGAAGCACCCCCTCGCAAGTCATCACGGCGCGATGAATCGCAGAGGGGTACATCTCAACGAGACGCGTCTCAGCGAGACGTGCCTCCTAGACAAGCAAAAGAGCGGAATTTAAAGGATCTTCCTCTTTCTGAGCTTTTGATGCAGGCCCGTAAGCTTGGCGTTGTTGGTTCAAGCTTAATGGGAAAAGAACAACTTATTGAGCATATTAAAGATCTTGAGGCGCATCCAGACAAAGAAATTGAAGTTGAGGGTATCTTAGAACGGCTTCCGGATGGTTTTGGCTTTTTACGTTCAGCGCGTTTTGATTACGTTTCAGGTCCCGATGATATTTATGTATCCCCATCACAAATTCGGCGGTTTAACCTTAAAACGGGGGATACGGTTTCTGGAGTAATTAGAAAGCCGCGGAGTGGTGAAAAGTATTTTGCTCTTTTAAAAATTAATAAAGTAAACTTTAAAGATGTAGCCGCGCTATTAGATCGACAGCTCTTTGAGCGCCTTTCTCCATTGCATCCCGATAACAAATTTGATCTTGAGGCTGATCCAACGTTCTTATCTACTCGTATGATGGATTTATTTACTCCCATTGGACGTGGCCAGCGTGGCTTAATTGTAGCACCGCCCAAAACGGGTAAAACAGTATTGCTTAAAGAAATTGCACAGGCATTGGTAACCAATCACCCTGACGTATACTTGATTGTTTTA
>Ga0180438_10001263_pt1 | contig 44943 bp, 36 predicted proteins | sample SS_ome_12_FD_132455 | JGI IMG/M metagenome (GOLD analysis project Ga0180438, IMG submission 132455) | Hypersaline lake sediment archaeal communities from the Salton Sea, California, USA - SS_3_D_2 metaG | ecosystem: Environmental > Aquatic > Non-marine Saline and Alkaline > Hypersaline >...
TAAACATTCGGTGGTCTCGACGCTTTAGCGGAGAGCCTACCTCATTGACCATCACCAAAGAATCATCAGACAAATTCTACATCTCCATTCACGTAAAAGAAGAGGTACATCCTCTTCCCTTTAAGAGAGGAGAGGTTGGAATAGATCTTGGACTCACAAACATTATCACAGACAGTCAGGGTAGAGTCGTTTGCAATCCCCGCCTTTTTTTAAAAAGAGAGAAAGCGCGAAGACGAAGGCAACAGACATTCTCGAGAAAACAAAAAGGATCAAAAAATTTCAGTAGGGCAAGAAAAGCTCTTGCAATTGCACACGAAAAAGTGCGTGATCAAAGACAAGATTTTCTCCATAAACTCTCTTCACAGCTAGTACACGAAAATCAAGTTATAGCAGTTGAGACGTTGTTGGTGAAAAATATGGTTAAGAATAGGCATTTGTCAAAAGCTATAGCAGATGTAGGGTGGGCAACTCTCATTCGTTTTTTAGAATATAAATGCAACTGGTACGGAAAGGAACTACTGAAGGTCGATTCCTTTTTCCCAAGCAGTAAACTATGTTCGCATTGTGGATATAAACAAAAAGAGCTCGCGCTTTCTACAAGAGGTTGGAAGTGTCCAGAGTGCCAACAGACGCATGATAGAGACGAAAATGCTGCGAAAAATATTTTGGCACAAGGACTGCAAACAGTCCGGAAAACGTTAAGGAAAGAAAGAATACCGTGGGGCACACGGGATTTTAAGCCTGTGGAGTCTATGTAAGACCATTGAAGGAAATCCTTCGATTGGCAATGGACGACGAATCAGGAATCCCCTCCCTTTATGGAGGGGAGGATGTCAATTTGAAAGCTTTTTACTGTATTTAGAAGCAGGCCTGCAATTGTCATTGGGCCAACTCCTCCAGGAACAGGGGAGATAGCGGCACAGATTTTGCTCACATTTTCAAAGTCAACATCGCCAATTAAGCTTGACGATCCACTTTTTCTGTTAATGCCAACATCGATAACAACGCTTTTTTCATGAACCATATCTGCTCTGATAAGATTGGGCTTTCCAACAGCAGCGACAATGATATCTGCACTTTGACAGAGCCTTGTGAGATTTTCTGTTTTGCTGTGAGCGAGCGTAACGGTCGCATCAATGCCTTTTTGCGACAGTAAAAGAGTAAGCGGTTTTCCCACAGTGATACTTCTTCCGACAATGACAACATGTTTTCCAGAGAGGGGAATATCGTATGATGAGAGCAGTGTTTGGATCCCTAAAGGAGTACAAGGAACAAAGCCTGAAGGATCTCCTAAAATAAGTTTTCCTAAGTTTTCAGGATGCACACCATCGACATCTTTTTGTGGGCAGATATGTTGTACAACGCTCTTTTGATCGACATTAGGATGAAGAGGAAATTGGACAAGTATTCCATCTACATCGTCGTTGGTATTGTATCTATCGATCTCTTTGAGAAGAGCATCTGTTGATACGTATTCTTGATCGAGCAGTGTTGTCCGTATTCCCACCTCATCGCAGGCTGTAAGCTTGTTTTTAACGTAAATCTGAGAGGCTGGATCTGGATAGGTGAGGAAGATAGCAAGATGTGGTGAGCGCTCTTTTCCTGTAAGCTGCTTGGCAAGCTCTTTTCGAATCTTTTGAGAGAGAGCTTTTCCATCGAGAATATGTGCCATTTATCTGCCTCTTTGTGCTCGTTTTATGCGTATGAGACATATAGTGTACAATCCAAGTGTCCACATGCAACCAAAAACTATAGAGAGAAAAAGCGCTTTCCAAGAAAGAACAGGAACAAGTGATGGATTGACGGTGTAACAAAGCAGCACACTTATAATTGAATCAAGTAGTGCTAGTATCGCTGTCACTTGGATCCAGCCTGTAAGTCCCTCGACTGTAATAAAGCGCGTGTATTCAAAAGCGAGGCGACAGCTTATAAGAGAGCTAAGAGCAAGAGTTCCTATTTTTGGTGAAGCGAGAAGAACATCTCTAAAAAGACCGCTCAAAAGAGCAATCCAAAGTGCTGGAAGGAGTTTTTTTTGACACAGCCTTTGACTGATAAAGGCGTAAAAGGGGTTAGAAAGAGAGCATATTGCCGGAGACCATAAAGAGCATAGAGCAAGAAGCGCTAATTCCAATCTCATATAGAGAGCAACCGTTCTTTGTTTTCTAGGACGCGATCTACAAGATCAACAGAGCCGTAGCAGGGAGGACGACCAACGGAAATATAGTCAAAGCCCATCTCTCCCATCATTTTTGGAGAAAAGATGTTTCTTCCATCAAAAAAGGCGCATCCTTTCATTGTTGAGAGGACTTTGGCAAGGTCTATATGGACAAATTGGTCCCATTCTGTGCAAAGCACGATGCCATCGGCGTTATGGAGCGCCTCCCATTCATCATCACACCATGTTATAAGAGGCGATGCTGGAAGCTCCTTTTGAGCATTTTTCATAGAAACAGGGTCAAAGAGACGAACGAAGCACTTTTCTTTAATCAGTTCGTTAATAATTGTAAGTGAGGGAGCCTCTCTCATATCATCGGTATTTGGTTTAAAGGCCAATCCCAATATGGCAATATGTTTTTCTTGCAATCCGCCTCTTTCTTGGAAATAAGCGGAAATTTTTCTAAATAACCCGATTTTTTGCGCGTCATTGATAGTGTTGATGTCTTCTATGAATGTCGGAGAGCAGGAAAATTCTTTTGCAATTGCAATAAGGGCGTTGACATCTTTTGGAAAGCACGAGCCTCCAAAACCGATTCCAGCATGTAAAAAGGCTGGACCAATTCGACTATCCGATCCTAATCCATCTCTGATTGAATCAATGTTGGCTCCGGTTGCTTCACAAAGCTGGCTCAACCAATTCATAAATGAGATCCGGTTGGCAAGCATTGTGTTTGATGCATATTTTGTCAGTTCGCTGGACTGAGGGTCCATGACGATAAAATGGTCATCTGGAAAATTGAAGGGTTTATAGAGCTCTCGCATTATCTTCTCAGCGCGTTTATTGGGCACTCCAAGAATAGTTCGATCAGGGTTCATAAAATCCTGGACAGCAGCCCCTTCTCGAAGAAATTCTGGATTTGAGACAACGTCAACTGTGTATTGATCTCCAACAACTTCGTTAATGATACCTTGAACAAGCTTTGACGTTCCCACAGAGACTGTAGATTTAATAACAACAGTAAGATCAGAAGAAATACAAGAAGCCAATGATCGGGTTGCAGCCTTAATGTTGGTAAGATCGCATCGTCCGCATGCCTTTGGTGGTGTATCAACAGCGAGTATAACAAGAGAAGCTTCTTGTAGAGCCTCTCTATACTCTGTGGTAAAGTTCATGCGGTCAAGGCGAATATTTTCTTGGACCATCTCTTCGAGAAGCGGTTCGAAGATAGGAATAGTTCCTTGCTTTAACGCTTCGATTTTTTCACTGTCGATATCGAGGCAGATGACTCTATATCCTTTATGAGCTAGACATGTTGCTGTTACGAGCCCAACATAGCCAGTACCAATTACCGTAATCGTAATCATGCATCCTCTTCAAACTGGAAAAGTATATAGTTTGATGCAGATGGCTTTTTTTAGCAATTGTCTACAAAAAAACTGAAGGAGAAGGTAAGGTGGATGAGTATAAAAAAGTCTCTACTAAAGTGGTGAGCGGTATGCGTAAAATTCTTCTCTTTTCTATCTGTTTTCTTCATCTTTCCTTGTCACAGGCGTTTGGTGTTTCGCTAGAGGATTTAGGAAAGAACCTTAATATCCAACTTCAGGAAGCTGAATATGGTGAGGGAACGGTACAGACCGATAAAGGCGGTATAATTAAGGGAAAAGACCTCTTTCTTCAGGCCAGAAAGATTCTCTATACAAGATCTGGGACTGGAGAGAACTTTGTTCACAAAGTTGAGGCTGAAGGTCAGCTCTTTATTAAGTATAAAGGTCGCTCGTATGTAGGAGATAGGGTAGAATTTGATGCTGTTCAAGGAAAGTTGACTGTTTGGAACGGCTGTACGCAATCTGATCGTTGGTTTGTCGGGGGAAAGATAGTAGAGGCTTTTTCAGATGGCCGTGTTGTTATCTCGGATGCATATGTTACCACAAGCGAAAATGAACGAGATGATTGGACTCTTAGGGCGGGAAGGGCAATAGTTTCGAAAGATTCTCACCTAAAAGCAACAAATGTGCGCTTTTATTTTGTCCGTATGCCGCTTTTTTGGGTTCCCTCTTTCTCTTCAGATATAGTCGATATGGATAGCGCTCCTTTTCATTATCGAGTACGCTCAGGTGGTCGTGAAGGAACACGGGTTGGTATCTCGTATCGTTTTACAACAGATCGTTGGAAACATCGTGCTCTTGTCGACTACAGCATCAAAAATGGCTTTGGCGCAGGTCTTCGATCGAGATATGAAAGCAAAGAAAAGCTCACCCATTTCGATGCATATAATTACATTGCTCAGGGCGAGAAGAAAAAGTGGGATTCAGCAAGACACCGAATTCAAGGGCTCTTTAGAACCTATTGTGATACAGCTAATATCAACGTACGAGCTCAATATGATAAGTTGAGCGATAGACGAATGAAATATGACTATTCCGATCGAACTGTCTCCGATGTTCGAGCAGGAGTTACCCAACTAAACCTTTGGAGAGAAGAGCCAGACTGGAAGGCGCGACTCGATGCTAGTGTTCGCCTCAATACCTTTCAAAATATCAAGCAAAAATTGCCACTTTTCTCGTACAACCGCCGCTCGCAATCTGTGGGAACAACGCCATTTATTTTAAGCACTAAATTTAGTGCTGGCTTTTTGGATTATGTCTATGCAAAGAGAACACCCTCTGTTCACGATTTTCATTCAACAAGAACACAACTTTCTCAAAGGCTCTCTACAACACGAAACCTTTCGTTTCTCTCCATTACACCCGCGTTAAGCTATTCACTTATTCACTACAATAACAGTCCTCAAGATAATTCTAAGCTTCAGGCAGTTGGAACGGCTTCAATCGGAGCGAAAAGCCGTTTTATTCGAGAAGGCAGCGCTACAAAACAGATTCTCGAGCCTTATGTTGATTTTTCTGCACTAACTCGACCTACTGTCCGGGCCGACAGAAACTACATTTTTGGACTAGAGGATGGTTGGGCTCGTGTCAATACACTGCGCTATGGGGTTCGTCATAATCTCTATCTTAAACCTCAAGAGGATGGCTTTTGTCCCAAAATTCGATCTGATCTCTATTCGCGTTCCTTTTATGCAACGCGTCACCTTAGAAGAGATCCGTATAAGGTGTGGCTGAGCTCGACCTGGGATGCTACATCAAGGGGATCATATAAGCTTGAAACAGCCTGGAATGTGCGCCATAATCAACTTGATCATCTAAATCTGCAGATGCGACACACCTTTTCTGATCGACTTGCCTGTATTGTAGAGTGGCGTCAACGTAGTAGGTATAGCTGGAGAAAACTCGATAAGGAGAATTTCATTGTTGAAGCTGTCCGCTCTCCCGATAGACTCCGCCGCTCACAAATGTCAGACCGTAGGAAAACCCTTAGAGCAGCTGTTGCGTGGAGCCCAATTCCAACTTTTGACGTAGACTTTGCCTCGTGGCTTGGTTGGAGACGAAAATCTCCGAAACGGTATGTGAATTATGAGCTTAATGTCACAACACTTTTGCGCGGAGCTCTTCGTGTCATGCTCTCTCTTCAATGGCGTCCCGGAGGCCGTGGAAATGGTTGGCACCTTTCTTGCTCATTAGGACCAAAATCCCACAGCTCCTCAACATCCTTTAAGAAGATTGGTCAGGGTGCGTATGATTTATGGTGAGGAATATTCTCTTTTTGGTAAAGGGGTGTTGCTTTTAAGGGCCGATTCGAAGTTTTTGGGCAGAGGACTTGTCATAGGCGTAAGCGTGGGCGTACTACTAGTGAAACTTGTTGAAAGATCTTTTGCGCGATCGTAGTCTTGAAGGTAGAGCGAGAGCTTTGCTCCAGCAAAGAAAGAACCAAGGGCAAGAGAGATTGGTAGGGCAAATGTTATACTTGTAAGGACAACAATGGTTTTGAACACCCAGTTCAACTTTCTCCAAATACCGACAATTCTCTCAATTGTGATATCCGTGGTTTTGGGAGATGCTACAGACGCGACGACTCCTAGGACAAAGAGACTTGAATTAGAAAGAAAGAGACCGATAGCACAAATTGTTAAGAAGATAGGGGTCACCACCCTTTGGATTTTTTCAAATGTATCTATAGTCCAGCGCGCACACTTTGAACTTTGTACCCTTTCCCAGGTAGAAGAGGCATGTTCTTGAACATTTTCAAAATATGTTGTTGAGCCTGTTTCTGCTGTTGAATTTGTAGCTGATGGAGTGGGAGTAGCCATGACATCTCTCCTAAATTATATGCTCATAAGCACAGTTTTTCATCAAAAGCCTTACTTTATACAACATACTATAAGATTTTGTTAAGACAGAAAAATTCTCATGGAAGGCCGTTGTTTGGCTGACCTTAATATCATTTTTTGCTATAGTCTTTGCGTGTTATTTTGAGGATTTTTTAACCCCTGATTGTACCCTATCTTAAGGTCTATAATATGGCAGAGATTACAGAAGAGAGTTTGTTGCATTTGGCAAAGCTATGCCGAATACACTGTTCCCCGGAAAAAAGAGCAGAACTGTTTCGCGATTTTCAGCAGATTGTCTCATATATAGAGCTACTCTCAGAGGTAGACACAGAAGATGTTGATCCGTGTAATTATGTTATTGCAGGCCATGGAAAGACACCGCTTCGAGAAGATGCGTCTTCCAATACTCTTGATAGAGAGCTTTTTTTACAGATCGCTCCAGAGAGCATAGCTGGGCTCGTACGTGTTCCAACAATATTAACATCTTTAAAAGAGTAGGTGAAAGATGCATTCATTATCAGCATGTGAGCTGCATCGCCGCTTTATCGCTGGTGAGGTGAGTGCTCGTGAGATAGCGGACACTTTTCTTGATAGAATTCGCCGATTAGATCCTGCTCTTGGAGCCTATTTAGAGGTCTTTGAGGAGAGTGTTGTCGAGCAAGCAGACCGATTAGATCGAAAGCGGCAAGGCAAAGAGAGTTTAGGCCTTCTTGCTGGCGTTCCAATTGCCATTAAGGACAACATTAATATCAAAGGCGAAAAGACAACCTGTGCGTCCAAATTTTTGGAAAATTTTGTCGCTCCTTTTGATGCTACTCTTATTCGGCGCATTCGTGAAGAGGATGGGATTATCCTTGGCAAAACTAACCTCGATGAGTTTGCCATGGGAACTACTTGTGAAAACTCCTCGGCTCACATTACTCGAAATCCCTGGAATACCAACAATGTGCCAGGAGGCTCCTCTGGAGGTTCAGCAGCTACAGTCGCTGCAGAGATGGCATCGATTGCTTTTGGAAGCGATACTGGAGGATCCATTCGTCTTCCCGCCTCTTTTTGCGGTATCTCTTCCTTTAAGCCTACATATGGCCGAATTTCTCGGTATGGATTGGTTGCTTTTGGCTCTTCATTAGATCAGATTGGTCCGATGGCCTACAGATGCGAAGATTTAGAACGCATTATGCAAGTTGTTGCTGTTCCCTGTGAAAAGGATTCAACAAGCTTGCCCGACCCTGCTTTTTCACCGATTTCATTTGAAAAGAGATTCGGTGATGGTTTTACAGTTGGTGTGCCGTGGCAGTTTTTGGAAGGGCTTCCAAATGAGACGAGAGCACTCTTTGATCGAGCAGTAGAGACCTTAACATCAATGGGGGCAAAAGTTGTTGAGGTCGATCTGTCAATATTAAAGTATGCAGTTTCTACCTACTATATCATCTGTACAGCTGAGGCATCGACAAATCTAGCCCGTTTTGATGGTATTCGCTACGGTGTTCGATCTGATCGAGCACAAACATTAGATGAAGTGTATGACCTTTCTCGTGAAGACGGGTTTGGTGATGAGGTCAAAAGGCGTATCATGCTCGGAACTTTTGTCTTATCCTCTGGATATCAAGACGCCTATTATCGAAAGGCCCAAAAAGTTCGACAACTTATTATCAATAAGTTTAATGAGGCTTTTTCAAAATGCGATTGTATTGCATTTCCCACCTCTTTAGGTGGGGCATTTACGTTTGAAGAAAAGAAAGACCCCCTTTCTCTCTACCTTGAAGACTTATATACGGTAGGTGCCAACCTTACCGGTGTCCCAGTAATGGCCCTTCCTTCGGGCTTTTTGTCAGATGGTCGTCCTCTTGGATTTCAGCTCTTTGGAAAGCAGCGCCACGACGCTGAGCTCTTATCTATAGGCCGTGCTTTTCAAGAAGCGACAGACTATCATACGAAACGTCCTAAAGGGGGAGACAAATGAGCGAAGATAATTGGGAAGCAGTTATAGGTCTTGAGATCCATGCTGAGTTAAATACAGCTTCTAAACTTTTTTCCTCAGATTGCAATCGGTTTGGCGATGAACCAAATACAAACATCAGTGAGGTAAGTGTTGCACTTCCAGGAACGTTGCCGGTTTTAAATAAAGAGGCAGTACGAAAGGCTATTCAGTTTGGACTTGCTACACAGGGTGAGGTGCAACTTTGGAGCCGTTTTGAAAGAAAATCCTACTTTTATCCAGATTGCCCAAGAAATTACCAAATAACACAGTTAGAATTTCCCATTGTTAAGGGAGGAAGTATCACGGCCTTTGTAGAGGGCGAAGAGAAGCGATTTTTCTTGAATCGTGTGCAACTCGAAGATGATGCTGGTATGCTCAAACACTTTTCTTCCTTTGCAGGCGTCGATTTTAATCGAGCCGGTGTTCCGATGATAGAGATCGTCTCTGAGGCATGTATGCACTCTGCAAAAGAAGCTGTAGCATATGCTCAGGCAATCAGGTCTATTCTTGATTATCTCGATGTATCTGATTGTAATATGGAGGAGGGATCTTTCCGCTTTGATGTAAATGTCTCTGTTCGGAAAAAGGGGGAAACAGAGCTTAGAACACGCTCAGAGATTAAAAATATGAACTCATTTTCTAATCTTGAACAGGCGATTCTCTTTGAGATTAAAAGACATATAGCTCTTTATGAGTCCTCAGACGTTGTTGACCAGGCCACATTTCGATGGGATCCCGATACATCTCGTACGATTCTTATGAGAACAAAAGAGGATGCTCAAGATTATCGCTACTTTCCTGACCCAGACCTTCTTCCATTGATACTAACGCAAAAAGAGGTTGATGCAGAAAAGCAGTATTTGCCAGAGCTCCCGCTTGATAGAGAGCGCCGTTTTTGTCGAGAATACGGGCTCTCAACACAGCAGAGCTATCTTTTCACAGCTGATAGAAAGCTAGCCGATTACTTCGAAGAGACGGTAAAGATGTGTGACAATGTGAAGATGGTGGCCAATTGGATAGCTATTGAATTTGCCGGCCGTTTTAAAGAGATGGGGATAAGTATTTGGGAGAGTGAGATTCAGCCCAAGGATGTGGGAGAGCTCATCTCTATGATTCAAGAGGGGACGATTACTGGGAAAATTGCCAAAAGTGTAGCAGATGAGATGGTAAAAACCCCTGGAGTTTCTCCGAAAGAGATCGTGAAGAGTCGACCCGAATTCCAACCATTTCAAGATATGGAAAAGTTGAAGAAAATAGTTGAAGAAGTGGTTTTAGAGCATCCCGATACAGTCGAGGCCATTAAAAATGGCCGTGATCGGTCATTTGCCTTTCTTGTTGGTCAGGTGATGAAGAGAACAAGGGGAAGCGCGCCTCCGGAACAAGTAAATAAGCTACTTAAAGAGAGTATGAAGAGCAAATGAAGGGATTTAGAATAAAAATATGGATAATAATTTTTGGGCTATTGCTGCTTGGGATAAAGGGATGGCAAGAATGGGAATCTCGAGGAGAGGGGTTTCGGCTGCACAAAATCCAGTCCTTTCCTGATTATGATCCAAGGTGGGACATCTCCTTTACTCGTGCAGATCTCAAGAAGACGACTGATGCGCTTTCTCAGCCGTATCGGTATTTTGGTCATGGATTTCAGTGTTACGTCTTTATTAGCCAAGATGAAAAATATGTATTAAAATTTTTCCGTCATCAAAGGTTGCGCTTACCTAAAGTGATAATGGCTATTCCCAGCTTTCCTCTCTTTGATGAGTGGAGAAAAAAGCGGCTCTTAGCCCTTTCTCGTCGAAAGGATTATCTACTTCGTAGCTGTAAAACAGCCTGGGATTTGGCTAAAGAGGAAAATATTTTGCTCATGGTTCACCTCAATACCACGGAGGGGCTCTTTCCTAAAGTTGAGATCAAAGATCCGTTGGGCAATAGATACTTGATAGATCTTGATAAGTATCAATTTATGCTTCAGCGCAAAGCAGAGCATGTTAAAAGTGTTCTTACCTCGCTTATGCAAGAGGGAAAGGTTGATGAGGCAAAAAAGCATATAGATGCTATTTTTGATTTTTTTACGCATTGCGCAAAAAGAGGAATACAAGATCACGATGGAGCGCTCATTCGAAAGAATAATTTAGGTTTTTTTGAAGGCAAGGCCATTTACATAGATGGAGGAAAGCTTGCTCCAAGAAAAGCACCGTGTTCAAAAAAAGCATTTCTCAAAGATATCAAGAGACTGGGTCCTTTACGCAAATGGCTTGAGGAAACATATCCTGAACTTGCTCAGCACTTTCAAACTACTTGGAAAGCGTCGGTCTGTGTGGTCGCAGATATGAATAAACCTCCTGTTGCTTTAGTTGAACCCCTAATTGCTACTCCTTCTCCTTCATAAGATGGCTGCGGAAAATGCACTACTTCGAGTTGCTCCTCGATAAGGTAAAAAACCTTGATTTTCGTCGCAACACTCGTATCCTGTTTCCTTCGCTCACCCCTTAATTCAAGGAATAGGGTGCAACTTGGGTTTCATAGACTTTTTGATTTTTGGAAGGAAGGCGGTTGTCGCATATTTTCGTGCCCTTAACAGGCGATTCTGAATCAAATGGCACAATTTTTAAGGGCATTTTATGAAGCTTTGCCATAAAAAGTGCTCTTTTGTGGAGGACTTTTGCCCCTTCTGAAACAATTCTTAGAGCCTCATCATAGGTAAGTGAGGAGTGGTGGATGGCATCGGAATGGATTTTAGGGTCTTTTGAAAAAATTCCACCGACATCTTTATAAAATTCAACGCAACATGCATCGAGGGCGATTCCTAATGCGACTGCAGAGGTGTCCGAACCACCTCGTCCCAACGTGGTAATCTCTTTGGAATTGCTTACCCCTTGAAATCCTGCGACAATCACGATATTTCCATTTGAAAAGCCATCAATAATTCTGTTGGGGCGAACATCGATAATGCGTGCATCAGAGTGTGTTGTGCAGGTAATAATGCCGGATTGACTTCCTGTAAGGCTTATGGCCGAGATATGTTGTTTAGCAAGCGCCATAGCAAGCAAAGAGATGCTGATTCGCTCTCCAACACTGATGAGCATATCATATTCACGTTGAGGAGGAGATGGGTGAACCTTTTTAGCCAGCGAGATAAGGTGATTTGTTGTCTCTAACATTGCGCTTACAACGATGACTATTTGTTTTGTGAGGGCTGTTTTTTGCTTTATAAGAGTAGCAATACGGTCAAAATGGTCGACAGAAGCAAGAGAGGCGCCACCAAACTTCATAACCACAGTCTCTTTTTCTGGATTTGAATATGGACTTGTCACTATGCTTTACTCCAAGTTTTTCGAGCATACTATATTGAGGTTTGGATATGTTTGAAGTAGAAAAGATCTTTTCCTTTGAAGCGGGCCACACTCTTGAACATCACAAAGGTCTCTGTTCGAAACCACACGGCCATTCCTATACGATAAAAGTTGCTGTTCGTCGAGAAAATCTTTCAAAAGAGGGGATGGTCATTGATTTTGGTGATATTGCAGCCATTGTCAAACCGATGATAGAAAATTATTTTGATCACTGCTGGCTCAATGAGTCGCTTCAAATGGAAGATCCAACAGCAGAGCACATGGCAAAGTGGATATTTGATTATCTAAAACCAAAGCTTGAAGGTCTCTATCGGGTGAGTGTTCATGAAACCCAAAACTGTAGCGCTTCTTATTTTATCCCCTGATTGTGATTGTCGCATGGTAAAATAGCGAATTAAAATTAGCCTTACTCTCTCTTGCCAGATTCTCCTTTTCGTGGTATCCTATATCGATAAAACATTACATTTGGAGAATTGAAGAACAATGACAAAACAAGCCCAGTACTCATGGGATGAAGAAAAAATCGTCGATAACATCGACTTTACAGAGCAAGATGAAGAGCTTTTTAAACAATTTGTAGAAGGTTCGGAGGCATCGGAAGATAAATTTCTTTTTAATCCAGGAAAAATACTCGTTGGAAGGATTGTTGAGATAACAAAAGATCATGTTATTATCGACGTTGGTCTTAAATCTGAAGGCAGTGTTCCAATTAATGAGTTTTCCGATCCAAATCAGCTTGCGCTTGATGCTGAAGTAGAGGTTTATTTAGATCGAGCTGAGGATAGAAATGGTCAGGTCGTCCTTTCTCGTGAAAAGGCTGAGAAACAGCGGCAGTGGGAGTACATCTTACAGCACTGTACTGAAGGAAGCATCGTTAGAGGCAAGATCATCCGTAAGGTTAAGGGTGGTCTTATGGTTGATATTGGCGTTGAAGCCTTTCTTCCTGGCTCTCAGGTCGATAACAAGCGGATTAAAAACCTGGATGAATATCTCGATAAGATTTTTGAGTTTAGAATTCTTAAGATCAATACAGAACGAAAGAATATCGTTGTTTCTCGACGTGAATTGTTAGAGGCTGAGCGTATTTCGAAAAAAGCAGAGCTTCTTGAGAACATTAAAGAGGGAGATATTTGCTCTGGAGTTGTTAAAAATATCACTGATTTTGGGGTCTTTCTTGATCTCAACGGCATTGATGGACTTCTCCATATTACTGATATGACATGGAGACGAATTCGTCATCCATCAGAGGTTGTAGAGCTCGGTCAAAAGATCGATGTGAAAATTCTCAGTGTTGATAAAGAGAAGGGGCGTGTCGCATTAGGTTGGAAGCAGCTTAGCGAAAATCCGTGGGATGAGATTGAAAACAAATACCCTCCAGGAACTCGAGTAAAAGGACACATAACAAACCTGCTTCCGTACGGGGCCTTTTTGGAGATAGAGCCCGGTATAGAGGGCCTTATCCATGTCTCTGAAATGTCTTGGGTTAAGAATATTGCAGATCCTGCAGAAGTTGTTTCTAAAGGTGAAGAGCTCGATGCTGTTGTTCTTTCTGTTCAAAAGACAGAGGGAAAGATTTCTCTTGGTCTCAAACAGCTCGAACATAACCCATGGGATGATATTGAGAGAAAATATGCAATTGGTACCAGTGTTAAGGCCGAAGTCAAAAGTCTTACAAACTATGGTGCTTTTGTTGAGCTCGAGCCGGGTGTAGAGGGCTTAATTCATATCTCAGACCTTTCTTGGATCAAGAAGGTTTCTCATCCATCAGAGCTTCTCAAGAAGGGAGATTCTGTTGAGGCTATTGTTCTCACGGTGGATAAAGAGAGTAAAAAGATCACTCTTGGTGTGAAACAACTCAGCGAGAATCCATGGGAAAATATCGAAAAATTAATGCCTGTAGGTTCATCTGTTAGAGGCACAATAAGTAAGATTACTGCATTTGGTGCTTTTGTTGAGCTGCCAAACGGTATTGAGGGGCTCATTCATGTAACAGAGCTCTCTGATCAGCCCTTTGGTAAGATAGAAGATATTGTCTCTCGGGGAGATGAAGTTGAAGCAAAAGTCTTAAAGCTTGATCCTGAGCACAAAAAGATCGCACTTTCTATTAAGGAGTATCTTGTAGAAAGAGGAGATTTGCAAGCAGATGATATAGTCGTTCATGCGGGTGGGCTTCCAGAAGAAGAGGAGAAAGAGAAATCTGAAGGTTCGGAGTCTTCAGAACAAGAGGCTCCCATTGAAGAGGTCGCTCAATCCACAGAAGGGGGGTCTGAATAAAAGTTCAGATCGAAAACGGTTGCATTGCCCCCCGCTTGGTTTTGCGCGGGGGCAATTTTTTTAGTTATTTTGAAAATCCTTGGGATTTTCTTTCCTTGAAGAGGTATCTTCGTCGATGAATAAAGATTTGGTCGCAATTTTTGATTATTTAGAGCGTGAGAAAGGGATAAAGCGAGAGATTATTATCGACGCTATCCGCGAATCCTTGGAGATGGCTGCGCGTAAAAGTGCACATGGCGGGGAAAATATTTCTATAGAGGTACATGGAAAGACCGGAGATATCGAGGTTTTTTGCGACAAAACCGTTGTAGAAAAAGTAACCAATCCGATGATGCAAATCTCTCTAAAAGTCGCTCAAAACTATGTCCCCGACTGTGAGCTGGGCGACACCGTTCGTGTTCCCACAGAGGCCAAGGATTTGGGGAGAATTTCAGCGCAACGTGCTCGTCAGATTATTCTGCAAAAGCTTCGTGGTGCTGAGCGGGATGTAATTCAAGAGGAGTATCGCCATCGAGTTAATACACTGGTTTCGGGTACTGTAAAGCGGATTGGTCGAGGATCATGTGTTATTGTTGACTTAGGCAAGGTAGAGGGGATTATGCCGAGGAGGAACTACTCTCCGAATGAATCTTTTGATGTTGGCCACAAAGTATTAGCACTCCTTTCGGAGGTTCGAGATACAGAACTAGGTGGTGCTGAAGTTGTCTTATCAAGAACAGATCCAGAGTTTGTTCGGCAGCTTCTAATTCAGGAGGTTCCAGAGGTTTCGGATGGTACAATTGTTATTGAAGGGCTTGTTCGAGAACCTGGATATAGAACAAAGATGATTGTGAGATCTGAAGATCCTAAAGTAGATCCTGTTGGGGCGTGTATTGGTGTTCGAGGTATTCGCGTAAAGAACATTATTCGTGAGCTTGACGGTGAAAAGATAGATGTTATTCCTTATGTATCAGATGCACAAGAGCAGCTCTCGCAAGCATTAAATCCAGTGGTGATTCGTAGATTAGAGATGTCAGATGATGATGAGACTGTAATCATCGTTGTTGACGATGAAGATTTTCCAACAACAATTGGAAAAAAGGGCATGAATATACGTCTTTTGGGACGGCTCATGAATATCGAGCTCAGGGTCCAAAAGATGAGCGATTTTGTTAAGTTGCGAGCTATAGAACGAGCAGCATTGGCAACATGTGAAGATGAGCGGATGGATCAACTCCTTTCAACAGTTGAGGGGATTCCTACGATGGTTATCGATCAGCTTATTTCCGAAGGATATTCGACACCTCGGGCGCTTTTGATGGCTTCTCCCGAGGAGGTGGCGAAAAAATTGAATATGAGTCCAGGTGTTGTGGATAAGATTTTTGAACAGGTCTTAGAACCGATCCGCAAAGAGCAGAGGGAATAAGAGATTGGCAAAGAATTCCAAATTGCAAGTCAAAAATACTCAGCTTGCTGGGGCCATTAATCTAAAAGGGTTAAAGGCAAAGCTGAGTAAAAAGAAAGATGAGCCAGCAGAGGAAACCAAGAAGCCTCGAAAGAAGACAGCGTCTGCGTCTGCTGAATCGAAGGCTAAGCCTAAGGCAGCCACTAAAGCAAAAAAAAGCCCAGCTAAAAAAACCAAAACCACTACCAAGAGTACGACTAAATCTACTACAACATCGGCTAAGAAAAAAGTTGCTATTGAACAGGTTGAGGTGAAAGAACAGGTTGCAGTTGTCAAACCTGCCGAGAAAAAGGCTAAGAAGCCTATTGAAAAAAAGGTTGTAAAACCGAAAGCCAAACCAAAAGAGCCTTCCAAAGAACTCAAGGAAGAGGTGAAAGCTTCTGTGAAAGAGGAGAAAAAGGGGGTAAAGAAGAAACCCGTTTTTCTTTCGAGTATTAGAGGAACTGCAGAAGGGCTTGGACCTGTTCTCGATAAAAAATTACCAGAGCCAAAAAAGAAAGAAGTAGCAAAAGAGGGGGAAAAGTCAGAAAAGCAGAGTGAAGTAAAGCCAAAGAAAGGCGCGGCAGTAAAGAGCAAGGAGAGCGAATCATTAGGGTGGAGCTGGCAAGATAAAAAGGGCGCGCCTAAACGGGGTGAGTCGACTTTTGATTCTAGGGGACGAAAAAAGGGTAAGTTGGGAGGAAAGAGAGATTTTTCTGACGTTGGGGACGACGAGGGAAGAGCGTGGCGGAAGAAACGATCTTCTAAAGGGCGTCTTCAAAGGGAAATTCAGCAGGAAATTTCTCGACCGACACAGATAACGGTTCGAATTCCAATCACAGTTAAAGATCTCGCTAGTGAGATGAAATTAAAAGCATCGCAGTTGATCTCGACGCTGTTTATGCAGGGGTCTATTGTAACGCTCAACGATCTGCTTGACGATGAGACGCTTATTCAGTTGCTTGGCCATGAATTGGGATGTGAAGTCACTATTGATACGAGTGAAGAAAAAAGAATTCAGATCACAAGTGAATCGATAGCAGAAGAGATCAAAGCTGAAAAAGCCGAAGGCTTAGTTACTCGACCCCCAGTTGTTACGTTTATGGGCCATGTTGACCATGGAAAGACGAGCATTATCGATGTAATTCGACGATCAAAAATCGCTGAGGGTGAAGCGGGAGCTATAACGCAGCACATTGGAGCCTTTACGTGTAAAACGGAACACGGACAGATTACCATTATCGATACTCCTGGCCACGAAGCTTTTTCATCGATGCGAGAAAGAGGTGCTGAAGTTACCGATATCGTTGTTCTTGTTATTGCTGGTGATGATGGCATGCAAGAGCAGACATATGAGGCCTTAAAACAAGCTCAAGGGGCAAATGCTACTATAATCGTTGCGCTTAATAAGTCTGATAAAGCTTCCTTTGATCAAGATAGGGTCTATCGACAGTTAGCTGATTGCCAATTACTTCCTGAAAGTTGGGGAGGACAGACTATCACTGTCCCCTGTTCTGCTCTTACAGAAAAGGGAATTAAGGAGCTTTTAGAGATGATCTCTCTACAGGCTGAAGTTATGGAGTTGCGCGCCAATCCTAAAAATCGTGCTCGAGGAACAGTTATCGAATCAGAAATGGTCAAAGGTCTTGGCCCTATGGCGACTGTCTTAGTTCAAAATGGTACGCTTCGGGTTGGCGATTCATTGGTTTTTGGTGTGACGTACGCTCGGGTCAAAGTAATGCGCGATGAGGCAGGTAGAGAGCTTTTAGAAGCAGGACCATCAATTCCTGTTCGCATTAGTGGACTTTCTGGTCTTCCCTCTTCTGGGGAAGAGTTTATTGTAGTCGAGAACGAAAAAGAGGCTCGCGATATCGCGGAAAAACGACAAGAAGGGCAGCGGCAGCTTTCCTTCCAGGTTAAACGACGCCGTTCTGTTGAGAGCATGATGGAAAAGAGCAGTTCTCAAGAGAAAAAGGTATTGCCACTTATCATACGTGCTGATGTGCAAGGATCATTAGATGCTGTAAAGACAGCCGTTCTTAAGATAGAGTCAGATAAAGTAGAGGCTGCTGTTATTTCCATGGGTGTTGGTGAGATTTCTGAGTCTGATGTGCAGTTAGCAGCTGCTTCAAAGGCAACAATTTTAGGATTTCATACTTCTATTGAAGCACATGCTGAGCCCATGGTTAAGGAAATGGGTGTAAAGGTCTGTATGCACGATATCATCTATCATGCCCAAGATGATGTTAAGGAGAAGATGAAGTCTCTTCTTGACAAGATCGCTGAAGAACAAGAACGGGGCCAGGCCGAAGTAAAAGCCATTTTTAAGTCTTCCCAACTTGGAACCATTGCTGGTTGTATGGTCACTGATGGTATGATCTCTCGAAATAGCTCCATTAGAGTTCGACGCGATGGAGAGCTTTTGTGGTCTGGGAGTATTCTTTCTTTGAAGCGCTTTAAAGACGATGTCAAAGAGGTTTCAAAGGGAATTGAATGTGGAATAGTACTGCAAGGCTTTTCCGATTTTCAAGAGGGCGATCAGATAGAAGCCTTTGATGTTACCTATCGTGAGCAAGAACTATGACATCTCGTCGCGTCTCTCGCCTCAATTCACTTTTGAAAGAGGTGATCTCAGAAGTTATTCGTAGAGATCTGCACCACAGCCTTGATAATTCCGAGATGATGACAATTACCTCTGTTGAGATCACTTCAGATTTAAGTTTTGCTAAGGTTTTTGTCAGTCTTATTGGAGACGAGAGGGCAAAAGAGAAGCTTTGTAATGATCTCAACGAGATGGCTGGACAGATTGGGCGTGCTGCCTTTCGAAAAGTTGTCATGAGAACCTTTCCAAAACTACATTTTTGTATTGATGAGGGGTTAGAAAAACAGTTGAGAATCTGTGATATTCTCACAGAGGTTTTACCTAAAGAGCATGATGAACCATCAGAAGATAAAAGCGACTAGCTTTCCCGAGGGGATCCTTTTAGTTGATAAGCCTTCTGGAAGAACATCCTTTTCCCTTGTCGCTTTAGCGAGAAAACGAACTGGCCAAAAAAAAATTGGCCATGCAGGAACTCTAGATCCTTTTGCAACCGGACTCCTCATCCTTTTATTGGGAAGAGCATGGACCCGTAAAGCAGATCTTTTCTTGACAGAGGACAAAGAGTATTCCGCGACAGTAAAGCTTGGCAAAGCAACAGATTCATACGATAGAGATGGTCAGACAACAGCAACAAGTCCATACATCCCATCGCAAAAGGAGATAGAATCAGTCCTTAAAGGATTTCAAGGAGAATATAACCAGATTCCCCCTATGTTTTCTGCAAAGAAAAAGGATGGAAAAAAGCTTTATGAGCTGGCTAGAAAGGGGATAAACATAGATCGCGAACCACAAAAGGTGAAGATTCATACCCATCTTGAGTGGTACTCTTATCCTGATCTTAAGGTTTATATACGCTGTTCAAAGGGAACATATATTCGCTCAATTGCCAATGATCTTGGGGAAAAGCTTGGTTGCTACGCATATGTTCATGAACTTGAGCGCACGCGCTCTGGCTCTTTTTCGTTGGAAAAAGCGGTCTCTTTTGAAACTTTTGAGACGTGTACGAGTGAAACTGTTCGAGAATTTCTCATAGAGGACTATGGACGTTTACACCCTTGATCAATTAGATAGGCTAAAGCGGCCCACAATCTTCTTGCTGGGCGTTTTTGATGGGGTCCATTTGGGTCACCAATACCTTCTCTCTTGCGCGAGCGCTCTTTCTCGAGCTAAGGGGATGCCAACAGCTGCTCTAGCTCTTTCTATCTCTCCTCAGGCTATTATGGCGGGTTGTGGGGAGCAGAGCGTGCTTACGCCCCCTTCTCATAAAAAGGATCTTTTAGAAGAGCATGGGCTCTCTATTTTAATAGAAACCACTTTTACTGCAGAAATGCAGGCTATGAGTGCCCGATCCTTTCTTGAACTTTTGGAGCACAAGTGTCTTATCGACACGTGGGTTGTTGGTAGTGACGTTGGATTTGGAAAGGATCGAGGTGGAAATAGACTCTTTTTGGAGGAGTACGTAGCTATACGTGAACAGAGCGCCCTTTTTATTGAGCGGCGCTGTTTTCAAGGAGAGCCGATCTCTTCGACAAGCGTTCGTGAGTCTCTTTCTCAAGGCGATATTGAGAGAGTCTCTCAACTTTTAGGACGGTCTTATACATTTCGAGCCTCAGTTACTACTAGCGAAAAGACGCCATATGGGCAGACTCTTTTTCATCTGGATAGATCGAACATGTGTCTTCCAAAAGATGGACTGTGGAGAGCGCAGATTGTTGGAAAAAGCGGTGATGCTCTCTTATATATTCAAGGGGAATCTTGCCTATTGCTTACACAGATAAAGGGCGAGGACAGTATAGAAGTTATGCCAAAAAGTTATGTGCGATCTGTATACGGAAGCTGGAAAGAGCTTCTAGCTGAGGAAAAAGCTCTCTGTTGCTAGACTACCATTTTTACTTTTGAAGGGAGATGTATGAGTAAAAAAATTAAAATTTGTCCTTCTGTTCTTGCTGCTGATTTTGCCCATCTGGCCGATGAGGTTCGCCGTGCTGAAGAGGCAGGGGCTGATGCGCTTCATATCGACATCATGGATGGCCATTTTGTGCCGAATTTGTCGATGGGACCAAGTGTTGTTGCGGCAATCAACAGATCAACGGATCTTCCTCTTTATGTCCACTTGATGATCTATAATCCCTTTGAGTATATCGAGCAGTTTGTCGAGGTAGGGGCTGATCTGATCTCATTTCACTTTGAGGCAACAGAGGATATCGAAGAGACCCTTCTTTTCATCAAAAAATGCAATGTACAAGCTGGAATTGCCGTTAATCCTGAGACATCTGTTGACTTCTTGCGAAAATATTTTCCCCTTCTCGATGAGATTTTGATTATGAGTGTTAATCCGGGATTTGGTGGACAAAGCTTTATCCCAGAAAGCCTTGAGAAGATTCGAGAGACAGCCCATTACATTCAAACAGATGATCGCCCACTGCCACCAATTCAGATCGCCGTAGATGGCGGTATTAATGACCAGACAGCCTTTGAGAGCGCACAAGCTGGAGCTACCGTTTTTGCAGCGGGAACCCATTTTTTCAGGTCAAAGGATATGAAGGACTCTATTGTCTCAATGCGAGAGAGAGTTGAATAAAGACGATGTTTTTTAATAACAAAAATAGTAAAATCAAGTTTTAACAGCATATTATATTATGGATCTTATTTTATGGCGAAAGTAGAAAATTTAAATAAGTACAATGCTTATATTAAGAACGATCAGCTTGTTTTTGAAAAAAAGGGACCGATTCCAGCAGCTCAAAGGTTTTTTGGAAGGATTCGTGGGCGCTCATATGACAGTGTAAAAGTTGCAGATGTCTCTTTTGAGCAAAAAGATATTAGAGTATTGCAACAGAAGCTCTCTGAAGTAGGGGAAAAGGAGATACCTATAGAGCTTGTTCAGGTGATTTTTTCTGAAAAAGCTATATCAGAGGTTAAGTTTGATACAAAGATAGAAAAACTGCTTGGCTCCATACAAAAGAAGCTAGGGACAACATCACCACTTGCCAAACGTATTGCAGAGGTTAAAGAGAGAGTCTCGTTACGCATTGCTTGCGAGACGTACGGTCTCCCAGAATCCCTTCTCGAAACCGACTATGACAGTGTCCGATTTTTGCTAAAAAGCCGGCTTCTCTACACCATCAAGGGCTTTGAAAATACATCGGACAATGGGAAATCTCTCAAGATTAAGGATGGCAAGATCTATATACCTATTAATGGCGTTCAGACCCCTGTACAGAACATTACAAATAGATTTTCTTATGATCCTGTTCATATACAACTGGTTGAAAAAGAGACCAATCTTCCTTGGAACTATCTTTTGCCAGAAGGTCTTATTCAGAAAGCTAGAGAGGGGGATGATGAGCTTCTTCCCGCAATAAAGCTTACGAAAAAAGAGAGGGAGCAATTACTCGAGCATGCCAAAAAAAATAAACAACCTGAATTTAAAAAAGATGAAGAGCCAACGTGTGTGTTGCAGATAAGCACAAATCCTCCAGAGAGACTCGGTAAGGTTGGCCGTTTCCCACTTATGCATGGGTTTCAGGTTCTTGATCCTGTTCACATCGGCTTTCGTATTATTGATCAAGAGGGAAATGTCTATTCAACCGGTTTTTTGACAACTGATGAAAATCAGTACAAGAAGGGAATACCAAATCTTTTTGCTAGTGTTAATGGTAAGCCTGGTCTTGTAGATTACGACGAGTTTCGTCCCTTTAAAGGACGGTTTGTCACCTCTGTTCCAATGACGCAGTCAACGTGTGAGGGAATTTTAGAGCGTGTCAACGAGATGAGAGCTCGCGGGGTTCGCTTTAATCAGGGGACACAAAACTGTACTTCAATGGCGCTTGATATTTTACAGCAAACTGGAATCAATATCGATAATAAGCTTACTCGTCTTCAGGCGGCAAAGGCGCTTCTGCCCCACATGGCCAGTTTTCCAGTTTTGAATAAAATATTTTACTTTTCAGTCTCTCTTTCGGAAAAGATAGCGAAAAAAACGAAATTGCCAACACTAGGTGAAGCAGAGCGTATATTCGATAAAACAGTTCGGCTTATTCTTACACCAATTCGAGTTATCGATAATATCATCTTTAACACGATTATGCTCGTTCTCGGTGGTGGTAAAGGGACACCTGTTCCTGCAAATGTTTTTAAAAGCAATGAAAAAGTTCTTAAACAGATCAAAGAAAAACAAGACTGTTTAAAAGCACTCCGCGTTCAAGAAAAAGAGCTTGAAACAAACTCAGAACATGAAAAGCTTGCTGAAATACGAAATCTCAAGATCACCCCTCTTAAAAAAGAATTAAAGGAATTAAAAGAACTAAAAAATCGAAGCAACAAATTGCATTCATTTAAATATATGATCAACTCTCCATTACAGATCTTCTCAAGTAAACCGACAACCTTCTCCCATTCAGGTGTTCTTATTGCGTGGCAGGTAAAACAAGAATCGACTCTTTTCTATACCTATAATGGACCAAATATGACTGTTCTTCCCAAAGAAGGGTCTCCTCCGTCAAAAGAGCAGAAGGCAGCACACGAACGGTTGGGTAACAAAGAGGTTGTGAAACCAACAGTGTGGGGAAAAGTGGCGAAAGTCATTTCGAAACCAACAGAGTGGGTTTGAACCTTTTTAGCTGCTCTCGTTTGCATAGACAAGGGAAAAGAGCGTATGTAGGGTGTCATACTGTACGGACTTTTCCGAGAAGTGTTTAAAGGGATATCCACAGCCTACAACTTCTTTAAGAGATAAAATAATCCATCTTGTAAAGAGGGATCCTTTTATTGGAAGGTTTCTGATTCTTCTGATCCCCTCTTGGTTCTTGTTGCAGTTTATAAGAGCGTACACGAATCCGGAAGGACTCCAGGAGAATTGAGGGGTTATCAGTTCGTGCCGTTGGGATAGCTGGCGTATTTCAGTAAAATCGACCTTTTCTTTGGGAAAAATCGCCTGGAAAGTAGAGGTGATAGATCCTGAAGAAACCTTTTCTCTGATAATTTCGTAAAGACCTGCTTCAACCTGATTGAAATCTATTTTCGTGCCTGTGTTTATTTTTTCTTGAACTTTTTGCGCTAATGGGACGGTATATTGAACCAAAAATTCTTGAAAAGGGGGAAGAGTTGATAGAGAAATTCGATATTTTTTGGAGTCAACATTTGGGTTTTTTGTAATCATCGTTTTCATAAGGGCCGCAAAACAGCCTCTTAATACAGAAAGTGGTTTGCGAGAAGAGCAATACGATATTTTTTGTGGTAGATTCTGTATCTCTTCTTGCGAAAGAACGCTGAGACCATTTTCTTGAAAAGCGCCATTTAGGGCTGTGAGAAACTGAACTGCTTCGGTGTAGTTTATGGGCGGCTTTATTCGTGGTGTGTATTTTTTTATTTTTTTACTGACCTGAGAGGAATGGGATCGGCCCAGGACAAAACAGGGCTGGCAGATAAATAGTGCAACAAGAAGAGACACAAGCAACATGGGTAGACCTCATAAGATTGTTTTAGCGGATTGTCTATATTCTTGCTTTTAAGGCAACCGCTATCTACTCACAATCAGAGGTTCTACCACTCTCGCCTAAAAGCGAGAGTGGTTTAAACCCAAGGTCTAACTGATTACTTTTTTCTTGCTAGTGTTACTTCTAGAGTTGGTGCTTGATCTCTATGCCCCTTTACTTTTGCTCCTGTAGCAAGGTGGTAGACATTGAGAGCGCCTCGCCGTCCTGTTCCTCCGATAGCGATTTTATCGCCCACTTCCCAGTTTTTAGTCTTCTTTCTTCCTGCGGGATCAAACGTGAGCTTCATTCCATCACTAAAGAAGACAACCTTTCCACCATCGTGAATTTCAGTGATTGCGACCTCTTGGGCGTCACTTTTGCTCTCTTCTTTCTTGGCTTTATCTCCTTCTAGCCACCGTATAAGGGCGCTTTGTTCGGTAGATGTTAGTTTTGCAATGCCTGTCTCTTTTTGTTCTTCTACGCTCATCGAGTTAAATGGCTCTTTAAGCTCTTGATAGACAGGTTTTTTTGGGGCTTGTGCCTCTTCTTCTGCACAGAAAAGAGAAGAAGAGCTTAAAAGTGCAACTAGTAATAAACCTCTCATTGTAAATAACCCTCCTAATATAGTGAAAAGGCCCTCTTTTTAAGCTCAAGCTGCGTGATTATCTCTCGACTGGAGTATAATCAAGCGCGATCAAGAGATAGTCACGCAACTTGACTTTTTAACCAGAGGGCGCACACTCTGTTTGAAAAATCGTAAAAATTTTCAGCTTTGTTTTCTTTTTTTGCAATGACTCATTTACTTTTCCATTGCCCGATCAAAGCTCTCTTTTTGGGCTAAAACGAGCCCAAGCCCTTGACTTGAGCAAAGGTTTTTGTACATCGAATAGAATGCAGAGCAAAATTTGGGCTAAGCGTATATCTTAATCCAGTCGTATTCACTTGTATGGGAAGATCGACAACATATCTCCACTCATTTTTTTTTGAAAATTTCTGCTGCATGGCAATGTTGAATATTTTATCTACACTATCTTCTGATACATGTCTAAAAAAGGAATGGAGTTGAACAAAACAGATGAGAAGAGTGAGAAAGAAGATGGTAAGTTCTAAAATTTGAGGCATCTTTTTTTCTCCTTACGCTGTATTAAGCAGAGAGGTGTAATTTTCAAAAAAATGGTTTTTTATTCCTGGAACCCCCAAAAGACGAACATCTGAGTTCCATACCCTGACCCAATTGAGCGGGTTGGAGAGAGGAACGAGATCCCCAAAATTGATATAGTTTATTGCATATGGGTCGATAACTGCTGCGCCTACAGTAATTCGTCTTTGAATAGTATTCGCGTATGCTCCTCCAGGAGCAAATTCTTTAGAATCTGCAAGGTTTTTCGCTATTGCAGCTCCTTGACTGTGACCAATGGTGGTTATTTCTAGGGAGATTTTGTATTCTCTGGCCATATCGATGAAGTTCATTATGCCCTCTTTTATTGTGGCTCCAACACCGCTTTCAAAGCCAAATGAGTTGCAGGTTGCTTCAATAAGATCTTTCATAATTCCTTCAGTAGCGTTATAGCAGAGCAACCCTCCGTCATATATGCTCTGCTCTTGAAGAATCTCTCTCATTCGTAGAGAGGCATCAGATTCTCGGGTAAGTATACCATTTACCATGGCTACTAGTCTCATAGTTTTTTCTCTAAAATGTTCAAGAGATTGTCGAATCCCCCTATCTGCCCTATCTACAAAGGAGACATACCCTTTTTCACTTTGTGAGAGACGGTTTTGAGTCTTTTCTTGAATCTCGCTTCTCATCTCTTCCATTGATGTGCCAAAAGAAAAGGAGTCCCAACTTCCTCCATCAAAGGAGGATCCTCCTCCAGAGAAAAGATCTCCAATAGAGCTGCAAAAATTGCACACAGCATCCCACGCTGCACACAGACCATCGTAGACAGTGCTACATACATCGCTGATACCAAAAAGACCGTGAAGGTCAATTGTAGTAAGAGGGTTGTTATTGACATAGGCGTAGAGATTGGGGTTGCTTGTTGTTCCTAGCGGATCTTGGGTGAGCCATGTTGATGTGACAGGATCGTAGTACCGTTTTCCGAAATAAATAAAGTTTGTGTTTAGGTCGTGCCTTTTTGAAGAGAAGGTCCAGGGAGTGTATATGGGAGGAGCGACAGGGCCTGTAGCTGTATAAAAAATCTCCTCTTGAATGCCGCCCTCTTTGTCGACAAGGGCTCTGATATTTCCAGAGAGATCATGGATGGGAATGAAAAGCTCTCCAGAGAGCTCAATAGCAACAGAGGCTCCGATCTCTCCACCAAGCCCTTCTCCAAGAATGCGCAAGGAGGTGCCCTCTTCGGAGATAGAGCCGATCTCATTTTCATCTTGCCAGAGATAGGTCTCGAATGATCTCTTTTTATTATTGATGAAGGTTGTAGATGAGAGGCGTCTAGAAAAAGGATCGTAACTATACTCTATTCGAGTTGTTTTATCCTCAACGCTCAGTAGTCGATCGCAAGCATCGTAGGTGTAGGAGAACCTTTTATCAGAGATCCTTCTCCCATCTGCATCGTAGGTAAATCTCTCTTTACCATTGAGAAGAATTTGGTTTCGAGCGTTGTGAGTTGCCTTTTTACCTTTGTACGTTAATCGTCGAAATAAAGAGTCATAAGTGGCTGTGCGGCCATTATCATTAAGAAGTTGAGAGAGAAAATTGTAGGAAAACTTTTCTTTTGACCCATTGATTGTGCGCTCGAGACAGCAACCAGCAGGATCAAAAAGAGTGCGCTCTTCGCTAAATACTCTGTGCGAGATACGAGTGGGCTTTCCCATTGTGTCGAAATCGTGTTCTACAACTTCTGCAGGGCCAAAGCTCTCTTTAGTAATTACTCCAAAAAGATTGCGAGAGAGCACAGAGTAGGTATATTTATTTCGCTCTATCGAAGAGAGCGTTCCATTTTGATACGAGTAGTGCGTTTTAGATTGGTCGGGGTAGGTGATAGTTTTAAGAAGACCTGTTGGCGTCCTCTCATAGAGAAGGGTGTGACCGTTTTCTAATGTTTCTGAGAGAATGTTGCCAAGACCATCATAGGAACGAGACGTCCTTTTCCCAGAATTCATAATTTCAGTGGGCAGGTCTTGTTGATTGTAAGTGTAGGCGTAGTCGATTGTCTTGTCAGAGCTTTTAAATGAGGAGAGTCTTCCTTTACTATCGTACGAAGAAAAAAGAGAGATCCCAGAGGGTTTTTTCTCCTCTATTTTTCTGCCGATATTGTCATAGAAGTAGATCCATGCGGCACTCTCAGGACTTTTGTCTGCAAGAGTGCATGAGGTGAGCTGGCCTACCTTGTCATAGCTAAGGCGAGTTGTAATAGTTTCAAGAGGTGTATTGTTGGCAATAGGCACTTCTTCGATACAAGTTGGTTTTCCTAAAAGATTTACGGAGCTCTTTTTATGGGCGATTTTATTTCCAAGAGGATCTTTTATGGTGCAAAGACGAATCTGGTCATTGCAATCTAAAAGCTCTTCTGTGGTAACTCCTCGAGCATCTGTTGTTGAGCGCTTAAAATAGAACAGACCGTCTTCATGTTTGTAGAGGGGATCGTATGAGGTATGAGTTTGTGCGCCATCGTTATAGGTGATCGTTTCTGGTAGCCCATAGGCGCCATAGGTTGTTTTTACATGGGAAGAGCCTGTTGCCTGATCAATAATGCGGCCAGCAAGATCGTAAAGAGTTGTAGAAAGAGAGAGTGTTCCTTTTCCGATAAGTTTTTGCTCGATCACTCGATCGGCTTCGTCGTAGTCTTTTGTCTCTCGTATTTCAATCTCGGGATCTATTATAACTGTTAGACGCCCCAAACCATCGTATTCGAACTGCTTTGTTGTAGATTGGTTTGTGATGAGATCGGTGACAACCTCTTCAGATTTTCTTCCAAGAAGATCGTATGAGTAGCTGATCTTTTTGGTATCAAAACACTCTTCTACAAGGTCAAAGCCATTGTAGGTCTTGGTGAGTGTTGAGAGATTATCAGAACCATCTTTTTGTACGATCTTTGTTACTCGATTAAAAGCATCATACTCGTAGAAGGTGGTAAGATTAGTAGGCTCATGCTCTTCAACAAGGCGGTCTTTTTTGTCGTAAATATAAAAGCTTTTTGCTCCAAAAGGGTTGATTTTCTCTAAAACTTTTCCGGAAGCAGAGCGAACAATTGTGGTTGTAGCCCCACTTGGAGAGGTTGTTGTTTCAGATCTTCCAGTATACGTTGTAGTAGTTGTTGGAGAGATACAGCCTTCTTCTGTACAGATTGTGGGCTCTGTTTTTGAAACAATTCTTCCTAAAGAATCCAGGCAGGTTGTGCTCTTTCTTCCTCTCTCGTCAATTGTTGTTTTTTCTCGTCCTGAGAGGCTGTAGGTATAAGATTGTGAGAGAGAAGAGCCATCTGGAAAGCTCTTTTTTTCTTCAATAACTCTGTCGAGAAGATCGTAGCGGTAGGAAAGGGTTGCTAGGGGGCTCTTTTTTGTTTCGATTAGCCCTGTCTCATTATATGTATATTCTGTAATAGCTCCTATAGGATCGATCTCTTTTGTGATGCGATGAATGTTGTCGAACTCATAGTGCCACGTTTTTTGGAGGATGTTGTTGCTATCAAAAAGCCTTTTTTCAATGGCCCTTCCTTTTTCATCTCGAATAAAGGCAAGTCTCTTTACCAGTTTTTCTCCTCCACAGAGGGTTACAACGGACCATCTTTCCTCTTCAGGAGAGCCAAAAAATGGTGTTTTTTGTCGTGGTTGTATGGTGTGAATGTAGCGTTTGGTAACTCCAGAGAGGTTGTTTCGATCACATGAGGAGCCATCGTCTACAATCTCTTCTGTGCAAAGAGCAGCGCTATCATAAGAGAAGAATTCGCGTTTAACAGGAGTTGTGCCTTCACATATGATGCGCGCTGTTAAAAGGTCTCTTTTATCCTCGTAGTAAAGGTAAGTCCAGTTGCCTAGAGGGTCCTGTTCTGCCTTTTTCAAGGACCTTTTGTCGTACTGAGCGTGAATGGTGATCTTATCGCCTCCATGGGGTGAGTCGTCGTTGTCTAGTGTAACTTCTGGCGAAGAGGAGCTCAAAAAGGATCCTCGGTAGATCTGTCTTGTCACATTACCAGCGTCGTCGAAAATATATTCTGTTGCGATCTGGGGTGTATTGGTGTCGTCATAAATGGTTCTCACTGTAAGGCGGTCTTTATCCCAACCGTATCGCTCCTTATCCAAAAGAGCGCCTCCAGGAGTCCTTCGGGCTGTTAATATTGGATGTGAGGAGTCCTTTGCCCAGTAGTGATAGGTTTTATAGCCGTCAGAGTCTTGAACCTTGGCGTGGCATCTCGTCTCTCCTTCGTGATAGAAAAAGGAGTGGGAGCGCTTGAGAGGCTCAGCAGGCAGTACTTTAGTGTAAAGCTCGCGGACTCGATCAAGTAAAAATTCATCTTTCTTTGTATCTACTGATACTTTTTGATCCTCAACCTCAACGGTTCCCTCGTGATAGAATTTTGCATGTGTTTTACAACCATTTGAGCATTTTTTGTAGCGAAGACGTCGCACATGATTGGGGCTTTTTTCTGAATATTCATAAAAAAGGGTTGGTTTTCCTTCTCGCTCGATCTTTGTAATGAGATAGAAAGAGCGCTCATCGTCTTTGAGCTTTTTAAAGAAGAAACGAGCTGAGATCTCGTCAGAGCTTGTCACTTTGACATAATTGTCATGCCAATCGAGGGTAAATTTGTGGATAAGCGTTCCCTTTGAGCTTGTCGTCTCGATCTTTTTGAGCTCTTTGTCGGAATTGTAGGAGTAGTAGCGCTTATTTCCAGAGGGAAGATGCTCTTCAGTGATATGGTATCTTCGTCTAAAGTAGCTTTTTTGAGAGGGTCTTGGGCGCTCTTTATGTTTGTCAGAGCGCTCATAAGTTCTCTTTGTTCCGTCTCCAAGTGTAACTACCCAGCGATCACTATGAGAGCGCCACTCATGAATGCGAATTCTATGGATATTTCTTCTGGTTGGGTTTTCAATAGAGTTTACGTGTTGATAGCCTGATCTTTTAAGCTTTGGCTCAAAATCTGAAAGCCCTTCGCTTCCTTTAAAGACGACAGTAGAGCCACCAGCTTCTCGGTAAAAGAGGGTGGGCCTGTTTTCCTCTGCCCCTTTTATTCTGTAGAGAGATCCTTTTGGTGTGTAGGTGATTCCTCGGGGTTGAAAAACTTCCAGATCAGATGGAAAAAAAAGATCCCAACCATCAGCTAAAGAGCCCTCTTCAACGTTTGAGCTTGCATAAGAGTGGGCTAGAGGCACTCCATCAGGACCGCCATTTTCAATATGTGTTTCAGAATCGATCCAATGGCCAGAGAGCATATTCACGCTTCCCGCGATCTTTTCAATAGGGGACTTGACCTCGTTTATGAGGGAAAAGTCAATTTCATCCTCTGCTCCAAGAGAGGAGACTAAAACCATTACTGCACAAATCAATTTTTTCATAAAAATTCCTCCTTTTCAAAAAAAATTTAGACAAAGGATGGTGAATTTGGGGCAAAGGTGTCAAGTTTTTTTTACAAAAAATGTAAAGATTTGAATTGCGACCTATATTTCGACTGAGTATAACTTGCCTGAAGAGATACAGGGGGGGGTATGTGCACAAGTGGGTTTGTTTCGGGTGATTCTATTCGCCCAAATTATCGTCTTATTGCTGTCCACTATGGGAACGATTCAATAGAGATTCAAGAGGGATTAACATTTTATAATAGGACGTTTCGGGCTGATCATATTCCTGTTGTCAGCATTTTTTCTGGTTCTCTAAAAGTTGCGGTGGGGCTCGTTCATACTATCGCCCATCTATCGGCAACTATTTTTGATCGAGCAGATCGGGCTCGTCATGTAAAAGAGGCAAAATTAGGCGCCAAAAATCTAGGTAGAGGAGCAGTTGCAATAGTTCCCTTGATAGGGAATGCGATAGTTCTTGAGTACGACGTGCATTGCAAAGGACCCCATGTCACAGCAGCTAAGTTTGAAAAAAACAAAGCTGTGTTGTATGAGTGCGACAAAAAAGTCGCCAGTGTTTCTGCAAAAGCATATTACCAAAAACTTCGAGAAAATCCCGCGCCAGAGGCTCTTCTTGCCTTTATGAAAGATAGAGCTTTTTTAGGTGCTGATAAACCTTTTGGCGGCATACACCTCACCAGGGATTTCTTTTGCCTTAAACGTTCGAACGGACAACAAGAATACCATATTCCAGAAGTGTTCCAGACTATTCATAGAAGATCATATATTGACTTTGTGAACGAAGAACTAGAAAAGGTCACTTAGCTATTTCTCCGAGGGGTTGGCTAAAACAGAGCCCCCACTATCGAGGTTATCGATAGAGTAGCGGTAGAGTGCATCTTTGCTTTTTTGAACTCTGATGCGGTCATTTACTCTCCAGGCACTTCCAACGCGCTTTCGGTCGAGAGGGGCTATTTTCCAGCTCTTATTGTCCTCTGTTGAAATAGTCATGCCATCTGCGGAGATTGTTTTGATAGAGACAGATCCTTCAAAATGTGAGGCAGGCTCAGGAGGTCTCTCTCCGTAGGGGTGGGCTGGGCGCGCTTGTGTTGCCCCAACCTCTTCATTTCGTACAGTGTTTGTGAGAATGTAGGGGCGGCGGATATCGCGCTCTGAGGTTGTGACGGTGATCGTCTCGTCTCGCTGCCATTTTACAGCTGTTTTCACATCTATTGAATGGACATTCCATTCTGAGCCATCGTGGAGCTCGATCGTTTTTCCATCGTTATTTCGAAAAATACGCTGGTTGGCCTCTTGACGAGACTTTGTCGCAGCATCTGGATCTTTCTGCTCTGCTTTTGTGTGTTCAGGCCACTCTCGGATCCACTGCTCAACTGAGGCTGATGGGTGGTAGGAAGAAGACTGCTCTAAGACGCGACGAGTCCAGTTTTCCAACCATCTTTCAAAAGCTCGCTTTTGTTGAGAGGAGAGCCTGTTGATACCGGTCTGTTCGAGTTCTTGTTTTGACATGGCCAGCTCCATAGGAAGCGCTCCATAAAGAGAACTTATACTACAGAGAAAAAGAGCAATTTTTTTCATAAAAAAACCTCAAAGGTTAGGAGAATCTGGCGATTCTTGTTGTATCTTGAAAATAAGCTGTAGAATTGGTTTAGGAACCATGCCATTTTTTTGTGCTTTGAAAAGTGCTTTTTGAGCATGGTTCTGCGCCTTAGCAAAATCAAATCGTTCGTAGTAGAGGGCGCTCAGATCATAGTGGAGACTAGGGGGACTCTCATCACAAAGAGCAACCGATTCAATAAGGGGGATAGCTTCTTTCGTTTTTCCGTATTCAGTCCAAAGAGATGCTAAATGGAGGGAGAGGATCGCGCTTTTTGGATTTTTCCGTACAAGTTTTTCAAATTGTTCAATTCTTTCGGGCAGCTCCTCTCTTTTGGGAGAGGTGTTAACAACTAGCTCTTGGGCCGCTTCTGGAGAGAGAGTTCCTTTAGAAAGATCGAGAAGTAAAAAATCTTGTTCGAGTTGATAGTCTGGGGGGTGTTTAAGGAGCTCTCTAGAGAGCTCTCCAGCTCTTTTCTTGTTTCCTAATAAGAGCTCGCAAAGAGCAATCATGGTGAGAGTTGAGTTGCTTTGATCAAATTTTTTAACCAATACGTATTGCTCGAGTGCTTTTTGCCACTCTTTTTTATGTAGGTGCTCTGCAGCCCTGTTAAAGGCTACCATGCCAACAGTAGCTAGCATGTTTTGGGTGGGAACCTTTCGAAGGGTGAGCCCGAGATAGGTCTCGAGAGGGGGGGCAATACCTCGTGCTGTTGTTTCAATAACACGAGTGTAATTTTCTTCTTCATATCCGAGAAAAATATGGCCAGGAGGAATAAACACTGTTAGAGGAAGATCGAGTCGTTGTGCAAGAGAGAGATACAAAATCGAGGTGCCTAAACAGATTCCTCGTCGTGATGAGAGGACAGAAGAGAGCTCTGAAAACTGGGAGGGTTTTACTTTCCCTTCAGAAAGAGGAGGATAGCGAAAGGTCATCTCATGAAAGAGAAGGCTGTTAAGTGCAGAAATTTTTGTTTGGGGGGAGGCATTAGGACCGATGCGGGCGATGATCTCAAGCGCGAGAAGATCGAGAGATGCCTCAATAGAAGAGAGATTGCTGTTCTCTTTTCCCTCTACAAGAAGAAGCGCTCTGGCAAGGTCAACTTCTTTAGGTTCGAGAGAGGCTAGTTCATCAAGGCTTTTTACACTATATCCTTGCAGCTTTCTGTTGGGAAGGTCTGCTCCGATAGTTTTGATATAGTCGATGGCCGCTTGAGAAAGTGAAGGTGGTGGCGGACAGAGAGCCTGAGGTTCGACAAGATGTATGCAGCCAAGAGCAATCTCTTCAAAATGAGGTGGGATAGTATGGGCAGCTGAGCTCTTTTCTGTAGAAAGTAGAGACCATGCCTGTCGAAGAGCTTCATCTGATTGCTTTGTGTTTGGATAAAGCGCTGCAAACATAATAAGCTTTCTAAAGTGGTTGCTGGGTATTTTTGAAAATTGGGCTTCTCTATTTTTTTCTTCGATAGAATGAGAAGTATTCGAAAAAGCAAAAGGAGAAAAGAGTAGAACGCACAAAAGGACGTAAATCTGAATGGACATAGGCGTTTTGTTTTTTGCGTTCATTGTATCCGCTTTGTTGCGATTTAAACTCAAGTTGCGTCCTATTTTTCGATTGAGTAGATCTGCACGCAAGAAGTGAAAACGTACCCTCTTCGGGCAAGTTATAACTTGCCCCTCATCGCGTACGTTTTCACTTGATTGCGTTCGATTGTACTCAAGTCAAAAAATAGGGCGCAACTTGAGTTTTAAGGAATAGAGACTGTATCATTTTTGTATAAAAACATGTTTTCTGAGGGATTTTTTTTGTGAAGGGAATGACGGCCTATGGTCGGGCAAAAGCTCAAAATGACTCACACGAGATTTCTGTTGAGATTTCTTCTGTAAATAAACGGAATTTAGATGTGCAGGTGCGTCTTCCAAAAGAGTTGCAATCTGAAGAGACACTGGTTCGAAAAGAGGTGGGTGCTCGTGTTGTTCGAGGACATGTTATTGTTCAGGTCTCTTGGAACTGTTTAGCCTTTGCAAAAACAGCTCCACCGATAAACTGGGCATGGGTTGATGGTCAAAAAGAAATTGTCTCTCAGATTGCTGAAAAACTCAATATTCCAGCTCCATTAGAGAGGTTTTGTCTTTCTCTTTGGGGTGACTCTCGTTCATATCTCGATATAAAAGAGGAGCTTGTAGCTAGAGTAGAGCCGATATTGGTTCAAGCTCTTCACAAAGCCCTTAAGAGTTTTGATGAGCACCGAGAGAAAGAAGGAAGAGTGCTGGAAGAGGACTTTGAAAAGAGGATATCTTTTTTATATGAGGCGCGAGAAAAGATAGGATCTCTTTCAAGCAAATCTTCAGAATATGTTCGCGATCGATTAAAGAAGCTTCTTGCTGAACACGTTCCTGGGTTAATAGAGGATGATCGTTTCTACAGAGAGGTGGTTTTGCTCTCTGATAAAGCGGATGTAAGCGAGGAGCTTGTTCGTATTGATCACCATTTAGATGATTTGAAAAAGGCGATACAAGAAAAAGCGTCTGGAAAGCTTATTGAATTTCTTCTTCAGGAGTTGCTTAGAGAGTTTGGTACGCTCGGAGCAAAGACGCCTCATGCAGAAGTATCGAGAGCCGTTGTGATGGCAAAGACAGAAATTGCAAAGATGAGAGAGCAGGTAGCCAATGTTGAGTAATTATGTTCCCCCATGGCTTGAAGGAAAGATCTTTGTATTAAGTGCTCCTGCAGGGACGGGAAAGACGACAGTAGCAAGGCGCTTGGTAAAAAGTTTTGAGGCTTTAGTGCAGGTACCGACCTTGACAACGCGAGAGCCGCGGCCCAAGGAAATCCCTGGAAAGGATTATGAGTTTGTTTCGAAAGAGGAGTTTCTCAAAAGGCTTTCTAATCAAGAATTGATTGAACATGTCGAGCTCCATGGAAATTTGTATGGTACCTCATTTACCAACGTTATGAGCGCTCGAGAAAGCGGAAAGCATGTTCTATTGGTTATTGATACTGAGGGAGCAAAGGCGATCAAAAGTTGTTATGACTCTGTTCTCATATTTTTAAAACCGCCTTCTATGGAGGTGCTTTCAAAAAGGCTCCATGGAAGGGGAACTGAAGATCTTGAGATCAGAGAGGAGAGATTAAAGAGGGCTCAGAAAGAGCTTCAAGACGAAATATTTTTTGATTATTCGGTGGTAAATGATACGATTGAGAATGCTTTTTATCTATTATCGAGCATTATCATTGCTGAAACCCACCGCATACAGGAGAAAAAATAAAGTGAAAAAAAAACATATTCAAACATTGACAAATGAAAAATTGGGTAATTTTTGTCCAAACCAATTTGAAATTGTTGGTCGAGCTATTAAGATCGCTGAATATTTGGTTCAGTCGGGGAAAGCAGTTGATGAGTGGCCTGATAACATTGCTTCAGAGGTGTTGCTCTGTATGCTAGAAGATGGTCCCGAGGCTGTTGAAAAGGAGATTTTACAGAAAGAGGGGTAAGAGATGATTGACGAGACTCTCTCACAGGTGCAACATTTTCTTGTTGTTGTGGGGATATTGATTGCTCTTTTGTTTTTGCTTGTCTGTATCTTTTGGGTTGTCTGGAGGCGCGAAGGAGTTCGTGGAGATCGCTGTCCTTATTGTAAAAGGCCTCTTCGCTTGGGCGCTGATGTTGCTCGATCACTCGCAGGAATTGTAAACGCCTTTTTGCAAGAAGAATCCCAGCTAGAAAATCCTCCTATAGACTTTTCATTAGCCTCTTACTGCCCCCAGACCGGTCGAATTTTTCCAAATACTGTAACTGGAAAAGAGCGAGTCATACTCTCGTGGGACTTTTTAAAGAGATGTTGGCCAGGAACCTTCATTTCGTGGGGGGCTTTATCTGAAGAGGAGAGGGGAGTCGTTCGACTTCTTCATGGCTCGTTAGATGGATTTCAGACAGAACACAGCTCTACTCATGTGGCCCCAGAATCTGTTAAAGAGGAGTTTTCATCACTTGCTCCAGGGCCTTTATACATAGATCAGAAGACAAAAGTTGTTGTGGGATGGAAAAAGGTTCCGGGAACCTATTTTGAGGTTTTAGTTGTCCAACAACCGAAATTTCAATCTTTAGATGAGACTCTGTAACTTAAGTTGCGTGATTATCTCCCCCTTAGGGTGAGTGAGGGAGATAGAATACGAGTGTTGCGATGAAGACAAGGTTTTTAAACCTTGTCGAAGAGTAACGCGAAGTAGTATATTTTCCACAGCCAGCCTTAAGGGGGAGATAATCACGCAACTTAGGTTTAAAATGGATAAAAAAAAGATATTAATAACATCTGCGCTTCCCTATGCTAACGGAGCTATTCACTTTGGCCATTTAGCTGGTGCCTATCTTCCTGCTGATTGCTATGCCCGTTTCCAGCGCCTTCTTGGCAATGATGTCTGTTATATTTGCGGCTCTGATGAGTATGGTGTTGCGATCTCTATGAGCGCAGAGATTGCTGGGCGATCTCCTAAGAGCCATGTCGATCATTTTCATGTTGTTAACAAAAATCTTTTTGCCTCTGTTGGAATCTCCTTTGATCACTATTCGAGAACAACATGGCCAGGCCATGATGCAACGGTGATAGAATTTTTCGAATCGTTATTAAAAAAGGGGTATATCGAGGAGAAAGACTCGGAGAGACTCTTTTGTGAAGAGGATGGAAAATTTTACGCTGACCGCTATGTTGTTGGCATTTGTCCTCATTGTGGATATGAAAAAGCGCGTGGTGATGAGTGTACCTCTTGTGGCTCGAGCTATGAGGCAGAAGAGCTTAAAGATCCTAAAACGAAGATTGGGGAAAGAGCTCTTTCCCGAAAAAAGACGACACACTGGTATTTACGTCTCGATCTCTTCAAAGAGAAGTTGCTCTCGTGGTTAAAAGAAAAGGGCTGGAAGGCCAATGTGGTCAACTTTGTGACCCATTATATTGAGCATTTGCGACCTCGAGCGATTACTAGAGATATGAAGTGGGGAATTCCTTTGCCCCTTCCAGATGCTGAAGGGAAGGTCTTTTATGTCTGGTTTGATGCTCCTATTGGGTATATTTCATCGAGCAAAGAGTGGTCGGAGAAGATCGGTGATCCTGAGAGGTGGAAAAGCTATTGGTTGGATCCAGAAACCCATTTTGTGCAGTTTATTGGAAAAGACAACATTCCTTTTCATGCTGTGATCTTTCCAGCTATGCTTATGGGGCAAGATCTTCCTTATAAAATTGTCGATGAGCTTCCTGCCAATGAGTTTTACAATCTTGAGGGAAAGCAGTTTAGTAAATCTGAGGGCTGGTATGTTGATCTCGAAGAGTTTCTAAAAAAATATTCTTCGGATCAACTTCGATATACGATTGCAGCGAACCTTCCAGAAAATCAAGACTCAGAGTTTTCTTGGCCTGATTTTCAAAATCGGTGCAATAGCGAGCTTGTTGGAAAATTGGGGAATTTTGTCCATAGAACCCTTGTTTTTGCAAAGAATAAATGCGAGGGTCTGGTTCCAGAGGCTGTGGAGATCTCTGCGGAAGATGAGGCCTTTTTGCTCAAATGCAAAGCCATTGTAGAGCAAATAGAAGAGGCATACAACTCTTTCAAACTGCGCAAAGTGTGCCAACTCATTATGGAGCTTGCCCAAACTGGAAACGCCTATTTTGATGCGAAAAAGCCGTGGAAAGATGCAAAGGAAGAGAGATTTGGGCCAATGAGGACAACGATTTCTTGTTGTTTAGAGTGTATAAAACAGCTCTCTGTTGTAGCCTCGCCAATTATCCCTCAAGCCTCTGACAAAATTGTCGAACAGCTTGGGCTCGATGAGTCCTTTTTAAAACTCAACTGGCATGAGTGCCTCTCGTATCCATTGCCAGAAGGGCACACTCTTGGTAATCCTCAAACCATCTTTAGAAAGATCGAAGATGAGGAGATCGAAGAGGAGGAGAAAAAGCTTCACTCGCACAAAAAAAAGCTCCTCTGACAAGAGGAGCTTTTTACTTCTTTAAGTTTCAGTAGTAGCTGTCGTTTGTGAGAAAAATATCCGTTGTACTATGGATGTTTCCTTCACCTTTACAAGCGCCTCTTTGCAGCTTTCCTTTGCACTGGAAAGGCTTCTTTGAAGGCTATTAACCGCCTCTTGAGCCGGAATCGACGACTTTTCATTGAACGGATCTTTTGAGATGAGGAACATTTTGTGTCCCCAGAGAGCAAGAGCAACAATTCCTACACAGGAGAAGATGGCAAATCCAACAGGGAAGAGAATTGGCACTGCAAGTGGGAAGACAAGTTGTGGGAATGTGACAAAAGCGCCAGCAACTACGATTGCAACGCGATTTGCAACATTTAGGCAGTTTCTGGTAAGGACAGTTCTTACACGTCCCTTAAGGCCTTGTAAAATCTTTTCACCTTTTGCAAGTTCTTCTTTTTTGGTCTTTTTCTTAATCTCTTTTGAAACAAGTGCCGCTCGTACCTTTGCTATCCGCTCTCTGAGATTTACCCTCTCTTTATCGATCTCTACCCTGCTCTTCTCAATCATCAAGTCTTTTTTGAGGTCGAGCTTTTTTAGAGCATTAAATGCATCGAGTACTATTTTCTCTTTTTCTTCAGGTGTTTTTGTAGAGAGGTCGTCTATATCAGAGAGTGCGCGATTGAACATTCTTACGTTGTGGGTAATCTCTGATGCGAATACTAACTCGGCTATCAGATTGAGAAAGTCGATGCATTTAAAGTATGGAATCCAGATTAGAGAATCACTTCCAATAAAATTTAGTTTGTTAAGAATCTGCATTGTAGAAGCGATTCCATCAACAGCCTTGTCTAAAGCACAAGCAGCTTTAAGCAATGAGTAAGCACGTTGAGACATCTTTTTGCCACTTGCAACAGCAGACAATAGACTATCATTCATGTTACAAAGAAGGCCTGGAACAGAAAGAGTACTTGTGATCTTGGTAAATGTTGCAAACAGAGACCACTCTTTTGAGATATCAACAAAGTTTGTAAACCTGAGGAGATTTGTGATGCTTCGTGTCTCTTTTGCTAAAGCATGAGGTAGCGGGATAATGGTGTCCTTAAGATATTTACTAAAACTGTAAAGGACTCCATAGGTTAATTTTGGACAATTGCAGCTACAACAACAAGATGGTTTAGGGGGCTCTTGTGGGGGTGTAGCATTTGTTATGGGGGTGGTTTTGCTCACACGTTCTCCTTTTTTTTGGGGTTTCCAAAAAAACGAGAGTACGCCTTTGACGGTTAATTATCAAGTAAAGAGAATGTGTTGAGAAAGACTGGAGGGCGGAAAATTTTCCGCCCTGTTTTTTTTAAGCTACTGCCGGTGCAGATCTAGAAAAGAGCGATTGGACCTTTGCAGGAGCCGACCGTATCTTTTCTACGATCTCATGACACGTCTTTTTAGCTTTTCCCGGAAGCTCTTGAATTGGCATCTTTGCATTCTCGTCAAAAGGATCTCTTTTGATGAAGAAAGTGGTTGCAACCCACTGTCCTAGTGCAACAGCTGTTGTACAGATAAGTGTTGCCAATGCAATTGGGACGATGATTGGTGCTGCAACTGGAATGAAGCTTGAGAAGACAAGAGCAGCAATAGCGGTTACAGTAAAAATGGTGTTGACAAGTGAAAGAGAGGTAAGACCAAGATGCAGTTTTGCTCTCTTTTTAAGACTTTCTAGAATCTTTTTGCCAGAAGAGACAGCATCATTTTTATCGGTTTCAGAAAATTTGTCTGTTGTAAGGGTTTCTGCAGCCTTTTCTATTCGAGTAATGACACTCTCTTTTGCCTCTTTTGAGAGCATTAAATCCCTTTCTTTCTTACCAATTTTTACAATGACCTTGTCTTTCAGGATTGAAGCCTTTGTCTCATTGCTTGTATTTTCAGAAAGCTTTTTTTGTTCTTTAGATACAGCCTGGTAGGTCTTTCTAGCCTTGTGTAGTGTTTCTGCTGTAAGGCCAAGATCTACAACTTCAAAACCCAAATTAATGAATTGAAAAAAGGGGATCCATCGTACAGCCTTTCTTCCAATAGCACTGAATTTGTACAAGATTTCTAAGGTGTTTGCGACTCCATCAACTACCTTATTGGCACTAACACCACTCTTCGTAAAGGAGCGGACGCGTTTTCGAGGGCTCTTTCCTGGAGCAACTGCTTCTTTAAAAGAGTCGAAGGTTTCAAAGATGTTTGCGGGAACGGCAAGAGGATAGGTGATCTTTGTGAGTGTTGCCAAAGAGGAGATCTTTGTGGGAACAGAGCGAAAACAGCCAACTAAGGAAGACGTGCTGCGTATCTCTTTTCCTAACATATGTATTGGCTTTAACTTAGTTTTAACCTCTTTACAGAGGCCGGAGCTTTTTTTGTATGCTAATTGAAGAGCATTGCTAACTGAAGAAATAGCGGCCATCTCTATCCTCCTTTTTATTATTTTAATCAATTATAGCTGTTTGTTAATTAATTTGCAACAGGAGGAGTACTAAGCTAATTGATTTGGTTCAATATTGTTTTTTAGGCAGATTCGGTAGTAGGCGCTTTTTCTCGGAACGCCTTTAATCGCTCTATCAATGTATCAAAGAGCTCTAAGGCTTTATGGACAAGGCTGTTTATTCGATTTCTTGACTCTGGGTCAAAGGGATTTTTGTTGATAAAGAGTAGTCTTGTTCCTAAAAGAACAAGTGCGCTGGTACTTGAGCAGGCCATAATGATAAAGCCGACTACTGCTGCAGGGGGAGCAAAAACGACAATTCCAGCACCTACAGTTCCTGCAATCCTATTGGCAAGATCTGCAGCACTAAAACCGAGCTGAAGTTTTACTCTTGATTTAAGCTTTGAGAGAAGTTTTTCAGCCTCTTCTGGTGATGTTTTTTGACCCATTTTAAGGCCTTCAGCAATGCGCTCGATTCTTCCCTTAAGGTCAGCTCTTTTTTGGGAGAGCATCAGCTTTTTGTGAAGAGCGTTTATTGTCTGTTTTCTTACATCTGGCCCTTCATATCTTTTAAGCAGGCTGATGAGGATCTCAGCTCGGTCGCTACTTTTTTCAGCTCCTTTAAGCTGCTCTTGTAAAACTGTAGTTCTTGTTGGTCCTTGGAGTGCCTTGAGAAGGCCGATCAAAAGTTTATCACCATCTTCAGCACACTCTCTTTTTAACTGTTCTATATCAATATCTAAGAGCTTTAGTTCATCAACTAATCCAACCAGGACATCAGCTCTATCACTGTTATTTTTTGCCTTTTGAAGCTCTGTTTGTACACTTTTGATTTTTTCCTTAGTAAGACCAGGAAGATCGAACTCTTTAAGAAGTTTTGTGAGGATAGAGGCTTTTGCAATTGCATTTTTTATTTTTTCAAGTCTTTGGTGCAAGTGTTCGACTCGTTTTTCTTCGGGAGAGGGCTCTTGAAGAGTTTCAGCAAGTTCGCTTAAAAGAGCATCAACATCACCTTCACCTCTAAGCTTTTCTTTTATTTGCTCAACTGTTTTTCTTTTGCGTCTTGGAATTTCTACTTTTTCGAGCAAATCGCTCAAAATATTGGCTTGAGCGGTTGTATCAGGAGCCTCCATAAGTTTTTCATACAGGGAGATAATTTCATCTCTTCTAGGATCTTCTCCTTCAAGCTTTTTGAGAAATTCAAGGAGAATGTCAGCTCGTTCACGGTCATCTTTGGCTGTTTTAAACTTTTCTGCTGCCTCATGTAATGATTTTGTTAAGGAGCGGTAGGTAGTCTGCGCGCTATAGAGCGATTTTGTTGCAAAACCGACTGAAATAAAGCCGACAATAAAGCTTACAACATTAAAGGTGGAGACCCAGTCAGCGGCTTTTTCAGCAATAACTTTCATCTCACTGAGAAACTCCATTGATGCGGCAACAGCATCTGTTACTGCATCAGCGTTAACAATAAACTCGAAAGCTGGACTTACACATGAAAAGATCCGCTCTTTTGAGATGCCTCGTTCTGCCATCTCTATGATGCCTAAAACAATCTTCGAGACATTGTCGACTATGCCGTAGATAGCAAAGGGAGCCGCAATAACCTTGGGTGCCTTAGTGGCATAAAATCCCGTTTTAACTCTGTCAGAAACAGCGCAGTACGTTTTTACTACTTTAAAGGCTGCTCCAATTTGGCCTCCCATTGTCTTGCCAACGCCAAGTATTTTCTTGAATTTGCGCGTGGCTTTCTTCGAGCTAAAAGGAAATTTTATATCGCCTATTCTAGTTATATGCGGAACTCTTTCAATAGACATAGTTATTCCATCTATTACTATTAATTGTCCTTTTATATGAAAAAACTATGAATGAAAAGAAAAACTTTAGGGTTTATTATAATTGCTTGATTATTAGGGATTTATGAAAGAGCCCGAACGTATGAGCGCAGCTGCTCTGCCTTATCGCGCGCCTCTTTTTGTGCTCTTTCTAGGTTACTCTCTTTTGATGGAGCGAGCATCAGGTAGACCTTGACCTTTGGTTCCGTGCCAGAAGGGCGGAAGATGACAAGAGAGCCATCTTCAAGGGTGAAGAGAAGGACATCGGCTTCTGGAAGGTTTTTGCCTAGTTGTAGCGAAGCCTCGCCTGTAAACTGTTTAGATTTCATATCTTCAAAAGCAATAGAAGAGAGAGAATCGAACTTTTTTGGGGGATTTGAGCGAAGCTTTTGCATCAGGGCTGCCATTCGTTCTCTTCCTGCTTTTGTCTCCCCAAAGGCGCAGTTGACAACTGTTTCATAATAAAAGCCTTGGCTTTTCCAGATCTCGTTTAAAGCATCAACGAGCGTCTTTTTTTGGCTTTTCATCTGCCAGGCGATCTCTGCAACAAGACAGCCTATTGCTACAGCATCTTTATCGCGAGCATAGGTGCCAAAAAGGTAGCCGTACGACTCTTCGCATCCAAAAATAAAATCTTCTCCTTCAGGGGAGCTTTCCCAATCTAGAATCTGTTTGGCGATATATTTGAAGCCTGTGAGTACATTGTGGCAGGCTCCTCCGTACGATTCCGTAATCTTTTGAACAAGGGGAGTTGTGACGATACTTTTTACAACAGCTGGTTTTGGAGGAAGAGAGCCAGTTTCAGAGAGCTGATGGAAAATCCACTCTGTACAGAGTGCTGCGATCTGATTGCCTGTCAAAATATGGGGCGTTCCATGGTGATTGACAACAACACCAAGCCTGTCAGCATCGGGATCGGTTGCTAAGAGTAGATCGAGATCCTTTTCGATCATCTCATCAATACCGATTTGGAGAGCCTCTTGTATCTCTGGATTAGGAGATGGAGCTGTTGGAAAGGCCCCATCTAATGTGCTTTGACTTTCCACAAGTGAAAGGGTTGTCAGACCTCTATCGCGAAGCGCTTGAGGCATGAGTGTGATCCCTGTACCATGAAGAGGTGAAAAGTGCAGTTTCAATGAGCTTTTATCAGGTTCTTTCCACAGAGAAAGAGGACGGATAGTCTCGAGATACGCCTCATCGATCTCTTTACTGATAATGTGAATGTATGGATCTTGTTCTTCTGAAGTGCGAATACGAGGTGTGGTGCGGGCAAGCTCGATCTTCTCGGTAATTCCCTTATCATGAGGAGAGAGGATCTGGCCCCCATCACTCCAATAGACCTTATAACCATTGTATTCTGCTGGATTGTGTGAAGCTGTAATCATAATTGCCGCTTTGCATTCGAGATGGCGGCAGGCAAAGGAGAGAAGAGGGGTGGGGCGAAGCTCTTTGAAAAGATAGACTTCGATAGAGGCAGCCGCCAAAACTCGGGCAGCTTCCATAGCGAAAATTTTGGAATTATGACGAGAATCAAAGCTGATTGCCACCTTGATAGGGATTTTAGAAAATTGCTCTTTCAAATAGTCAGCAAGCCCTTTTGTCGTCTGACGAATGGTATAGACATTCATTCTGTTTGGTCCAGGGCCCATAATGCCCCGAAGACCTGCTGTACCAAAGCTTAAATGTTGATAAAAGCTGTTTTCGATCTCTTCTGGGTTTGAAGAGATCAACTCTTTGATCTTCTCTTTTGTCTCAAGGTCGTAAGGACCGTCAAGCCATGCTGTAAGGTTTGCTTGAGTCTCTTCAGAAAATTGGGTTTGTGGCTCCACAAAGAAGCTCCTTTAAAAAGGGCAAAACAGTTCATAGATTCATACCGTCTGTGGTACCATCGTAAAATGATTTTGTAAAGGGGCAAGTCATGGACTCTCGTAAAAAGACATCGTGGTCGAGTGTAAGCAATTGGTATGATCGCATTGTTGGAAAAGAAGGTCACTTTTACCACAAGGAGTTGATCCTTCCTAATCTTCTCAAGATGCTCGATCTACAACCTAAAAGTCGCCTCATAGATCTTGGCTCTGGTCAGGGGATTTTGGCGCGGGCTCTGCCTGAAGAGGTTGACTATACTGGCCTTGAGATTTCCTCAACGCTTATCAAGGCAGCAAAATCTCGAAATAAAAAGCATCGCTACTTGAAAGCAGATTTAACAAAAAAATGGCCGCTTTCAAAAGATGAAAGATTTACTCACGCTGTCTCGATTTTGTCGCTGCAAAATATTGAAGAGCCGGAAAGGGTCTTTGAAGAGCTTTCTCATTATATGAGCGATGGCGGTAGAGCCTTTTTTGTTCTCAACCATCCCTATTTTCGCATTCCACGCCAATCTAAATGGAATATTGATGAAAAGAGTAACCGCCAATCACGAGAGGTGTTCTCTTATATGACGCCCCAGCGCATTCCCATTGTGACACATCCTGGAAAGGGAGAGGGGACAACGTGGTCCTTTCACCAACCTCTTTCTGCTTATACACAGATGGCAGCTAACAATGGCTTTCTCATTGAAAGAATTGAAGAGTGGTGTTCTCCTAAAAAAAGCACAGGAGCAGCGGCTAAAAGAGAAAACAGAGCACGAAAAGAGTTTCCTCTTTTCATGACAATTGTCTTTAGACGGATTCGCACGTAGTCTCTGTCCAGGGGGTAAGTATCTCTGACCCCTCTTCTGTAATAAGAAATGTCCACTCCCACTGAGCAGAGGGCTGACCGTCTTGTGTTCTTGCTGTCCACTTATCATCTTCATCAACGTAGAGATCTGCTGTTCCACCATTGATCATCGGCTCTATTGTAAAGGTCATGCCAGCGATGAGTGGGATGCGGATAGCATTTCTACAGTGGGGGATCTGAGGTGGCTCATGGTATTTTATGCCTACACCATGGCCGACAAAGTCTGTGACCACAGAGCAGCCTCTATGGTGTGCTATATCAGTGATCACCTCTCCGATTTCACAGATGAGCACTCCTGGCTTGAGAATGGCGGCAGCTTCTTTGAGGCAGGCTAAAGAGGTGTCGAAGA
>Ga0180438_10001264_pt1 | contig 44907 bp, 39 predicted proteins | sample SS_ome_12_FD_132455 | JGI IMG/M metagenome (GOLD analysis project Ga0180438, IMG submission 132455) | Hypersaline lake sediment archaeal communities from the Salton Sea, California, USA - SS_3_D_2 metaG | ecosystem: Environmental > Aquatic > Non-marine Saline and Alkaline > Hypersaline >...
CCGTCCATATACAGCACGTTGCCGCCGCCGGGCACGTGTGCGTACTGTGACACGAGTGCCGACGGATAGTCGTACATCACCGGCACCTCGCTCTGTGCCACGGCGCTGGCCGAAGGATTGTTAATGTCGGTGATAAAGAACCGTTCGATCCCTTCTCGTAGCCGGTAGACGGTGTCCGAACCTTTTACCGAACCGTAGGCTTCGGGATTAACGAATCCAGATAGGTCGCTGACACTTAAGTCTTCATCGGCGCTAGATGGACTCCAGGAGAAGTACCAACCAAAAGCAGCCCAGGCATCTTTCACAACATGCGAGATGTAGAAGTAGCTCTCCGGGGTCGCAAAGTCCGGCTGGAAGTTGTCGTATCGGTCGAGCCATATCCCCTGGCCTTCGCCGCGGACGTTCGACGGGTTCGAGGACGATCCGTCCCAGGTGCCTCGCTCCGTCCCCGGCGGAGTAATTACACTCTTACCGTCCGGATCCGACGGACAGAGCATTACATTCGGGTCCGAAAGGTATTCGGGGTACACGGCACTTCCTTGGAATACCAGTCGGATCCAACAAGGCTTAGTCGGCGGGAAGCCCAAAGCGTCGCACGTAGGAGCCGATGCCTGCGCCTGGGGGAACCGGCCGTTCCACTCGTTGGCGTACATCTTGAAAACCAACCCCAATTGCTTGAGGTTGTTGGCACAACTTGCTCGACGAGCCGCTTCGCGGGCACGCGCCAGCGCGGGCAGCAGGATCGCCGCCAGAATGCCTATTATGGCAATTACGACCAGCAACTCGATTAACGTAAAGCCTTTACTACGCTTCATGGCTATATCTCCTCAATTGTCCAAACAACCCATAGAAACATCTCCGCATTAAATCCCGTAAGCACTCAGTGTGTCCTCCTCACCCCCTTTCCTCAGATGTCCTAACGCAAACAAGAGACCACTCATCTGAACGTACGCTGACAGCGGGCAGTGGGATTGTTGAGAAGACGGGCTTTGCTGTCATCCTGAGTCCGCGGCGGCGGACGAAGGATCTGCTTTTCCGAAAAGGCTAAAAACAGATTCTTCGCGTACGCTCAGAATGACATCCAATCCGTCCCGACGGAGTTCTTCAACGGTCCCGCCGACCCATGTTTTCCCCCGTTGACGGGTAACACATTATATCATTATGTTTTCGTGACCTGTCAAGCGCGAATTCACGGCGACATGGTCCGAACCGCTGGTAGGGATCTTGACAACAGTGCAGACATTGCCTATAGTCTCGTAGGCGCCGGATGTCATTGTCATTCGCATCCCGTGTTGCTTAAAGTGTTTGCAGAACTCTGCCGGGCATCCTTGTGGCGAGACGGCGAAGTGGCGCCGACACTGGATCAGGAGGTTAATAGGAGCAACCGCAATGTTCTCTTTCAAACGATTCTTCGGTTTCTTGTGCGTGGCCGTCCTTGTGTCGGGTAGTGTTCTCTTGCCTGTCGGTCAAGCTGACGAGCTAGTGCTCGTCAAGGACGGCAAAAGCCAATACACGATCGTGATACCGGCCAAGGCCGTCCCGGCAGAGGTGTTCGCCGCGTCGGAACTGCAACGCTATCTTCATAAGATGACCGGAACTCAACTGCCCTTGGTAAACGAAGAAGAACAGGGTAACGGGCCCGTGGTTTCGGTCGGTGCGACGAAACAGGCTGAGCGCGCGGCAGCCGTTCCCCGGCGTCGTTACCCGCAGGACGGCTCGTATCGGCTCTATTCAGCGGGTCCGAACATCCACGTGGTCGGTTGCAGTCCGCGGGGCACGCTCTACGCTGTCTACGACATGTTGGAACGCCTTGGGTGCCGGTGGTTTGCGCCGGGGTACGACTTCTACAAGGGCATGAACGACCTCGTGCCGAAAAGAGACGACATTGTCATCACGACACCCCTCGATGTCACGGAAAAACCCGATTTCAAGGTGCGGGCGGAATTCCCGGAACATTATTTCCTGCACGGACCTGACAACGTGGTGGCCCTGGTAGACTGGTGCGCCAAGAACCGGATCAACACCTTTTCCGTCCGGCTTAACGAGTTCACCGACCCATGGTACCGTGTGCTCGAGCCGGAGTGCAGCAAGCGCGATCTAATGCTGATCGCCGACGCCCACGGTTTCGAGCGGTTTCTTCCACGCGACGTGTACTTCCCGGACCACCCGGAGTGGTTCGGTCCCGTCAACGGCAAGTATTCAGACCACTATTTCGACCAGTTCAGGGTCGGCCATCCCGAAGCTATCAAGACGTTTACAGCAAACCTGCGGGAATTCGTGCGTAAATATCCCAAACTGTATGCTCTCTCTGCCATGCCGAACGACTCACCCCGGTGGGCGGACACCGACATGGCCGAACACACGGCGGTCGAAATCCTCTTTCGGATGTACGATCAGGTAGTAAAGACGGTGTACGAGACCAATCCCGACATGAAGGTCTATATCGGCACCGGTGTGACCTATTTCGGGCAGGAGGGCACCGAGATATACGATCCTCCGTGCCCGAACGTGGTCTGGCACACGGCGGTACTGCGCAGGACGCAGAAATACGCCTGGAACGATCCGGCCAGTGAATTGAACTACTCTCAGTATCAAAAGGCGGCTGAGGTCACCAGGAAACTTGTCGCTCAAGGTGCCGATGTTGTGTGGGACAGCCGCTACTGCCCGTTCCGCGATATCTCCCTCCCAGGACTTGTGTACCCGCACCAAATGGCGGCAGAACTGCGCGACCTCAAGAAGATCGGAGGCACCGGCGTGAACTTCAACTATGCTGTACCTCCCGCCTGGATACCGTACGAACTGAAACACCACATTTATGCCCGGCTCATGTGGGACACCTCTGAATCGGTAGACGATATCATGAATACCTATTACAAGGAGCGGTTTCCCGGTTCGCCGGCCGAGATCAAGGGTTTCTACACTGCGCTGCGCAGGGCTATGGAACGGTACGAGCATCCGGGAGGGGGATACACCCGCGAGCAAGCAGACGGTCTGTACCCCGAAGACAAGTTTGAGGAAGGTTTCAGTGATATGGATGAGGCGCGCGAGTTCATCGACAAGGCCATGGCCGCGAACCCAAGCGACGCCGAGAAGCAGATCATATGGCTGTTGGGCGCATCGCTCCAACACGGTAGGAACAAGATGGAACTCGATCACCTGGCGCAGACCGGCAGGATAGACGAGGCGAAGGAGAAAGTCGCCGAAATGACGGACTATCTCGAGCGGTGGGACGGGAAAGGTATCAACTACGACAGCTCGTTTCTGCGCACAAGGCTCGAGTACCGCTTCCTGAGCCGGCGCGAATGGCCTATGCCGATAAAGAAAGGGCAGGTGAAAGACGGCCGGGTGTACGAGTTCAAGGACTATCTCCCGGACGAGCGTCCATGAGAAATTCCTTACAGGGTAATTGAACGTGACGAAACTGGATTACACTGTTCTTAGCGGCTATTTCGTTTTTTCCATCCTACTCGGAATGTGGTTCATGCGTTACGCGGCCGGCAAGATGAAGAGCCTCAGCCAGTTCTTCCTTTCAGGCCGTTCGCTGCCGTGGTGGCTGCTGGGAACTTCGATGGTGGCCACAACGTTCGCCGCGGACACTCCTATCTTCGTTTCCCAGGTGGCGGCGGAGTTCGGCCTCTACTCTCTCTGGCTGATGATGCCGCTACTGTTTACCGCCACATTGACGACGTTCTTCTTCGCTCGCCTGTGGCGACGTTCCAAGGTTCTCACGGACGTCGAATACCTCGAGCTGCGTTATCCCGGCGCGTCCGGCCGGTTTCTGCGCGGGTTCAAAGCGCTCTACCTTGGCGGTCTCGTCAACACGCTTATAATAGGTACCCAGCTCATCGCCATCGGCGAGATCGGCGAACACGTGATAGGCATCGACAAGAACACCACCATGTTAGCCGGTGCGGTGGTGGCGTTGATCTATTCGGTTCTAGCCGGATTCACGGGTGTTGTGATCACGGACTTCCTGCAGTTCATACTTGCCATGGCCGGCTCCGTGCTGCTTGCCGTCTTCGTGCTTGCCGTCCCGAAAGTCGGCGGTCTGGCCGGTCTTGCAAGCCAACTCTCCGATGGCGTTACCCGTGGATCTTTGACCGTGCCTGTTCTCAAGATGCTTCCACGAACCGATACGCCCTTCATGACGATCGGTCTAATGATGATCCCGCTGTGCATCAGTTGGTGGTCGGTCGTCTACGGCGGTATGGAACCGGGCGGCGGCGGTCAGGTAGTGCAGCGGATGCTCGCCGCCAGGAACGAGAAACACGCGGTCGGCGCAAGTCTCTGGTTCAATGTCGCCCATTTCGCACTGCGCATGTGGCCCTGGCTTCTGGTCGGTCTCGCGGCGCTGATACTCTATCCAGGCACCAAGGATTTCCAGAGCGTCTATGCCAGCGCTATCAGGGACGCGGTACCCAGCGGCGTGCGGGGCCTGCTTGTCGCCTCGTTTTTCGCAGCGTTCATCTCGACCATGGACACACGGCTGAACCTGGGTTCCGCATACCTTGTCCACGACTTTTATCGCCGGTTCGCCGCGCGCGACAAGGACGAGAGGCACTACGTGATGGTCAGCCGGCTGGTGACGGTGCTGCTTTCCGTTCTCCCTTTTACCATACCGTACCTTTTCAAGAACATCATCGGTGTGGTCATGTTCTGGATGCAGATCACGGCCGGAACAGGCCTGGTGTTCATCCTGCGATGGTATTGGTGGCGGGTAAACGCATGGAGCGAAATCAGCGCTATGGTCGCTGCGATTATCTACGGTCTGATACTGCTTTGGTTGAGGTATGACTGGAACATGGCCGCCTACTCGGAGATCGATGCCTCGCTGATCAACATCCTGATCATCACGGTTCTGACTACGGTCACCTGGCTGGTCGTGACTTTCCTTACCGCACCGGAAAATGAGGAAGGATTGAGAGCCTTCTTCCGGAAAACGCTTCCTCCAGGGCCCGGGTGGGGGAAAATTGCCAGGGAACTCAGAGAAAATGAGGGTCTTGTGCCTCCAGACGACATAAAGGCCGGCTTTGTCGGGTGGGTGAGCGCCTCAACATTCCTCTTTGCAGTATTCTATGGAACCGGTAAGCTGCTGCTGTCCGATTTCCACTGGGGATACGGTCTAATGGCAGTTGCCGTGGTCTCGCTGCTTGCGATGCTCAGGATAATCAGACGGGTTTTTGCCTGAAATATGGGGTAACTTAGTTTCTTAATCGCCCTCGGGACCGCAAATAAAGTTGTTGACAAAACCGAGCAAGGTGTTGTATACTAACATCACTTCGGATGGGTGCGTCGGGTTTCCCATTGGGTGTGATGGGATCCTATTTCCTACCGGTTTGGTAACCTCTAGCAGTGTGTCCGCTTATCAGGGGGGTGATACATAAGTCTTTTGCATTACCACCATTTTCTTGCGGCTCGCCTGCCATATCGGTGGGCACGAGAGCCCAAGTCTTAGGCTGCGGGCAATATAAGGAGGACGCACAATGAAGTATAGAAAGTTTATTACACGAGCGTTGGCACTGCCTATGTGCGTGCTTGTAACGCTCTTTTTTGCAGGTCCATCGTGGGCCTTGGGGATTAACTTCTCCGTCAAGACCGGCGCGGTAGGTGCACCGGGCACAGCGGTTAACGCCGCCAGCGTCCCGCCTGACATCTACGTCGGCGGAGGCGGCACCAATGTCGTGCGCATACCGACAGCAATGCTCGGCTTACAGCCCGGCGACGAGGTGGACGCGTTGACCATTTATCACCCGGGGTTGCCTTTCTGGGATCAAGTCTATGCCGTTGGCGTGTATGTGTTCTCAGTGGACGACCTCGCGGTCGGCCTTGCAGGAGCACCGCCGGATGTATTTTCGGAAGCGGCGGCAGGCGAGGCGGCAGGCGACATTTTCCTGGCGCTGCCGGGGCTTGGAAACGCGCAAGTGCTCGATGAGTCCGTCATAGGCCTTGCTGCCGGCACACCGCCGGACGACCAGGATGCGCTTCAGATCGACGCACCGGCGTTCGCATACGTCGCCAGCGGCACGTTTCCTCCGCCTGGGAGTATCGCTTTCTCTCTTGCGGCCGGTTCGCCAACTCTGGCCTTAATACCAGCCGCTGATGAGGACGTTCTCCTCAACACCCCAGGCCCGGGGCTTCCAAATGTGTTCATCCCCGGCGCTGCGCTGGGCATACCTCCGGGGGACGATCTGAACGCCCTGTTCGTGGACGTTACCGGATTTCCAGTGTTTTCGGTAGATGGCGCGAGCGGTATCTTATTGCCGTGCGACATACTCGTCCCTGACGGCGTGATGGGAGCACCTGACGGGGTGGCGGACGTGCTCATTCCTGGCGGCTTGATCGGCCTGCTTCCGATCGATAACCTGAACGCCCTCGACGGGCTGCTCGACGTACCACTTCCTCCCGAAGATCCGGACGATGTGGACACCGACGGCGACACGCTGCCGGATTATTGGGAGGAACGTGAAGGGCTCGATCCGAACGATGACGGGTCTGGCGACCCCGATATGGGCGCCGACGGCGATCCCGACGCGGATGGGGCCACCAATAGAGACGAATACGATGCCGGCACCGATCCGCGCGATCCCGGCTCGACACCAGTCCCGCTGACGGCACCGTGGGCCGTTGCGGTTCTGGCTGTCGCGATTGTGGCAGCGGCCAGGAAACGTCTGACGTAGAGTCACGTGTCTGACGTTGTTGTTGATAGACAACTAAAGCGCCGCGTGTTCTTCTAAAAACACGCGGCGCTTTTCCTTTCTTCTCACGGATTGAAGAGACGCCCCGGCGGGGCGTCTACCCTCACCCCAACCCTCTCCCAGAGGGCGAGGGAGCGCCGCGCGAGATTTCGGGAGGGCGAGGCTCCCGCCGAGCCGCACTCGAGACCTCTAAAGATTGCCGTATAACGGCTCCTCTGGCGCGTCGCCGTCCCGAAAATGCAAGCTTGCTATGGTGGGACGGACATGCCTGTCCGTCATAATCTTGGTAACGTCGCCCTTCCGATGCAGGACAGAAAGAAACACGGTCGAGCAGAAGCTCGACCCTCCCAAAGAGCGAGGGAGCGCCGTGCCGCACCACAAGGCAGTCTGTCCCGCTCGTCATTGCGAGCGCCTACCCCCCCCCTTTTTTCGTCATTGCGAGCGTAAGCGAATCAATCTCGGTTTGTTGGCACCGCCATACAACCAGATTGCCACGCTCCCTGCCGCCGCTGCGCTTGGGCGGCCAAGCCGGTCGCTCGCAATGACAACGGCGGGTCCCAGAACGGACAGGGCGGAACAAGCGCATAGTCTCGGCGCCGATGTTGTCTCTCAGTCCTACCGCTTGATTTCCATGGACGGGCACCGTAGAATTAGGACGTCAGGTGATCGGGCGGGGGCTGCACTTACCCGGGAAGCCTCGGGAACATTCCTATGCTCAGGATAACAGATTTGAACTCGATCCGGTGGTTGTTCATAGACATCGGCGGTCCGATCGTCAATGACGATCCGGCGGTTCTTTACGTGTTCGACAGGTTGAAGCAAATCCTGATCGACAGAGGCGAGAGCTTCACCGAAACAGACTTTGCGTCCGCCCAGCTGGCGGTACTCCGGTCGGGCACCCTTTCGATAACCTCGCCGATGTTGCAGTGTCTGACCGGCACGACGGAATGCGAAGATGAGGTGAAAGGCTTGCTTGCGCGGGAACTTTCCCAGGTGGGGTACGACGATTTCAAGGCGCTGAACCCGCTTCGACGCGGCGTCAAGGAGACGCTTGAAGTGCTGTCGAAACGGTACCGTCTGGCCACCCTTTCCAACAACACGTCCCAGATCCGCGAGGTGCTGCGCGACTACCGGGTTGATCGGTACTTCTCGATAATCGGCATTTCCGAGTCGGTGGGATACGCGAAACCGGACCCGCGATTTTTCCAGTACGTTCTGGACGAGGCCGGATGCCGCAGCGACGAGGTCATGATGGTCGGCGACAGGATAGATGCCGACATCGTGCCGGCACGAGCGATGGGCATGTACACCGCGTGGGTGAGAGCCGGGCTGTACGGTCGGGACAGTCCCGAGCCGGTATCGGATATCGAGACGCCCGACCTGACCGTCGAATCGTTGCCGCATCTGGCGGCGATGCTCCTTGCTAACTTATGAAACAGTGGTAAGTCTACGAGGGAACCTTTGGAAACTGTTCGGGGAATTGCTCAATCCAGGAAGGGGCTGGTGAAATGAAGAGAACATTATGTTGGATCTGCGTTCTATTGGTGGCCGCGTTGGTCTTGCCGGGTTCTCGTGCGGCGGCGCGCGACAGTCTGACGTTGGCCCGGAAAGCCGCATTGTTCGAGAAGGACATGCAGGACCGGTTCATATTCGACGGCCAGGTGCCGCCCAAACGGCGCGCGCCTACCTCGGACATACCGTTCGTATCGTACAACATGCCGGACAACGCTTATATGACCGGCATATACCTCGGTACGGCGTCGTTCTGGTACGCCGCCACTAAGGATGAAAAGGCGCTGCAATCCGCTCGAGAGGCGTTCGGTGCGCTCGACCTGTTGCTCAAAGTGACCGGCAAGAAAGGCCTTATGGCGCGGTCGTGCATGCCCGTCGATATGAAATGGAACGACGACGGCATGTGGCGGTTGAGTCCGGACGGCAAGTATCGCTGGCGAGGCGACGTCAGCAGCGACCAGATCGACGGCGTTATGTACGGTTACGCGCTTTTCTACGATCTAGCGGCGAACGATGATGAAAAAGCGCTCGTCGCGGCCAACGTGGACGCGATCATGTCGCATATCGTTGATAACGGGATGAAGATCGTCGGTTTCGATGGGGAACCGACGACCTGGGGCAAGTACTATCCCAAGTACGTGAAGTCGCGCGAGAGGATGAACGGGTTGCTGGCGTTGCAGCATCTCAAGGTTGCCGCACACGTTACCGGCAAGGAGAAGTTCTCGGACCAATACCGGCGGCTCGTCGAAGAGGAAGGGTACGCCCGGCTGGCGGTCGAGGCGCGCCGCATGGCGGACCCGCTAAAAGGCGGGGTGAACCACTCCGATGACGTGCTTCTCTGCCTTGCATACTACCCTCTGCTCAGACTCGAGACCGATCCCGAGCTCAAATCGCTGTATCTCGACAGTTTGCGGCGAACGTGGACCGGTGACAGAGGGTACCCGGGCGTGAAGGTGGAGGCGAACCCGTTCTGTACATTCATCTACCACGCGTTCACCGGCGACGGCAGCGCCGACGCGGCCGCTATTCGCACCCTGGAACGGTTCCCGCTCGATATGAAGCTCAATCGGGACACGCTGGAGAAGTATCAGAGAGCGTTCGGGTTCACGTTCGACCCGACGCCGGAAAGCGCTCCCACGCCGCCGGGCACCGTTGTGCCGATAGATCTGCGGCCAAAATCGTGGTCCGCATGGGTCGCCGACCCATACGAGTCGGGCACGAGAACAGCCGATTCCGGTATGGAATATACCGGTCTCGACTTCACCATGGCGTACTGGCTCGGCCGTTACCACGGGTACATTTCACCGGATCAGTGATGCCTGTGCGCGGGATGTTTTTGTTGGGAAAAAGATGACTGACGACCGATACTCCAAACTCAGCCGATACGTTCTCGACAACGGTCTGCCCGTGATCATAGACGAGAGGGCGGTTAGCGATACCGTCTACTGCGGTATCTACGTCCGCGTCGGCTCGCGCTACGAGACAAAGAGGAACAACGGTATATCCCATTTTCTCGAGCACCTGTTGTTCCGGGAGAAAGGTGCGACGCCGACCGTCAAACAGATCGAGGCTACCGGCGGGTTCGTCAACGGCATGACCGGGTTCGAGCACACCAACTACCACTTCGACACGCTTGCCTCGGAGTTCGAGAAGGCCTGGGACGGCCTGTACAGTCTGGTTTGCGAACCGAGCTACGGCGAACACGAGGTCGAGCTGGAGCGGAAGATAATTTTGCAGGAGGTGGCCGGCGCGAAAAGCAACCCGCTCGCCATAGCGTACTACGCCGCCATGAAAGAGTTTCTCCCGAACAGCTCGCTCGGGATGCCGGTCCCCGGTACGCGCAAGTCGCTGAAACGCATAAAGATCGACGAGATCCGCAAGTTCTACGAGACCTATTACGCGCCGAACAACATGTTCGTCGTGATAGTGGGCGGAGTGGACACCGAATCGGCATTCGAGGCGGTCCGCCGGAGCTTCACGAGCCGCAATGCGGGTCCGGTACCGCCGCGCGAGTTCACACGTCCGCCTGCGCCGAAAAAGCGGCACGAACTGAGGCTGAAAACGCTCGTCGACCAGGGTTACCTGGCGCTCGGGGTTCTTACCGACGGCGAGAAGAGCAAGCATAAGTACGAGATGAAACTGATCGACGTCGTACTCGGTTCGGGCAGAAACTCCCGCATTTACAAGGAGCTCAAGGTGAATCGCGGGATAACCGATTTCATCATGTCGCTTGCCGACATGGCGCCGGTCGAAGCGCGGTCACTGTCTGACATCGGGCTCTGGGGTATCGCTGTGGGCACGCCCACCAAAGACCTCGATGAGGCCGAACAGATCATACTGGACGAGGTGAATCGGATAAAGACGGAGCCGGTTCCGGCGGAGGAGCTGGGGACAGCCGCAAAGAAGCTGCTCGGAAGGTTCGCCATAGATTGCGAAACCAATTCCGGGCGGGCCGGTTTCTATGCGGCAACCGAGCTGGCGGGCGAGTTCTTGTCCACCGAAGATTACAGGAAGAAAGTCGAGGCGGTGACGCGCCAGACAGTAGCCGAGGCGGCGCAGGAACATTTTGAAGACAAAAACATTATGTTGCTCGACGTTAAACCTGCCAGAGGATTTCAGAAAATCCTGGCGGTACTGAGATTTCTCATCTTCAAACGTATATGAGGAGCGGAAAGCGCAGGGTAGCGATGGCCGAAGAAGCCCCATTGAAGTCCGAGCCGACCGTGTGGCGGGACAATCTGTCTAACGGGTTCGACATCGTGATCGTGCCGCGCGCACACACCGGCACCGTTGCGATAGACCTTTATGCCAGGTTGGGCTGTTCGATGGAAACCGGCGAGAACACAGGACTTACAAATCTGCTTGCGAGAATGTTGCTTAGAGGGACGAGCAAGCGAACGAGCGAGGATATAGCCCGCGAGATCGCGGCTACCGGCGGGTCGATCGGCTCGTCCGCTCACTACCTGAGCAGTTCCGTCATGGCGTACGCGCCGGCTGAATCGTTCGAGTTGGTGCTGGACATCGCGGCGGACGTCGCGTTCAACCCGCTGCTGGATGCAGCCGACCTCGAGAAGGAACGCCGCGTGGTGCTCCACGATCTTGCCGCCCGTGAGGATTTTCCGGACTACGTGTTTCACAGGAAGATAGGCGCCCGGCTCTTCCCGGACCACCCATTCGGCAGACCGAGCGACGGTACCACGGAATCGGTCTCGCGGTTGACAATCGAGGATCTGCGAAAGATGCACGAGCGGCATTTCGTTCCGAACAACATGCTGCTGGTCATTGCGGGCAACGTATCGCTCGAAAGCGCTCGGGATCTTATCGGTCGGAAGATGGGCGGTCTGAGGAGTAAGGAGGCACCTGCCGCCGTGCATCCCCCGATGCCCGCTCTCGACGGGACACTGCACGACACCCTCAGCAAGCGCGTCGCCCAGGCGCGGCTCTATCTCGCCGTGCGGCAGGCCGGTATAGATCTGCGCGGCGAGTACGTACTGAGCGTGCTCAACGCCATACTGAGCCACGGGATGAACTCGCGGCTTTTCACACAGGTGCGGGAAGACAGAGGGTACGTGTACGACGTGCACGTGGACGATACGGTGTACCCGGACATACTGGTGTGGGGAGTGGGAGCCGGTACCGACAAGAAGCATCTGGACGAGGTCGAACGGCTCGTGCGGTGCGAGCTCGACAAGCTGACCCGAGAGTTGGTCTCTGAACACGAACTCGACGTGGCACAGAAATACATGGAGGCGAGCGTCCGACGGTCGGCTCAGCTCAACGACGGGACGGCTGGGTATGTGGGCGCGACGATCATACGGGGAAGACCGCTGCTCGAGATTGAGGAACGGGTCGGACTTGTCCGGTCGGTCACACGAGATGACCTGAGGCAGTTGGCCGGAGAGATGTTCGGTTCAGGCGACTTCCACGTGTTCACGATGAAATAGACCCACCAACTCGTAGGGGAGGGTCTTGTACCCTCCCTCGGGAGCCCATGAAGGGCTCCCCTACACTTCGGCGTACAATGGCCGTGATGTGTCCCCGATAATAATTATTTGTGTGGAATTTCTCGAGTGCATGGTGTATAATAGACGGCAAGGAGCTGATAAGAGTGGGCAAGAAGCTACTTTTTCTCGTCGTATGCGTTATCGCATTCATCGTGCTCTCCCGATCGGGAGTCCTGGACTCTCTCAAACCGAAGAAGCTGACTTTCGACGCAATCGCGTCGCATCTTGAGAAGGACGGTTTTCAAGTGACCGACCGGCAATCCACCTCGCTGATAAACGGTGCGGTCGAAGGTGAACAGATGCAGGTGAACGGGATGCTTGTCCGCGTGTTCCGGTTTACGGACGGCGGACGGCTCGACATCGAGTACGAAAACCACAAACCGGGAGTGGGCGACGGGATCGCGCAGAGCATGGGGATCACAACATCGCTGGGTCTCCAGTCGAGACCGGTTTCGGGGCCTGAGACTTATCCTGCGAAGAAACGTCCGTACCTGCTCATCGTTCATTCCAACGATAAGGCAGCCGCGAGGGCAATAACTGATTCATTCTCTAAACTATAGGAGGGGGATAAAAAGATAACTGGTTCTTGGGTACGTTCAGGAGGCTGACGGTATGGCCACGTTCGAGTACCACGCGATCCGCACCGAGGACGCCGAAGAAAAATCGTTTGTCGGCGGAGTGGTCATCGCACGTTCGCGCTGGGAAGCCAAGGAGAAGTTGCGCGAACACGGATTGAAAGCCACGATGTTGAAGCAGGCCAAAGGCATGCTCGGCATACTCAGATGGTTCGACGCGGATATACGCTGACCGTCCACGCCGCGATAGGCAACCTCTCGGTTGAACCAGGCTGGATAGTCCTTGTCAATCCTTTCCGTGAACCTCGCGCTCCATGAAAGGCTAGCGCATAACCGCCCACGATGATGTAGTCAACTTTGTGTGCGTTTAACAACGCGAGCAGTTCTCTGAAGTCTGGCTGAACTTCCATACAATTGTCTTCGCAAATACTCTACGGCTGCTATACGTTCTGCCGGCGGTCTGCTCAGCCAGTAGGCTAAGTCCTGCTGTTTGAGGGACGCGTCCCCCAACTTACGTTTGGTTACAACCTTCTTCATCATGTCCCTACACTACCATATCTCAAACAAGATTGAGAAATGGATCCGTCTAGTGATCAGAGCCCGGCCGGACGGCATGCCAGGCGCAAGCGTATTTCATGGCTTAGATCGCTCTCCGTGTCACTAACCGGCCAGCAGACCGAACAACGCGGCGCGGGCTATCATGGAGACGACGTTGGCCACAAGCACCATCAGAATGGCGTCCGGCCAGAATTCAGCCGTTGTCCATTTACATATTAGAACAAACATGACAACGATCGACAGCAACCAGCCGACAAATGGTATCAAGCCGAGTACGGCGCAAATAGCACAGATAGTGGCGATCGCAACAAATGTGCCCTGAAGACCTGTCAGTTTCATGGCAATCCACAGGCAAGTCGCGGAAAGCAGGGTTCCGAGTATGAATGCTATAACGTACACAATAATCATTGCTGCCCCATATACCGGCTTCCACGCCACGCTCCCATCGCTGTACAGTTCGTGTCGGCCGAAGTCATGGTTGTCCGGCTTTTCATACATCACGAGCGTTGGTCGGCCTCCTCGTCCCGTCCACTGTTGACCCTTGACATATACATAGTCGCACCATTCGTCTATGTTTTTTCCATCGCCGGGCCGATGTCCGGTCTTTGGGCAGACGAACAGCGATAGCTCCCCATCCGATACGTAGTCAGGATAGAGATCTGACAGCGCGTCCGGTAACCTGTGTTCGTGCTGACTCTCCCACGCAGAAAAGAGCACAGCCAGGTATCTGAAATTGGTCTCACAAAGGAGCCGGTAAGTCTCTTCCTGAGTCAGATCCTCAGCGTCCTCTTGCGGATGAGCTTCCGACGCGAATCCCATTATCACATACGGTACCACGAGAGCTAAAGCAACACACTTGAGAATAGAACCCACGGTTCTTCACCTCCCAATGGTTATTCTTCTCTCCACAGCAAGCCATACCGCGAGGCTAAGGCACGGTTTGCCACATCGGTGTTCAGCTCCTTGCTATGTGCGCTTCTCGGTGTCATTTCCCTCCCGTCGCAGACTTCGCCGGCGGTGCCTGAATAGCAGAACGGGAACGTCCACCCCAAGAGCGACAACCAGAACAGACCCCAACAAGATCCAGAATCCCTCTTCGATGATTCTATTAGCAAGTGGATCGGTTGGGTCAAAAACTATGCAGATACAGAAAGCCAAAAAATAGACGATGGCGAGAACGGTCCCAATTTTCATACTCCAAGGGATCTTTACACCAGCTCGGGAGGCTCCGATGACGGCAGAGGTGACACAACCGAACATCGCGAAGGCCAAGGACGGAAGGAAAGACACTGCCAGCGCCAAAAAAACAGCACTCGCAACCTTCCCAGGCATCACGAAGGCACGGAAGCAGCCCACAAAGAGCAGCGCGAAGCATACCACGAATATCGGGAGGAAGACCGCGAAGAAGTCTCGTCGAACACTGGAGAACCCGGGTTTGCACATATTATCCTCTCCTTTACACGCCCGTCACTAACTTACTACACCGGAAGGCATGAAAATATTCTAGGAGGTTCTCATGGTGGGCTCGGCGCGCGTTGCCTCAAGACACGAACCTCATCCACCGCCCAATTGATTTGACCCGTTTCGTTCTCCTCCCACCAGGCGCGCCATTTTGCCTGGTCTTGACCGAAATTCTGGCCGGTCAGCTTCTGGAGCGAATTCGCCGCGTACTCGCGTATCACCGGTTCCTCGTCTGTGAGCGCGTCGATCAGCGGCTCGATGACACGCGGATCCTTGACATTCCCTAATGCCGATATCGCGTCCATTCGGAGGGGTAATACTTCGCCTCGCACAGCAGCAACAAGCGGTTCGACGACACGCTCGTCATCGATCTTGGCAAGCGCTTTCAAGGCCGCCGTCCTCACGCGGAGATTGTTGTCCTCTAGGGCATTGATCAACGGCTCGACCGCGCGGTTGTCGCCTATATCGCCGAGGATCGTCGCGGCGGAAACCTGTTTCTCTGCTTCGCCATCTCTGAGCACGAGAATCAGCTGCTCCACCGCTCGATCGGCCTCCATTTCGCGCAATGCGTGCACCGCGACCCTCGTTACATTAGCGTCCCCTTCCGCCAAGGCCGCAACAAGTGGTTCCACGGCGCGAGCATCCTTGATTTGCCCAAGAGCCCCCGCCGCCGACGCTCGCACAGACTGGTCCTCATCCTCCAGAGCTGCAATCAGCGGCTCTACAGCCCGAGTATCCTTTGTCGTCCCGAGCGCCATAGCCGCATTAGCTCTTGCTTCGCTGTTTTCGTGCCCGAGTATTGCTATCAATGGCTCGACCGCCGGCTCGCCTATCTTTCCTAGAGCTGTTGCCACGGAGAACGCTCGGAGCGAGCCATCGTCTTTCGACGAGCGACCGACTTCAAGAAGACCGATCAGCGGTTTCACGGCACGACTATCGCCGATTTCGCCGAGCGCTATTGCCGCCGCGGCAGCGCCGCCAAGGGGATCCTTGTCCCCGAGCGCGCGGATAAGTGGTTCTACAGCACGTTCATCCTTGAGCATTCCAAGCGCCCTCGCAGCGGCGTCTCGGACCCTCCCCTCCCTGTCTCGTAACGCGCCAATCAGGGGTTCTACAGCGCGACTGTCGTTGAGCTGTCCCAGCGCCGTTGCTGCGGCGCGTCGGGCCGTCATATCCCTGTCTCGCAATGCGCCAATCAGGGGCTCGACCGCACGCCTGTCGTTGAGCTGTCCCAGCGCCACTGCGCCAGCGGCTCGGACCGCCGGATCATTGTCCCCGAGGGCGCCAATCACGGGCTCGACCGCGCGGCTGTCGTTCAGCGTGCCAAGCACCCACGCTGCGCTCGCGCGGACATTCGCATCCCTGTGCTCCAGTGCAGTTATCAGCGGCTTCACCGCCGGTTCCCCTATCTTTACCAGCGCTGCTGGGACCTCGATGCCAGGGAAATCCATCAGACCGCGCATGCGCTCAGGGACGGCTCTCGTGAGGTCCAGCAATTGCAAGAACCCTGATCCTAGAATCGGCGATGCATCACCCAGCATATCTATCAGATAAGGAACAGCGGGTGCCGCTTTCTCCTGCATTTGGCCCAATGCCCAGGCCGCCGCCCTTCGTACCGACTCGTGCTTATCGTGGAGCGCGGCGATGAGAGGCTCTACTGCACGAGCATCACCGATCTCCCCGAGCTTCTTTGCGGCCGATTCCCTTCCCATCCAAGAACCAACCTGGAGTCCTTCAATCAGTCCTTCTAGTGTGCCAATTCCCTCCGCCTTGACTGCTTCCGCGACAGCACGAACCTTGGTCTCCCGTGCGGCGAGCAACCGCTTGACCTCCGGATCATCCTTAGTCTTCTCGAGTGCCTTCTGCGCACTCGCACGGATGAACCTACTGTCGTCATCAAGTCCCACAATGAGTATTGGTGCGCCGCGACTATCGTTCAATCCGGCCAGCGCCTCTGCCGCTTCAAATCGGACGTCGAATTCTCCGTCGTTGAGTACCTCGACCAATGGTTCTATCGCCCGCCGGTCTCCGATCTCGCCGAGCGCCTCCGCAACCTTTCTCAGTACCCACCCTTCCTTGTCGTGTAGAGCAGCGATAAGCGGTTCCACAGCGCGCTTGTCCTTGATATGTCCCAGTGCCCCAGCTGCGTCTCTACGAACATCGGGATCTCGGTCCCTCAACCTGGCAATCAAGGGTTCGACCGCCCTACTGTCGCCGATCTGGCCGAGAGTCTCAGCCGCATAGCCCCGCGTGTATTTGTTCCTGTGTCTCAGGAGAGGGATCAAGGGTTCGACCGCTGGTTCGCCGATCTTCCGCAGAGCCGATGTCGCGTACGACGGAAGATCCCATACATTGATGTCGCGCGAGTACAAATCCCCTCTCAACTTCAGTGCAGCGACGAGCGGTTTAACGGCCCGCGGATCTCCTATCTCGCCGAGCGCTTCGGCGGCACTTTCCCGCAGCTTTGGATCCCTGGCCCGCAACGAGCGGATGAGCGGGTTGACTGCACGTTTGTCCTTTAGCTTACCGAGCGCCGTAGCCGCCTGATAGCGTTCGCTCCACCTCCTGTGCTTCAGCGCGGCGATTAGCGGTTCGACCGCGCGGCTGTCCCCTAGCTCGCCGAGCGCCTCCGCGGCCTGTCCCCTCACGAACCTATCTTCGTCCCCGAGCGCCGCAATCAACGGTTCCACAGCGCGGGTATCTTTGATCTGCGACAGCGCCCACGCCGCGTTCCCTCGGACGACCGAGTCCGGATCCTTCAAAGCGCCTGCCAGAGCCAGCGTCGCCCGGGCATCTCCGATCTTGCCTAACGCCGTCGCCGTCTCGCTCCGCACACCCCAGTCCTTGTCGCGAAGTGCGTCAATCAGCAGTTCAACGGCCCCGCTCGCTCTTATATCCGGCCGCGGCTCCTCATCGCACAGGTTCCCCAGTCTCCTGGCGGCATTTGTGCGGTCTACCGGGTTCCGGGAGGCCAACATCTCGACGTACTTCTGCACCTCGGGCGAGATGTCTTGCCGCCTGACGGTATCCACCGTGCTTTCTGTGCGTTCCTTCTCTGCGTCGATGTTTGATCGGGTGTCAGGCGCTTCCGCAGTGGTCGGTTCAGGTGCTGCACTTTCATCCGTGACAGACGGCTCGGAATCGGCATCCACCGACTTGCCAAACGACCGCTTGTTCTCCTCCCACCACTCGCGCCATTTGTCTTGGTCTTGTCCGAAGTCCTGCCCGGTCATTCCTACGAGCTCTTCTGCAACATACTCTCGCAGAGACTTCTCGTCCGCGTCGAACCAAGAGGGCGGCACGGGAGATGCTTCGTCCGCCCACGATCGCGCGGAAAGAAGCTGAAGGGCCTCTATGAGCGGTGCTATTGCCCGACGATCCTTCCTCCTCGACAACGCCAATGCCGCCCACGTCCGGACGTAGATGTCTTCATCATTGAGTGCAGTCTGCAGTGCGTTTGCGGCGTTGGCGTCTTTGATAAAGCCCAACGCCATTGCAGCACCGGTTCGCACATTTACGTCACTGTCTTGCTGAAGGGCTGCAATCAGAGGTTGCACCGCCTGGTCAATGCTCACCTTCCCTTCTTCCGGCAACATCGCCAGTGCTGCCGCGGCGCCGCTTCGGACATCCGCGTTCTCGTGCTGCCTGAGCGCCGCGATGAGCGGTTCCACCACCGCGCTATCATCCGACTCCGCGATCGCAAGGGACGCTGAAAGACGGACATCCTCGCTTTCGTCCGCAAACATGGCGATGACCGCCTCCATGGCACGTGCATCGCTCGTGAATCTCGCCAGCCCGTATGCAGCGTTCCCACGCACGATTGGCTCTTCGTCCTCGGCAGCATGGAGAAGGGGCTCAAGCGCCGGTTCACCTAGGCTGCTAAGCGCAAGTGCTGCTGGCCATCCAAACAACGTAGGCTCGTCGAGAATGGCGATCAGCGGCTTAACAGCACGGCTGTCCCCTGTTTGGCCCAGCCCCCACGCCGCGTCGCGACGCAACTCATCGTCTTCGTCACTGAGCATCGCAATGAGCGGTTCAACGACGCGTCGCTCGCCGAGCCACCCCAGCGCTATCGCCGCCAGCTTTCGGGTGGTCTCATCCTCATCATTGAGAGCAACACTTAGTCGTTCCACAGCAAGTTGGTTCTTTGAGAGACCCAGACCCCTTGCCGCGCTCTGTCGGACACTGTCAACCTCACTACTATCCTTAAGAACGGCAATCAATGGTTCTACAGCACTACTGCGGCCCGTGCGTCCAAGTACGTCGGCCGCATGCTTCCGGATATCCTTGTCCTTATCCTTCAAGGCGGCTATCAGCGCGTCTATGGCGGGTTCGCCTATCTTCTCCAGCGCCGTCTTTGCCTCGGAAACGGGAGGGTGTTCGAGGCGGAGAGCTTCAAAAATGGCACGGCGCATCAACCGATTAATCCATCCGTCAGGGGGCTCGAATCTGAAGACTCGGATCAGATACGGTACGGCGGGCGCAGCCTTCTCGCCCATTTCGCCCAACTTCTTCGCGGCATCAGCCTGTTCCTCCGGGTCTTGGGAACGCAACCGGTCAATCTGTTCCTGCACCTCGGCTGGAATGTCGGCAGCAGAGTCTTCCTCCTCGATGGTTCGGGTGTAAGTGATATGTACGGCGCCGAGTATTGCGATGCAGAGCAGGCCGATCACGATGAGCGCGAGTACACGGCGGCGGGATAGAGGCGCCGAGAATACGCGCCGTTTCAATGCTTTCAACCGGCGCGCGATATCCGACGTGCGTGCTATGGGGATTCCCGCCGTGGCCGGCGGTCGTGAAGCGATGTCTACGACCACACGGGCAAGCGTGCGCGAATAGGCGTGTGCGTCACCGACGAAGTGCGCCGAGACAGCGTCGCTGACCTGTTCGCATGCCGACGCGTGTGCTGTGCGTACCGGCCATACGAGCGGATGGAACCATAGCCCTATTGATATCCAATGGAGCACGTATCCCCAGAACAGGTCGCGCGAGCATAGGTGGGATAGTTCGTGAGCGAGGATCGCCGGCAGATCGGCACTGTACGCGGGATCGCACATGTGCTCCGGCAGAAGAAGCACCGGTCGTCTCAGTCCCGTCAGGAATGGCACCGACAGATCGGTTACCGACCGGACATCCACCTGCGCCTTGCATCGCAATGCTTCGGCAACTCGTCGGCACTCGGTGACTACGGTTTGAGGAACGGGTCGGGAACCGGCCACCAATCGCTTGACGCGGCGATGGCCGAGCACGAACCGGAACGCCAGGACCGCCACCCCTAGAATCCACACAGCCGGCAGAGACCAGAACCGCATCTGTGCCCAGAGCGCGGATGGCTGTTTCTCCCGGCTGACAGGCACGGATTCAATGCTAGGTGTCGGGATTGGCTCGGTACGCGGCGTCTCGGGAAGGATCGGGGATCGCAGCAGAGCAGTGTCGTCCGGCGCAGCAGGGATGACGGTTTGAGGCAAAGGTTTCGCGATGCTCAGCTCGATGGCGGGCATAACGGCCATCATAACAGGCATCGCGATAAGACCTATCACGACTCCGCGCCACAGCAGCACGCGCCAGCGCGGGTTGGCGCGTCTCAGAGCGAAATGCAGCAGCCATCCGGCCGCCAACAGCGCCGTGACCTTCAACAACAAGAGCATCCAGAGAGGCGCTTCCACCACCTTCGAAAGCAGCGCCGACAGCTCAATCATGGGGTTCACCCCCTTGGCCTATTCTTCCTCCCTTCTTCGTCAGCCAACCGTTTCAGGTCGAGCAGCTCTTCATCGGATAGATTTTCGAGTTTGATCAGGCGGCATAGCAGCGCTTCGGTCGAACCGTCGCAGAACGCGTGCGCAAGGTTGCGGTACATCGAGCGAAACGCCGATTCGCGGGTGGTTCTGGGCTTGTAGTAGTAGGCTCTTCCCTTCTTGCGCCGGGTGACGTGACCTTTGCGCAGCAGGATGGTCAGATAGGAACGGAGAGCCGGGTTCTTGATCTCGCGCGAGAATTCCGCCTGGATCTCCGCCGGTTTCATCTCGCCGTGTTTCCACAGGATGCGCATAACTTCCAGCTCGCCGTTGGTAAATCGTTGCATCGTTTCTTCTCCGTCAGTTAATACCCCCAAACGGTTATGTGCAGATTATACTGCATATGAGGTCGTTTTGTCAAGATCTTTCCGGGTGACACGTAGGGGCGTGGCTTGCTGCGCCCTGGGCAGGGCAAGCCCTGCCCCTACGACATTGGCGGCCTGTCCCATGCCTACGGCCCGCACACGTAGGGGCAGACCCTCGTGTCTGCCGTTGAGGCAAGGGGCTGCAGCCCCTTGTCTGAACTGGAGGGCCGGCGACGAAGGTAACAAACCCGAGGTGTTCCTCGTCGCCATAAATTATTGGCCGGCTCTACCCACGAAAAAAGCTCTATCGCAAAACCCTACATTAGTTAATTCCTTGCTTTACTCTCCGCGCATGTCCTACAATTGAATATCATGGCGGAACTGAAGAGCGAGCTATCTTGGTCGATATCGCGTGCGAACCTGCTGCGCGACTGTCCGCGCCGGTATTACTACCATTACTACCTGTCGTGGGGAGGGTGGAAACCCGAGGCTCCGCCGGAACGAAGGAAAGCTTACACCCTCAAATCGATGGTCAACCTCGATATGTTGGCCGGTCAGATCGTCCACGACGTTATCCGCGAGATATTCAACCGCGAACGGGAAGGGTTCTCACGGACGAGCTGCGAGCAGGCTAGGAAGCTGGCGCTGACACGGCTCCGCGACGCCTGGCGGCAGTCGAAGGAAGGGTTGTGGCGACGCAGCCCGAAACGTTTCGCCAACCTTTTCGAACATTACTACGACCAGGATGTACCGCAGTCGCGTCTCGACGACACCAAGGAGAAGGTGGACGCGTGTATCACGAACCTGTTCGGTTCGGAGACGTTCAAGTTCATCCGGCAGGCCGGCGTCAAACACTGGCTTACTATTGATCAGCTCGATTTTTTCGAGTTTGCCGGTGTAAAGATATATGCGGTGCCGGATTTCGCGATGCGCGACGGACAATCGGTGCGCATATACGACTGGAAAACCGGCAAACCGAACGAGGACGTCGAACAACAGCTGGCGTGTTACGTGTTTTTCGCAAACAAACGGTGGCAGGTACCGCCGCATCTCACGGTTCCTTTTGCCGTGTATCTGAGCGAAGGTCGCATTCAGCAGATCGATGTGACGGAGGAACGTTCCGCTCAGCTTAAGGATTACATACGGACCAGCCTGTTCGAGATGATGCGGCTTCTGCGCAGCGTCGAGCACAATCTTCCGCGCCGTGTTGACGCGTTTTCCCGAACCGATAACGCTGCAAAATGCGCGAGATGCTTCTTCAAAGAGCTGTGCGAGTCGGATGGCGAAAAAGAAGATGCTGATTCCGGCCTGTTTGATTGATCGTTATGCGTGGGAAAGGTCATATTATAGAGTGAGGTACCTCGGATGCCAGCAGGTGTGAATCCCTTTGAAGGGGCGGCTGACACCGCGCTTATGCTCCGTGTCCGGTGGGGTGACGAACACGCGTTCGGCGAGCTGTATCACCGGTACCACCGGAGAGTTATGCACTTCTTCTACGGCATGAGCCGGAACACGCAGGTGTCGGAGGACCTCTGCCAGGAGACGTTTCTGCGTGTGTGGAAGTTGAGGAGGAAATACGCCGCCACCGGGTCGTTTCCGGCGTACCTGTTCGCCTTTGCGCGGAACGTCTGGCTGGAACAGTGCAGGGAGATTAAGAAACGGCAACGGATGGGCGCCCGTCAAAGCGCGGATGACGGGTGGCAGCTTGTCCCGGCGAGCCGGTCGACTCGTCCGGACGCGGTTGCGGTGCGCTCGGAGATCGAGGAACGTATCTTCGATGCGCTGGACGAGTTGCCGGCGGAACAGAGAATGGCGTTTGTGATGCGCGCAGTAGAAGGGCTTTCGATCGAGGAAATAGCCTCGGCGATGCAATGTCCGGTGAATACCGTCAGGTCGCGTAAGCTTTTAGCTGTCAAGAAGTTGCGAGTTGTGCTGAAAGGGTTGTTGGTGTTGTAGAACGGTTTTATAAGATTGGGGTGTGGTTGAGATGGATTGCAGCGAGATCAGAGCGGGATTCATAGGCTATATTGACGAAGATCTATCGGATGACGAGAGGTTGCGTGTCGAACTGCACGTAGCGCAATGTTACGATTGCAGGGAAGAACTGGATGAGATCGGGAGGTTGCTCGAGCTCAGCGACGCTGCGTTGAAACATCCCTGTCCGGTCGACCGGTTTGAAGATCTGAAGGTAAGGTTGGCGGACGCTGAGCCCGCACCTATCCCTATGCCGCCCAGACCGAAGCTTAGAGTTCGGGAAATGCTGGTCAGACTGGCCGTCGCAGCGATTGTTATAGCGCTGATCGCCGCATCGCCTTTCCTTATAAGGGGCGCTAAACGCCTGTTGGCGCCGACCGAAGGCACTGCCACGCTCGGCAGTGGTGCGGGCGTGGATTTGCCCTTCAGGCTGCCCTTCGTCGAGAAGAAGCTCAAGATGGAGAATGAGGCCGCCGAATGGGCGACTACGGGACGTGACACAGAGGAGGAAACCGACACGTCCTCGTCCAATTGGTGAACTTTCGCTAATCAGTCGGTGCGGGTTTGGGCGGCTGTCGTCGGGGGCTCGACCTGCGCGGACGACCCTCCGGGGGCGGTTGTTTTCCCTGTCGGGGTCCGTCGCGGAGCGCGCCCGCGTGTTGCCGTCTGACAAACTCAATGACCCTGCGCATGTCCCCTTCAAAACGTGTCCTGAAAAGCCGCAGTTTTGCCTGCTGGCGTACCGTCAACCCGGCCTGCATCCTCCGTTCGTACTCGCGGGCTACCCTGCGCTGTCTTTCGTCGAGGCGATCGATTTTTTCGAGCTCTTTCTTGATCGCTTCATCCTTCGCGTCGGGATCGTCCAGAAGCCTCTTAAGGCCGAGCATGACGCGTTTCCGCTGTTCCCCAATCTGGCCGTTTTGCCTCTTCATTTCGCGTCCGAGCTTCAGCATCTTGAGCGTGTCTTCTTCGCTCAGCCCCACTTCCTTCATCATCCGCCACGCGCGCACGAGCTCTATGAGTTCCGCCAGATCCTCCTCCTCTTTCTCTGCCGTGGTGCGAAGCCGCTCCGCAAACGCGTTGAACCGCTCGAACCCCGCCTGTCGTCCATGCCGCTTCGGCGGCGCGACCCTCGGTCGGGGTGCGGATTCGTCCTGCGCGGCCGCGTTCGCCGCGAGGTGCAGTGTACAGAAAGCAGCAAGCATGATTACGAGACATATAGCAAATGACTTATATCTGTCCGCTGTTGACATTCTATCCCTCCTTCACCATTTCGAGCAGAGCCGATCTGAGCTGGTCCTGTTCCGAACTTGAAAGCGTCGCGACAACATCCTCAACGGCCATGCCGCCGTTGTCCGCCTCCGTTGTGTACACAATCGACCAGATCTCGTCCGATCCCTCCTCGAGCGTCTCGGTCTCCATGATGTCGGCGAGTTCCGCGACGATGGCGACACGAGCGAAGATCTCCTCTTCGGTTGGACCAGGCGCAGCTCGGTCAGCGGACAACACGATCCACCCGACGACGCAGACCGCCAGCACGAGACACGCCACAAGTGCGAGCGCCAACCTGGGCGCGAACGCCGGCCCGGGAGCCGGCAGCTTGACGAGCGCCCTGATCCGTCTCATTGTAGCGGGCCGGAACTCAGGCGAGGGATCGATCCTATCAACGTCGCGCACCGACTCGACAAGGCTTAACAAGCTCTCCGTGTACTGCCGGCAATCGGAACACTCCGCCAGATGGTTCTCTATCCTGGTGCGTTTTCGCGAGGATACCTCCCCGTCAATGTAAGCCGATAACTCCTTCCTGGCACGCTTGCACCTCATTGTTCCTCACCTCGTTCTGGTACCGTCTATCTAAAGAGGTCCGACGCTTCGCATCTTATCAGTATCTGTTTCAGTTGTTCTCTGGCGCGTGACAATCTCGACTTCACGGTGCCTTTTCTGCAGCCCATAATGCCGGCGATCTCCTCGTACGTCACACCCTCGAAGTCCCGAAGGACTATAATGGTTCGATGCGTCTCAGAAAGCTCCCGCAAGGCGCGACGCACATACTCGGCGCGTTCATTTCGGAGAGCGACCCGGTCGGGTCCCGGATTGTCGCTCGCCGCAAGATCGACAGCCTGCAGCGTATCTTCGGATGAACCCACCGCGTCCACGCCCTTGGGCCGTCTGCGCTCGTTCCTGATGAGATTCAGAGTCAGATTCTTCGCGATCGTCAGCAGCCACGTCGAGAATTTCGCTCTCGGTTGGAACCTGCCTATCGCGGCGAACGCTCTGAGGAACGCCTCCTGGGCTATATCCTCCGCGTCCTCCTTGTTCCCCAGCATCCTGTAACAGAAATTGATGACGAGCGACTGGTACCGATCGACCAGCTCGCCGAATGCGCCGATCTCGCCTTTCTTGCTTCTCAGTACAAGATCAAGGTCCTCATCTACCCTGGCCATACATGGACCTTCCTTCGAGCGTCACTCGTCACACCTTTCAACACAAGAACCGTCTATGAGGTTCCCAACCGTCGTCGATTCTACCACAGGCGGTTGGCGCATCTCCAACGTTCTGGCACCGCAAATCTATTGAAAAACGATTGTCAATCGGATACAGTTATAAGTGGAGCGCGGCTGGCTTTTGGTATATGAGACCGGATTTCAGGCGATCTCGGCGGGCATGCGGCTGCGCCCTCCTGCCGACTCGCCGTTATTGTGGTGATTCAGTGTGAAAAACGTTGTAACGGTTTGTGGAAAGGTAGGATGGGACAGGATTGACCGTGTGCTCGCGTCGGAGCCGGACGGCCGCTGGATAGTCGTGACCGACGTGGAGGAGGTCGCACCGCGAGGGTTAACCGACACGTTCAACTTAAGCCTGAGATCAGTCGCGCAGTATGAGACGCCGGTCGAATCATCCGCAAGATCTCCACGCGAACTGGCTCTCGACATAGCGACCGCAATCGGGAACGCGGATATCGCGCCCGGCACCAGTCTGAGGCTGCACCTGTTCTACAAGTGGTTCTCGCTGTGGTGGATAATTGAACCTGCCTTGCGCGACCACCTCACGAACGCGGTCGAGGCGGTCCGCCATGTCCGTCTGATATTCGAGAAGGAGAAACCTGACAGGGTTTACGCGTTCGGAAAGAGCCGGCAGCATATCTTCACTTCGGAGGGGAACCTTCTTGACCCGGAGGTGGTGGTCGCCGTCGCCCGGCAACGCGGACTCGACGTTGTCCGCGTGAAGCCTATCGCCAGAAGAAGCAGGCCGGTATCGGCCAAGCTCGTCCTGCCGTCGTTCATACGGTTCATATTGTGGGCCGGTTCGAGGGCCAGGCGCGTGGTGTACCGCGCTAGCGGATGGTTCAAACCGGTCGGTGAGGAGCGGTCACCACACGGGACGATAGCCGTCGTGTCCGACCACCTGAACTGGCGGACCGTAGCGGAACCGCGCGGAGCGTCCGCCGGAAAGAACGACGCCATAGTCGCGGCTGTACTCACTGAGTTGAACGGCGAGGCTTCAACCCGCGTTCTGTTCGCGGATTTCCTGAGCCTCACCGGGCTCGGGCTGCGGGCTATCGCGGAGAAGGCCGGCCGGTTCCCACGGATAGACTACAGACCTCTTGAGGCGTACGTCAGGAAACAGGTGCTCAAGGACGTGTGGATGCACGCCCATCTGTTCAGGTCAAAGTGGGACGAGGTCAAGAATTTGCCCGCTCTTACCGATGCGGCTTCGGTCGATGGCGTGGCGCTGTGGGATGCCATACGCACCAAGATGGAGTTCTTCTTTCTGTTCTGGCTGCCGATGGGGGCGTACTACGCCGATGCGATGGCCTCGTTCATCCGTCACGAGAAGCCGGACGTCATTTTGGTGGTCGGCGAACAGGGGGTATATGGGAGGTGTTTCCTTGCTGCCGCGCAAGCACTGGGCGTTCTTACGGTGGGCATGCAACACGGCGTAATATCGCTCGATCACAGGCAGTACACCCATTCCGTCGAAACGGTTCCTCGAAACGGCCGGTTTGTCGGGACGACTTTGTGTCCTATACCCAACAAGACCGCGGTGTACGGCGATCTCTTCAAGCGCACGCTTATCGATAAGGGGGGTTATCCGCCGGACAGCGTAGTGGTCACCGGCCAACCGTCGTACGATTTCCTGTACAACACGAGAGAGAACGGCGCTAAAGAGCGAATCTGTCATCAGCTCGACATCGATCCCAGCAAACAGATCGTGGTTCTGGCGACGCAGACGCACCGCGGATTCAGTGATTGCCAGAACCGGCTACTTCTCGAAATTGTCTTCGATGCGATGCGGGAGTTGCCTCAGAGCAAACTGGTCGTGAAGCTTCATCCTGCCGAGAAGCCGGCGCTGCATCGGCGCGTGGCGAGCGAGAAGGGGCTGGTTGACGAGATTGTCATCGTCAAAGACGTGGACCTGTTTGACCTGTTGCAGTCGTCTGAGGTGCTCGTTACCGCCCATTCCACGGTCGCGCTCGAAGCGATGCTTTTCGGCAAGCCGGTCATCACGATAAACGTTACGGGCGCGCCGGACGTTATGCCTTACGCCGCAAGCGGTGCCGCCGTGAGCGTGAGGGAGGCAGCGCAGCTTGTGGGAGCGATTCGAGCTGTGTTGACCGACGAAGACGTCCGCAGGAGGCTTGCGGAGAGCAGAGAGAGTTTTCTCGCCGACTGTCTCCGTCCGGTTGACGGGAAAGCCGCGCGACGCGTAGTCGACCTGGCGCTGGGTATGCTCAAGGAATCGCCGGGACGGGATTACGAGGGACCTCGAACATGAAACTGACACGCCGCAACTTTCGGATTGGCGCGACAGCGGTTGTCGCGATTGTGCTCGTCGTCGCCGGGTTCGTGGTTTTCCGGCGGCTGAGCTTCTCGTTCCTAGCCAACCTGAGCGCGCGAAGTCTCATGTACATTGTCCCGCTCTTCCTGGTCTATCAGATCGGCGGGATACTTGCGCAGCGTCTGCTGCTGCGGGATATGGGTCACCGTGTGGGCGTCGTGCGACTGACGGTCGGTCTTTTTGCGAGCTACGCGTCGAACCTTACCGGTGCAGGCGGTTCGGGAACGCCGATGCGCGCACGGGGGATCAGCGGGTTGCCGGTCTCTGCCGGCACGTCGGCTGCAGCGCTTCTCTACTCCGTCGAGTTCGGTATCAGCGTCCTGATTGCGTTGGTTGGCCTGAACTACCTCGTCCCGGACGCGACGTTTCGTAACGTAGCGTGGGTGGTAGTCGCCGCCGTTTTCATAGTGGCGCTCAGCGTTGCCTTCCACGTGTCGCGCCGCAACGAGACGCGGTTGCCTCGGGTCGGGCGGCGGCTGACGGACTTTTTCGCCGACGCGCGCGACGGACTGAGGAAAACAAGCGCCGCGACGCTTGCGGCCGTCGTCGGGTTGGCCCTGGCCAAACGCGTCATACTTGCCTGCACGTCTTACATGATTCTCAACGAGATTGGCAGCGCTCTCGGGCTTAAAGGCATCATGTTTCTGCAATCGGCCGCGATCCTTGTGGGTTTTGTGTCCATGATACCGCTCGGGCTCGGGACGAAAGACCTGGCAACGTTCCTTCTGTATATGCGTCTGGGGCTGCCGCCGGAAGTTGCCATGGCGATGGCGGTTCTCGAGAGAGCGATATGGTCGCTCGTGCCGTTCTGTCTGGGCCTCGTGTGCGCCGTCCTGCCGGGCACGCGACGCTAGATTCGGGTAGACCGTTACGCCGCAGTCCATGTTTACAGGCAGCTCAATCGCCGTCGCGTACACGAGATCGTATTCAACAAATCCAGTCCGTCCCGTGAAGCGTCCCGACGGCTTGCATCACTGTGTTGTAAAGCTCGTCGTCCGGTGTCAGCTCGCAGAACTTGGCCAGCACAGCTTCGACACCCTCGTTTTCCCTGACTCCCTTTAGCCTGACCGCCTCGGGGTCTGACGGTTCGTCGTAGAAGATGGCCGAGGCGATACCGAACGCGATATGTGCGGGCGTTATCCCGGCGGCGAACGCAGCCCGGGCCGCACCGACCAGCCGGTCGTCTCTGCCAAGCTTGCGGATCGGGTCTCTGGCCACCCTGAACACCGTATCGCCGAGCGCGACGTTCGCGAACCTGCGCAACAGATCGTCGATATGGTCGTCCAGACCGGAGCGGTCCAGACCGCGCCTTATGACGAGCGCCTCTTTAGACTCGTCCACGGCGGCCTTGACGCGATCGCGCACAACCTGGTCGCCTATCGCCTCCCAGATGAAAGTGTGTCCGCGCAGATGACCGAGATACGCCGCGATCGCGTGACCCGTGTTGTGAATGTAAAGTTTCCTCTCGACGTACGCCTGAAAATTGTCGTACGGTTCGAGATGACGTATCGGGGGTACCGGCCCTTTGAACGCCGCTTTGTCAATCGGCAGCTCGCAGTACTCCTCGACGAGCACGAGCAGCGGATCTTCCCCGCGCTGCTCGGCGGTCATTAGAGGTACCATCCTGCCGATGCTCGCGTCAACGAATCCAACCCTGGTCTCCAACAGCTCTTTGTCAGTAGCGCTCAGTGTCTCGCCTACCTTTCCCTTGAGGAAATCAGCGGCGTTAACCATGTTCTCGCAGACAATGATGTCGAGGGGAGGTCTGCTCGGTCGCTTAAACCGCGCTTCGAGTCCCCGCGCGAGCGGTTCCGCCACGGCGGGTAACGCTTTCACACCGACGGCGGTTGCCGCTATGTCCGCAGTCGCAACCTCTCGGACGACCGCCTCCGTATCCGCACCGTCCACGGCGCGTACCCCATGCACATCGATATCGTAGGAAGTATCGCCGACAACGCGTATCGGGTAGGAGCCGCGACGGTTGAGTTCGCCCACAAGCTCAGCGTCCACATCCACGAACACCGTCTCGTAACCGGATTCGAAGAAGAGTTGGCCGAGAAATCCCCGGCCTATGTTTCCCGCACCAAACTGTACAGCTTTCGGTCGCATTTTCCCTGTCTTTACGTGCAGTGAACTCGTCTTCGGCAAGATTACCGATATTGACAGGGATATTATATGCGGCCTTCAAACGATACGCAAGAAGCGGCAGGAGATTGCTTATGGGCAAACGACTCTCGGGGAAACCTTCTTGGAAAGAAGGTTCTCCCCGAACCCTTTCCAAGAACTTTTGGGCATGGCGGCAGCCCGCCTTTCGGAGGGCGACGCTCCTGCGGAGCCGAGGATACTCAGCGTTTTCTATCGTGCATTGCGGCTCGGCGGGAGCCTCGCCCTCCCAAACCATCGGTACGCCGGGCGTCCCGCCCGGCTTAGACGCAGCCGTTCTAGTTCAGCGGCGGGTGGGACGGACATTCCTGTCTGTCAGTGCCACGCGGCCCATCATTCCCGTCTTGACCGTGAAACAGTGCAGGGATATAATTGGGTCTGGCGGGTTTTAACCACGATGGGTTCATAGTGTGCAGGCAGAGGAATGTATCGTAACATCTTGCTCACGGGCGTTCCGGGAGTTGGTAAGACGACGCTGATCCGACGTATTCTCGACAAGATCGAGGTCAACGCGGGCGGTTTCTACACGGAGGAGATACGGGATAAGGGTAAACGGGTCGGGTTCAGCATCAACACGCTCGACGGCCGCACCGGTATGCTCGCTCACGTCAAGCATAAAGGACCTCACAGGGTCGGGAGATACGGCGTGAATATAAAGGATCTGGAGGAAGTAGCGTCCGAATCCGTCCGGTCGGCCATCGAGAAAGACGAGCTTGTAGTCATAGACGAGCTCGGCCGGATGGAACTGTACTCGCCGCTTTTCCAGCGAGTGGTCAAGGAGGCGCTCGACTCGAAAAAACCGGTTCTCGGCACGGTACAGATACGACGGAACAGTTTTCTCGACTCGATCAGGGCGCGGGATGACGTCAAGGTGGTGGAGGTTACCTCCGCTAACAGGGACGCGCTCGTCGAGAGCGTGGCACGGGATCTGGCAAGGCTGCTCGGGGGATGAAACCGCAATGATTGAGAGGTACAGTTTCGGCAGGTTCAGCTACTGCGGCAAAGACTACACCTCAGACGTGATAATTCATGGTGAAGGAGTAACGTCGTGGTGGAGGGTCGCGGGTCATTCCGTCGCCCGCGAGGATATCGAGACCTTGATAGCCGAGAATCCCGCCATCATAGTGATCGGAACGGGAGCCAACGGGTTAATGAGGGTCCCTCAAGAGACCCGGCAGTCTATCGAGGACAGCGGGATTCAGCTTATCGTTGAAGATACAGCGAAAGCGGTGAAGACATTCAACCGGCTGAAAGGCGAGGGTGCGGACGTCGCGATAGCGATGCATCTGACGTGCTGACGACCCGATGGAGTGTAGCATGAACGTCGCGCTGATAGGTTTGCCGCGGTCAGGCAAGACTACCGTGTTCGATGTTTTGACCGGCCTGGCAGTACCGGTGCAGTCTCACGGCGTGCCCGCCGCCGAGGCACGAGGAAAACATATTGGCGTGATCCATATTGAGGACGAACGGGTTGACGGTCTATCGACGATCTTTTCCCCAAAGAAAACCACGTATTCCGAGATAACGCTTGTAGACGCGCCGGCCGTCGAGCACGGCGACAAGGGGCCGGTCATCGATCCGGAGCAGCTTGGCGCGCTGAAGACGGCGGAGGCGTTTCTGCACGTTTTACGCGCGTTTCACAACCCGAGCGTCGCCCATTCGCGAGGCACCGTCGATCCCTTGCGGGACGCCCAGTTGGTCGAGTCCGAACTGGTCTCCACCGACTACGTGGTGGCGGAGAAACGGCTGGAACGGATGGCGAAAGAACATTTTGAAGGGCCCGAACGAAACGTGTTGGAGAAGTGCAGAGAGCATCTAGAACGCGAAGAGCCGCTGCGTCTACTCGACCTTGCCGAACAGGACAAGGCGCACATTGGGGGATACAGCTTCGCGAGCCAGAAACCGATGGTGCTTCTCGCAAACGTTGACGAGGACAAGGTGCGCGGCGAACCTGACACCCAATTGGCGGACTACGCCCGGTCGAGAGGAATGGGTTATACCGAGCTGAGCGCCGAGGTCGAGATGGAGATCGGCGAGCTTGAACCTGAAGATGCGCGGGAGTTCCTACGGGAAATGGGCATATCCGAACCGGCGAGACGGAAGTTCATCCGCGTCGCGTACGAGACGATGAACCTGCTCTCCTTCTTCACCGTGGGTACTAACGAGGTGAGGTCCTGGCCGGTCCCAGCCGGTACGACGGCCATTCAGGCCGCCGGTCACGTCCACACCGATATGGCGCGCGGGTTCATACGGGCCGAGGTCGTCCCCTGTCCCGATTTTCTCGAGACCGGAAGTTTCGCCGAGGCGCGTAAACAACACAAGATGCACGTCGAATGGAAGGATTATCTCGTGCAGGACGGCGACGTGATCTACTTCCGGTTCAACGTGTGAGTGCCACATGCAGGCCAGCTTGTTTCACTTGCGCGATGCGTGTACTATTCTGATTAGGTGTCGCAGGCGAGGTCTATTGCTTGACAGGCTTGGTGTAATCTCTCGCGGAGCGCCGCGAGGTCAGGCTGAGGCGCTTCCGAAGCAGCTGGCGGCGCTGCACATTCAGCGGAGACTCTCTCATCCGCAAGTCGCATCGCCTTCCCAAGGCACCGTATCTGTTGTTCGAGATTATCGTCCCTATGGATGACGAGGCGCAGGGTGTCTCCGGCAACCAGCACGTCCCTCTTGAGTAGGTAGGGGACAGCGGCATACGTCGCGTAGAACGCGGAGACCCATTCGGCCGGGAGAGGATCGGGGAAAGCCAGGTGGATGGCGTAAGCCTCCGGGAACGATTCGTCCCGTTCAATTTTCCTCAGCTGGCACCTCGCTAGTTCCGAGTTCCTTGGCGCGCTCATTCGTACCCCTCCCTAGACTATGGCTCTTGGCCTGAACAACTCATCATATGCTCTCAGCGCGTAATTATCGGTCATCCCCGCAATGAAGTCAAGAACTATTTGTTGCGGCTTAGTCTCATTCATATAGCGCATTTGTTTTCTAAACCCGTCCAGATCTTGGTAAACCTGCTCCTCCGCTTCAGGGCAGTCCCGCTCAGTATGCTCTAACAACGCATCCCATATTGACTCAAGCATGCCTTTAACGTGCTTCTTGTACCGATCGACCCGCGGATCCGTATAAATCCTTTTGTGGTTAAACTGTAACAACGCACCCATTGCTTCGTGAACCTCATTGCTTACTTCTACCGCGTCCACTTGCTCCTCGTTTGCCTGATAGATCTCCACGATGTCAGATACCATCCTTCTGATCATTGAGCCGTTGTCGTCTCCGAGGACGGACGCGATTCTTGGGGGCAGATTCTCTCTCTGGATGATGTCGGCCATGATAGCGTCCTCAAAGTCGCGGCCGAGGTAAGCCATGCGATCGGCGAAGCGTACCACACAAGCCTCCAGCGTCGCGGGAGGCGTCTCGCCACGCTTTGTCTGGCTAAGTTCCGAGAAGGACTTGCTCCTGTCAGGCACCAGCCGGCGTTCTTGTTTCTCTCCGTAATGCGACACTATACCATCACATACCTCGAACGTTAGGTTGAGTCCCGCCGACTTCTTGCCAGGAATCGTTGCAAGCCTCTGTACGACCCGCAAGCTGTGCGGCTCGTGCTGGAACTCGGCACACAAATGAGACTTCCGACATAGCTCGTCAAGCACATCCTCGCCATGGTGACCAAAAGGCGCGTGCCCAAGATCATGTCCTTTCGCGATCGCATCCACGAGCTCCACGTTGAGGTTCAAACAACGCGCGATGGTCTGCGAAATGGACGATACGTGAAGTGAGTGTTCGAGCCGGGTGCAAATATGGTCATTCCTGGGGAGAAAGAAAACTTGAGTCTTATGCCTTAACCGCCTGAATGGAAGGCTGTGCATTATCCGATGGCCGTCACGCTCAAAAGGTGTTCGGGTTGCATCGGGCTCTTCAGGCTCTAGGCGACCCTTCGTTTGAGTACTCCTAGTCGCATATTGGTTGCTGTACAGTGAAGTCTCACGAAGCTGCCTCTCGTGCGCGATCGTGAGCTTGCTCACTCTGCCCCCGCTTGACCGGAGTCCTTCCCCTGCCTTAGCCAAAACCTCAGGGTCTCCTCTGTTGTTCGAAATCCCCCTCCTCTCGGTAGAGCCTTCATGGCTTTACTAGATATGACGATCAAACTGCCGTTTTTCTTCCAGGAAATAGAGACGCAATCATTCGAGTGTAGGCACATTAATAAGAACCGGAGGTTTCGCCGAGGCGCGTAAACAACACAAGATGCACGTCGAAGGGAAGGATTATCTCGTGCAGGACGGCGACGTGATCTACTTCCGGTTCAACGTGTGACTTTGTCCGGCCCTTGTTGTTGTCGCGATCGTTTCCCTGTGATATTATTAACAGATGGTACGACCTTACGCGGTGTAGGGGAGTCTCGTCTTATAAAAGGATAAAGCGCGAAAGAAGCAATGCGAATTCTCTTTGCACACACCCAGCCCGACCGGTCGGAGATCGAAATGTGTCGAGGCTTCGCGTGTCAAGGTGTCGAAGTCGATGCCGTCTGTTCGCCGACGTGGAAAGGCGGAGAGGGCCTCGTTGAGGGCGGGGTAGTGGTTACAAAGCTGAGCATTCGGCACCGCCTTGATCTTCGCGCAGTGCACAGATTGCGAATGTTGATGTGCGCGCGCAAACCCGACATCGTCTACGCGCCGCTCAACAGCACTCTGTCCGTCTCGCTCATCGCCGCACGCGGGTTGGGTATAAAGGTCGTTGGATACCGCGGCACGATTGGCCATCTCAACCGCTGGGATCCGGCGTCCCGTCTGACTTATCTCCACCCCCGCATTGACCGGATCGTCTGCGTTTCGAAAGCCGTCGAGCGATACCTGACGGACATGCACGTTCCTGCTGAGCGCCTCCGCACCATCTACAAGGGCCACCGGGTGGCGTGGTACGACTCTGACCAATCCGTCTCGTTATCAGAGTTCGGCATACCGGAAGGAGCATTCGTGGTCGGTTTCACAGGGAACATGAGACCGGTCAAAGGCGTTGACGTGCTGCTGAAGAGCATCGAGCATCTGCCCGTCGACCTCAACATCCACTGCCTGCTCGTCGGCGACGTGCGGGACAAACGCATTCCGGACATGGCCTCAGGAGAAGGCATCCATCAGAGGGTCCATTTCGCGGGGTTTCGGTCCGACGCAGCCGCTATTGCCGGCGCCTGCGACGTTTTCGTTATGCCGTCGGTCGAACGCGAGGGGCTTCCGCGGGCCGTCATCGAGGCGATGGCCCAATCGATACCGCCCATCGTAACAAACATCGGCGGAATGCCGGAATTAGTTGTCGACCGGGAGTGCGGCCTGGTCGTTCCCCCGCGAGACCCGGAAGCGCTGGCCGATGCCATTGTGTCCCTCGCGCGGGACGGCGGTCTTCGTCGGGAATATGGCCGCCGGGCGCGCAAGAGGATTCAGACACACTTTAACATCGACCAGACTATTGAGCAGATGCTGAGCCTGTTCAACGAAGTGCTCAACGCGTAAGCGTCACTGGAGAGCCGCTATCGTTACTAGGGTAGCCCCCGGGCCGCCCGTCCTCGAAACAAGAGTATCAACACGCCTGTCACTATACAGAATATCGTGTCGAAGCCAAACATTATGAAAGGTAGGCGGTAGCGCATCCCCCAGGCCAGGCACGCGAGACCCGCGAGTACGAGGCCATTACCGGCGAGCGGGAGCATCGGTCCATACCGGAGCGGATCTTTGGCGAGAATGACAAAGAACACGCCTATCAGCCCGCAACAAACCAGGATCACCCGAGTTACATAAGCGGCTACCGGTTCGGTAACCGATACTTCGACGCCCATTCGTCCGCACCAGGCCACCATGAATCGCCAGGGAACAAATAGGAATACAAAGCTCAGCAAGAAAGCTATCCCACATATCCACAAGATGACCTTCAACCCTTTCATCGTGACCCCCTTTCCGTTGGTTAGCCGGAGCCAACAGCCTACTCAGAGCAACGTCTCGAACGCCCGAATCCCGTATGGAGTTTAACAGAGTAGCGGAACGATTTCAACAGACTTTTGAACAAATCGGCGACGGCACCGACATGAAGCAGTGCAGCCCTGCTCTTGATGTTGACAGTGTGCGGCCACTTCGCTACAATAGCGGGAAAGGACAAGGTGCAGGGACGGACAAGATGTCGGCATCGCAGTTGCACGACACAATCGGGCTCGACAGGCTGCGCGACCGAGCGGTTCGCGCCAAACGGATGCTCAGCAACTGCACGTTGTGTCCGAGACATTGCGGCGTCGACCGTACCGCGGGCGAGTTGGGTTTCTGCGGCACGGGCGATCTCGCGGTCGTGGCGAGCTACTCACCGCACTTCGGTGAGGAACCGCCTCTGGTGGGACGCTGGGGTTCCGGCACGATATTTTTCTGCGGCTGCAACCTTGGCTGCATCTTCTGCCAGAACTACGACATCAGCCACCTGAAGCGTGGCAGCGAGGTTTCATGCGAAGAGCTGGCCGCGATGATGCTCGCGTTACAGAATCGGGGCTGTCACAACATCAACTTCGTAACTCCGACGCACGTGGTCCCGCAGATACTGGACGCGCTGGTGGTGGCTCGCGCCGACGGTTTGAACGTCCCTCTCGTATACAACTGCGGCGGGTACGAGTCGCTGGAGACGCTGAAGCTTCTCGACGGCGTGATCGACGTCTACATGCCGGACGTGAAGTACTCGGACGATGCCGTCAGCGAAGCGTTGTCACGGGCTGGGGATTACTGGGAGGTATGCCGCGCTGCAGTTAAGGAGATGCACCGCCAGGTCGGCGACCTGCGCACGGACGGTAACGGAGTGGCCGCGTCCGGGCTGCTCGTTCGACACCTTGTTCTTCCCGAGGGGCTCGCCGGCACTGGCGCGGTGATGCGATTTCTCGCGGAGGAGATCTCCGCGGATACGTACGTGAACGTCATGGAGCAGTACAGACCGTGTTACAGAGCGGACGAGGACGGCCGGCTCGCCCGGCGAATAAGCGTGAAGGAGTTTGCAGAGGCATTGGACGACGCGCGTAAACACGGTCTGCACAGAGGATTTTGAAAGGCCGGTTTCGGCGTTCAACAGTTGATTCGTTGAACCGGGGGAGAGAGTAGATGGACTACGGGAAATACGCTTATTTCGAGGGGAAAATCCGTCCCATTGAAAGTGCAAAGGTCAGTGTGATGACGCACTCATTCAATTACGGGACGGCTATATTCGAGGGGATACGAGGGTACTGGAACGCCGACGAGGAGCAATTGTACATATTCAAACTCGACCAGCATCTCGACAGGATGTTCCGCAACTTCAACATCCTCCGCATGAAGCCGACGCTTTCCATGGGGGAAGTGGCAGAGGTCATCCTCGAACTTATTGCAAAGAACGGTTTCCAGGAAGATGTTTACATCCGTCCGATCGCGTACAAGAGTTCCTACGTTCTCGGGCCGAGAGTTCACGACCTCGACGACGAGCTCACGATATACATCATAAAGTTGGGCGATTACGTTGACACATCGTCCGGGCTCAAGGTTGCGGTGTGCTCGTGGCGGCGGCTCGCTGACAACGCGTTACCGCCGCGCGCCAAGATCTGCGGCTGCTACGTGAACTCCGCACTTGCGGCTACCGAGGCGAAGGAGAGCGGTTTCGACGAAGCGATATTTCTCAATGAGGACGGGACAGTGTCCGAGGGAAGTGCCATGAACATCTTCCTCGTTCAGGGCGGCAAGCTTGTTACCCCCCCGGTGACGGCGAACATCCTTGTAGGCGTCACGCGGAACACCGTCATACAGATCGCCAGGGAGAAGCTCGGCCTCGACACGGAATGCAGACCTGTCGGCAGGACTGAGCTGTACGTTGCGGACGAGATCTTCTTCTGCGGCACGGGAGCGCAAGTCGCGCCAGTCACTTACATAGACAGACGGCCAGTGGCTGGCGGTGACCCTGGGCCGGTGACACTCAATCTTCAGAAGGTCTACTTCGACATCGTGCAGTGTCGGGTTCCCGAGTACCGCTCGTGGTGCACGCCGGTTTATAAGAAATCTTAGGCCGCCCGGCTGAGGGGCAAGCCGGTGAATGTGCTTGCAGAGGGCGGTGCGACAACCATGCCGTCGCTCGAGGCCAGCGCGTGCAGACCCGATAGAGTCCGGCACAAGAACGGTCGGTGAAGCAGGACAGTCCACCGGAACACGGTGTTGTATTGACCGTTGTAATAATAATATGATACGATCGCGGTGGAGCGGTGCACCACGCGTACGGAAAGGAGGTTTTAGATCAACTAGGGGCCGCGCGAGATCGTGTCCAATATGCGGCGGCAAAGGCTATCTTGAAAGAGACTATCGCAGGAAAGGCTGAGTGATATGCAGGAGAAGATCAAGATCTGCCCGTTTTGTCGCGAAGAGATCAGTGTTCTAGCTCGGAAGTGTCGTTACTGCGGTGAGATGGTGGGAGACCCGCTAAAAGACGAGCGCACACTCACGGCGGACGAAATAGGAAAACCGGATTCAACCGGAGCGATCCGGGGAGAGACCCTGGCCCAAGCGTATTCGGCGCTTCAGTCGAGGCTCGAGGCGGAAACCGGGGAAGCAAGGAAGAAGCGCAAGGGATCAAACGTGCGGCGTATGAAGCGGTTTTTTCCGCTGTTGATTGCAGCGGGCATCGTGGTTGCACTCGTAGCGTTCCGCGAGGACATAGTGAGCCTGGTCAAGCGGGTCCAGAGCACGAAAGAATCCCATGCGCGAGCATATCTGAGGGACGCACACGAAGCCGAGAGGAACGGGGACATCATCGAGGCATTAAGGCTAACAAACGAGGCGCTTGCGGTGCATCCTGAGAGCCAGGCGGCGCAGGATACGTTACAGGATCTCCGAGCGAGAGTCAAGTTAGACATGGAACGGATGTACCGCAATAAGCAGTACGACGCCGTGACCGAATACGCTGACAGGATCCTGACGGTTGACCCGAAGAACGAGGAAGTAACGATGCTGGCGAACCTCGCTATCGAAGACAAGACCAGGTACTCGATGCGGCTTGTCGGGATAATAACGGATGAGAAGGGGAAATGTATTGCTGCGATAGAGAGCAAGATCCGCGGCACGGTCGACGTGCGCGAGGGCGACACTCTCCTGGACATGCGAGTCGAGAAGATCGAGCAGCAGAACATGCGGGTGTTCGTGTACGACGTCAAGCGCAATGTGCCGCTTATGATAAACAAGGAGGGCGTGTTTGAGACTAACCGGTGACGTTCTCCCAACCGAGCCGTCGATGTCGCAGATCCTGGTGGTTGGCCTGGTCGCGGTGTTGCTCGCGGGCTCCTGCGCGACTCGCCGGGCAGCTCTCCCAGGAACACACACCGAAGAGGATATTGAACCGGCAAGTATATTGAGCGAGCGAAGCCGAGCCCTCGACGCGCTCGACCGCGTGGTGGAGGAACAGATAACAACCGCGGAGGACAGACGTTTGGAGGACGAATCGAGAATACGGTCGACGCCACCGTACTTCTACAAGCGTTTCGAGCTGTACCCGGCCGGTGTGGACGAGCCGGAGATCAGGTTGAAAGAGACCGGTTCGTCTCTGAGACCTTATGAGGCCGATGTTGCGGTCCAGAAAGCGCGGTTTACGACCAAGCATCATACGTCGCGCTCCGCTTGCGCCCGAGATAAAGAGTTCATCCGCGACATCGGGACGCAGACGGATACCTACGTCTACGAGAACCGGCAGTGGAACCTCTTACACTCGCTTTTCGAGGTCGAAAAGACGAGCGTCCTCCGCGGCGATGCGTGGGTGGACGTTACGGGCAAGGTGGAGCGGATAGCACAGGATAGGGCCGAATCGTTTTTCGGCAGGGTGGGCGGTTTTTTTCGAACCGTCTTTTAGATATAGAGCGGAGCGCGTATGAGCCAGAAAACACTGACTTGCACTGCGCTAGTGCTGGCGCTGGCGTTTCTCGACCCGGCACAGTTGTGGGCGGTTTCCGGCACAGTACGACTCGAAACGGGAGCAGTTCTCGAGGGCGACATAAGGTTTCCTCCCGAGGACAAGATCGAACTGGTTCTCTCCGATTCACGAGAGAAAGCAGCCATACCTGTTGAGGACATCAAGACCATAGAAGTCTCCTCTTCGCGCCCCGCCCCGTCTGACAAGCTGCCGATGTTGAAGCGATTGTGGCGGCGGATCACGGGACCGTCGGAGACAGAGCAACTGCTGACGATTAAGTTGCGTAACGGGGAGGTGTACCGAGGTTGGCTGTTCTGGCAACAGTCCGCAGGCGAGGTGGAAGTATCGGAATCGAAGTACGTCGTGCGAAAAGTCTACTTGAGACCCAGGCAGATCGACAGGAAAAGACATCAACCCATTGACGTCAACAGGCAGCACGTCCGCTCGATAACATTCCGCGAGGAGGACACGGCTGTCTCTAAAGAATGTGCGAAGTGCGGAGAGAAGTTCGACCAGCCGGATTACAAGTACTGCCCGTTCGACGGCACACCTTTGACCGAGCGGTCGGTCTCGGCGCAAGAGTAGTCCAGGCGCGAGATGGAGTTCGCGCACCGGTTCAATCCGACATCCAACACGGGTGCAGTTTCGGGAGAGGGTTTTGTGACAGTGAGATACGGTGTTAGCGTACCGGCACGCGTCAACGCGCTGGGCAACCCGGCCGACGGAAATGAGGGGGCCCACCAATGCATATGCGCCGCGATAGAGGAACGGGGCGGCGCATTCGTCGAGGAATCCGACCAACTCGTCCTGGAGGTGCTTGAGCGAATAGAGGAAACAGAGGAGTTCAAAACGCTCAAATCGGAACCGTTCGGAACCGAACGGCTGGAGTACGACGGGGAATATGATCTCATCAAGGCGGCGATCAACGTAATGGAGAAGTACAGCCCGACGTTCGCGACCAGGTTTCAGGAACAGCGGGTAAAGATAAGCACCTGGACGGATATACCCAGACTTAGCGGTCTGGGCGGGTCCTCGGTGCTGATTCTGGCGGTTCTGGGCGCGCTTCGCGCCTTCTACGATCTGGACGAGAGAGTCCACAACGACTACTTCATCGCCGAGATCACGCAACGAGCCGAAGGGAAAGAGCTTGGTATTACCTGCGGGTTCGCGGACAGGTACGTGCCGCTGCTCGGCGACATCGCGTACGTTGATTTTCGCGGCAAGCTGTTCCATAAAGAGGTCAAAGAGGAACCGTACGCCACCTACGAGAAGCTTGGCAGTTATGTCGCCGAGCTGCCGCTTGTTATCGCGAGCACAGGTGTGGCGCGGGATTCGGGCGACGTGCACGGGGCTATGCGCCCGAAGTACCTCGCCGAGTACGAACAGTACGAGCGCAGCGGCGGGCAGAAACCGTTCTTGGTGAGCATCATGGAGGAGATCGGGGCAACGGCATGGCGCGGCAAATTCGCGCTGCTGGAAAATGATTGGGAAACGTTCGGCGAACTGATGAACGAGAATCACCGGCTTGCCGACGAGATGATGAGATACTGCGGGTTCACAGGCGGGGCGGGCCCGGAGAACAACTTGCTCATCGAGGCCGCGCTCGATCATGGCGCGCTCGGAGCGAAACTGACCGGCGCGGGCGCCCGCGGATCGGTATTCGCGCTCGCAAGGCCGGAGAAACTGGACGACATGGTCGCCCATCTCTCGCGCATCGCCGAGGAGAACGGGCTCGAGAACAGCCTCGTCAGAAAGTGCGCGATAGCGCGAACCGGGTTGACCGTGTGGCAGTGCCAGCCGTCCGGGCCGCGCAGGTTGCCCTGAGGGAGCCTGTGCGTATTTGACATTGCAAGCCCGCCGGTCATATAATAAAACCGGAATGCGGTGATGCAACTCCGTTGTCAGCGACCCGCCAGCCATCAAATTGGGGACGTAGCTCTGTGGGAGAGCGGCCCGCCGCGGCAGGTAGGTCGGTCACTTGAACCGCCGAGAGTTGTCGGGAACGCGACAGGTACAATCAGACAAGGTGGGGACGTAGCTCAGTGGGAGAGCGGCGCGTTCGCAACGCGTAGGTCGGGGGTTCAAATCCCCTCGTCTCCACCAATCAGCCGCGAAGATAGGGGCTTCCTGAGAGCTCAAACGCGGCGAGCGAGACGCAGTCTGAACACCGTCTTGATGCCCTGAAGTATCTCGCCGCGGCTCAGTTTGGACTTGCCGAACCGCCTATCGACAAACGTTATCGGACACTCGCCTATGGCGAATCCCATTCTCGCGCATCTGTACAGTATCTCGACAAGAAACGAGTAGCCGCTCGACTGAATTTCGTCAAAACGAACCGATTCCAGAACCGCGCGCCGGTAGCATCGGAAACCTGACGTGTTGTCGTTGGTGTTGAAACGCAGCAGGGACTTGGCAAACCTGTTGGCGCCATGGCTTAGGAGGCGCCGTCTGAAGTCCCAGTTTACCGTGCCTCCGCCGCGGACGTACCGTGAGCCGATCATCACGTCGTGATCGGTCATTCCCGCGAGCAGTTCCGGAATGACCTTCGGGTCGTGGGAGAAGTCGGCATCCATCGTCAGGACCAGCTCGAAACCCCCGCTGATCGCGTGGCGAAATCCGGCGCGGTAGGCGCTCCCAAGTCCCAGTTTGCCCGGCCGATGAATAACGGCGACTTTCTTGTTTGCAGCCACGAGATCGTTAACGATCCGGCCCGTTCCATCAGGCGAAGCGTCATCAACCACCAGAGCGGAAATGCCCGAGGCGCTGTCTAGTACTTGCTGGATCAACGCACCGATGTTATCCGCCTCATTGTATGTCGGGATGACAACTACGGCGCGCTCGTGCACCTCGTTGTTCTCCTCGTGATTCATGTCTTGCATTTGGGCACCGATTCAGTCGGCATCTCTGTGCGAACCATCCCCCGACGAAGCATAACACAACATACCGTATCCCCGCTCACCTTGGGGTATTAGCCCGGCAGTACGGAATGCCTACACCGCAGCCGGCACAAAACGGCTTAGTCTACCATCTACAAGGCTCCTTATGCAAGGGCCGACCCCGGCCCACTGTTATGTTGCAGGCCCGCTTGACATTAGTCCCGAGTTCGACTATACTTTAGGGGAAGCACGATAGGAGGCAGACAGGGTATCACAAAGGGGTGACTCGACATGCGGTTGAGACCGAGTTTGCTTTCACTGGCGGCCGTACCGCTTCTTCTTGCCATTGCTGTCCACTGGGCAGGTGCTGATGCCATCCATTTCAAGAACGGTACAGTTCTGAACAACGTCAGGGTTATACGGGACGATTGGCGTCACGTTGATGTGCAGATCAGTGAAACCGTGAGATTGTCTTTCGAGCGGCAGTTTATTGAGAAGATCGAGCGGCAAAGACCCCACGCGGAACCGTTGGCTTTGCGACGTGAATACGCGGGTGCTCGCGTGCCGACAGGGTTAAGCCAAAAACTTGCCCAAACCGTACGCGTGAACTATCAAGAGCCGAGGGACTTCGTTGAAATACTTGAAAACATAGGCGAACTTTACGGCATCAATATCATAATCCACCAGACGGTAAAGGAGAGAATAGCTGCTGGGTCGCTCGATCCGCTGTGGACGTTCTCGAAGGAAGATGGGCGCACTGTATCCGACATGCTTGAGAAGCTTGTGCGGGACAAGAACCTTGCGTTTGAGTTTCAGGGCGACGCCATCCTTATCAACCTCCCTAAACAGCCAGCCGCGCGGGACGTTCCGCAACGACCTGCCGGGGCGGGAGGTGCCGCGCCTGGTGATCGTCCGATACCCGGCGTGCCGCCGGCGAAGCGTTTACCCGGCCCCCTTCGCCAGCCGCAGTGATAAGCCGCGGCCGACATAATACCCCCTCCTTGACGGTGGTAGCCCCCGACACTACTCACCGCAAGAGAGGATCGTTGTGACAATACCTCAGTTCAAAGCGCAACGGAGCACCTGCAGACAAAATAGGCACTTCCCGGCAACTCCTGCGCTTCATGAAGCACCCTGGACAGCATTCTCAACATGGTGTCGGCGCTTCTGTACTTCCTGTGCTGATTGTGCACTACCCCTATTGAGATCTCAGGCCTGACAGGATTGCCGATACGCTTGGCGGTGCCCCCATTAGTCAGCGTCGGCCTCCCGCGTTTGGAGTGCGACGCGAACTGCGAATCGAACTTCTTGACAAACCGCTTGCAGAAGCCATCGTAGTCGTCGCGCTTGAGCACTATGACAAAGTAAGCCGCCCCAACATACCCCACAAGCATCTCATATATGCGCAGGCCCTCGGCAACCCGATGTATCAAGCCGGCTATGTCGCGGGCAAGTTCGTTCATAGCGCTAGACTTGACCTCCCGGCCCTTAATGACTTCTCTGAGATTCGAGATTCCCAGGTAACATGCTGCAACACTTTCGCCGCGCGCCAGCTTGTGGTTGAGCTCTATCTTGACCGCCTCCAATCCTGACAGTCCGGTGGTGGCATCCCGCTTTTTTGCGTTCTCGTACGAGGCCAGGAGCTTATCCACTTTCGCCGTCAGCTGCTCAGCGGCAATTGGTCTCTCCAGAAAATCGTCCGCTCCCAGTTCCTTGCAGTACTCGACTTCCGGCTCGTCCCCGCCACACGCGATAACGATGACGGGGATTCTATACAGTATCCTATCTTGCCGGATCATTCTGCACAGTCGGAACCCGCTTACCTCGGACATCATAAGGTCGAGCAGGACTATGTCTGGACGCGCCTGCTTGAGAGCCTCTAGAGCTCGCCCACCGCGAGTCACGCTCACGCACTTGTGACCTGCTCCTGTAAGTCGCTGTGCGAGCAGATCACATGCACCTTTGTCGTCATCCACTACGGCAACTCTAGCCATGAATCTCCATCACCATTTGGCAGCACGCTGATGAACTTGCTCCAGCGGAGCGCGCCCCGCGCCGGGAGCAAACGGCTCAGGGGCGATGGTCAAGGGCAAAATCGTTCCACCTACCCCGACCGAGGTCTGAACCATGGCGACCTTCGCGGAAAGGCGCCGCGGCGCGTACGAATTCTCCCCGGGGAGCATGAAAGAGAGAGCGGATCAGTAGTACTGTTCTCCG
>Ga0180438_10001265_pt1 | contig 44883 bp, 36 predicted proteins | sample SS_ome_12_FD_132455 | JGI IMG/M metagenome (GOLD analysis project Ga0180438, IMG submission 132455) | Hypersaline lake sediment archaeal communities from the Salton Sea, California, USA - SS_3_D_2 metaG | ecosystem: Environmental > Aquatic > Non-marine Saline and Alkaline > Hypersaline >...
CGGTCTTTACGATACTAACAGTAGACGCGATGCACGTAGATATCTACCTATATAAGATATACCATGTACCATTGTTTTTTCAAGGATATTTTTAGCTCCTTAAGGAAGTATTCGGGAGAGACGGTTGATGCGGCTCAAAGGAAGAAAAAAACACCAGGCGCTTATCTTTATTCTGCTTCTTTTTTTCGGTTCCCTCCTTCTCCTGCTCAGAAGACAGCCCGCTGAGAAACCACCTGAACCCAGGCCTGAGGTAGAGGAGGTGATAAAACCGGAAAAAAAGAAGCAACCTCTCTACCGGATTGCCGTAATAATTGACGATGTCGGGTATCCATCCAGCAGTTTTCAGAAATACCAGCAGTTTGCAGGCAGACTTTCCTTTTCGGTGCTTCCTTTTCTTGAGCTTTCCGAACAGCACGCGAAAATACTGCATGACAGCGGATTCGAAATTCTCCTGCATATACCCATGGAACCGCTTGGATATCCGGAAGCAGACCCGGGCCAGAACGCCCTCTTTACTTTTGATTCGAAACAGCAGGTGGTGAGCAAAATAAACCTGATGATCGATGAGAACCCATATGCCGTGGGAGCGAACAATCACATGGGATCAAAGGCAACACAGGACTGTGAGCTCATGGGTTGGGTCATGGACACCATCAGGCAAAGGAACCTTTTTTTCATCGACAGCCTCACTGTGGGAACCTCCTGCGCGTACACCAACGCGATTGAAAGAAGAGTGCCGGCTGCAAGACGGGATGTGTTTTTGGACAATGAGGACGACTTCAGTTCAATACGTGCACAATTCGAAGAGCTCAAACGAGTCGCACGGGCAAATGGATCTGCGATCGGGATTGGACATATACAGAAGGTTCACACCATCGAGGTCCTGCAACACCAGCTTCCTCTGCTGGAAGCGGAAGGCTTCACACTTGTCTTTGCCTCTGAGGCAGTGTTGAATTGATTGACTTTTCTGAGGTTTCACGCTAGCTTTTTCTGACACATTCCCCGAGAAGGAAGCCCGACCTTTTGAAAATCCTCGGAATCGAGACCACCTGTGATGAAACTTCGGCATCTCTGGTGGAGGATGGGAAAAAGATACTCAGCAATGTCGTAGCTACTCAGTTCGAATTTCACAGAGAATATTCAGGAATCGTGCCGGAGATTGCATCGCGAAAGCACCAGGAAGTGATCAACTATGTGATAGAGCAGTGTCTCAAGGAGGCACATCTCTGTTTCGAAAATATCGATGCGGTTGCGGTTGCACATTATCCCGGGCTTATCGGCTCTCTTCTCGTCGGGCTGGTTACCGCAAAGACTATCAGTCTTTCCCTTGGCATCCCCCTGATCGGAATCAACCATCTCGAAGCCCATCTTTACTCTATTCACTTCAGCAATTCGGTGGAGTATCCCCTTGTAGGGCTCATCATTTCAGGCGGCCACACACTTCTGGTCACCTCGAGAGGGATTGGCAGCTACGAGATACGTGGAAGTACTCTGGACGATGCGGTGGGCGAAGCTTTTGATAAGGTCGCAAAACACCTCGGTCTCGGATACCCCGGCGGGCCTGCCATTGAGATAACCGCCCGTGCTGGAGACGAGACCGCCTTCGAGTTCCCAAGAGTCATATTGAATGCCGGGAGGGATCGGTATAATTTCAGTTATAGCGGTTTGAAGAACGCAGTGATAAACCAGCGAAAATCCTTTCTGAGAAAAGGAGAAGAAAATAGCACCCAGAACATCGCGGCTTCCTTCCAGGCAGCGGCCACAGATGTGCTCCTTATCAAGGCACGGTGGGCATGCGAAGACTTCAAAACGGATCGCGTTGCCCTTGCCGGTGGTGTCGCGAACAATGAACGGATCAGAAGGCTCTTCAGTGAAGAGAAGAGCCTCATAAGTTACCTCCCTGAGAAATTCCTTACCCAAGACAATGCCGCGATGGTCGCAGGGCTTGCCTACCACAAGTATCTCCATGGTGAAATCAGTAATTTCAGCCTAAAGCCGCGTTCGCGGCTTGGCTCCATAGTGAAGGGAAAAAGGAAAAAGTATGAGTCTTGAGCAGAGAGACATACGGCTGCAGAAGCTTGAGGAGATCAAACAGAAAGGCATCAATCCGTACAAAGACAGATACGAGAGAACCCACAGCCTGAAAGAGGCACGGCATCTTCCCCTCGAAACTTCCGGCGTGCGGATTTGCGGGAGAATACTCGCTGTGAGGCTTTTCGGACGATTGATATTTGCAACGATAAAGGACCATTCTGCGAAGATGCAGATTGCGTTGCAGGAAAAGAAGCTGGGAAAGGAGAGATTTGAATTTTTCAAAAAATACATGGATATCGGTGATTTCATTGGCGCTGAGGGGATAATATTTAAAACGAAAATGGGTGAGATTACCCTTGATGTGGCACAATTTGAACTGCTTTCAAAAACCTTGCGGCCCCTTCCTGAAAAATTTCATGGGCTTGTCGACCGTGAGCTGCTCTACAGGCAACGATACCTGGACCTCATCATGAACGAGGGAACCATGGCGCGGTTTCTCAAAAGAACAGAGATAATAAGCGCGCTTCGGAGATTCCTCGATTCCGAGGGTTTCGTGGAGGTGGAGACACCGGTGCTTCAGACAAAACCATCAGGAGCGATTGCTAACCCCTTCATTACTCATCACAATGCGCTCGACCTCGATCTCTACCTGCGGATCGCACCAGAGACCTACCTGAAACGGTGTATCGCGGGTGGACTTGACAGAGTCTATGAATTTGCCCGCTGCTTCCGCAACGAGGGTCTGGATCCTTCACATCTTCAGGATTTCACCATGCTCGAGTACTATGCGGCCTACTGGAATTATGAGGACAATATGCGTTTCACACAACGGCTCATCACACAGGTCCTGAAGGAACTGTATGGCTCCCTGAGGATCGGCGTTGGGAAACAACAGATCGATTTCAGCGGGGAGTGGAATAGGCTCTCCATCCGTGACCTCATCCTCAGAGATACAGGCATCGACTATGCACTCTCAGATGGTGAGCAGGATCTGAAAAACAAGATACAGGCGAAGGGAATCGAGATAGAGGACATGGAAAAGATGGGGTATGGTGCGCTTGTGGACAGCCTGTTCAAAAAGGTGTGCCGGCCCAATATCGCGGGGCCTCTGTTTATCACTCATCACCCCATCGAACTCTCACCTCTGGCTCGAAAAAATGATCAGGATCCCGGCATTACCGACAGGTTCCAGCTCGTCGTGAACGGGTGGGAAATAGTGAACGCATACAGCGAGCTCGTGGATCCCGAAGACCAGCGTGCACGGCTTCAGGCACAGGCTGCCCTGCGCTCGAAAGGCGACAGTGAAGCGATGGTGATGGATGAAGAATTTCTCACCGCAATGGAACACGGCATGCCACCCATATCTGGATGGGGAATGGGAATCGACCGCTTCGTCTGTCTACTAACAGGTCAGGAAAACCTGAGGGATGTGGTGCTCTTCCCCCTCATGAAGCCGAGTAGAGACATAGAACCGGCGGTTCAAGAACCGGCGGTTGGAGAACCGGCGGATACAGACCAGGAGTGACAGGGGCACAGGCTGACGGCCGAACATACGATTCATTCACCCTGATTTTGAGCGCATTCAGTTCGTAAGCCCCGCGATCGCGGCACCGATGAGTGTCGCGTTCTCGACATTCACGATCTCGCAGTGATATCCCTTTTTCTCAATGAGATAATCGTGCAGATAGCAGTTGATTCTGGACTTCAGGGTCCTGAGGCCGTAAAACATGCTTCCCTCTGCAGTGATGCAGACCGGCCGACAGGGGTTTTTCCCTTTCCCGGATTTTATGATCACTGCAGAAAGGGTGATAGCTGTGAGCTTGGCTGCGCGTTGAATGAGCGCGTCAATGAGGTACAAGAGGGCGACGCGGTCATTTTCATTTCCAGCGGAGGCGGCTTGAGCCAGGGGGGTCTCACCGAGCACTGGATTCTGGAGAAATTCGTTCAGCTCCCGCGTTTCGAGTCTCTTGATATTGGAGAGAGCGACCCTCAAGGCCGGAGTCAACAGTGCTCTTTCCTGTGCCGCTTCTTGGAGTGTTCTGAGGCAGAGCGCCCCGAAGTATGCACCGGATATCATTTTCTCGAATGTATACTGTCCAGGATTAATCATGGTCCTGTCAAACTCCCGGTCAATTCTCCCCCGGGGGGCTTTCCCGAAGTTGCCTGCTTCCAGGTTGATGATCTGGCTCCTGGATGGGTCCAGCTCAGGGCATTTGGGAATGCGGGAGTTGGCTTCTATATAGCAGCAGTTCGTTCCAGTACCAAGGATGAAGCCAATGTAGGTATCAAACACTCTCTTCGTGTATGCAGCCCGTCCGGCAAGAAGGGTTGCAACAGTGTCGTTGAGAATTACCACGTGCTCTTTTCCACGGTGCCCGGCCGATCTGATTGCTGCAATCAGATTTTCACCGATAAGCTGGCCTACCACCTCTGGTGCTTTGATCTCTTTGGAAAACTCGAGCAACCTTCCATCCTTATTCGGAAAAATCTCAGCAGGATAGGAAAAACAGAAGCCGATGCGTGTGCTGCAGTCGAGGACATTTCTCATATATCCTGCAATGGTTGAAAAAAAATCAGTTTTGGAAATTTCCTTCAATACTCCTGGCATTGGAAATTTCTCATAATTCTCTATGACAGGTCGACCGTCCATCCCAAAGCAAACACTCGCCACCCGAAAATGCGTTCCACCAGCATCCAGAACGATGACCGGTTTTTCAAGAGGAATATCCTGTTCCACATCGATATGAGTCGGGATCATCTGAAGACTGCTGGAAATCCCTCCAAGGCCCCGCTCCATCTCAGCGAGAAACTCCTTCACTCCGCGTTCCATAGGAATTCGCCGGTGATCCATTCCGTTCCGTTGCAGAAATTTGTGAACCTTTTTCCTGATTTCCTGCATACTGTTCCCCTTCTGGCAACCAGAATTTTGTTCACAAAAAGAAAGAAGCATGCTAAATTTAGACATGCCTGCGGTTCTCGTGATGTCGGCTTCACCAAATTTTGAGCCAACACTCAAAAAGACGGGATGTCAACATTTACCTGTGGAATGCACTCGCCCAAGAGGCTTTAGAGTACAGGAACCAGGTGTGCGACAACCCACCTGACATATCAGGTTCAAATAGGTCCCGACACACGGCTCATGCGGGCTTTTTTTATTCCCTCTCCCCGAGAAGCACTTTCAGCTCTTTTATCTGTGCGATGATATTCTGCCTGTCCAGGTTCTGAAACCGCTTCGGAACCATCTCCCTGCTGGTACATTCCATGACCGCGACGAGGTTCTGGAGCTCGATTTCATGAGGATAGGTGGGCGGGACAAAATCTCTCACTGTTTCTTCCAGATCGTCCGCAGTTATGATGATACGGCCTTCCATGGTGGCGAAGAACTTCGCACGGATAAGGATCGATTCAAGATCCGCGCCCGAGAAGTCGAAATGATGCCTGTTGAAAATATCTATGATGTCCACCTTCTGCACTTTGATCTTCAGCTTTTTTACGAGGGTGTTGAAGAGCTCCTGTTTCTCCTCCACAGAGTCAGGATAAAATAAAGCCAGGTGCTCCTCTGCCCTCCCCTGCCGCTTGAGATCGATCGGCAGGAGATCAGGTCTGCAGGTTATGAGAAACCAGATGATCTTTCCCCTGTACTCTGTGTTCCCCATGAAGGAGGAAATCTGCGCAAAAATTCTGTTGCTCGTTCCGGAATCTCCTTCCTGGTGTCGGTGCCCGAGGAAGGCATCTGCTTCATCGATCATGATACCCACAGGCGCCATTGCCCTGAGTATATTGAGGATTTTCTCCAGATTCGATTCTGTGACTCCCTGCCACTTGCTCCTGAAATTTTGGAATTTCACTATGGGAATGCCGATTTCACCTGCAAAAGCAGTCACCATGAAGGATTTGCCGGTTCCCACAGGTCCGGAAATGAGGTATCCCATGGGAAGCACATCGAGCCTCCCCTGACGTATCGCCCGGGCTGCGCTCTTGAACCGCTTTTTCACGAAATCATGCCCGGATACCATTGCGAGATCATACTCCGATTCGATGAACTCCAGAAGGCCGATCGCCTCTGCCTCGATGATTTCCTTCTTTTTCTCCCGTAAGTACTCGAGGGTGAGCTCTCGATTTTCCTGATAGGACTCAGCTGCAAGCTGGTTGATGTTTACGAGATTCAGACCGCTCGTCACCGACGCCATCTTCTGTGGTGTCAATCCCCCTGCACAGAGAAGTCTTGTGCCTTTCTTGAGGTAGCGAAAGAAGCTCTCCCTGACCTTTTCATCGGGAATTGGAATGTTCACCTTCACCGAGCTGGGCGACCGGACAATTCTCGGGCTGAGATCTGCGAGGTTTTCAGTGAGCAGGATCGCTGATATGTCGCTCTCGTTGAAAATGGGATCTGTGGCCCACCGGTTCAGAGTCACCAGACAGTACCTGTCTTCATCTGTGTAATGAGAGATATCCGTATTGGGAACAATGGTTTCCGAATAATCGATGATGAGGACGATTCTCAGCTTCAGACGCACATTCGCATAGAAATACTTTTCCAGATGATGAAATGCAACGGTGGGATCTTTGGTAAGGAAGTCCTGAGAATCACCATCCCCGTGAATGGAGCGCATTTCCCTCAGGTAATCGTTTTTCATCTCCGGTGTGCAGAATGTTACGCCGGAAGACCGGTCGTAGAATATGATGACATCCCTGTTTCCAAAGAGTACTTCTGATATGTAGTTCTGGATCTTGACGAAATTGAAATCCTCCTCCCTCATCTTGTGAGGGAGGAAATCCCTGATGTTACCGTACACAATGTAGAGATTTGCAGTTTTCGAGCAGTATTTGTAGGAGAGTTCCTGCGCCCACGCAGGAAGTATTTTTATGAAAGGGAGATGTTTGAGTATGAGCTGCTCTGCCATCTCACAATCCTCCCCCCGCAGGCACCCGCTGGGTTAAAAGCGGAGAATACCCCGGTTGATCTGTTACATAATACTCAATATGAGAGTGCAGATCAACAGAATAAATGGCAGGAGCTCAACCCTTTTTCCCCCACTCTTCGTAGAACACTATTCTGGCCATCTCATGCCTGCTTTTTTTCCCAACCGTCCTTTCTGCAGGATACCCCACGGTGAGCAGCTCGACAACCCGTATCTCCTCGGGAATATTGAGAAGTTTCTTTACCTCATCCTCTGAAAAAGCCCCGATCCAGCAGCTTCCCAGTCCAAGCTCGACTGCACGCAGTGTGATGTGATCCACCGCAATCGCTACATCTATGGGATAGCACATCTGCCCGCACCTCATTCTGTGCTCGTCAGTCTGGGCGCAGCAGACGAGTACGCATGGCGCCTCGCCAACAAAGCTCTGACCCGCAGCTGCCCTGGCGAGCTTCTTCCTCTTTTCCTCCTCAGTCACCACTATGAATCTCCACTCCTGCCGGTTCCCTGCAGACGGGGCGATCCGTGCGGCCTCGAGCAACTGAGTGATTTTCTGCTTCTCAACGGATTTTTTTTGATAACTTCGCACGCTCTGGCGAGCCCGAATTGCTTCTTCAACTGTCATGGGACTTGCTCCTTGTTCGTTTTCTATATTTGAACATTACAATTGTACAGAATGAGAAAAATATCAGTTTCATGATTCTCAGGGCTCAAAAAGCATGGAGATGAGCTCGTGTCCCCGCTCGACGAAAAGGCCGGAAGCCTCCGCCACACGTTCAGAGTAGCCTCCTGCCCCGTTGGAGCGAATGCCCTGGCCCCAGAGAACAAAGGGAACTGGATCTGCAGAATGGGTTTTGATCCGAATGGGAGTCGGGTGATCAGGCATAACGAGTATCCTGAACGGGTTAGGCAGTGCATTCAGGAGGCGGCCGAGAAGCCTGCGGTCAAGATCTTCGATAGCCTTCATCTTGAGCTCCAGATTGCCAAGATGTCCCGCCTCATCCGGTGCTTCCACATGTATGAACACAAATTCGTTTTTTTCAAGAGACTTCAGTGCGGCATCTGCCTTTCCCTCGTAATTGGTGTCCGCGAAACCGGTCGCTCCCTCAACGTAAATGACCTCAAGCCCTGCAAGCACTCCAAGGCCCCGCACGAGGTCGACTGCGGTTATCACTGATCCGTGCACGCCATACTTTCGGGCAAAGGAGGTCAGCTCCGGTTTTTTCCCCTGTCCCCAGAGCCAGATCTGTGTCGCAGGGAGCTTTCCCTCCCTGGCCCTCATGTGATTGACGTCGTTGTTCTTCAGTATACGCTTCGACCTCTCCATGAGATCGCGCACTTTTTCACTCCCCTCCCCTTCGGGGAGGTAAGAATCGATATTCCTGTCTGTGATATCATGGGGAGGGGTACACCTGAGCGATCCATAGCTGCCCCTGAGTACACAGATATGCCGATAATCCACACCCGTATAAAAACGCACCTCATCGTCGGCGAGCTCTGCGCTCAACAATGAAACTAAATCCTCCGCCTCCTTGGTAGAGATATGCCCGGCAGAGTAGTCCTTCATCTCACCGCTTTGAACTGTGACCAGGTTGCACCGGAAGGCATAATCCTCTTTTCCAAGGCGAATTCCAATTGCTGCCGCTTCGAGGGGTCCCCTCCCGGTGTAGCACTCCGCAGGATTGAAGCCCAGCAGACTCAAATTGGCAACATCGCTGCCCGGATGCATGCCTTCCGGTATTGTTCTGCACATTCCCACCCTCCCCTCACGGGCCAGGCGGCGCATATTCGGTATGTCAGAGGCCTCCAGTGGTGTCCTGTTCTTAAGCTGCGGGAGCAGCTCGTCAGCCATACCGTCCCCCACTAGAAACAGGTATTTCATCGCATCTCCTCTTTTGGGGATTGTTTTTAATATATAGTACCCATTGAATCTGAGATTTCAAACAAAATAGTGTGCGCCTGGGATACGCGATAGGATATCTCTCGACACGGACATGAAAAAGGCAGTGGAGCAGCCACCCACTGCCTTTTTTCCATGCACTGAATCAAAAGGATTCTACAATAAGGATTACAGACAGGAATCGCAAATCTGAATCTCAGAAAATAATTTCACACCCCTTCCTCATTTCAACTTCAAGCACCGGATTCGCGACCTCTCTTGCGTTTTTTATCAAAAATTCCACCAAGCTCGCCAATCTTGCCGATATCCGCTCTGGACGCGTCGATGTTCTCCCTCTGAATGGCGAGATACACCTCTTTTCTGTGTACCTTTATATCCTTCGGAGCGGTGATTCCGAGCTTTACCTGCTCACCCTTTACCTCGATCACAGTCACTTCAACTGAATCACCGATCATGATGCTTTCATTTTGTTTTCGAGTAAGAACAAGCATTCTCCGACTCCAGGAGGCCATCTCTCTGATTCTGCATTTCCTCGAGGATGTAGTGCTTAACCATGTACTCTTCGTTCTCAGAGATCACCTGCTTTGCAATCTTTGTCTTCCGGTTGAGGATGATCGGTCCCATAAGGTTGGCTGACATTTTCCTGTGATCTTCCGGCACCGTGACGATTGCAAAATCGAGAAGATCTCCCTTGTCCTCAATACCGATGTCCTTGAGATCTGAATCCCGAACCATGAGCCGGTAATCCAGCCGGAAAATTCTGGGATCAATGAGCAGAAATGCAATCTCGGACTCTTCCCCGGATTGGAGCCAGTAGAACGGACCCTCGCAGGAATCGAGCAGATAGTAGTCGCACAGACTCTCGAAGCCGATCAATCCCTCCGGAAAATAGAGCTTCTGTCGTTCATCAACTTCGATTTCCCCATAGGGCTTTGTCTTAATCTTCATCGCACACTCCTTACTGAAAGAATTATCTCAAGAAATCAAGTAGAGTTGGTTGTATGATCCGAGCGGATACACCAAGTGCGGCTCGGTGTGCAACTTCGAGCATCTTCAGCTTTGTAATTGCTTCAGCCACGTCGACATCCTCGTTCTTTGAAAGGATATCCTCCATGTCGGTTCGCTCGTGCATGATCCGTGCCTGGGCAATCTCGAGCCTGTTCTCCTTTGCCCCGAGCTCGGCCCTGTATTTCATGAGGTTGTCGAAGGCAAGGTCCATGCCTCCGAGCGCGCGGCTCCCCGCATCCTCAGCATCGTTCATATAGAGTGAATCGCGCAACCGCATAACCATATCGAATATGGTTCCACCGAAAAAACGGGCTTCTGGCGAAAGATTTTTCGGCGGGGCTCCGCCTGAAGTGACACCGATGTCCTGCATCACTGTCCCTCCCTCGATATCCTCTACCCATATGTCCCTGGCAGAGGAAGTTTCGAGGATGATACCACCGTTCATCCGGTTGACCGATGCCCTTATGGGAATGTTTGCGTTGTTGATCCTGTTCACGATCATCTCGATATTGTCCCCGGCTTTGAACCCGACCTCAACACCGTTTATCCTCGCGATTGCCTCCTTCCCGACGATGTAATCCGTCGCATCCACCGAGGAGAAAAGAGAAGAAGTCTCAGCCCAGAAAATTTCGTTTCCCGGTGCATTTATTGCAAGAATTGCACCTTGCTCGGTTTCCCTGTTCATATCACCCATGTCACCGAAGTACTCGACTCGATTGATGAGCTGTTTTCCTGCGTACTTGGAAAAGGTTCGTGAGGATTTGAAGGGGTCCTCGAGCGTGTCGTTTCCCGCAAAAAGCGCTCTCCCCTTGTACTTGGAATTTGCAATGACCACGAGCTCCTCAAGAAGCTGTTCGATCTCTGAGGCGATCAGCGCCCTGTCCTCTTTGGAGTACACACCGTTTGCACCCTGTACGCCAAGCTCACGTATTCTCTGCAGCACATCTGTTGCTGAGGCAAGGGCACTGTCCGCTGTTCGCAGACGGGCTCTCCCGTCCTCGATGTTCTTTTGGAACCGCTCCAGCTCGAAGAGAACACGGTTGTAGATGATGGAATGGCTCACCTCCACCGGGTTCTCCCTGGGAAGCCTGTTGCGTCTTCCTGACGATATGTTGCTCTGGACCTTTATCATCTTTTCAGTGTTTCTCTTCACGATATTGATGAGGTTGTCGCCCATCATGTCTGAACTCACTCTCATATTCTCACTCTCCTCCTCTCACGAAGAGTTACAGCATCCTGTTTATGAGCACGTCGAGCATTTTGTTCATCTCGGTTACGAACCGTGCTGCAGCAGCGTACCCATGCTGGAATTTCACAAGGTTCACAAGCTCTTCATCGATGTTCACGCCTGAGATCGACTTCCTGAGATTCTTCAGGTTTTCTACAATAAGCCCGCGGTTCGTGTTCTCGCTTTGGGCAACCTCTCCTCTGAGCCCTGTACGGGCGATGAGCGCCTGATAGTACTCGTTGAGCGTAGTGCTCCCGCCGATCATGATTCTATCAAACCGCAGTCCTGCAATCTTCAATGCGTTGTCACCGTTTCCCGCCCCGTGTGCGCGGTCAGGCTTCCCGTCACCCACCGTATCCGTCCCTGCACTCGCTGCGATCGACTCCACTTCATTCAGGATGCCTCCTGACAGGGATATCCATGACGCAGGATGCAGTGTCTGGGTAACCATGTACTCTCCCGATATGCTCTGTGCCATGCCTGGTGTCCTGAAATCGAAGGCTTCTCCAGGACCGCTTCCCTGCAGTATGCCCGAATACTGAACGAGAAAATTGCCCGTATCTTCGAGGTGCGAAATAAAGAAATTCGATGTATCGGATCGCACCACGAGATTCAGGTCGCTGTTCACATACATCTTCACATCAGCTCCGGAATTGTTCACCTTTGTGAGAATATCCGAAACGCTGTCGGTCTGCGTATATTCTACAGTGATTCCCTCATTCAGAGTAATAACTCCGGCCAATCCGACCACATCATCTGGATCAAGCCTCTGGGTTCCTGTGAGACGAAACAGTGCGGTGCCGTCCACAATACCATCCCTGTTGAAATCGTGATCTCCGCTTGGGTTCACGGTGATCGCGTTCTCGTTGAAGAAATCCAGACCTGTCCGCAGGTTGAGCCCGAAGCCCTGTCTGTGTATGCTGTTGACGAGGTCGATAAGGTTGACCGCGAAAGTGTCGAGTGCATCGATCTGTTCCTTGAGGTCTACATCCCTTGCCTCGAGGAGCGCTTTCAGCTCTCCTGAGCTCAGATTGAGCGGCTCTCCGTCATCTTTCCAGAGCACGTCCGAGTAGCCTTCATTTTCCGGGTTTCTCCTGAGACCAAGCTGCTCGAAATGTTTCCCCTGCACCAGATGTCTCCCGCCTATGTACACAAAAAGCTCATCCTCGTCACTTCTGCCGATATGTATATTCACATACCCGGAGAGCTGTTCCAACAGGAGGTCCCGCTTGTCCCAGAGATCGTTCGGGTTGTCCCCAGACGCCTCAGACCGAAGAATTTCTCCGTTCAGCTTTGCAATCTGTTTCGCGAGTGAGTTGATCTCTTCAACCCGAATCTCAACGGTGCGTTCGATATTATCCCGTATCGCTTTCAGTGCACCGAAGTTCGACTGGATATGATACGCGAGCTCTCCCCCGTACTCTCTCACCGATTCCCGCACACCGATCTCTTCAGGATTGTTTGCAAGCTCCTGCCAGGATGCCCAGAACTTGTCAAGCATATGCATGATGCTTTTATCAGTCGGTTCGTTGTGGACAAGCTCAACTTGATATATCCAGTCATTCAGGCTCTTCCAGTAGGAAAGTGTGTTGCTCTCGCTGAGTATCCTGTCCTCGAGCAGCATATCTCGCGCCCGCAGTATCTTTTCGACCTGCACACCCTGACCTATCTGCCCTGGGGTGAGCTCCCGAGTCAGTCCAGGAATATAGAGAGGATCAAAAACCTCAAGCGTAACCTGCTGCCGCGAATAGCCGTCGGTTTCAGCATTTGCGACATTGTGCCCGGTTACGTGGAGAGCTGCCTGATTTGTGATAAGAGCCCGTTTTCCAAGCTCGATTCCGGCAAATGTTGATTCCATAGAGATTTCCCCGTTATGCTTTTATGTCGAACACGAGTGAGGTATACCTGCCCTCGGTCCCATTCTCCTGGCCGTTTACAGAATAGGTTTTTCCCTCTCCATCGCCTCCTGAAAAAAGGGAAATAGAAAAGTTGATTATTTCCAGGCTGCTCTTGAGTAGATTTTGGGCGTTTTCGCTTACGAGCTTCTGCCGTGAGATGATCTTGACCAATTTTTTCGCACAGCTTCTGAGACGGGGCTGTTGCGATTCCGGTAGCTTCTTCTCAACTATCGAGAGGGGAGCATCGCTTCTTCCACACAGGTGTTCCACGATTTCCATCCTCTGCTTCTCCCTGAGCTCTATTGTGGTCAGAAGCTTCCTGCTTTCTAAAAGAAGCGTCTCCAGCTCCCTCCAATCCTGCGCAATGATCGATCTGAGTTTCTTCTGCTCGACGCCCAGCAGCTCCCCGTGCAGGTCAAGGAGATTCTCGAGCGCCGTAATGAGTGCATGCATGGTCTGCTGCATAGCAATCCCGCCTGTTAGTCTCGATTCTAAAGTCTCTCTTCTAGTTTCGGATTGTTTTTGATTTTAATAAGAACTGTTTGCGGAATTTCGATCTGAGAGGATTATCAGGATCGTATCATGACGAGCATCATTTTAAACCTTCTTATTGCTCGTACCGCATGCGGTTTCCCTGCGGGCATGATGATCATCTGACCACTGGAAAGGGTGTGGGAGCTGCCTGAAATGATCACCTCAGCATCCCCGTCGAATACGTAGACGAAGGCGTCGTAAGGGGCCGTATGCTCGCTCAGACCCTGACCCTCATCAAAGGCAAAGAGGGTGATGGTACCTACCTTTTTATCGATAAGGGTCCTGCTCACCACCGACCCGTCCTGATATTCTGCCAGATCCTTGAGGCCGAGCGCCCTTCCTCTGAAATTGTCGTTTCCTGAAATCGCCATGCGGCACCCCCTCTGTTTCGATGAATTCATGGAGCGCAATACAATGACCAAAAGGACTGTCCGTCCAATCACTACTATAGGGGAAATCAGCCCACCTGGAAAGCAAAATCAATACACGCCAGCTCCAACCGTGTAGTATATTAGAGATTCTTCCTGGTTAGTACGAAAAGGAAAAATGCATGTGAACGGACGGTTGAAACCATGTCTCTTCGACGCGACGTCCTGCTCTCACACGTCGCAATCCTTTTTACTGTGCTCTTCTGGGGAATGTCCTTCGTGAGCACAAAGATAATTCTGAACGCTGGCTTCCCCCCGCTCTCCCTCGCCTGTGTGCGATTTGCAATTGCCTCGATTCTTCTTTTCCCCATTGTGATGCTGAAGAAGCCGAACATCAGGCTGCGGGGAAGGTCACTGCTCGGAGTCATGCTCGGCGGACTGTTGGGCGTGAGTGCCTACTTCTACTTCGAAAACAACGGCATCAGGCTCACCACCGCTTCGAGTGCCGCACTCATCATCGCAACCATACCTGTACTCACACTGGTCGCGGAGTCCGTCTTCTTCCGGCAGAGAATCGTCCCACTCCAGGCTGCGGGCATAATATTTTCCCTGATGGGGGTATTCCTCCTCATCCGTCCACCTGGATCCGGAAGCTTGCATCCCGGTCATCTGCACGGAAACCTTCTCATGCTCGGAGCTTGTATTTCCTGGGTTGCCTACATCACAGTCAGCAAGAAGCTCAGATCTCTCTTTTCTGGTCTGACACTCACCAGTTACAACGCCCTCTTCGGGACGATATTCCTGCTCCCCATGTCCCTGCTGGAGCACAGTGTATGGACCATGGTGGATTTCTCGGTGTGGATGCACATCCTCTATCTGAGCGTGGTGTGCTCTGCAGCCTGCTATTTTCTCTACCTCTTTGCTCTGGATACTCTCAAGCCCACAATGGTCGCCTCCTACATCAATCTCATACCGGTTGTCGGAGCGATTGGTGGAGTGGTAATGCTGAAAGAGGTGATGGGAATGGGGCAGATACTGGGAGCAGCCGCCGTATTTACTGGAGTGTTGCTCGTGAACCTTCGAGGATCCTCTCACCTGAAGTAATCAAAAAGAATGCCGAAGTCGATGCCGGAAATCTTCTTGTTCCTGAAGGAAGTGTAGATATCGTGCGAAGCCTGGAGAAGAGAAGGCGTTCCGACTCCATATTGTATCGAAAGCTGTGCCTCTATGTAGGCGGCGAGCTCGTCACAGGACCTGATTATGCTTCCGTCAAGGGCTGAGTAGATATCGTCATTGTAGAGCTGCATTTTCTCATCGGGAATGCCCTTCAGCTCCTCCCCATTTTCCACAATCTTGTTCTCAAACTCGTCTGCAATGAAATACATGATTTCACGCTGCACCGTCCCCGGAAGAAGCGGGAGAAGAACCTCCTCGACCTGCTTCCTCTCATACTCCTTGATGATTTCCTCGAGCCCGGAGACTGATTTCTTCACCGGAGATATAATGTCCCGTGTGAGGACCTCTGGAAGATCGTGAAAAAGACCTGCATAAAAATTATTGTAAAGTCTCTTCCTGCAGGCGGTTACTTCGAATGAGCAGAAGAGTGAAAGCAGTGCCACGATGAGCATGTGCCCGAGTACCGACGTGTGCGGAACACGCGGGGTCCCTGACCATCTTTTCTGGAATCTGAGCTGTCCGCAGAGATCGATGAACCCGAAGGACTTTCTCCTGAGGGAAATCTTTTGCACACCGATGAGGTCGTAGTAATCTTCGAGCTGGTTTTCGATCTCCGCACGCGTCCTCTCTATCCCATGAATCCGTCTGTTCAGGTTGTAGATGAGTCCGAACTCCCAGTTCGTCGCCAGGTAATGGGCCGCGCTGAGCATTCTCTTCTCAAGATAGGCGTACCCTGTATCAAAGAGGTACCGCTCAAAACGCTCGAAGAATTCGCCTCTGATTTCGCGAAGATCATCCCCCATCCTCTCGCATACGTATGCATTGAGCTCATTCCCCTTTTCTGCCATCATCTTGTGAAAGACCGGCGGCTTTATGTCCGTGAGCACGACCCTATGGAGGAACTCGAAGATACCGCCTTCGATAAGCTGAAGCCAGTCGATGCTCGCCCCGTCGTGGATTTCTTCATGTTTTGCGATAATATAGGCGATGATCATCTTGTGGGCCTGTTTGTCAATTTCTACGAGCTCAACCGGGCGGGCGTGGTCGTTCCATCGCTGGATGCTCGCAGCCTCGAAAATCCTCTCGAGCAAGCCCTTCGTTATCACAGAAGCCCCCTATCGGGCGTCCTTTATCGCCTGTTCCGCTTCCCTGACCACCCGGTCCGCGGTGAAGCCGAATTGTTCCATGAGCAGTTTGTAGGGCGCTGAGGCCCCGAAGCGATCGTGGGAGATTATCCTCCCCCGCTCACCTGCATACCTGTGCCACCCCATGCTCACCCCAGCCTCGATCGCCACCCTCGCTTTCAGCGCCGGTGGCAGAACAGTGTCCCTGTAACTCTGTGGCTGCTTCTCGAACAGCTCCCAGCTCGGCATGGAGACGACCCGGGTCTTTTTACCCTTCTTTTCCAGACGCTCGCGTCCCTCGAGTGCAAGAGCAACTTCAGACCCTGTGGCAATGAGAATCACATCCGGTTTCCCGTCCTTTGGGTCTGCGAGCACGTAGGCGCCTTTCAGCATGTGTTCCGCATCCGCGTACACGGACCTGTCCAGGATGGGCAGGTTCTGCCTTGAAAGTATGAGAGCCACAGGCCCTTCCGTATGAGTGAGCGCGTATTTCCACGCCACCACAGTCTCATTCGCATCTGCCGGTCTAATGACCACGAGATTGGGGATTGCCCGAAGCGCAGCGATGTGCTCGACCGACTGATGGGTGGGTCCGTCCTCGCCGAGCCATACACTGTCGTGGGTGTAGACCCATATCGTATGGAGATTTGCAAGCGCCGAGATGCGCACCGCTCCCCTCATATAGTCGGAAAAGGTGAGAAAGGTCCCGCCAAAGGGAATGACCCCTCCATGATATGCCATCCCGTTGACAGCCGCGCCCATAGCGTGCTCCCGAACTCCGAAACGAATATTGCGGCCCCCGGGAGTTGCTGCCTGCTGATCGTCTATGCCTTTCATGTAGGTATTGGTCGAAGGTGCGAGGTCGGCGGCCCCTCCGATGAGATGATGGATCACTTTTGCAACCGCGTTGATCACCGCTCCTGAAATCTTTCTCGTGGGTTGCGCACCATCTTCCGGTGTATAGACCGGAAGAGATTTTTCCCACCCGTCGGGGAGTTTCTTTGACGTCACCATTTCCCATATCCGGAACAGTTCGGGATACTTCTTTTTGTACTCGTCGAGCCTCCCCTTCCACTCCGATTCCCATTTTTCTCCCTTTTCCACCGCCGTTCTGTAAAGCTCAAGAACCTCATCCGGGACGTGGAAATCCGGCTCAAGTGGCCACCCCAGCTTTTCCTTGGTGGCTTTCACCTCTTCGGGGCCCAGCGGCGAACCGTGTATTCCGGACGTGTTTGCCATGTTCGGGCTCCCGTATCCGATGGTTGTGCGTACAGCGATTAGAGTGGGGTGCTCCCGATCCGCCTGCGCCTGTCCAATCGCAGCGCCAATCGCCCCGATGTCGGTATTCCCGTCTTCGACGCTGAGCACTTGCCACCCGTAGCTTCTGAACCGTCCCTTCACGTCTTCGGTAAAGGAAACTGCGGTGGGAGCTGCGAGGGAAATCTTGTTATCGTCGTAGAGCACAATGAGCTTTCCCAGCTTCAGGTGGCCCGCGAGGGATGCCGCTTCTGCGGTGACGCCTTCCATCATATCTCCGTCACTGGCAATCACGTAGGTGTAGTGATCGACGATTTTCAATCCATCCCGGTTGAACATCTGTGCAAGGAACCTCTCCGCTATGGCCATACCGACGCTGTTGCTGATCCCCTGCCCGAGCGGTCCAGTCGTTGCCTCAACACCCGGTGTCAGATGGCTTTCGGGATGTCCCGGGGTCAAGCTTCCGAACTGCCGAAAGGACTTGAGCTGCTCCATGGTCATATCGTCGTAACCTGTCAGGTAGAGAAGGGAGTAAAGGAGCATTGACCCGTGCCCTCCGGAGAGAACAAACCTGTCTCTGTCTGGCCAGGAGGGATTCTTCGGATTGTGTTTGAGGAAATTGGTCCAGAGCATGTATGCCATGGGGGCAGCTCCCATCGGAAGGCCGGGATGTCCTGAATTCGCCTTTTGAACACCATCCACTGAGAGAAACCGTATGGTATTTATCGCTTTTTGCTCGAAATCTGTCATTGTGCCTCTCCTTTCGCCGGTTTTGTCACAGGCGGTATTACTGACAAAGTTTTGTCATTCAATTTGCCCTAAGATTATCCCGAAATCGGATTGCGTCAACGTATTTTTCCAGACATACTTTCCAGGTGCCGATTCAGCGGACAGGGAGTATTTTAAAAACGGAGGAATATCCGTTGTGCATCACGGCAACATGAAACTCGCATTTTCCACATCCTGGATAGATGGAGACCCGACCAGGATCGAATCAGTGCTTCCGCACATTGATTCGATTGAAATAGGAACACGGGGGGACAGGCAGTTCTTCAGAGAAATCTTGAGGCTTCTCAGAAAGTTCGAGATTCCAGTCACTTCGATCCACGCTTCCTGCGGGCCTCACAAAACCGACCCCGAGCCCTACTACACTCCACACTTCATGAGCAAGGACAATACGCTTCGGCAGTACGACAGAGAGCAGGTTGCCCGTTCTGCCCAGTGGGCAGAAAAAATCGGAGCACGGGCTCTGGTTCTGCACGCCGGAGGACTGGATGATGCTGAGCTCAAATCCATGTATCGTCTCTACAAAGATTCAATGCTCAGGGAGGGCCCAAGCAGCGGGCTTGCGAAGATGAAACGCGACATCATGCGAATAAGAGGAGAACTGATGAATGGGTACCTCTCTTCTGTGATTGCGGATCTCAGGTCACTCTGCCTGAGCTATCCCGGAGTGATTTTCTGCTTAGAAACCAGGGTTCATTACTATGAGGTCCCTCTCGTAGAGGAAGCGGGCTATATCCTCGACAGGCTGAAACTGCCGAATATCGGGTACTGGCACGATGTGGGACATACCTTCATTCTGGACAGGCTTGGATTTACACCCCAGGAAAGTTGGCAGAGAAGACTCAAGCAGCGGTGTATTGGCACCCATCTCCACGATGTCGACGTCCAGCTCAACGATCACCTCCCCCCAGGGCTCGGATCTATGGACTTTGGTAAGGTTCTTGGGCAGTTCGGATGGGAGAGCATGCATACACTGGAGATACACCCGCAGCACCCTCTGGAGTGCGTCTTGAACGGCATCGAGAAGCTGAGGCGCTACTCCACGTCCGGATAGCGCTGGGAAATCGATCTGATAACTTCGATGCAGCTGAAAAATGCATCGACTATCTCGGGATCGAACTTTTTCCCGGAGAGCTTTTTTATCTCTGCGATTGCATCATCTTCACTCCAGGCGCTTTTGTAGGCACGCTTCGATCTCAGCGCATCGAATACGTCCGCGATTGCAACAATTCTTCCGATGACCGGTATTTCTTCTCCCTTGAAGGGAGTGGCCTTTCCATTGTCATCGATGTTGATCGGTTTCCCGTTCTTCACTTCCACATGTCCCGGGTATCCGCTCCCGTCCCAGTTTTCATGGTGCCTGAGCGCGGCCTGGGATGCAACCTCATCAAACTCCGACTGCTTGTCGATGAAGAGTCGGGCGCCTAAAAAGGTGTGCTCTTCCATGATCTGGCGCTCCTTCTGCGTGAGCTGACCCGGTTTCTTCAGGATGATATCGGAAATCGCCACTTTGCCCACATCATGGAGCATTGCAGCCATTCTCAAAATGTCCCTTGTTTTGTTGATCTCTTCTGAAGAAATATTTCTGCTGTGGGCCCAACTTTCATAGATCTCAGTGGCATATGCAGCAACCCGGTTTACATGGGGACCGGTCTCGCGCGGGTCTCTGAGCTCTGCCATGGCAATCATCCTGAGGAGAAGCGCACGGGTGAGCTGAGCCCTCTGCAGGGCCATGCTCGCATTGCTCGCAAAATGGAGACAGACGATTTCATCCTCTGAATCGAAGGGAACAACCCTGCCTGCCTGATCATGCTTGTTTATCAGCTGGAGAACGCCGATCACTTCTCCCCTGTTGATCTTCAGTGGGACTGCGAGCGTGGAAATAGTCCTGTAATTCGATTTCTTGTCGTAACTGGAATCAAAATGATAGGGAGACTCCTCTGGAATCTCGTGCACATCAGGGATACTGAGGGTCTCGCCGGTCGTGGCAACGTACCCGGAGATTGACTTTGTGTTGATCTTTATTCGAAAGGCAAGGTAGATGAGCTTCTGCCCGGAGGGCAGCTTTTTTTGCATCGTTTCATTCTGGGCATAACTGAAAACGAGTTCATCGTCCTCTTTTATATAAATGGAGCCTGCATCGGCGCTGGTGATTTTTCGCGCTTCGGTCAGAATTCTCTCCAGGACCATATCGAGGTCCTGGACCGTTGAAAGCTCTGTATCGAGGCGGATTATCTCTCTCAATCTTTCTGCTTCACTGATCATCAATAGAATCTCACCTCAGGATCTCAACTTTGCTGCCTCTTGAAACCCACCGCCCTGCACTCCTGCACCCTTATCGATCCCTGTCGGATAATCCTTATCAGATCTTTTCCACCTCACCGTTGATCAATCCCAGACAGACTTTCAGACGGACGATCTTCCTCACCGATTCCGTGACCTGGGATCTGAAGCCCGCGTCGCCTCTAATTTCTTGCTGCATTTTACGGATGAACTGCTCTTCGTCGCTGGGCATGAGTATCATGTCACACCCCGCACGTGCTGCGAGGTAGCTCGACATCCCAAAGGATCTGACAGCGTTCATGGTCATCGCATCTGTAACCACGATCCCTTTGAACCCGAGTTCCTCTTTGAGGAGCCCGGTCACGATATTCCTGGACAGCGTGGAAGGTCTCCCATCGGTGTCATACCGATCATTGCTTTTCACTCCTACATGGCCCACCATCACAGAGAGCACGCCGGCGTTGATCACGCGCTGAAAAACAGCGAGCTCGGGAGGGCTCCCATCGATGAACACAAGTTTTTTATGCGTGTCCCCTTCGATGCTTCCGTGTCCAGGGAAGTGTTTCGCCGTTGCCACGATGCCGTTTGCCTGGGTGGACTCGATAAATGCCTGAGACAGGGCCGCTATTTTATCGATATCGCTGCCGAATGACCGCAAACCGATTATTTCTCTGTTGAAGGAAGTGTCACAGACAGGGGCGTAGTTGATGTGAACGCCCATTTTTCTCAGAAGGAGTGCGATCGTTCCCGCAATCTTGTTTGCATCCTCTTCCGTGGGGATTCGCTCAGCCGGAGGCAGCGAAATTGACCCTCCGAATCGATCCTGCATGAATGAAGGCTCTCCATCGATCGCGTACACAGGAAGGAGAAGAGAAGACGCCCTTTTTGCCGCGGTGCTGAATACTCCGGTAAGATGACTGATTTCACTGTTGGACTTTTCAAAAAAGATCACCCCTCCAGTTTTATTGTCCTCTATGAGACGGATCACCGTCTCGGCGTCCTTCCAGGTGGGAGAGTAGTAGGTGATGACCATTTGGGAGACCATGTCTTCCTCGGTGAGCCTTTCCATGATGGCCTCAACGGCTGCATCAAGCTCCGGGTCCTCTCTGTAGTAATCGAGAAGATCGAATCTTCCGACCCGAGAAGGAGTTGAGTTATCCTCTACAAACTGCGCATCATACTCCACGGTAAAATCCTTAGAGCTGCTCCTGTCCGCCGGTCTGCTCACAAACAAGAAAAGCAAGAACAGAGCGAAAAGAGAGGCGGCGCTTGGCAACAGAGTTCTTTTCTTCCGAGTCATGTGCGTGGCTTTTTTCCTCCAACTTTGAGATATCGGACTATTCCGGGCAATACCACACTCTCACACGTTCCTGTCAGATCCCTTCTCATGTATCCAACCGTCCCCCGATCCGATTTTCGTGTCGAGTGTTTCGATGTATGGTTTTATGTCAAGAACCGGTGTGCCGTCATAGGCATCGATACAGGAGGTGTGGATTACATTCCCCTGGATTTCCTTGATCCGAACAACACTCAACCCGATGGGATTCGGTCTCGAAGGTGACCTGCTCGCAAAAAGACCCACTTCTTTCCCGCCAGCTCTGGGTGGGGTCACCCTTAGTGAATATCCTTCGGTTTTTCTGTCGAGAAAAAATAGAAGCAGGATATAGGAAAAGGTTTCAAGCCCCATGAGACCTTCCGCATATTTCTCATCAAGGATGACCCGAAAATCGCCCCCTGCACCCTCATCCGGCTGGAACGGCACTGAAGTGGTATAGGGCGTCCGAATCACGCCGATCTGATGCAGCTGAAAATGTCTGTGATCGTGCACGTGGTGGGAATGTTTTTTCCCGAGGCTGTAAAGCGCGTGCTCGAGCTCATCGTTCAGTTGCCTGGACAGCGAGACGACATGCTCGATCCGGTGCGCAATCGAATGAAGGCCATCTGACTCTGCCTTTTTGAGCCACTTTTCGTTTTCATTGATGTGTTCCCTGTTGTGATCAACCCAGTATTCGATCAGCAGTCTCAGCTTCTCTTCAGTCTCGCTCATCAGCTGTTTCCCCTTTTGCTCAGTATGATCTGGTTCTTGAGCAGGTCTATCTCTGAAACTGCGTACCCTTTCACCAGTTTTTTTTCTCCAAAGAGCGTGTGGATCTCGATCTCCCCGTTACGGACGATGAGCTTCGCCGCCTCCTCAACAAGGGCAGATCCTTCGAGATCCTCGCGGACGTATATTTTAGAAAGACACATGTTCCTCTCCCTGTATATTAATTTTCTCACTATTCGGGCACATACATTAGCAAAAAATACATTTACACACTTTTTTGCACAGTATATTTTCCGCTGATCGATATACCCTTCCCATCATGAGTATAATAACAGAAAAACGAAAAAAAGGATACCAGGAATGTGGAGTCCCTGTTTGTGGTACGGGTGTTTCCGAGTTATATTATAGATTCAACTCCACTTAAACCAGGGATTGTTATGCCGACCTTTCTCTGTCTCTACTCGATTTTTCTCCTCGCGGTAAACAATCAGGTGTTTCCCTCTGTACTGACTCAGATCGGGGGAAGTGCTGCACAGCAAGGGTTGTTTTTAACCGCACTTTTTCTCCTTCTGCCACTCGCATCTGTGTTTGCAGGCCTTCTTGCGGACAGAATCGGGAAGAAAACGCTGCTCATCATTGGAACATTCTTCCTCGCCTTTCCATTTGCGGCGTCAGCCTTCCTGGAGAACTACTGGCTCCGTCTGATGGTTGTCCTCTCTTTCGGCATAGGACTCGGAGTGGTGGAGGGACAGGCCTCCGCCCTCCTCACTGACGTACATCCTGGAAAAGAGCGGTCCATGATGAACCTGTCGCAGTTTTTCTTCTGTACCGGGGCAGCGGGGGGACCGTTCTTTATCTCTCTTGCTTACAAGCTCATACCCGGTCTCGAGCTATCCTCTCTTCTCCTCGCCGTCGCGCTGTTCACCTTCACTGCAATGATGGGTTTTTTCTTCCTCAAGGACGGGCAGTACGGAATGGTCACAGACGATCCGAGAAGACACACCGTAATCCTCAGGGACAGGCACGGAAGGCTACTGCTCCTGGCTATATTCTTCTACGTGGTACCAGAGATGGGAACCGCAGGCTGGCTTGCTAAATACACAGAAACGGCTCTCCACGTTCAGCGAGCGCTCGCTCCCCTTTCGCTCACCCTTTTTTGGAGCGGACTCGGCTCAAGCCGGATGCTCGTGGGTCTGTTTTTTCACCGCATGCACGACAGAAGGCTTCTTATCATCTCACTCGGCATGAGTCTCATATTTCAGACCGCAGCGTTTCTTGTGCGAACTCCTGCCCTCGCGTTCCTGTTCTTCTTCCTCTTCGGATTCGGAATGGGCACGATCTGGCCTACTCTTGTTTCAATGGCTGGAAGCGCATATCGGGAATCAACCGGCTCGGCAGTCGGTTTCATGCTCGCAGCAGGGGCAGCTGCAGTTCCCCTCATCCATCCGCTCATTGGACTGCTCTCACAGGAGGAATTTCTTGGTCTCAGGGCAACACTTCTCTGCCTCACTTCTTTTACCGCGCTCAACTTGAGCATCGTGTCAGCAATGCGGAAAAGAGAACGCTAAGAGGCGGTATTTCTTTTACCCCGAGAGGCACAGACCTCTTTCAGGATCTGCAGGAGCACATTCCAGAATATTTCAACACTCCCGATATCAAGTTTTTCCTGTGGAGAATGGGGGCCTGTGATCGTCGGACCGATAGAAATTGCGTCCATTCCTCGGAATTTCGTTTTTATTATGCCGCATTCAAGCCCTGCATGCACAGCCGTGACCTTGGCCTCCCGTCCCATCACCTTCTGTATCGCGCTCCGGGCGTGTTTGAGGAGCCAGGAGTCCTCATCCGGGCGCCAACCGGGATACCCCTCGTTCTGCTTGATTTCACACCCTGACATCTCTGCAATCGAGGCATGCAAGTCGCACACCCAGTCGAGCGCGCTGTCCACAGAGCTTCGGTGGCTCGAAGCGATCTGTATTGAATCCGCACTGGCTCTCACTGAAGCAAGATTGGATGATGTCTCCACGAGCCCTTCCATCTGATGGCTCATCGTGAGCACCCCGTGCGGTATCACAGAAAGCAGATGCACGAGCACGTCCGTGGAGACGGCATCGAGAGGGTCTTCGGTTCCGGAATATTCTGCGATCCTGAACGAAAAATCCGGTTCGCTATAGAGGTACTCCTCTCTCACAGACAAGGAAAGCTCCTGGAACAGCTTCCGTGCCTGCGCTTCATCCATTCCTCGCACAGACAGCACCGCCTCCGCCTCTCTTGGTATTGCATTCAGCTTGTCTCCCCCGGTGATCGATACGATTCGAAAGGAGCAATTTTTTTTCATCTGGAGAAGCAGCCGAGTCAGAAGTTTTAGGGCATTCCCCCTGCCCAGATGAATCTCGGTCCCTGAGTGTCCTCCCCTGAGGCCCCTCACTTGCATCAGAAATCTCTTCTCCCCTTTTTCCACTGCAGCGCGCCTGACCGGGAGTACGAAGTGGCTGTCACGTCCCCCTGCGCAACCGATGCAGATAACGCCGACTTCTTCTGTATCCAGGTTTATGAGAAGCCGTCCGCGGATGAGCGAACTGTCCATTGCAAAGGCCCCTTTCAACCCAATCTCCTCATCGCCAGTGAAAAGGCACTCGAGCGCTCCGGAGGGTATTGTGGTATCCTCCAGGATTGAAAGCATCGCAGCCATGCCCAATCCGTTGTCAGCGCCCAGGGTTGTTTTCTCTGCGCGTAAAGTGCCTTCTTCGATTCTTAACTTCAACGGGTCATTGGTGAAATCATGGCTGATGCCAGAGTCCTTTTCGCACACCATGTCCACATGACTCTGCAGCACCACCACCGGCGCGCTTGCATATCGCTCTGAGGGGGGTTTCAAGATGACCAGATTGGAGGCAGAATCCTTCCGGTGCTCAAGGCCCTGCTTCCTGGCAAACCGGAGAAGGTAGTCCATGATCCTTTCCGTGTGCCCGGAGCATCGAGGGATTTTCGATATTTCTTCAAAATAACGCCAGATTCGCTCAGGTTTGAGTTGATGGATTTTTTGATTCATGCCCATTTCCTCCCATTGATAAATGTAAGGTTCCAGGATGATCAGACCAGATTGCTGAATTGAAGATGGTACAGGGTGTGATAAATCCCTTTCTTTGCGAGCAGGGATTTGTGGTTTCCCTCCTCTACTATGCGCCCCCTGTCGATCACGATGATCCTGTCAGCGTGCTTGATTGTCGAAAGCCTGTGAGCGATGACAATCGAGGTCCTCCCCTTCGTCAGATTCATAATTGCATCCTGGATCAGCCGTTCTGTTTCCGTATCAATGCTCGAAGTCGCCTCATCCAGCACCAGGACCGACGGATTAAAATAGAGCGCCCGCGCAAAGGAGAGCAACTGACGCTCTCCCGCAGAAAAGGTCACACCCCGCTCCATCACCTGTTCCATATCACCACCGGGAAGCTCCCGGATAAACCTGTCAACATGAGTGACCCTGCAGACTGTGTCGAACCAGTCCTGATCGAAGGGTCTTCCGAGAATGATGTTCTCCCGTATACTCCTCGAGAAAAGAAACACATCCTGCATGACCGCAGCAAAATTTTTTCTTATCCTCCAGTGGGGGATCTCTTCGATTTCCAATCCGTCGATGAGAATCCTCCCCTTCTGATGCCGGTAATACTTGGAGAGCACGCTGACGATCGTAGACTTACCCGCGCCTGTTTCTCCCACGATCGCGAGGGTTTCCTCAGGCCGCACTGAGAAGCTTATCCCTTTGAGAACCCACTCTTCCGGTTTATAAGAGAACCATACGTCCTCGAAACATATATCACCAAGAAACCGATAATCGCGCGGCTGCCGTGAGTGTCCTCTGCTTTTGTGATCTGAAGAAAGCGCTTCATGGGAGGCATCGGCGCCGAAAACCGATATGATCTTTTCTCCCGCTGCGTTCGCGTTCTGCATGAGATCGAATTTTTCTGAGAGGTCCTGAACAGGGGCAAAGAACCTCTCGATATAGGCAATAAACATCACCAGGACACCATAGGACACCCTATCGAGACCAATTCCCCTCGCACCAAAGTAGATCACCGCAGCAATCGAGAACCATCTCAGAAAGCTGATCAGCGGCCTGAAGACAGCATAGACGTAGAGCTGTTTGAGCTGCGCCTGGAACACCGCAGAGTTGAGACCTCTGAAATTCTGGAAATTCTTCATCTCCCGCACGAATATCTGTATTACCCGCATTCCGGTGATCGTTTCATTGAGAAAGCTGTTCAGCTCACTGATTCTTGTACGAATGATCCGGTAGGCGTTTCTCACCTGTATCCGGAACACAATGGTGAAGAGAATGATAAACGGGTAGGTGAGTGAGACTACCGCAGCAAGGTACAGATCTGTGAAAAACATGACCAACGCGATTCCCAGCATCATGAGAAGGTCCTGGAAGAGGGTGACCAGGACCGAAGAGAAGAGCTCATTGAGAGTCTCGATGTCGTTGGTGACCCTGTTCACCAGCCTGCCGATACGGTTCTGATCAAAGTAGGTGACCTCGAAGGTGACGAGGTGGGCGAACAGGTCCTTTCTCAGGTCCTTCATGGCGAGCTGGGAGAGCTTCATGAGGTAGACGATCTGCACATAGGACGCCCCGAACTGAAGGAAAAGTACCCCGACAATGACGAGCACATAGACAAGAACATTCCTGAAATCCGCCTGCCTGAGAGCCAGAAGCTCGTTCAGGGTGAATTCGGAGATCGAATCGGTATTGATAAGCAGATGTGCTCCGTAACGAATCGCCTTTCCGCTCGCCAAGAGTCCTGCAAGTTTTTCACCAAGCCTTCCTTCGAGTTGGGGCGGTGTGACGAGAAGATACGTCTCTCCGGACAAGATGCCGGATCCTTCGAGCTTTTCCATTTCTTTTTGCGTCAGATGTTTCAACTGAGACTGATAGAGAAATGCGGTATCCTCCCCGAGACGCTGGAGCCCCCTTAACAGCCTTCTGTCCAACTGCTGTGCCCAGAGGAACTCTACCACTCTTCCCTGCTTGAAGATAAACCGGTCAACGATGGTTTTCAAAAGATAGGGAATAACGAGGTTCGACCCGGTGATGAAGAGCACGAACAAAAGTGCAATCAGCAGGTAGCGCCGGTACCGGAGAACGTATTTGAAAAGAAGGTTCAGCACCTCTCTGTTGTAGAGCCTTCCGTTTTGCCCTGTATCTTCTGCATACTCATCCATTCACATCTCCGGTTTCAGCGCTGATCTGCGCTTGCCCGATCTTCGAGTTTCTGCAGCTCGAAAAGCCTGCTGTAATATCCCCGCTTTTCGAGCAGTTGCGCATGCGTGCCCTGTTCGATGATTTTTCCCATCTGGAGCACGACAATGATGTCACAGTCTTTCACCGTGGACACACGGTGAGAGATGATGATTCTAGTTCTGTCTTTCATCTCAGTGTGGATATTCTGGAGTATCTGGGTTTCCTTTGCTGCATCAACTGCGGAAAATGCATCATCCAGAACGAGTATGTCCGGTCTTTTCAAAATCGCCCGTGCGATGGAAAGACGCTGTCGCTGCCCTCCGGACAGGGTAATGCCCCGCTCCCCCACAAGCGTATCGAATCCGTCATGGAAGCTCATAATTTCCTCATGCAGGGAGACGAGACCTGCCACCCGCTCAATTTCCTCCATCTGAATCGAGTTTTCATCCATCCCAAAGGACATGTTGTTTCGTATCGTATCCGAGAAGAGAAACGAATCCTGAGGCACATACCCGATGGCTCCGCGGAGCACTGCAAGGGGAATTTCATGGATCTCCCTTCCATCGATGAAAAGGCAGTGCTCCGGAAGTGGAAAGAGTCTGAAGAGCAATGAGACAATAGTTGACTTTCCTGACCCGGGTTTTCCCATGATCCCGAGTGAGCCCCCCTCATCGAGTGCAAGGCTGATGTCCTGTAGCACCGGCTTTGCACCCTTGTGATAGCTGAAGGTTAGATTCTGTATTCTGATTTCTCCCCTGATGCGTTTCACCGCCCGGCTCACCCTTTCCGAATCGTACACATCGGGGTCGGTGTTCATGAGCTCCAGTATTCTCTGGGCTGAAGCAATGCCCTTCTGAAGAAGGTTGAATACCCACCCGATGGCAATGACCGGCCATACCAGCAGATTGATATACATTGCAAATGATACAAACTCCCCGAAGGAGAGACTGTTCTGTATCACGGATCTTCCACCTACGAGATAGAGAATCGCCAGTGAAAGATTGGCGAGGAGCGTAACTGTGGGGAAAAAGAGTCCCCAGACTCTGATGAGCTTTAAGTTCTTCTCAACGTAGTCTCCGCATCTCCGCTCAAACTGGTCTATTTCATATTCCTCCTGAACGAATCCCTTCACCACCCGTATTCCCGAAAAGGCTTCCTGCGCTCGGGATGATATTTGGGCAAAAGATTCCTGCACCGCCTTGAACCTTGACTGTATCATTGGACCGAACTTCGCGATTATAAGCAGGATGACCGGAAGCGGGAGAATTGAAAGAAGGGTGAGCTTCACATTGATGGAGAACATGAAAAAGAGTGAAAGCGATCCCATGAAAAGTGCATCGGTCAGTGCGATAAAGCTGGGACCGGTGGCCATCCGTATGGCGCTTACATCGTTGATCATCAGAGCCATGATGCTTCCGGTCTGAGTTGCATTGAAATAAGAAAACCCGAGCCCCTGAAGATGGGAAAACATGTCCTGTCTGACATCACGCTCGATCTTCCGGGCAGATCCAACGATGAGCAAGCGCCAGAAGAATCGAAGCACGATCATCCCAAATGCGAGGGCGAGGATGATCAGCGTGTTTTGCATAATGAGATCACCAGAAAACGCTCCCTGTCCAAGGACATCGATCGAGCGCTGCACGAACTTCGGAATGATGAGCTGAAAAAAATCCACCCCCATCAGGACCAGCACACCCATCAGCACACTTGGCAGGTGTTGCTTTATGTAGGAAAGCAGAAAACCGAAAGCCTCGCCTTTACGGGCATCAGGTCGCATTCTGCCAGCATCAGATTCTACACTCGTCATGTTCGAACTGTTTCCACATTTTTTGAATCTATAAATAAATATATGTATGAGCGGGGAAAAAGGCAGATAAAATCCACTCAGAAGTTGCTTTCACTTTTCCCATTCGGGTTGTATCTTTGGACACTGCACGGAAAAGAGGGAGAAGCGCATTCCATGGAAAGGAAAAAAGTAGTTTTTATCGGATTCATGCATTTTCTGCTCGATTCGTACATGGGTTTCTTCCCCATCTATCTGGTCATCGCCAGGCTCGATACGAGAAAAGCGGCCCTGATCATCACCAGCAGTTCTTTTGCCGGGAACCTGCTTCAGCCCTTCATGGGGTATGCATCGGACAGGGTGCGCGGAAAGCTCCCTCTGTGTACCGGCATGCTGCTCGCATCGATCTCTATGTCAGCAATCGGTATGACCCGCAACTACCTTCTCCTCTTTTTCCTCGTGCTGTTCGGGCATCTCGGCTCTTCCCTGTTTCATCCTGCAGGGGCGCATGTCTCCAGTGCCGCCGGCAGGGAAAGGAAAGACACAAGCTTTGCGCTCTTTTCCACCATCGGAACCTTCGGATTTGCGCTCTCGCAACCGATCTTTTCTGCCTTCACGGACAGGTTCGGCACCTCAATCTCTTTTCTCCTCGCGGTCCCTACAATACTGACCGCCGTGCTCCTTTTACAGTTCAGCGATACGGGTATATCCGACCGTGTGGAAAGCCTTCACTACAGGGAACTCGGTACCCTGCTTATGCGCAGATTCTTTCCCATTTCACTGTTGTTTCTCATCATGGTATTCAGGTCCGCCTTCGTGTACTCCATGAACTCCTTCGTGGCAAAAACATTTGAGGAATGGGGGTTCTCCAGATACGTGTACAGCAGCGCAAATACCGTATTCATGATATCCGGTGCGCTCGGGATACTGACCGCAGGATACCTCTCCGTCCATGTGAAACCGAGAAGGCTGGTTCGTATCTCCCTCGCAGGATTCTTTCCATTCTTTGTGTTTTTCCTCTATTTCGGAATCCAGGGAAAAGCTTTTCCTGCATTCCTTTTCCTCAGCCTGTGCGGATTCGTCCTCCACGGCGGCTACGGAACGAACATCGTCATGGGACACAGAATCGCTCCTGAAATGATGTCCACCATCAGCGGGATCCTCATGGGGTTCGCATGGGCAGCCTCGAGCTTTGGACCAACGCTCTGTGCCTACTCCCACAGCCTGTTTCCCAGAATCGGCGGTTTTGCTTCCGGCCTTCTCCTGTTGAGCCTGTTTCCCCTCATCGCCACAGGATTCTCCCTGTTCCTCCCAGCAGAAGTTGATGGATGAGAAAGGACAACAAATGATGCAGTGTATTCATAAATTTGCAATGCGGGACCAATTCTGCTAGAATTTAATCTGATCGATGTAACCTGAGATGATTCTCCGGGGACTCCACGATCTTTTCAAAATCGATGTGAGGATTTTCACCCTTTGAAAAAAACCACAGAGCTCAGTGAGAAGGAACGGAAAGCCACCAATGAAGAGCTGCTCCGTGAGATTGCTGAGCGGAAAAAAATCGAAAATGCGCTCAATGAAAACAACAAGCTCCTGAAGAGTATTCTGGATGGATCCTCATCCATATCCATCATTTCCACAGACCGGGACGGGAAGATACTATTCTGGAACACCGGAGCCCAGAGATTATTCGGGTATACTCCCGAGGAGGCGATCGGAAAGCTTACCATGAGCTCACTCTACCCCGACGACGGGGAAACACACAAAAAAGTGCAGGAGGTGAGAAGGAGTATCTACGAGAAGAAGAGAGAAACGAGTCTGGAGATCAGGGAGAGAACAAAGGATGGGCGGATTCTGTGGATCAAGCTCACTGCATGCCCGAGGTTTGATGAGAAGGGGAAGGTCATCGGCATTCTCGGAATCGGCGAGGACGTGACCGAAAGAAGGCATGCAGAAGAGGAGCTGAAAGAGTCCGAAAAGAAGTACTCCACAATCGTGGAGAGGGGAAGCGACGGGATCGTTATTCTCCAGGATTCTCGGCTCAAGTTCGTCAATGCAAAGATGTGCGAAATCACTGGAAGGGCTCTGGAGGATCTGGAGAACAAGCCTTTTCTGGGGTTCGTTGCTCCTGAATACAGACAGCTTGTCAACGAGCGCTATGAGCAGCGGCTCGCTGGCCAGCAAGTCGAGAACAAATACGAGATAGAAATCATCGCTATTGATGAAAAGCGGATCCCGGTGGAAATAAACGCAACAGTCGTTGAATATGAAGGGAAACCGGCAGACATGGCAATCATCCGCGATGTGACTGAGCGGAAAAAGGCCCAGGAAGATCAGCAGAGGATCTTTGAAAAGCTGAAAAAAACCCTGGAAGGTATGGTAGAGGCAATGTCAACCCTCATCGAAACAAAAGACCCCTATACCGCGGGTCACCAGAAAAGGGTGACCCTTCTCGCCTGCGCAATCGCAAAAGAAATGGGACTCTCCCAGGAACAGATCGACGGGCTGTATGTCGCGAGCATCATTCATGACGTGGGGAAAATCTACGTTCCATCCGAAATACTCAGCAAACCCGGCTGGCTGTCGGGTATAGAGGTCGGATTGATAAAAACCCATGCACAGGTCGGGTATGATATCCTGCGAAAGATCGATTTTCCCTGGCCGGTTGCCCAGATCGTGCTCCAACACCATGAAAGACTCGATGGCTCAGGCTACCCACACGGCCGCGTGCAGGATCAAATTCTCCCTGAAGCACGGATTCTCGGCGTGGCAGATGTGGTAGAAGCCATGGGGACTCACCGGCCGTACAGACCTTCCCTCGGCATTGACAAAGCGCTCGAAGAAATCGACAAACACAGCGGTACTCTCTATGATGAGGCGGCTGTCCGGGCCTGTATCCGGCTTTTCAAGGAGAAGGGATTTTCATTCGGTTAAAGATACGCTGTTTTCCACCTCTGAAAGAGTCTAAAAACTCCTTTCCAGAGTGAGATGCCGGTATCCCCTTTTGAATCCGAAATCAGAAAGATCATCCATATAGGGACTTTCCTGTGCCGGCATTCCATTTACTCTCTCAACCCTCAGGCGAACCGGGGGATGGAAATCCCGGTCCAGGAAGGTTCGGAAGAGACAAAAGTACTCCTTCAGGCGGGGATCATGGGGAGGGACCAGTATTTCGAGTTCCTTCCCCCTTCGCCGTGAGACGAGCACCAGTTGTGTGCCCCGGTACACGATATGGTTTTCCGGCTTCCTTGCCGGGAGGCGGGCATCCTGGCCACCGCATCTCACACCGCACAGTGAAGCCGGATCGCAGGCATTCATCCAGTAGACTGCATCCTCCCTGATGCCTCCCCTGATGAGACGAAACGCCTGATGGGAGATAAACTGGATTCCTCGTATCCCCTGGAAGAAGTATCCTCCGATAAGCTCTCCGGAGAGCTCCATGATTCGCAGCGCCTTGAAGAGCCGATGCCAGCGAAGGGCGGGAAGCTCGTTTTCCAAAAGCTCACGAAAAAGCACGCCGTATCTGAGCAAAAGCTGTCTGACCCTTTCCTTGTTCAGCTCGAGCTCACCTACTGGATTCTCAAGATCCAGAGGATCTGCACGGTTCAGGGAGCTCTGATACAGATAAAAGCTCCCAGAGAACAACCGGCCGGACCGCCACCGGTCGCTTCTCACCCGCCGGCGAGAAGGCTGCAGTGCTCGATCATTCTTTTTGTAGTCACCACTCCGTATGCTGTTCCAGCTGTCATGGAGTACAGTCCCTTTCCAGACTCCATCCCAGAGAAGCCTGAAAAGCTCATCACTCTTGAGGGAATGACCTTCACGCATTTCCCACATACTGTACCTACCTCGAGTATCTGGAAAAATTTGATGAATATTCCGATCTTCCTCTCCCCACTCCCTTTCTCTGAAAAGCGGATAATCCTGGAAAAAACAGAAAGAAGCCCGCCTTTCACCGCATCCGAACCACAAGAGGTCGCTTTGGTTGAAAAGTGAATCGAGCCATGAGCTTTGGTATCCTCTTAGTCGTGCAGGAAAAAGGTCGCTCTCCCAGAGCTCCACATTCGCAGGATATCCGAACAGCTGCTCGAGAATGACCTTCAGATTTTCAGAAGAAGCTGATTTTTTTCCTTCGGGCATTTCATGATCAAAGACGATGCCCTGCACCTGGGCCAGGAAAAGCGGCAGGTATTTCCCGCCCAGCGGCTGAAAGACGGGCCGGGAAGCTGCCCTTGAAATTCGCAATAGAGACTCGAGGTTCTGAGCATCGCACACCTGATCTGACTCAGCATCCTTCAGGAGTCTCCCGATGACTACCCTTCTCTCCTCTGCCAGAGTGGCCAGATGCTCTTCTAAAAGCATTTCCGGGAGGCCGAATACATCCTTCATATAGGATATATCGATGGGTCCGTAGGAGTACAGCCACTCGCTCAGGAGCTCTTGCACTCCGAACCTCGTCTCTTCCTCTTCACCCGTGGGCAGACTTTCGATCGCTTTCTGTATCCTCTGTGTATCGACGCTTGGAGGAATTGCTCCTGCCGCCTCCCACTCGAGTGCAGAAAAATCAACCCTTAACGCACCCAATATCTTTGGGAGTGATTCAGAAGCCGCGATGCAGCGAAAGGAGGAGCCGGGGAGCCTGAGAGAACCGATCTTACCGGCTGTTCCCCCAAGCATCTCATCCTCACCGAGGTTTTGTTCACGCCGGACCGCTTCGATGAGTCGGGTCCATTCCGGCAGAGGGATCAGAATCCTCTCTTTTACCCACTCAATAAGCTCTTCTGTTGAGTCAGGGACATAGCCGTGCGATTCCCTGTGCAGCTTCTCCTGAAAACGCCGGCTGAGCTCTCCATCGATCTGAGGGCGGATCGGGGCAGAAAAAAGGACCTGCTGGAAAATCTCCTCGCTCAGTGACGGCGCGCCGGCAGTCTTCAAAGTATCGTCTGAATACATGTAGGTGTTCGTCTGCCACCAGATCAATCCATTCGCAAATGGAGAGGGAACTTCAGTCCATGTTTCAGAAAAAGCAATCGACCCTGTATTGAGCTCCTGAAGGAGCACCCTCAGTGTATCCATTTCGAACTCATCTTCCAGGCACTCTCGCCAGGTCTCGACGGTGATCGGAAAATCTCTGTATCCGGAAACGGAGCTGAAGAGTTTCTTGGAACGAACCCGGTTGAGCCAGAGAGGAAAGCGCTTTTGGAACCCTCCCCGCGGCAGAAGAAGTGCCCTTCCTGCATTCTCCCTGAACCGGGCGCCAAAGAATCCCGTGTGCTCGAGCTTTTCTCTCAGAAGGTGAAGCAGATTATCCTGATGTATAGTGTCCAGGAGCCCGGGGATATCGATCCCACGGGGAATGATGAACAGGAGAGCGTCATCATCACAGAACACGTCAACCGCTCTCCCAAGCTGCTGTTCACATGCCGCAGAAAGTATGAGAGACAGGGGCATGTTTACCCTCCCTCCCCAGAAGGTGTACAGGAAAAGTTGCTCCATACCCGCAGGCTGAAGAGGACCGGAAAGGTGCTCACATACTACATGGTGCCTGTGGGGAAGCGCACATCTCGTTTCCGTCTTCTGCCGCTTCAGGAAATCCAAAAGCTCCTCAGCGGCGTTCTTCTGCATGAAGTAGCGGCTCTGAAGCTCCTGTGCAAAATTATCAGCATCCAGATGCCTGTTTGCGTATTCCAGGAACTCACCGATCCTCTCGAAAAGATGGAATCCCCTCAATCCCCTCTCCGCCTTCCAGAAGGGAGCTATTCCTACAGGACCTCTCCAGGGCGCAACCTCCACATTCTGATTGTCGATGTGGGTTATCTGCCAGGACTGCACCCCCAGGCTGAAAGTATCTCCAATCTTTCTCTCCCACACGAACTCCTCATCGAGCTCCCCGATCTTACTTCCGGTGTCTCTGTGCAGCATCCCGTAGTACCCCCTGTCAGGAATGGTGCCACCAGACCGGTACACGAGGAGAAGCACCCCTTCCTTCCCCCGCACGAGCCGGTCAATGCGATCGAGTATGATTCGAGGGCTGAGCTCTCTTACTCTGGTATCCTTATACCTTCCAGAGAGCATCTCAAGCACACGCTGAAACATCTCGTAGGAGAGAGAGTGAAAGGGATAAGAGGTTCTCAAAACCGAATAGAGATCATCGATCTTCCAGGTCTCCAAACCCGTCATGGAGATGATCACCTGCGCGAGGACATCGATCGGCTCCTTCACCGGTCTTGCGTCTTCGATGTCTATCTCCATGATCCCCCTGGCGCACACAGCGGCATCAATCAGGTCCCGACCATGAGTTGGATATATGATACCCCTGCTGACGCTCCCGACCGCGTGGCCAGCCCGCCCGATTCTCTGGATCCCAGAAACCACCGTTTGAGGAGACTGAATCAGAACCACCTCGTCCAAAGCCCCTATGTCAATGCCGAGTTCCAGGCTGCTCGTTGCAACGATTGAACTGAGACGCCCTTCCCTGAGCTCTCTTTCAACTGTGCTGCGTATCTCCTTTGAAAGTGATCCATGGTGGGAGTAGGCGATATCCCTCTCTTCCCCTTCATTGATCATCCACGCGATTTTTTCGCAAAGACGCCGTGTGTTGGTAAAGAAAAGGGTGGACCTGTTTTTCCATATGATCTTTCTGCACTCCCTGACGAGGGAAGGAAAAAGAGATTCCTCACCTGCTGCTTTGACAGGATACCGCACTTCGACCTCGAACTTTTTCGTGTCCCTGGAAACAACGACGGAAACCTCCCGTTTCCTGTACTCGGTCCCGCCCAGGGTATCCGTGCGAATGTAACCGCCGATAAACTCCTTTGCGACATCCAGCGGTTTTACCGTTGCGGAGAGCGCAATCCGTTGAAAATTTCCGGCAATCAATACGAGTCGGTCAACTGCGGTAATGAGGTGGCTCCCGCGTTTGGTAGAGAGAACTGAATGCATCTCGTCCAAAATCACGCTCTTTACAGAGCGAAACAGCTCGCGGGCTTTCCTGCTGCTCAGCATGAGATTCAAGCTCTCCGGTGTGGTGATGAGCATTTCGGGCGGGTGTTTGAGTATCTTCTGCCGCTCACTCCCCGGAGTATCTCCGCTCCTTGTCTGGACCCTGATGAGGGGAAAATCCATTCCCTCTGCAGAAAAAAGCGTTCTGATTTCAGCAAGTGGAACAAGGAGGTTTTCACGAACATCGTTGTTCAGTGCTTTGAGAGGTGAGACGTAGAGAAGGCAGGTCACGCCCGGAGACCATTCACCGGAGAGCAGCTGGTTGATCGCCCAAAGGAAAGCTGCAAGGGTTTTCCCGCTTCCGGTCGGAGCGGTAATGAGTACATTCCTGCCGGAAGCAATCAATGGCCATGACTTTTCCTGCACATCCGTTGGAAGGCCATACCGTGCAGAAAACCACTTCTGTATTAGAGGGTGGAACAGGGAAGAACTCGATTTCATTTATCATCATGAGGAAAGCGGGTCGACCGTAAAAAATCATGCTTTCCTCGCTCTCCTTTATAACACGAAAAACGGTACGTATTCTCTACAGACCGCTCTCTATCCGTACAGCACCGAAGGGACATGCTCTCACACACTCGCTGCAGCCGACGCACATTCTGCTCGAAAGAAGCGCGGGTGCATCGAAAGGCTCCTCCTGCTCGAGAAGGTTTTTACTGCACGCCCTGGAAGCAGCGCACACCCCTTCTTGTCCATCACAGAGTTGAGGCTTGCAGAGTGTAAAGTCTATATACGCATATTTGTTCATTCATCTTCTCTGATACAACAACAATAGGTTGCCTTGGGAGATGAATCAAGGGGCATTTATCGATGCATCCTGGGGAAAACCGGGAAAAACAGTAGACCCGTTTGCGCGCATCGCCTGCCTCAAGCTAGCGCATCCATCTCTGCGCTGACTCATCTTTCACTTCCTGAACCACAAAGAAGTCGAGTTTTTTCGTCTTTCCCTTTATTTGCTGATCACTGATGAGTTTCGCTCTCACTCGTCCCTCGACCTTCTTCATTACAGATTCAGATATGAGAATCATGTTTGGACTGGCAATGCTGCTCAAACGTGAAGCCACATTCACAACATCACCGATAACCGCATACTCGAGCCTGCGCTCACTCCCGATGTTTCCGAGCACCACTTCACCGGCATTTATCCCGATCCCCACGCTGAGACCGCTTTCGAGCTCTCTGTCAAGGCTTCTCACCGATGCGATCATGTGGTAGGCGCACAGGACTGCAGTGTATTCGTCTGTAAAGAGCGCCATGATTGCGTCACCGATAAACTTGTCAATGTCGCCCTGGAACTTCTCCACTGTTTCTGCCTGAACCTGAAGGATTCTGTTCAGGGTCTGGATCACCTCTGCAGGAGGGTTCGATTCCGAAAATCTGGTGAATTGCCTGATGTCTGAGAAAAGTACCGTGAGATTCTGGCGTACTCCATCGGTACGTATCTCCCCCCTCTGCCGTATGAGGTTTTCCGTTGTGCGTGACACGTACTTTGAAAGGTGAAACCGCTCCTCGAGTCCCTGTATCATCAGGTTGATCTCTTTCCCGAGACGACCAATTTCATCGCGGCTTTTTACCGGAACACGGACACCGAAATCACCTTTGCCGACCTTCAGCACCGTGCCTCCGATAGTAAGTATCGGTGATATGACCGCCCTTCCGAGAAAGAGCACAAGAACCGTGCTGATGAGTATCCCCGCGATCACGAATACACCGGTCAGGAGAAGATTCGCGTTTCGTATCTGATCGAACACACCCTGGGTGGAAATTCTGAAGTACGCAACCCCCCTGATAAAATGGTCCGTTCCGTGACACACCCTGCAGTCCGGAACGTTCAGAATAGGGAAATAGTATTCCATCTCCCTCATGTTCCTGAGCTCGACCCTCTTTGGTACGCTTGTGTCGAGCACATCTCTGAAGTGGTCATTGTCGAAAGTTTTGTGCTCTTGCCGTTCGGTTTTTTTAAATACTGATTTCCCGAGATTTCTGTTCACCACATCCAAGGTCTCATAATCGTGGAATGCCCTGTTTCCGTCAACACGGTAAATTTCCAGCTCTTCGATATCCTGAATCGTCTGCAGGTTTTTTAGAGTGCGAACCGCGATGGGGGCCTCACCGTTGAGCATGATGTTTCTGATCGTGACGTTGAGTATTGCAGTGCTTGTAGTAAGGGTCTTTTCATGTGCGAAAAGCAGGTTGTCCCTCTGGTTTTTCGTTGTCACATAGAGAATCACCACAATGGTGAGAATGAGGGAGAGGACGACCACCGAGATAATCTTCAGGCGTATGGAAAAATTTTTCACGGCTCCCCCCTGCGTTTTTTGTCAAGGTCGAATCTTTTTCTTCCGAAAAGGGCACAAAAGAGAAAAGTGGAAACAAGGACTGTGGAAAAAAGAAGGAGCAAAGGTCGGAGGCTCACTTTCTGAACCCTGGTTGAAAATCAGCCCCCCTCCGAAAGCGCATTCCAGGAGGGAAGACAAAGGACCTACCCAAAATTCTCGCTGCAATCGATTGGAAAAACAAGGGATTTTGTCCCCTGGTTTCATCCTTTTTTCAGTTTTCCAACAGCTTTTACCCGGAAACGGACCGCATTCGAAGGAAGATACGCGAGAGGGATTTCCTCCAGGTCGACGATCTCAACCGTTTGCGCATCGGCTCCTGCTTTTATGGCCTCTCCCAGGGCCGCCTCCTTCACCTCGGCAATGACCGCGTCTCTGCCCTTCGCCGCAACGTCAAACACCCCGTCGATGCTTCCAGAGATCTGGGAGATTGCCGCGCCAATGGCATTTGCCACTTCCAGGTTTTCCGGCTTTATTACTTCAGAGGCTCCCTTCAGACGGTCAGGGAGAAGGATGCTTCCGCCCCCTACCGTGATAACTGGCATGTCCTCTGATGTCGTCTTCATCCTGTCGATAACCACCTCCACCATTTCCCGTATCCGGGATGAAGCCTTATCGACAAGACCGCGTTCCAAATCCTTTATTCTTCCAGGATCACCCAGGTCTGCCATTCCAGCAGCGACTGCGATATCAGTGGCGGTACGGGTTTTCCCGCCAAAGACGAGCGCATCTTTTGTGATACGGTAACCGACAGACTCGGGCCCAACCTGCACCTCCTCTCCGTCGGTGTATACCAGGGACCCGCCGCCGAGCCCGATGGAGATGAGATCAGGCATTCTGAAGTTTGTCCTCACTCCGCCGATCTCCACGGCTGTTGATGACTCCCTCGGAAATCCGTTCTTGAGGATTCCCACATCCGTGGTGGTTCCGCCAACGTCCACCACAATTGCATCGGTGAGCCCTGAGAGAAACGCTGCACCGCGGAGAGAGTTGGTCGGGCCTGAAGCAATGGTGAACACCGGGTACAGCCTTGCATAGTCCACCGACATGAGCGTTCCGTCGTTCTGGGTGATGAAGAGGTTTGCCGTCACCCCGTGCGCACGAAGAACATTCTGAAAAGATCCGTAGGCACTTGATGCGATTTTCAGTATTGCTGCATTCAGAATCGTTGCATTCTCCCTCTCGAGTATCCCTATGCTTCCGATCTCACTGGAAAGTGACACAGGGAAGCCTTTCCCGAATATCTCTTCAGCGATCTCCCGAACCAAAAGCTCATGATCGTTGTTCACTGGAGAAAACACGCATGACACCGCGAGAGCCTGAATCTGCTCTTCATGGAGCGTCTCGAGGGCGCTCCGTATCTCATCCCTGTCCGGGAGCGAGATCGGTACACCGTTGTACTCATATCCGCCCTTGACCAATTGAAAATGCCTGCCGAGGTGGGGGATGATGTCCTTTGGCCACTCAAGGAAGGGCGGGATCCCGAGCCCCGACGGTGCGCAGAGCCTGATCACGCCCACTTTTGAAAGCCCTCTCCGTTCCACGATCGCATTGGTCGCATGAGTAGTGCCAAGCATCGAATGCACGATGGAATGAGGATCGATTGCGCTTTCGTCCAGAACCGCTTCGACCGCTTCCCGTATACCGCTCGAGACATCCTCGCTCGTCGGGCGCTTGCTCTTGGACACCACCCGGTCGTTTATGTCGAGTATGACAGCATCGGTGTTTGTGCCACCCACATCGATGCCCAGACGATACGTCACACTCTTCTCCTTTCCATGAGCGTCTCTATCGGCTCGTAATCTATGTCGTATTTGAAATAACGGGGACCAACCTGCTTGAGCCCCGCCTCGCTCCGCCAGATCGGGGCACAGGGCATTCCGATGATCACGACCCGCTGACCGTATCGCAGATGTTCCGTGGTAATGGGGCTTCCCGTTTCCCTGTCCAGTACGGTAATGAGATCTGGCACCATTGCGCAGGGTTTTCCGTCGAGAAGGCCTACGAGATTCTCGTTCTGAAAATCGAGCCTGAAGCCCGTGCCTCTGTAACGGTCGATTCCTTCGAAAAGTGCGTTTCCTCGGACAAATCCGGTGGTCAGATCACGCTGTACATCGGTCACTTTCCCCTCGAAGAGGCTGTACCCTTTCGTCAGCTCGAGTATGGAATCAACCGGGCTCTCTTTTTGCCGGTTCGCAGATAGGATCCTCCTGCCGATTTCGATGGCGAGAGAAATCGTTCCCCGAACACCATACTTTTTCAAGGTCTTGCCGTCCATCACATAGAGTCCGATCATGGAACTGAGCCCCATTGCGACGGTGACCGTTCTCGAAAGGGTTTCGATCCACGCGTTGTTGATCGTCTCGAGTATGACCTTGTTTCCCTTTTCGTCGCAGCACACCATGGGGGAAGCCTTCACTCCCCCAAGGCTGAATGTCACCATTGGGATTTCAGGAAACGCTCTGCCCATACCGTCGACGTCCACAAGGGGGAGCCCGAGTCGGGCTGCGGTATAAACCGGAATGCAGGAATTGATGCCGCCGGCTTCGATAGACATGGTCGCAAAGGCCTTTTTCCCAAAAAATGATTCCACCGCCTTGAACGCTGCTTGCGGCTCATTTCCATTGGGAAGCTTTTCAAGCATTACCGCAGGTGCTCCCATCATCGCCGAGGGGATGACAAGCTCCTCATCGGGCACCTCATCCACATCGATCAGCCTGACATCGCCTTTTTCTATCATGGCTTCCTTGGCCATCAGCCTTCCAAGATATGGATCACCGCCGCCCCCTGACCCAAGCACAGCAGCACCTATGGCAAGCTGATCTATGTCATCGATTTTGAGAAATCTCATGGCCCTTCCCCGGCTCTCATCCATAGATATGGTATACTATACGGATACTCTGGAATTATCAAGGAAAATCAGCAGATTTCTCGTTGACAGTTCTCTCTCGTGAATGTATGCTCATTTCGTTTCAATTTCCAAAATCGATAAGGGGGTCGTATGGAGTTGAAAGCCGCAATCCTGGAACGGCGAAGTATACGCACCTTCCTGGAGAAACCCATTGAGAAGAAAATCCTAAAAGAAATTCTCAATGCCGGTATCTTCGCACCTACCGCAGGTAACATTCAACCCTGGGCCTTTATCTGTGTGAGCGATCCCCGGAAAGTACACGAAATCGTTGTCGTATCACCGGGCATACTCTCGAAACCCATTTCAATCATCTGCATATGCTCTGATCAACAGAGAGCTTTCCAGAAGGCGGGAAAAGGTGGGAAACTTCTCTCGATCATGGACTGCGCAATGGCTGCACAGAACATCATGCTGCGGGCCTTTGATCTCGGAATCGGCTCCTGTGTGATCAGGTCCTTCAATCAGCGTGCGGTCAGGGAACTGATCAGTGCACCGGAGCGTTTGCTGCCGGAGCTTCTCATCATCCTTGGGTATCCAGCGAAGAAACCAGTCGCCCCGAAGAGGAGGATGGATGTGATCTACTGGGAAGAGTACAAGGAGGATACCAATGAGTGAAAATTACCTGGACAGGAAAAAACCGCAGGAGGGAGAACTGCATGCACACACTCTCTATCAGGGCCTATTCGAGCTCATCGGCTACATGCTTACCTCGGCTCGCGGGCTTGTGGACGAGCCCCCTCTCTACGGACCATTTCGTCTCCTGGACGGCGTTTCGAGGCTCTGCGCTCTTCTGGAAAAGGAAAAAGTGCTCGTGCCATTCTCCACCCAGCTGAGAGACATGATCGATGAAAGGAAATTTTCCGTAATGACGGACGAGGAGGAGTTCGTTGCACTGATGGACGAACTGGTCGTTCTCTACACGAAATATCTCAAGAGGAAAGGGTGATGATGCATGTAAAAATCCAAAGGTGCATGGAGAAACTGCAGATCAAACCCGCACCAAGTCCTGGTGGGAAAGTGCGCTTGCTGCACACTCACGGCAGATCTAACTGAAAATCGTAGTATCCGCAGGCGTTGATCACCCTCACTCCGCGGACAAGCAATTCCCGGTCATCCTTGCTGTGAAGTTCATGATTGTGACCGTGGATGAACACCTTCGGACTCAGTGTATCCATGAGAAGATTGAATGATTCGAAACCGCAGTGGCAGCGGTCCGGCAGATCATGGATTCCCCGAGGCGGGGCATGAGAGACGAAAATATCGATTCCCCCGTGCCTCTTTGCCTGCCGCATGACCTTCTTCACCCTTCTGCTCATCTGTTTTTCAGTGTACTGAAGGTCCCTTCCGTTGTACCACATGCTCCCGCCCAGCCCACCAATCCGTACACCACTCAGCTCAAGCACCTTTCCGTCTATGGAATCGCATCCCTCAGGAGGCTTATTCCCGTACTGCTGGTCGTGGTTTCCCGGCACGTAGAGAAGCGGTGCATGAATCACACTCACGAGGAAGGAGAGATAGGAAGAATCCAGGTCTCCGCAGGAAACCACGAGATCCACATCTTTCCAGCGGTCAGGATCGAAGTAATCGTAGAGTGCCCGGTGCTGTCTGTCAGCGACCGCGAGAATCCTCATCGTTTCTACTCTCTCAATTCAGGTTTCTTCACCCCTCTACTCAGCAGTCTTCCGATAAAACGAAAGGGAGGCTTTCTCCAGGTTCTCCGCTCCGGCAGCGTATGGGCAAACATGAATGCGGAGATGAGAGTATGAAACCCTTCTACCGGCATTCCTCCCATACACTCATTGAAGAAGCCCACAACCAGAACGAACAGATCACCATCTGAAAAACCGCTGTACACGGATGGAAGCTCCGATAGAGAAATCTGCCTGCACGCGGGGAGGAATACATCTGAATACCAGTTCTTTCCCTTTTCTTCCATATCCCTCCCTGGATATTTTGCGACCTCTCCCAGCAGTGTGCGGTATCCAATTTCATGGGCGAGGGATATGTTCCGGAGTCCCGTTTCAATCTCAAACCTTCTCCGCAACATTGCGCCTGAGAGCATTTCCGTCTCAGACCTGTGGATATACTCCTTCACGTTGGCATCCATGTACTCCATTTTCATCTCTTTGGCGAGCGCAACTCTTCTGTTCCCATCGACCACGTAGTAGCTCCCCATGTACTTGAACACGTCTATCGGCGGGAGAAAAAGGTAGTTCTGAACGGCATGCTCCATCGTCATTCGCCTGCTTCGCTCCATCCTGTCCTTCCGCTTTATATAGTGGAACAACTCATCCAGCTCTCCGCACTTGTCGACCGTGCCGATGATCTCTATGGTCTGGATGGTCCTGAGCCCTGCATCCAGGACCACATAGGGTTCATTTTTCACGAAATCCTCGTGAAAGCATCGAACAGTCCGTCTCATTGCTGTGCTTCACCCATTTCTTTTCGGATCCACTTCATATGCTGCATCTCCTCCTCTGCGAGCAGACGGAACGTGTCGCGAACCACCTGCAGAGGCGTACGCGATGCCACGCGTGCGTAAAACTCATAAGCCTCTGTTTCCTTTCGAAGTGCGGCTTCCAGGACTTCCTCCCGCGTGGACCATGGGTTGAGCTCAGGCCAGGGCCCTGCTATCTCCTCTAATTCTTCCTGTTCAATCATCTCATTTTCCCGATGTTCAGCCAGGTCTCCCACCCGCTGAATCTCGTCCAGCTTCATGCGGTGCGCGAGCTCTGAAACGAGGAGCTTCCTGAGCGTTTGTGCAGACTCTCTCATCACAGCCCTGGAGAGGGCATTCTGATAGAATCGGTATGCTTTCTCTTCAAAAGCGATCGCCTCTTCCAGAATGATCCTCACAAGAAATTTTTTCATCATATATCGCATTCCTCTCTTAAAAACAAATATAGGGTCTACTCACTGCAGAAGAAAGCACAAAAGGTCATCGGTGCAGCCTGTCATGGGAATGTATCCGCCTCTGTGCCCTGAAGCCGTGCACGGAAATAATTTCTTGACAGACAGAGGAGACGTGCTATGATTCCGAAGAAAACATACTA
>Ga0180438_10001267_pt1 | contig 44822 bp, 47 predicted proteins | sample SS_ome_12_FD_132455 | JGI IMG/M metagenome (GOLD analysis project Ga0180438, IMG submission 132455) | Hypersaline lake sediment archaeal communities from the Salton Sea, California, USA - SS_3_D_2 metaG | ecosystem: Environmental > Aquatic > Non-marine Saline and Alkaline > Hypersaline >...
GAACCTGACGGGGGTGGGCACCGACGACCATCACGCCAAGTCGCACGCGAGTACTCACGGGCCGGCGGGTCCTGACCAGCTGAAGCTGGACGACCTCGAGACGCCGGACGACAACACCGACCTTGACGTCAGCACGTCCGCACACGGCCTGTGCCCGAAACTCCCGAACGACTCCAAGAAGGTCCTTGACGGGGCGGGGTCCTGGGTGACGGCTACGCAGCCGCAGATGAAGCTGGTAAGCACCTTCATTCAGAGCCCGAGCTCGCTGTTCCTCAACGTGCATACCTGCGCGGGGGCGAACTTCAAGCACTTCTGCGGTCTGGGGATCGAGGCGAACCTGTCGGGAACGGTCACGGTCAGCTACATATGGGAGTTTCCGCAGGTCATCCCGCCGGGCAGCTTCAAGATGCGGGTCTGGTTCATCACGGCGGCGGTCAACGGCGGAACCATCAAGGCGCGGCCGAAGTGGGTATCCTTCGGCAGCGGAGACCCCAGCAGCGTCAGCCTCAACAGCGAGGAGCAGCTGACCACGGCGCAGTGGACGACGGGCGACGACGACGAGGTCCGGACGCTGATTTTCACGCTCGACCAGGACACGCCGGTCGCCGGCGAGCTGTGCCTGATGAACCTCGAGATCACCAACGGCACGACGGCGCCCGATGAAGTGGTGACGATGATCGAACCGCGGCTCTATTGGGCGTAAGGCATTGGCTCGAGGTTACACCAGGACGGCGGACTACCTGTCGCACGCGGGGATCCCGGTGCAGCAGGTGCCCATCACGATCTACGTGAACCTGAAGGCGCCGAGTGCCACAGGAACCTGGGACTTCTTCGGCGAGGTCAAGAGCAGCAACGCGTACTTCATGCTACGAGCCAGCAAGCTCGCCGACACCAGCGTGACGTGGCGGTACATGGGCAAGGCGTCATTTCTTTCGAGCTTCGCGGCGATCTGGAACACGGCCAGCCTACCGCCGACGTGGAACACGATCGCCGGCGTGTCGGAGAGCACGACAAGCCACAAGTTGTACGCGGGCGGACTGCTGCGAAACACGCAAACGACCAGCTGCAACCCGAACGTCGATAGCGGCACGACGTACATCGGGCGGAGCTTCAGCGCGACGCTCGGGTACACGGGAACCATTGGCGTGGTGGCGATCTGGAGTGCGGCCCTGAACGCGGACGAGATCGCGGGCCTGTCGGGTCAGCTGGGAACGACGCCGACTCGCGCGGCGATGGTGCCCTGGCGGGTTCGGCCCGAGAGTCTCGTAGCCTGCTGGCCGTCCGTCTCACGCAACGCGAGCACGGAGTACAACCTGGCCGGCACCGGTTACGACATGACCGTCAACGGGTCGCCCACCATCGAGGACGGGGAAGGTCTCGGGTGGACGGACCACCCGATCGCAGCTTAGCGGCCGGCAGCCGACGCGCCAGCGGCGACGGCCTCGGTCGCGTCCTGCTCGGCCAGTACCTTCTGCATCGCAGCCGGGAGCAATTCGTCGACCAGCTCCGGAAGCTTCTCCTGGTGAGCCGTGATCTGCTTCTGCCATTGTGGCGTGAGTTTCTTGACGACGGTGTCAAGGATCACCTGGGCCATGGCGTCGAGCTGCTTCGTGCCCTTGGTGAGCGCAGCCGCCAGGCTGGCCTCGCGTTTCTGGTGGTGCTCGTTGAGGGCCTGGCAGAACGTGTCGAGGTCATGGCCCTCGCGCATCTGGAGGTTCTTGGTGAAGGCCGTCTGCCCCCGCATCCAGGTGATGCTGACAATGCGGTGGCCTTTCGGGGTGACGCTCGGGTGCTCGGCGACTTCGACAATGTCGTCTATGTCGACGTAGCACCGGTGTCCGTGCTCATTCAGAAGGGGGGTGGGGTAGAGTTTCATGCTCGAGCTCCAAAAGGGGATCGGGATTCATGGACGTCGCGATTGTAGTTGACAGCGGGCGCGGATGCTACTACATGGGGCCCTGGGGTCCGTCCAGCCCCACATGGAGACCCGGCTCATGGACCAGCTCAGACTCGCAACACTCGAGGCGAACGACCCGACCTTCGCGGACGACCTCAAGAAAAGCTACCCGCACGTCGACGCGATGGCGGGGTGGCTGCGTTCGCAGGGGTGGACTGTGAAAATCGGCCCCCGGAAGCAGCGGCCCAGCGTGAAGCAGATGGACGGGTTCCAGGATTGGGACCTTGAGATCAGCGGGCGCATTGAGATCAAGCGGAAGGGGTGGGACTTCACGTGTGCGGCCGACTACGGGCTGTCGACAGGGAGGGCGATACCGTTCCCCACGGTGATCGTTTGCCCGCTCCACGAGTGGGAAAAGGCCGATCCCAAGCCGGTGGGGCACATCATTACGAGCCACGACCTCAAGGCGTTTGTGGAGGTGAAGACACGCACGGCGATGGCGTGGAACAAGGTGCAGAGATGGGACGAGGAGAAGGGGCGAGAGGGGACGTTCCTCGAGTGTCCTACGCTCCTGTGTCGTTTCGGGCCACTGCCGCCCGCGGTGGCCGAGGAATTCAAGCGGCTCACGGATGAGCAAGAAAAAAACGACCAAGAAGGGGAGCGCCAAGAAGGGGCGCACGAATAAGAAGAGGGTCCGCACGCCCGTCGAGAAGGCGGAGGACCTGGACAAGCGGGTTCAGAACCGCCTGGCCCAGGTCGAAGCCGACGAGAGCGAGGCCCTGACGAACCTCCAGGCACTGTCTGACAGCTGGGGCGCCGACACCGAGACTCCCCTCCGAAAAGCCGCTAGAGCCGTTCTAACGGATTTCAGGGTATCAGAGCACTTCGATCGCTCATTCGCGGAGCTACGGGCCACCCTGGCGGCTGCACAGGCCGCTACGCTGCGTCTGCTCACCAGCAACATCCCCAAACACCAATCCCAGGGTCTGCGGGCCCTGAGCAATCTCACGAACCAGATGCTTCGCCGGCGGGAGCAGGACGTCGAGATCGTGAAGGCGGCGTTGCAGGCGTCCGCGGTCGCGACCTACGAGCAGTTCCGGGCGACGCTGGACCGGGCTCAGGGCCAGACCGGAAGCGTGGAGCAGCTCAACCGGGAGCTCGCTGCGGAGAGCGGCCCGCCGCCGACCAGCGCTCAGACTGGCGACAAGGGGTAGTGTCGAGTGCCCAAGCTGAGCCGAGCCGATCGGGAGTATCTGCACCGACGGGCCCGAGTATTCACAGACGACGAGCGTCAAGAATACAAGGCGTGCAGCCCGTACATGGGGGTGGCGGGGTTTCGGCGGTTCTGTGAGCGGCACTGCAAGATCCAGGACAAGGACACGCTCGAGATCCTGCCGTTCGTCTGGTTCGTGGGCCAGGAGATCATCGCCGGCGACCTGGTCGCGTACACGTGGCTCTGGCTGCTGAAGGGCCGGCAGCTGGGGATCACCTGGCTGATCGCGGCGTACGTGCTCTGGCGGATCACATATCACAACCTGATGACGGTCTCGGTGTTGTTTCAGGAGCGGAAGTACGCGGAGGCGTTCATTTACCGGATCCGGTTCATGCGCAACCGGTTGCCACGCGTCTTCCGGAAGGAGATCACAACCGACAACAAGCAGCAGCTCGAGTTCAAGGCTGACGAGAACGAGGGGGAGATCCTGGCCCTGGTCGGGTCGGCCAAGGCGGGCCGGTCGTTGACGGGCGACATCGTCATCATCGACGAGGCGGATTATGTCGAGGGGCTTGACGAGACCATGCAGGCTTTGATCCCGATGCTGTCGGGGAAGGAGGCCCGCCGCGGGCAGCTGATCGGGCTGTCGACGGCGTCGGGCCCGGGGGGGCGGTTTCACGACACATGGGTCGAAACCTACGGGGAGTTCGGTGAGAAGCTGGAGAAGATAGACGAAGTAAGGGACAGTGAGAACAACTTGCTCGCCCAGAGCGGGACGGGGCCCAGCGGGTTCAAGGCTGTGTTTTTGTCGTGGCGTTGTCGGGCGGGACGCGACGACGCCTGGTACGCGGAGCAGGACAAGCTGCTAACGAAAGCGGGCGGGCCCAAGGCCACGAAGCGAGAGCACCCGAACACGCCGGAGGAGGCGTTCGAGTACGCGGCGGGGAGGATCTACGGGGCGTTCCACCGGTTCCAGCACGTCGGAGACATCGACATCCCGACGACGGCCGAGCGATACCGGGCGATCGACTGGGGCCAGACGGAGAGCCCGTTCGTGTGCTTGTGGATCGCGCACGTGCCTGGGGATCCCGCCCTCCTGGTCTCGCCGAAGTGTCCGAACACGGTCCGCGAGATGCTCGCCTACCGGTACGACCCGGACAAGCCGGACGAGATCCTCAAGACGGACGACCACTGCCCGGACGCTCTGCGCTATGCGGTTGTCACTTACGATCTGAAAGGCCTGGTGTACGTCTACCGCGAGGAGTACATCGAGGATCCGGTCGGCAGGGACGAGACCGTTGCCAGCCTGGGCGTGAAGATGCACGAGAAATCAGGCTGGGAGCAGGATCCGGACGCTCGGGACGCGTGGGTACCCGGTCGCTTCGCCGAGCTCTATGATGGAACAGTGGCCGATCGCAGCTGGGGCCTGGTCATTCAGAGCCTCAACAAGATGAACCTGTCGATCCAGGGCCACAAAGCGATCAAGCGACCCAGCGGGAAGCCCGATAAGAGTGCCAGGAAGCACCTCGAGGCGTTCGACGCGGCGAAGGGGGAGGTGAAGGACGGAATTGAGCTTGTGCGGCTGTTGGTAGCTGGTACCATACGGCTCGACGAGCGAATCGAAGTCGATCGCGGCAAGGTCGCTCTGGCGATACTTCGGGAGGACGCAGCGGGTCCGCGTGTGGCAGCAAGCCTGGAGCGTCGCAGCATGTATCTGCTCGCCCAGCGCGTGCTCAAAGCCTCACGAAAGAAAACACGCAAGAAGGGATAACCTCGGCGGTCCGGGTGCAGACGGCGCGTCGGTGATGAGCCGCGCCGTTTTTTCGTGCGCGGAAGGAGCTCTGTCATGGACTCATTCGCGTATGCCGTCGCCCAGGATTGGAAGGTCCTCTGGAACGCCAACGCCTACGGGACGCTCGAGTACTCGAGCGGCATTCGTCTGATCGGCTCCCCCGCCCGCAACCGCAACGCCTACGCGGCGGAATGCAAGTACTCCATCACCAGCAGCGACACCGACGACACCCAGTTCTATGTCTACAGCTGCCCGGACGGCGACACGGACGACCGGAGCTCGGACGCGCTGGACACGTTCGTCGTGGCCACCAGCGGGGGTGACAAGAAGAACACGTTCATGGTGTTCGCGGAGCTCGCGGGGAGCGGTTTCTGTCTCGGGATCATGTCGATCGGGTCGACGACTGACATGGTCATCACGCTGAGCTACCGGCTGCTGCGGTAGGAGCTGCGTATGCGACCCAGGCTAATCACGCGCCGCACGCCGGCGATGCACATCCCCAGGATCCTGCGCCCGTGGCTGTCCGCTTACGTCGTGTTCGACTGGCGGAGCGGCGACACGAATCGCGTGTGGCATTGGGCCCCCGACACCGGCGCCACCATGAAGACCATCACGCAGGTGGATCCCTGGTCAGCGAACGAGGGCGGGCGATACGTCGAGCTGAGTGACGCTGACTGTAACATCGCAACCGAGGCCGTCGCGGAGAGCCACAGCTTCGGGACCATCGCGTGTCTGTTCAAGCCGTTGACGTTCGCCGGCAACAACTTCGTGTTCGGCGAGAGCAGCGTGGCGTATACCGTCCTGGGGTACACGATCAACGATGTGACGGTTCAGTTCGTGCGAAACCTGAAGGTTGTGGGTAACAAGTCGGTCAATGCGAGCGTCACGGCCGGCGAGTGGCACCTGTACATTGCGGATTGGGGTGACGCCGGCACTCGGCTGTTCCTGGACGGGCGCCACGTGGACACCGACTCGACGGTGGGGGACAACGACGCCAATACTCTGACGGTTCGTCTCGGCAACGCGGCGGGCTCGTTCGGCGACAACCAGGTCGCGTTTTTCGCGATGTGGGACCAGCAGATCGGGGAGAGGGTGAACCATGTGTTGAGGCAGACGAGGATGAGGGCAGCGGCTTAGTGAAGGAGAGCAACCGTGTCAAAATCGGAGACGAGCGGCCCCCGAGCTTTCAGCGGCTGGGCCGGCGGTGACTGGGCGAAAATCGTGGTAGTCCTGCTGATGGGGGGCGCGATCGGTTCCGGAGGCACGATCGTAGGCAATAAGAGCAACGGCGGCGGGCTCACGCGCGACGACGTGAAGGGCCAGGTCAAGGAGTCCTGCTTGTACAAGGAGGACCGCGCGGTGATCCGCGGCGACCTGGCCAGGAACGAGCTCGCCTTGAAGGAGTTGAGCAACCGGGTAAGCGACCTGACGAGGAGTTGGGACGAGACCCGCGGCCGGCTCGAGTTGGTGATCGAGAATCAGCTGGGGCCAGGTGGAGGCAACCCATGAGGATCCTGAAGGTTTGTGTTGCCATTGTGGCGGTAGCCCTGTTCACCGGGGCGACCTGCACGTGGCAGATGCCGCCAGACTGGAATTGTGTACCAGTCGAGGGCGGCGGCTTTGAGTGCATCTGGGAGATTGACGAGCTTCCGTAGCTAACGCGCGGCGGACGCTGGGCGGCGGATCTCGGACCCCCGCCGTCAAGGCTGCACCCTTCAAGCGTCTGTGCAGAGGCGCTGGGGACTGGTTCCTCAGCGCCTCGTTTTTTGGGGGTAGGTCATGCTGCACCAAGAGTCCGGTATCGACGAACGGGTGGTGCGTGGGCGAAGCGAAGCGCCGATTCCCCCGGTTTATGAGCTGGACTGGACCGACCCGGCGAACATGGACGACGCCGAGCTCCTCGCGTTCGGCAACGGCCAGTACCGCGCCGGCAAGATGCGCCGGTACCACTGGGAAGCGAGAGCGGCGGAGCGCCTGGCCTGGGCTCGAGGTCATCAGGATCTGGTCTGGGACGACCACACCAAGGACCTGGTCGAGGAGCACGACAATACGCCGATGGACCAGCGTGATCAGATTTGGATCAACCGCATGCGCGGGGCGATCCTGACCATGATTTCGCTGACGGTCGCGCAGCCGATGACCTGGCACGTGAACGCGGTGACGACCGACGACGCCGACATCTTCGGGGCTGACGTCGGCGAGGATCTGCTGCGTTACTACTGGACGGTGGGCGACACACTCACCAGACTGATCGACGCGGCGTGGATGCTGTTCGCGGCGAACGTCGTCTTCATCAAACCGGTGTGGGATCCGTTCCGGGGGTTCGCCAAGCAGTACGGTCCCAATCAGATCCTCGGTCCTGACAGCGGAGCGACGGACGAGGCTGACAAGCAACGCGGGGTAGTCAACCGGGTCCGCAAGTGGGTGAGCAGGCGCCGGCCGGCTGCGGAGAAGTCTGTCGACGCCAGTGGCAACCTCACGCTCCCAGGCGGAGACATCTACTTCGATTTCGCCTGGCCGTTCGACGTGACCGAGCCCCAGCATTGTGCCAGCGAACGGCAGGCGGCGTGGCTGATGGACTCGAGGTTCCGGCCGGTCGAGTACGTCCGGAACAAGTGGCCCGACACGGCCTCCGACGTCATGCCGACGAACCGCGACCAGGAGTTTTACAACCGGTTCCGGGAGCAGTTCGGCGATCTGTCACGGATCGGCGCCGAGACGCATTCGACGCTGACGCCACCCGACGAGGTTCTCGTCCACGAAATCTGGAGGCCTCGGCTGCCCCAGTGTCCGGAGGGGGCGAAGATCGTCCACACCGAGGATCGAGTACTCGAGAAGGGACCGCACCCGTACCTGCACGGGGAGATCCCGCTGATCGGCGTGAGGGCAAGCCCCGAGCCGGAGTACTTCAGGCCCTCGGGTGTTGGCGAGGACATGATGCAGGCGCAGCGGGCGATGAATCGCTCGCGGTCGGCCCAGCAGGGGGTATTGCACTTCGCGGTGGATCCGCGGTTCCTGTACGAGAAAGACTCCGGCTTCCCGGAAGACGGACTGACGCCAGGGCCCAAGGCCATCGGGATGAAGCCGGACAAGCTTCACTCTGTGAAGTACCTCGAGACTCCGCCTCTGCCCGCGGGCGTGAACCACTTCGATGCGCTGTTGGCCCGCGACTTCGACGACGTCGCCGGTGTGCATCGCAGCACGACCGGACGCAGCGAGAGTGCCCAGCAGAGCGGAAAGCACGCGCAGCTGATGTTCCAGGCGGACGTGAGGCAGCAAGCGCCGTCGAGGATCCTCATGGAGCAGGCGTTCGCCAAGGCGGGCCTCCAGGCCTTGTGGCTCGCGTGGGAGTTCGTGAGCGAGGAGCGTGCGACGCCGATCGTGGGCCCGGACGGCCGGCTCAAGATCCTCAAATGGAAGGGGCGGGACCTGAGCTCCCAGGAGCCATTCGGACCGTTCGCCTGGAACGTGCGTTGCGAGCTGCAACCGATCGAGAACCTGGGGGAGACGCTCGCGAAGCTGCGCTACATGCAAGAAGGCGGGTGGCTGACGCCGGAGAATCCCCACCATCGGGCGTTCGTCATGCGCATGCTCACGGGCCAGATGCCCACGGGCACGGAGATCGGCGAGGAGCACCGGACGAACGCCAGGGCGGAGCACGAAACGATTGTCGAGGGGAAACCCGTCCCGGTACCGCTGGGCGACGACGACCAGGTCCACCTCGAGGAGCACTATCAGTTCACGACCAAGGTTCGGTACCGCGACGCGGTCGAGCGAGATCCCGACGTCGAGGTAGCGATGCAGTGGCACATAGCGGAGCACCAGTTCAACGAGGCGGACAAGGCGAACCGCGCCAAGGCGATCGCCTCGCGTGTCCAGGCGGAGCTGGTGAAGGAGTACGGCTTGCGGGTGCAGCCCAGAGCGCCGGCAGCCGCGGGACCTGGCGGTGCGCCGGGTGCCCCGCGGGCTCTACCGGTGGGCGGTGCCCCGCGGCCTCCAGGTGGCAATGGGACGTCGAACCCGGTCGCGCGTCCCGCGTTGCCAAGGATGACGTAAGCGGCCGAACGGAGCAGAGTCATGGCGGACGAGCCAGGAGCGCTGACGGAGGAGGAGGTTCAGCTCATTGAAGAGGTGCGGGCGAAGGGGGTGCCGCCCAGCGAGGTGCGTGTGGAGACTCCCACCTCGCCGAAACCATCCCCCGAGCCTGCGCCGGCGAAGCCCGCCGACCAGGCGGTGACGAAGGACAACCTGACGAGCATTCTGGACGAGCGTGAAGCGCGCAAGGAGCAGCTCGCCAGGGAGGACAAGGCCCGCGACGAGATGCGCCAGCACATCTTCGGCGAGCTGGGCAAGCACGACTCGACGAAGGCCTTCAGCGGCGATCGCAGGGCCCTGGCCACGGGCCTGGTCTGGAAGAAGTTTTCGGAGAAGTTTCCCAACGACCAGGTCGGAAAGATGAGCCACGACGACATACTGAAGGGCCTTAGCGAAGCGACGGAGGTAGTGGCCAAGGAGGAAGAGGCCCTACGGAAGGGAGAGGGCCCGGACGCGGCGGAGGCCTCCGCGAAGCTGGAGAACCAGAACAGGGCGGCGGAGTCGGGCCCCTCGAGGAGCGCCGGCGCCGCCGGCAGCCGGGGCCCGGTTTCGGCGGACGGTAACACCGGGGCGCTCGCGCGTCCCGCTCTGGGAGTTAATGCAAGTACCGAGTGGCCGGCGTTCGACGCGGACGTCGAGCGGGCGGTCGCTTCGGAGGTAGAGGCGGTTCAAGAGGGTATCGCGACCGGCAAAATCCCGGTGGTCCCGGTACCCGAGTAGAAGCGGTTTCCCAATTGGCCCGCCGGCGCGTGCGCACGCCGGTTGTGCTGCGGGTGGCGTGGAAGTGCCGGGATTCACGGAAACCCACCCGTAGCCGGGTCAGACTTATGACCAGGAGCGCCCGGGCTCCGCCAACTATGGAGTTGCGGAGCAATGCCATCGAGTAGAGACACGCAGGCCGCGCTGCTGCGAACCGTGTACCTCCGGAAGATGAGGGCCGGTTTCAACGTGCGGTCCGTTCTGTTGCAAGTCCTTGGACGGAACGAGGAGGAGTACGCCGAGGGCGAGCAGCTGTCCTTGGTCATGCACAGTGGTGAAGGCGGTGGATGGGGCTGGTCGGACGCCGGCGATCTGCCCCCAGCCGGGCACCAGGAAGTCAACCGGCACAACTACAACTATGCCCGCCTGTACGGTCGGATCGAGATCGCGGGCAGCCACGTGGAGGGAGCTCGCCGCAGTTACGCAGCTGAGCGGCGCCCCTACGACTTCGAGACGACCAACATCCTCAAGCAGATGCGATCCGGGTTCAACTACGAGCTCTACGGATCCGGGGATGGTCTGCTCGCGACGGTCGCGGGGGCGACCAGTGCCACCGCGTTCACGGTGGACCACACGAGGGGCCTCAGCAAGGGCATGGTGGTGGACATCCTGCTCAAGGCGAACGGCGCCACGGGTGGCGGGTGCGTCACGGCCAAGATCAGCGTAGACCGCAGCAACAACACCGTCCGGATCACCTATCCGACCGGCAAGCAGCTCGCGGACTACGCGGACCTGAACTCGAACCCGACGAACTACGGGGTCTACCGGCAGAACAGCTACAACCAGTCGGTCATGGGCCTCGGCGGGATCATCTCGACCAGCAACCCGGCGAGCGGTGCCCTGGGCGGGATCGACCGGACGGTCGCGGGGAACGAGTTCTGGAAGGGCAACGTCTTCGGCAACAGCGGCGTGAGCCGCCGGCCGGAGCTGACCATGATCGAGGAGGCCCGCGCCGAGGTCGAGCAGTACAGCGACGGGGCGATCAACCTCATCATCTGCGGGTACAACGTGTTCGCGGTTCTCATGGACGAGCTTGTTCACAGCAAGCGATTCCAGGGGACGGCCACGACGCTCAACGGCTGGGCCACCGCGATGAAGTTCGAGGATCAGATCCCGATTGTGCGTGACCGGCACTGCCCGCCGGACAAGATGTTCCTGCTCGATACCTCGAGCTTCACGCTGTACCAGAACAATGACGGGCAGTGGATGAACCAGGACGGGGCGATCCTCAGCCGCGTGCAGAACCGCCACGCCTATGAGGCTGCCTGGTTCCGTTTCGTGCAGCTGGTGTGCCACGCGCCCAACGCGAACGCGGTGATCGAGGACCTGGACTACGCGATCCCCGTAGCGGCGTAGCGTAGGGCGGGACCGGCAATCGGCCCGCACAAGCAACCAGAAAGTTAGGAGACTGGACCAATGAGTCACGGACTGAATGCTGACGGAATGCCGTACGACATGGCGCGTGCGACGTTCTACCCCATGCGTCAAGGCTTGGAGCTCACCACGGCCGGCCTGGGTGGGGGGCAGCTCGCGGCGGCGCAGGCCGACTCCGAGCTGAACCGGTTCACGATGGCAACCGCCGACACGTTCTACTGGTGGTTCGATCCGCAGGGAGACCTCTGGTACTTCGACTGGGCCAAGGATGTTCATGCGGCCGTCCTGTTCGACTCGAGCGGTGGAGCCGCCGACACCGGGATCATCTGGAAGGTCGGGATCAAGGGCGTAGCCGTCGATGAAGCGGTGAGCGACGGGGCGGTCAGCGCCGACGGGTCGACGACGTTCGACGCGGCCACCATCAGCGCGACCAGCGACCTGCACAAGGCGGGCCCGCGGCATTTGAACATGCCGAACACCATCGCGAGCGACGATCTGGCGATGCTCTGGTGCGAGCTCGACGCGGACGGTGACGCGGACGGCGACGAGGTCGGCCTGATCGCGGTGCGTCTGTACGGCACGTACAACCCCATGAGCGGGGGCGGCTGGCGGGACAAGACGTAGAAACGGCGCTTGAGCGTCGTACTAACAGACCTGGCTGAGGGCCGGCGCTGCGCGACCGGTGCCCAGTTCAACAGGAGATTTGAGCTATGAAACTCGTCCGGAACCTGGACGCGGTCGGGCCCGCAGGGCGCCCGCCGCGACGTTTGCGTACGCTCCTCAACCCGAACCCCTGGGGGCGGACGCTGTTTGTGGATTCGAGTCACTCCCGGGCAAGCAACAGCAGGAGTGGCCAGGATCCCGCGCACCCGCTCAGCACGCTGGTGAACGCGGTGAGCAAGGCCCGCGCCGACGATCAGATCATCGTCGGGAGCGGGCACACGGAGACGGTGAGCACGTCGGAAGGCCTGGACGTGAGCGTCAATGATCTTCACATCATTGGGCTCGGCCAGGGCCAGCGGCGCCCCAAGATCCAGATCGGCACGTTGGCAGCCGCCAACATGAAGATCAGCGGGAGCGGCGTGCGTATGGAGAACTTCTGGCTCGACGGGAACCTCGACGCGATCACGAAGCTGTGCGAGGTGACGGGCCACGACTGCATTCTCGACGACTGGTTCATCACGCAGACGACGGGCCAGCCCGTGACGGCGCTCCTGCTGACCACGGCGGACCGGTGCAAGGTCCTCGGCCTCGAGGCCGACATGGACGGCGCCGGCGCAACGCGGTGCATCGACCTGGTCGGCGGCGAGTGGATCGAGATCGCCTATTGCCAGATCGACGGCGACTTCAGCGGCGCCAACATCACGAACTCGGCGACTGCCTTCGCCCACGCGAACATTCACCACAACTGGCTGATGAATGAGAACGCGGTGGATGCGAACATCACGGCCCAGGCGACGAGCGACGGTTTCATTGCACACAACCTGTGCAGGATCGCGACCGACGCCCAGACGACCTGGATCACCGCGGCGGATTGCCACTGGTTCGAGAACTACGGCGTCAACGTCGACGGCGAGACTGGCGGCTTGATCGGTAGCGCGTCGTCCTAGTCCGACGTCAACGACAATCAGTAACACCGGGAGGTGCGGAGCCGTGAATCTGACACAGCTGCGGCCGGCCACCCTCGGCTGGCTAGATGACCCGAGAGGCGACCGTTTCGTCGACCATGATTCGTTCGCGCGGCTCGATGTGCTCATCAACACCGCGTACAAGGACCTGGTCAACGCGATGGACAACTGCTCGGAGGCGTGGAACGTCAAGGACACGCCCGAGACGCTGACGGTGGGGAGCTCGGCGCGGGAGTACCTGCTCACCAGCACGGACGTCCGGCGCCCGCTCCTTGCGCGGCGGGTGGAGTCGAGCGGGACGTACACGAACCTGATCGAAGCCCCATGGGGTCGGCGTGACAACTACGTCCGCCACCCCATTCCGCGCCTGGGGGCCCAGCCGCCGGACCGGGTCGCGTGGTACCGGGATTCGCAGACCGGCAAGTTCGGCCTGGTCTTCTACGACGATTCGCCGGCCTCGCAGAGCGTCGAGGTTTTCTATCAGCAGCTGGTCGAGGACCTCGAGGAAGCCAGCGACATCCCGTACCAGGTACCGCTCCACTGGCACCACATCATCCCGATCGGCGCGGGCTACTTCGGCAAGGTCCAATCAGAGCGGTCCGTCGCGAAGCTGGGCCCCATGTGGTTCGACTACAAGGCGAACATGGTCGCGGATCTGGACAGCATCAGCCGCGGCAAGAGCTGGAGACCCATTTAGTGCCGAACCGGCGACCCAAGTTCACTGGCCCGTTCCTGGGGCTCAACACGACGTTGACACCCCGGGACCTGGATGCGCGGTGGGCGGTCGACGCCCAGAACGTGCTCCTCAGCGACGGGCGTGTCCGGCCGGCCTGGCCCCTGTCGTTGTGGGGCGGGACGGATCCGGAGGCAGCCTGGCCGGCCGTGACTTGGCAGGAGGGCTGGGTCAGCCCGATGGGCAACCAGATCCATTGGGATTCGCCGAAGGTCGGCGAGATCATCGTGTTCCAGTCGTACCTGCAAGATCGGGGGTGGCGCTACTGGGCTGCTTACCCTGACGGGCGCGTGCTGGACCTGGCCCCCTCGCAGCCGCGCCCCGCGTGTTACGTGCCGGCGTACGGACGGCTCTACATGCTGGACGGTGCGGACCCCCGGAAAACCGACGGGACGATCGAGGGGACGGTGCTCGCCGGTTTGTTTCCGCCGACGGGAGCAGCCCGCCTGGTGCGCGACGACAACACCGAGGGGTGGGCGATCCTCGAGGAGGGCACCTACGAGTACGCGATCACGTACTACGACGAGGAGCATGACGTCGAGAGCAATCCGTACAACCTGGGCCAGATCGACATCACGGCGAGTGAGGAGCATCGGGCCCAGATCCAGGTGACGGGCGAGCCACTTGCGAATCGCCATGTGACCCACTGGCGGCTGTACCGGAAGGACATCCACCTGGGCACGCCGTATTTTCTGCTGCGCAGTCAGAGGAAGTACGAGGCCGGGAGCTTGTACGACCCGTACGGGACGCGGACCGACCCGACGCCGGCGGAGGGCAACACGACCACGGGCCCCTTCGCGCCGAGCAAAAACGGCGTGCCGCCCAAGGCGACGGTCGGTTGTGTCTACCGGGACCGGATGTTCTACAACAACTCGGTGACGACCGACGGCCGGGATGACCTGCTGCACTACTCGGCGTTCGGCCGACCCGACCACGTGGATCCGGACGACTACGAGACGCTGACCGGAGATGCCCAGAGCGGAATCACCGGTATGGCGGAGTTGCAGAAGCAGCTGGTTCTTTTGAAGCCCAAGTCGATCTGGGTCCTCAGCGGCACGATCGTGACTTCGACGAACGAGACGATCGCGACGGGCGCGACGGCGCCGAGCTCGTCGCACTCCCTCGGGAAGACGAAAGCGACCATCGGGTGCGCGAACACCGAGGGCGGGAACGGTGCGATCGTCGTGGGCGAGCCTGAGCGTCTGCACTTCAACGGCGAGGCCGGTCTGTACTCTTTCGACGGGGTCGCGGAGCGGAACCTGGCCAAGAACATCAAGGACACCTGGCGGACCTTCGCCAAGCGGAGGAGCGAAACCGAGGGCGAGAAGAACCAGCAGGTGAGCTACGCGGTGGACACGGTCAACCGGATCCTCTTCATCGCGAACGGTGTGCAGCCCTGGGGAGATCCCGAGATCCTCGCGTACCACTACGGTCGCGAGGGGCCGGACGGAGTCGGCGGCTGGACGTACCTGCGATCGCCCTGGCGTGCCAGGCCGTACTGCTCGGTTGCCACGACGCTGGGCGACATCCACGAAGCGGAGGATGACGCGGAGGCGACGTTCTACGCGCCGCTGATGGTTGCATGCGCCGACGGCAAGATCCGGATCGGCAACGACCGGTCCGAGATCCTCGAGATGCCGCGGTTCCGCTATGAAACCCCTCCGCTGCGTCCGCTGGACGGAGGCCTCGCCCACATCTATCAGGTGACCTGGCTGCACGGCCGGGTGGTCAGCGACGACGACTACCCCCGCGACTTCGAGTTCGGGCACCGAGCCAAACGAGAGGAACAGTACGAGCTGCGGAGGAGATCCCTGCGCTACGCGGCTTCGCAGCATCAGCCGATCAGCAGGGAATCGGACGAGATCAGTCTGCTGGTGCAGAGCCCGAGCGGTCTCGGCGACACGATGCACTGGCATCCGGATATGGGCCTGGCGGGATGGATCCTCGAGTTCGAGCCCGCCGGCGGTTACTAGGAGAGTCAAGCGATGGCTTACAAGAGGTTCAAGTACGAAACCACCCTGACGACCGACCAGGCCAACCGCAGTATCGCCGCGTTCCTGATTGCTACGGACTGCCGCGTGCTGCTGCATGGTATCAAGATCGCTCCGAAGGGTTCGACCGGTGCCTCGTCGCCCGCGGAGTGGGTATGGGGCACGCACGACGCAGCCGGCACGGCGAGCGACGACAACACGTTCTACAAGCTGCCCCCGACGTTCGCCCAGGAGGTGCTGACGACGGCCCGGAACACGTACACCGCCGAGCCGACCCTGACCGAGGTGTGCAAGATCCACTGTCACCAACAGCAACAGGTTTTCTGGACGCCACCCATTCAGCCGTTCTTCCTCGAGGAAACCGAGCGATGGGCGCTGAAGATCGTGACGAACCTGGCGGTGGAAGTGGACTACGAGTTCTATCTCGAGGAGTAGCGTGTGCCGCAGGTCGGCGGACAACCTCGCCCGGATCCCTGGCCGATCGTACCGTCGGACCTGAGCCCGCCGGTCTACCCGCATCTGCGGGAACCGGTGACGCTGAAGCCGGTGGATCCGCTCGAGGTGGTCGGCAAGCTCGAGGTGATCGAGACCGTCGCGAAGGAGGGCGAGGCGGAGTCGATTGCATGGATGTTGTAGATGCCGAAGTTGTTTCCCCATCACGCGCAGGAGCCCGAGCTCGAGCAGGAGTTCGACGGGGTCTGGAACGAGACGGACCGTCTGCGCGGGCGGGTCGCGGAGCTCGAGGCAAGTCTCACGGCCCTGACCAGCCGGGTGGACGTGCTGGACGTGGACGACGACGGGGAGGACCCCAGCGCCCAGGGCGCGTGGCGGGCGACGAACTGGTCGCGAACGATCGAGATGGACCAGCCGGTCAGCATCGGCACCACCTACGAGTGGAATTTCCTGTGTGGGGTGTCGGCGAGCCAGCACTACACGCACGGGCCCATTTACCTGACGCTCCTGGACATCAGACGTCCGACGTCGGAGCTGGCCGTCGAGTGGCGGTTCGGCGACGGCCGGCGAGCATACAAGCCCTGGCCGAACGACCAGGGTCGCTACGACACAATGTCGTGGGGCGACTGGTGGATCCTGCGGTTCAACGAGATCAACAAGGGCCAGTACCGGCCGATGCCCACCTGGCTGGGGCCGGACGACCCGGAAAGCGATTGGATGAACATGCCGATCAACTCGGCGCAGCCGGGAGTCGCGGCACGGTTCAACTTGCAGCTGCGATTCCAGAACACCAGCTTCAGCCGCTGGTGGGTCGCGGCGCACGTGAGCGGCGTGTTCCACGAGCATTACGAGCGGAATTTCTCGAGGCCGATCCGTTAGGAGACTAAAGCGATGCCCAACGGAAACGACACCTACAACCCGCCACCCGGTTACACGGGACCGGCGGCGACGAGCGGCGGCGGGGAGCCCCCGGATCCGGCGCAGTGGAACACCGACCAGTGGTGGACTACGCCCGATCTGATGTGGGACTCGCCGACGTCAGCGTTCCTCCAGGGCGGTCAGATCGCCAGCCCCGAGCTCCCGGCCTGGGCCGGTCAGCCCGGGCAGTACGCGGATCCGCGTGCGTTCTACTCGGAGTACTGGGGTCAGCCGGACGACATGCGCGAGACCTGGCTTGGGCAGCTGCAATCGCAAGGCACCGGGATGATTGCGACGGAGGAGGCCCGCCAGGCGGCGCTTGCCTCGATCGCCGATGCGATCAGCGGCGTCCGCGCGGAGCAGGCCGGCTGGGAGACGGATCCGTATCGTGCGATGGTGATGCGAACCCTCGGAGAGCTGGCGACGTCCGAGCGTCCGGTCTTCAGTGAGCGTGAGGAGGCGGCGAGAAGCCTGGACATCGCCCAGACCGTCGCGCAGAACCTCGCCCAGGCCCAGGCCCGAGCGGCCGGGCGTGGCGTAGCTTCGGGCGGAGCAGCCGGCGGGATCGAGGCCGGGATCCGCGGGCAGGGCATGGCAGCCGGTACCAGGCTCGGCGCCCTGGTCGACGCGGCGAACGTCGAGGGCCGGCAGCGTGCGTTGAGCAGCCTGGGCAGACTGACCGGTGCCTACGAGCAGCTCGATCAGTCGTACCTCGATGCGATCAACCAGCTGACGAGGTTCCAAGCGGGGCTCGAGGCTGACGTTCACTACGAACCCCAGGACCTGTACGCCTTCAAGGCCCTGGCGTTCGAGCGGGAAAAGTACGAGCAGGCGCTTCAGATGGAACAGCAAGCCCTCGAGGCGTGGCGTGAGGCCCAGTCGCTTGATTGGACGGACGCCTTGGACTTCTTGTCGGTCTTTGTGTAGGAGGTCCGGCGATGGCGGTTTTTCGAGCAATGCCCACGGGGGGCGCGAACGCCCTGGCGGCGCGACTGAGCCAGGACGCGGCGATGCACCACAACCGGGCTCGCGAGTACCAGCTGGCGACGATGAGTATGCCGCGCCGGAAGTGGAACCGGTTCGTCAGCATGGTGGCCAACGTCAAAGCCCGCGAGGAGGCCGAGAAGGAAGCCGAACGCCAGGAGGACCGGGCGATGTGGGGAAACATCGGCGGTGCCGGCGGTGGGGCTGCTCTGAGTATGCTCCTGGCCGGCCCGACGGGTGGTGCGTCCCTCGCGATGATGCCGAGCATGATGGCCGGCGGATCGCAGATCGGGCGGAGCGTGTCCGGTGCGGGCACGCCTGGGGATTTCACGAGCGGGCTCCAGGCGTTTGCGGACCCGCTCACGGAGCTGTTCACGGAGAACGACCCGCTCCTGGCGAAGCCGTAGAATCATCACACGTGATCATTCGTGATGATTTGTGACGTTTTTTGGAGGCCTGAGCGATGGCCGGACCTGTACTGCCAGACTGGCTGACCTACAGCGAACGGGACTCCGAGGCCCGGAGACGAGCCGCGACGGACGTGGCGAGACGCCAGGCCCGCTTGCAGCTTCCCTGGCGTCGGCAGCCCGCGAACGCGGTGCGTGTGGATCTGAAGGGCGTGAAACTGGGCAAGAAGAAGGAGCCCAAGCAGAGGTCTCGCCGGCCCTGGATGGAGCAGCCCAAGGATCCGGTGCGCGTGCACTTGGACGACGGGCGATCGGAGCGGACGGAGGACGCAGCCGCCAAGGCGGTCGCGAAGAAGCCCGAGGACCGGTCACAGCCGGATCGGCTCGCGGATCTACACGCGAAGGTCGATGCCCACACCGGTGGAAAACCTGTTGCATCCAAGCCGACGGGGCCCTCGCAGCAGGAGCTCCTGGCCGACCTGCACTCCAAGGTGACCGGCGGGGTGACACCAACGCCACCCCGTGAGACGCTGCACCTCCCGCCACGTATGCCGGCCCTGGGAGCTGGAGGACCAGGCCCCAGTGAAACGAAACCCCCGGTTCGTGAAATAACGGGGGGGCAACTGATGGACTTCCGCCAGTGGGCGGAGGTGAACGCCCCCGAGCTGATCGGCCGGCGGTTCGTGCCGCGTCAACGCCTGGACGCTGCCAAAGAGGCCTACGCCAGGTACATCGCCCTCGAGAAGGAGCGGCGTGGTGCCGCGCTGGATGAGCGCGCCATGGGTATCAAGGAGGGCAAGGCACAGCCCAGCCTGAGCGACCAGGCCGAGGCGGCTGCGATGGCGAAGCACCCGGGCGACCCGCTCGCAGCGACCAAGGCCCTCGCGGAAGCGAAGCGTGCCGGCACGGGCAAGGGCGAGAAGGGCCTGGTGGCGGACTCGATGATCGGCAAGGCCCTGATGGGAGATCCGGCCTATCCGGAGGACGCCCCGGGCGTTCTGGCCGAGATCACCGCGGACCCGATCGAGGGGTTTATGAAGGCGCAGGCCTGGTTCGAGGAGCAGTCGCCGGCCTGGACACCCAAGCAGAGGGAACAGGTGACGGCAGCCCTGGACGGCAGGCGTCCGACTCTCCAGGACATCAACAAGGCCTGGGCGGAGGGGTATTTCGGGGACAACCCGACCGAAGCCAAGGCCCGCTACGTGGCGGCGATCAACGCGATCCTCCGCCCGATGGAGGTCGATCGACTCCGCCACATGGGGCGGTCCATGCGAAAGGAGTAAAGCGTGTTGTTTAACGTCGTCGCCCGGGACGAGGTTGCCCCTGACAAGATGTACGTTGTCATCCCGGGGGAGTATTCGTTGGTTCCGGAGGATGAACAGGCGGCTTGGGTGGAGGGCGACAAGTTCGTAATTCGCCAGGACTTCCGGCTGAGGCTGAGCGAGCCGCAGAACTGTGCCGTCATTACGAACATCGGGAGATGAACGACAATGCCCGACGAACCGAGCCTCCTGGACGTCGTGGCCCGTCGGTACGCCGAGAGCCGGGACCGCGTTCCTCCTGAGGCCGATGACGATCTGTTTCGAGCTGCGCAGCGTCACCAGCTGCCCCCGCTCGAGACTGCTGAACAGGACATCTTCAATGCCGCGCAGGCGGTGTTCCAGGGCGCGGCGGTCCCCGAGATCCGTCCGGCAGCACCCAGCCCAGAGCAACAGGCCCGTGACCGCGCAGCTGAGGAGAACATCCCCCTCCTCGAGCGACGTCCTGGAATAGAGGAACCCTACGGCGAGCTCGAGCGACGGGTGGCCCAGCGTGTCATCCGGGAGCAGGAGATCGGGGCGGAGGACTACGGAGAGCGGCGCCGGCTGTTCGATGAACGCATGGAGGCCGCGGCCCGCGAACGGTGGGCGGAGCGGGTCCGCGCCGAGCGTGAGCAATTCTACCGGGAGAACCCCGAGGCACGTCCCCCCGAGGCGATCGACCTGACCCGTCCGCAGATGGGGCCACCCGCGCCGGAACCGAAGCGTAAGCGGGTGGGGGCCTTGAAGCGTCTATTCGGCCCGCTGGTCAGAACCACGCAGGCACCGGCCCGCGTCACCGGGCGACTCATGCAGGAAACCCGCGCGAGCACCCTGGTCAACGAGATCGTGGAGCGGGAGACGCGGCACCGAAGACGAAACAAGTTACACACCCCCGAGCAGCTCGAGACCCAGTACGGTGTCGACGCGGCGGTGCGCCAGGAGCTCCTCGGCGGGTTTCCGATGTACGACGACCAGGCGTTCGACAAACAAAAGCAGCTCTACATGCTCTGGAAGTCCATCGAGGACAGCCATGGCGAGGCCTTGCCCGAGGCCCAGGGGTGGCTCGAGAAGCTGGCCACGTTCGGTGGGGATCTGGGCGCTTTCATCGCAGAGATCAGCATACTGCGGCAGACACCGGGTCTGGCCAGGTATTCGCGGCAGTACGCTCGAGGCGTGGCACCGGTCACGGCGCCGACCGGCCCCGAAGCACTCCGCCAGGCTACCAGGCAGCACCAGGTCGCCGGCGTGGCCCGCGAAACCCTCGCAGCTGGCGGGGTCGGCGCACTGCACGGAGAGGATCCGTTCCAGGCCATGCTGACGTTCGCTCCGTTCGGGGCGACCAGGTTCCTCAAGCCTGTGCAACGGACGATGGCGCAGTCTGCCCTGTTCGCTGGTCCGGACGTCATGGCTGGCGAGTGGCAGGACGCCATTGTGCATGGTGTCTTCGGCCCGCTGATTTTCTCGATCCCGGATATGATCCGGTACCCGTTCCGAGCTCGCGGCGCTCGCCCGGAACCCATCGGAGACTGGGAACGCTTCGCCGATTCACCCAGCCAGGTCGAACGCCTGATCTACCGGTACATGAGCATCAACCGTGAAGTGCAGGGGTTCGCAGGACGCGAGGTCAGCGCAAACGAACTGAGAACGGCACAGAGCGAGGCGGGCCAGGCCGCGCAGGCCCTGGCGCGTCACTACGCTCGTGCCCAGGAAGGTCGGGGGGAGTACTCGCGCCAAGAGCAGGCGCTGCTGCGTGAGTTCGTCCACCATCACAGACCGGAGGCCGTGCAAGGCCGATGGCAAGAGGAGGCTCGTCATGCCCCTGAAGAAGGGATGCAACCAGGCGAACGTGTCGTCGAACATCCGAGAGATGAAGGACGCAGGCCACCCCCAGAAGGTCGCGGTCGCGGCGAGCCTCCGCGCGGCGGGGTGACCCCTGAAGAAGGACGCGGGCCAGTTGGCCCGACGGAAGCCAGGCCCCAAGAAAGGCCGCAAGCACGGCCCGAAGTGACCCCGAAACCTCCGGCCCCGCCCCCCTCTCCGGGACCGGAGGCCCCACCAACAGCGGCACCGCCGAGACCGTCGGTCTCGGCTCCCAAGAAACCCGAACCGAGGCCGCCCGGCGGTGCCGCGCCTGGTGTACAAGTCGGTCAGCGGACCGGATCCACAGAAGGCTACAAGGAGCGGTACCTCCAGCTTTACGGCGAGGAGATGCCGGCGTGGGCGGAGTCTCTTATCGAGACGCGACGGAAGGGCCCCGAGGGCGGAGGCAGGGAGGCACTCAAGGATGAACTCCGCTCCCTCGGGGTTCCTGAGAACCAGCTGAACCGGATGGCGATGACGTGGTATTTCCCGGAGATGCCGGACCGGCCGTCGACGGTGATGGAGGCGATCAGGAGGACGAAGGAGGCGATGGCGCCGCCACCAGCCGAACCGGAGCGCCCCCCGGTCGCTGAGGAGGCTGCTGCAATCGAGCCCCCGGCTGACCTGCTGAAGTGGTGGGACGGCTTGAGTAACGCCGACCGCGCCGACGCGGCGGTGACGTTCGGCTGGACCAAGCAGGACGCGGCTCGCTACGCACAGGCCAGGTGGCAAGACCTTGCGAGGAGTGTCCAGGAGCACCTCGTCGAACGGTGGGAGAAGATGACCGAGACCGATCGGGCGCAGCTGGGGCTGCCCAGGAGGCAAGCAGAGCAGCCGGTGCCGACGCCTGAGCCGGTCGACGTCGACGACGAAATCACACCAGAGACGATGCAAGCGGTTGGCCGTGAGCCCGAGGCGCCGGCGGAGCCGCCGGCGCTGCGAGCGGGTCTCGCTGAAGAATGGTGGGACAAGGAACTCACAACAGCAGGTAGACGGGACGTCCTTGCAGCCCTGGGACGGGAAGACGCGGCGGCGGAACTCGTGAGCCCGAAAGTTCGATGGCGACACATCCGTCACGACATGCAGGACGTTCTGCGGAGGGCCCTCGCAGAACGCACGTTGCCCCAGGAGCTATGGCCGGAGGAAATGACGCCGCCGGACGCAGCACAAGCGTGGTGGACAAATGCATCCCTTGCAGAGCGCCGGCGTGCGGCGGAGCAGATCGGCTACATCGAGGAGCATGGGGCGAAGCTGCTGGCCAAGGTGAGCTGGGAGCAGCTGAGTGCCGACGTGCAAGGCGACCTTCGAGCGGCAGTCGCCAGAGGGGAGCTGGGGGCACCAGAGCCCGCTCCGCAGCCTGTCGCAGCGCCCAGTGGGCCAGCGGCGCCGGAACGTCCCGTAACACCCCCGGAGGCGCCAGAGCTCGCCGAGGGGCCTGAGCCCCCCTTGCCGGGCATGGGTGACGTCGTGCGGGCCCGGCTTGTTTCCACCTACCGGAAGCTGCTGGCCCAGTACAAATCCCTGGTGCAGGAGGGGTACAAGTCCCCGGTTTACCAGGAGATCGTCGCCCGGAAGTCACGCGACTGGGAGCGCCACGTGATTCCGGGTTCGGATATGGAGCGTGTACGCCAGGGCGGACCGTTCGACATCGGGAAGGACATCACGGATCAGTTCGAGAGCCCGCTGGCAATCGCGGAAACCAAGCGTAAGGACGCCATGGCCGTGTTCGAGTCGTGGCCTGAAGCCCGTGCCGTCGCGATCGCCAGGGACGTGGGGATAGACAAGCCGAGCCGGACGCTGCTTGGTATACTAGAACAGGAGGCCGCAAGTGAAACGCTACCGACACGGGAAGAGGGTCCGCAGCCCCCGCCGGAAGAACCGGAAGGGCCAGCCGGACTACCCACTCCGATTGGCCCCAGCCCAGGACCAACACCCACTGCTGGAGCCCCAGAGCCCGCCGCCCCAGGTGAGCGAGAAGGAGGCCGAGAGCCTGCTGTCAGCGAGCGGCCTCGAGGCGAAGAAGCACTGGGCGAAGCACCTACCGAAGCTGTTCGCGAGCCTCGTCCAGCAGAACCGGCTGAACCGGGCGCTTTACCTGGCCCAGGAGCTGACGTTGAGGGCCGTCCACCGGTACCGGGAGAACGGCGTGCCGGCGAACCAAGCCCTGAGCCTAGTGAGCCAGGAGTGGCTCCTCCCGCCAAGCGAAGACGAAAGGCGCCTGGAGAACGAGCTCGCGGGGAACCTCGAGCCCGACCAGGTGCTCGCGAGCTACCACAAGAGGAGGGGGCGGTTCAGCCCAGGCCTGCCGAGCCCGAGCCGGAACCAGTCACCCATACCGAGCCCACCGTCGGAGGAAGCGACTACATAATCGCCGAGGACGATCCCCTGTTTGCCGAGGGGATGGGCAAGCGCGCAGCCCGCACCAACATCCAGGCGATCAGGGTGCTGAAGGAGGTGGAGTCCGAGAACCGTCCGGCCACGCCCGAGGAGCAGACCCAGCTGGTGAAGTACCTCGGCTGGGGCTCGATGTCGGAAACCTTCAACACCTGGCGAACGGAGTGGGACGCGATCCGGAAGGAGCTCCAGGGCGTGCTGGACGCCGACGAGTACCAGGCCGCGGCCGACTCGACGAGCAACGCGATGTACACGCCTCCGCGGATCATCAAGGCGATGTACGCGGCGGTGATCGGTTTCGGGTTCCGGGGCGGGAGCGTCCTCGAGCCCGCGTCGGGTGTCGGGCACTTCTTCGGACTCATGCCTCCGGAGCTCCGCAAGCTGGTGACTCGCGTGGGGATCGAGAAGGATTCGATCAGCGCGCGGATCGGGGCCCTACTCTACCCGCGGTCTGACATGCGTCGGACGCCGTTCGAGGAGGCCCAGCTCCCCAAGGACTACTTCACGCTCGCGATCAGCAACGTCCCCTTCGGGAACGTGGCGATCTTCGACCCGCGGTACCCGCAGTGGGCGACGGCTGCGATTCACGACTATTTCTTCATCAGGTCGCTCGACCTGGTCCGGCCTGGCGGGGTGGTGGCGTTCATCACCAGCAACGAGACCATGGACAAGGCCACGCCCTACGTGCGCCAAGGGATCGCGGAGAGAGCGGACCTGCTCGGTGCGGTCCGACTGAACAACAAGTCGCTGCCTGGCACACAGGTGGTGGCGGACATTATTTTCCTTCGCAAGCGCCTACCAGGTGAGGAGCCGGGGGGAGAGGCCTGGCTCAAATCCCCCCGGCTGCCGGAGCTCCGCGACTACACCGTCAACGAGTACTTTCATGCGCACCCGGAGATGGTCCTCGGCACATTCGCGCCGGGCACGTTCCACGCTCGTGGGGCCCGCATCACGGTCAACCCGCGGTCGAAGGAGGATCCTCTTGAAGGCCTGGCCGAAGCCGTCGCGGCGCTGCCTCACAACGTGATGACCGAGGCGGGCGACGTCACCGCGCCGAAGGATCCCGCCGACCTGGTCATGGCCCCGACCAGGGTACCTGTCGGCTCGTTCTTCCGGGTGGGTGACAAAGTGCACTACAAGGGGGAGAGCGAGACGGCGCCGCCGGCGGCAGTGATCGTGCGCGGCGAGATCCAGGCGAAGGAGCGGGCCAAAGCGGCGCGGAAGATCAAGCCAGGGCAGAAGCGGCCGGCCCTGCTCACGGCGAGCCAGATCGACAAGCTGGTCGCGGAGCGTGTCGAGCTCATCGGCGCCCAGGTGGAGCTCCGCGACGTTGTCCTCGAGCTGCTTCACCGGCAGGCCGTCAACGACGCCGAGGGATGGAAGGGGGCCCAGCGGGACCTGACCAGAATCTACGACGCTTTCGTGAAGAAGTACGGCTACCTGCACAAACCGAAGAACGTCCGCGCCCTGGGCGACGACTACCACACCGCCGGCGTCCTGGACGCTGTCGAGGTCTGGGATCCGAAGACGAAGCGGGCCACCAAGGCGCCGATCTTCGAGCGGCGCATGATCGCAGCTCACGAACGCAAGCTCCGCGCCGAGAGTCCGCAGGACGCGATCAACACGTCCATGAACGAGTACGGCAAGCTCGACCTGGCGTATATGGCCCAGCTGCTCGAGACGACGCCGGCGGGAGTGAAGCAGCAGCTGCTCGAGGGCGCCCTGGCGTTCGAGAGTCCCGCCGGCGAGCTCGTCGTCCGAGACGAATACCTTTCGGGGAACGTCCGCCAGAAACTCGCCGACGCCGAGGCGGCTGCCCAGATGGATCCGGACCGGTACCGGGGAAACGTGGAGGCGCTGCGTGAGGTCATTCCCAAGGATCTGACGGTCAGCGAGATCACCCCGCAGCTGGGCGCCCCCTGGATCCCGCAGGAGATCGTCCAGGCGTTCGGGCTGCACCTGTTCGGGGCGACGGAACGGGGCGGGCTGTTCATCCGGTACATCCCGGAGCTCGGCAAGTGGATCGTGCGCGGCGGGTACGAGGTGAGTTCGACGGTCGCAGCCAGGAGCAAGTGGGGAATGCCCGATCGACCAGGCCCGCAGCTGCTTGGTGACGCTCTCAGCAACCGGGCGCCGATCATCAAGGTCCAGGTAGGCGAGCGCGAGGACGGGACTCCGATCATGGAGGAGGACCCGATCGCGAGCGACGCCGCGGCCGAGAAGATCAAGGTGATCCGGGCCGAGTTCGAGCGGTGGATCTGGTCGGAGCCGAAGCGCACGAACCAACTGGTGAAGGCCTACAACTTCGCGTTCAACAACCAGGCCCCTCGTGACTACGACGGCAGTTACTTAACTTTTCCGGGGATGAGTCCGACCTGGAACCTCTACGACTACCAGCGTAACGCGGTGGCGTTCAACCTTCAGCGTGGATCCGGCCTGGTCAACCTCGAGCCCGGGGCGGGCAAGACGATGATCGCGATCGCCACGGCTCGCGAGCTCGTCCGTCTGGGCATGGCCCGCAAGCCGATGATCGTGGTGCAGGCCTCCACGCTGGAGCAGTTCCGACGTGACGCCAAGAGCATGTACCCGGGACACAGCTGGACGGTGCTGACGGAGCAGGACACCGCGCCGGCGAACCTGCGCAAGACCCTGGCGAAGATCGCGACGACGGAGAGCACGGTCGTCATCATGTCGCACGAGCGTCTGCTGAAGCTGCCCATGTCGGCGGAGTACACGACCGACTACTTCGAGGAGAGGATCAACGACCTGAGCCGGGCGAAGGAGGCCGCGGCGCAGCTCGAGGGCGAGCACGGACGCACGGCAAAGGAGCTCGGCAAAGCCAGGGCCCGGATGCGCGTGCAGCTCCAGAAGCGTCTGCACGCGCTGAAGCAGATGGAGGGCATGGGGTTCGAGCAGCTCGGGATCGACTACGTCATCTACGACGAGTCGCAGCGACTGAAAAACCTGGCGTACCAGACGCAGATGCAGCGAGTGAAGGGTCTGGGGCCCACCGAGGGCAACAACACCACGTTCGACGCCGAGATGAAGACAAAATACCTCCTCCGCCTCCAGAACGGGCGCGGGGTTCTGTTCCAGACTGCCACGCCGGTCTCGAACTCGATGGTCGAGCTCTACAACCTGACGCGGTTTCTGGCGCCGACGATGCTCGAGGGTCGCGGGATCACGACGTTCGACCAGTGGGTGGGCTCGTTCGGGTCCGTCGAGTCCGACGTGGAGAGCCTGGGCGAGGGCGGGTACCGGGACGTCCGCCGGCTGCGCGACTACGTGAACGTCGACGACTTCATGGCGATGTACGCAGACCACACCTACGTGGTGTCGAAAGACGACGTCCACGCCAGGTGGAAGGCCGAGGGCCGGCCGGCGCCCCTGATCGCGAAGAACGCCGATGGTGAGCGGACCTGGCGTCTGATCGTCTCCCCGCCGAACGCGGCACACGAGGCCTACGTGAAGACGATCAAGGCGCGGGCGGAGGCCCTGAAGAAGCGGAAACGCCGGCCACGCAAGGGCGAGGACAACATTCTCAACGTCATCACCGACAACCGGATCGCCGGCCTTGACCTGAAACTGCGCCGGCCCGATGCCCCGCGCCACCCAGAGGACAAGATCAGCCGCCTGGCCCAGGAGATCATCACACGCCACGAGCGTGACGCCGGCGAGCGGCTGACGCAGCTCGTCGCCATGAGCTTCGGGATTCCAAAGCCCGGCGAGTACTCCACGTACCACGAGCTCCGCGACCTGCTCGTCGAGGGCGGGATCCCCAAGGAGGAGATCGCGATCCTCCAGGAGGTCTCCGCGCAAAAGCGTCAAGAGCTGTTCGACAAGATGAACCGCGGCGACGTCCGCGTGCTCATGGGGACGATTCAGCTGCTGGGCATTGGGGTGAACGTGCAGGCCCGGCTCAAGACGTTGCACCTGGCGGATCCGGCGTACACACCAGACCGGATCGAGCAGATCCAGGGGCGAGCGGTCCGCCCAGGAAACATGAACACCGAGGTCGAGCTGCTCGCCTACGTGCAGAAGGGCAGCGCCGACGAATTCATGTATTCGCTCGCGTTCCACAAGTGGCGGTTCCAGGGTGCTCTCCTCAGCGGGACGTTGAAGGGGGCCCGGACCTTCCAGGACGTCGACGTCATCGCCGGCGGGTTCGAGGCTGCGATGGCCCACGCCTCGAGGGCCCCGGTGGTCCTCGAGTGGACGAAAGCACGTAAGGCCCTTCAGCACTTGCAACGGCTGAAGACGGCCCACGAGGGCAGCCAGCGGGAGCTCCGCGCGCAGCTGGGGCGGTTGCAGGAGCTGGCCGACCGGATCCGGACCAGGACGCTGCCCGCGGCCCAGCGCGGGGCGAAGCTCGTCGGTGACGCCGCGGAGCAGGCCCTCCAGGTCACGGTGGGCGGAGTCACGTACACGAAGCCCGGAGAGGCGGGCGTGGCTCTGAACGACGCGGTGATGGCTATGCCGTTGAGCAGCGAGTTCCGACCGCTGGGCACAGTCAACGGCGTGGAGATCGAAGCGGCTCACGAGCAGCGGACCAGTGTGCATGAGACGTATGACGTCGCCATGTTTCGGCTTGCCGGCACGTCCATCACGTTCGGGTCGGAGCAGGGGGGGCACTGGTACCCCCAGGCTATCGACATCCACCCGAAACTGAAAAAGACCGGCGCGTCGTACATCACGAGGGACGCCAAGCGGCTGCTCGAGATCCCGGCACAGCGGGCGGAACGCCTCCAAGAGCGTCTGGAGAAGACCGAAGCTGAGCTGGCCAGCGGCGAGAAGGAGCTGGGCCCGTTCGCGCGTGAGGCCGACCTGGCGGAGTACACCGCCAAGGAGGCGAAGCTGTCCGCGCAGGTCGAGGCCCTCGGCGCCGAGCCGGTCAAGCCGGGCGACACGTTCACGATGGAGGGCACGGAGTACAAGTACGTCCGGTCGATCGGCGATGAGATCGAGCTCGACATCATGGCTGCCCAGGGCCCTGACGTCGGAGAGGTCGGGGACGTCGCGGTTGCTCCCGAGGCCGCGGAGTCAAGGCGGTTTCCGCGGGCGGACCTGGTCGCCAAGCTGAAACGGGAGTTCGAGCTGACGGAGGACAAGCCCGGTACCAGCCCGGACGCCGGCGAGTGGCGGGAGCTCGAGCAGGAAGGGTACAGGCCGGCCAACTGGCTCGCGGGGGTGCCGGCGAACCAGCGGGCGAGTCTGCTGAAGTGGATCCGGGAGCACGGACCCGATCATCCGGCTTACGGCATGGGGGCGATGTTCAACTTTCCCGACGTCCGCGGGACCTGGACGCGCATCTGGGACGGGTTCGCCGATTCGCTCCGGAGTCTGCCCCCTGGTCTCCGCAAGAAAGTTGTTGACGCGATCGGGCGGGCGGTCTGGGGTACCGATCGGTGGAACGTGGATCCGGACGCCTGGCGTGCGATCCAGCGTTATCACGGCGGGATGCGCGAGGCGAAGTATGACGCGGACAAGATCACGGGGGCTGTAGAGGCTCGCATGGGCGAGCTCGAGAAAATGTACGGGCCCGGTGCCCGGGAGACGTTCAACAACTTACTCACCGACGTGGCGGAGGGACGCGAGGATCCGGCGCGCCTGGATCCGGTGAGCCGCCAGGTCTACGAACGGTATCGCGCCAAGGTGAACCAGCTCACGGACGAGTTCCTGAACGAGACCCACCTGCACAGCTACGCGGAGGGGTTCGGCCTGACGAACCTGCTCGAGATCATCCAACGCAAGCGGGAGAGCCCGGGCGCCTACCTCCGCATGATCTTCCGGGAGCAGTACGAAACCGAATGGGCGGAGGGAACCCACCGGGAGAAGGTCCACAAACCGCGCAAGAAGCTCGAGGAGCGGAAGCGGATCCGGGCGATTCAGGGCGGGATGTTCAAACATCGGGCGTCGGCGGACCTCTGGACCGTCCGCAACTTCGACGGGACGTTCACGCAGTTCACTGACGCCGACCGCGCGTACGAGCACGCGAGGGAGCAGATCGACAACCCGGAGCTGAAGGAGCGGTATGGCACCAGCCTCGAGCAGCGTGTGCGCGTGACGGATCCCTTCGGCGAGGAGGCACTCGGCCACCTGGTACCCGAGAAAAACATCCTGGTTCGGATGGGGCGGACCATCACCGACTGGCGGCACAACCTCGAGGTGCTTCGCCTGTTCTGGTACATCGACCAGACCGTCGCGAACGCCGAGAGGGTGGCGGACGACTGGGTACGCACGCCGCGCCACCCGCGGTGGGGGCCATTGGCGGAGAAGTACATCCCGCGCGAGCTCGCCGATGGCCTCATGGAGACGATTGTCGTGCGGACCGGGCTGTTGTCGCAGCTGTACGACTCCTACCTCTACGCATGGAAGGCGAGCAAGGTGGTCTACAATCCGTCGACCTGGGGCCGGAACATGCTGGGGCTCAACTTCTTCTGGCTCATGGACGGGATCCACCCGGTCAAAGATGCGCGCTGGTTCGTCGAGGCCGTGCGGCACTTCCGGGAAGGGACGCCGACCTTCCGCCGGCTGCTGCGGGAGAACGAGATCAGCGCGGGGTACGCCGAGACGGAGATCGACCGGATCGACAAACTGATCCGGGATCCGCAGAATACCGTGACCACGGCGCTGGCCAAGTTCCTGAGCAGGCTGGACAGGATCACCAGGAAGACGGGGAATCTGTACGATCTTCCCGACCAGATCAGCAAGATGGCGTCCTACCTTCGCCATACGTCCGGCCAGGGGTGGAGTCACGAGGAAGCGGTCGCCGCGCTGCAAGGCTACCCGAACTACGCCAGGCGCGGGAACCTGACGGCCTGGGCCCGCCGCAGTCCGTTCGGGGCTTCGTTCATCGCTTTTGCCGGGGCCTCGGTGCAGGTGAACCTGCACTACGCCAGGACGCGACCAGGCCGGTTGCTGATGATGTGGTTGTTGCCGGGGCTGACCACGCTGCTGACGAGTGTGATCCTCGGCCTGGAGGACGAGGAGATTGCGCTCGTGAACCATGGCGTCCGGCGCAAGACGAAGTCCCCCCTCGGCCGCTACGACCCGTTCGCGTGGATGGACCGGTATTTCATGCCCCTGCTGCCTTGGCGCGACGATCAGGGCCGGGTGCGGCAGCTGGATCTGCGGTGGATCTTCCCGCTGGCCAATGATTTCCGGGTAAACACGGGGCCTGGCGGGTTCGGGATTCCCCTCCTGCTGTCGCAGCCCCTGACCAAGACGGGGATCGAGATCGCGATGAACCGGTCGAGCTGGACGGGCCGCGACATCGCCCGGGAGCACGACGAGCCGGTCGAGAAGGTGAGGGCGATCGCGAAACACGTGTTCGAGGGTGTTATCCCGCTGCCGACCATCACCACGCGCGGAGCGCGCCGGATCTACCTGGCGGCGACCGGCGATGAACGCTACCCGCTCATCAAGACCATCCTGAAAGAGCTGTTCGGGATCAACGTGTCGGCGCCATGGATCCGCCGAGAGGATGCGTTCCGAATGCTGAAGGAGATGAAGGGGGAGAAGGCCGCCAAGGCGTTCGAGGTCGCCTTGACGGCCTACAACGAAATCTACCGGTCCGACCGTGACAAACGCATCAAGAGCCGGGCGGTCTCCCAATCCCTACGACAGGGGCGGCGCCGGGAGTTACGATCTGCGAGGACCGGTCGGGGGTAAGCATCGGCTGGAACCGCAGCCGCAGGTCGAACTGGAGCACCTGTTCCTCTGCGTTCGGATCCTCCTGGTACAGCAGTAGATCATCAAGATGTTCCGCGTCGAGCATCGCCCCCAGGGGCGGGATCTTCGGGAACGCCTGGCCGTTGACGACGTCGACCACCACCCAGGTCGGGTTCTGCGGGTCGCCCAGTAACAGTAAGACAACACTCGTTCGTGCCTGCTCCGCCATAGTCTCCTACCTCGTGATTGTGACCGTGATCCCGCGGGCCATGAGCTGTTTGAGCTGACGCTTCGTCACGGTCTGGCCCGTATGAAACTCCACGATGTTCCGCTGGCGGGTCACCGTGTACGACGTCCGCTTTCCCCCCTGGCTTGCCTCCCGGACCCACACGTTCGGACGCAGCAGCAGCGTCTTGGGGTCCTTGTCGCCCTTCTGCCTCCTCTTTGCCTTCTTCTTCGACTTGCGCATGACAATTCTCCTTGCGTGAGTGGACTCGCGGGGGGACCGCAGCCCCTACATCTGGTACCCTATCGGTCGTCGGGCCGTTTGCAAGTGACAAAATGGTCCGTTTTTTGTGTTGACACTCGCGGGGGCTGGTCGACAATAGCCAAGGCATTCTCCAGTCTGGTCGAAGCGCGCCGGTGGCAGGGATGCCCCGGTGACCAGGCGTGGGGCAAGGACCGCGGGAACGACGTGGAGCGGAGCACTTAGCCATGTGCAGGACCAAAGACCTCGGACCTCCCTGGCGAAGGCAATCCTCTCTCTCCGCTCCACGTCGCCGCTGGTCATCGGCTTCTTTACGGGGGTGCGAGCGGGGACCTGCTGACCGCGGTTCTCATGGTGGCCATGGTCGGTCGCGCCCCGCCGCCCCTGTTTGTTCACCTGTGAGGTAAGTTGTGACTATTCCGCAGTTTCCACGGAGCAAGAACCAGGCACGCATCGCCATGGCCCTTCTCGCGGGGTGGGTCTCGACGGAAGCCGTAGTTGCTCACAGCAAATGCAACAAGCGCACTGCGCAACGTGCCCTCCGCCTCATGGAGACCTTGGGTCTTGTGGAAAACCGGGTGCAGCACTCGCACTTTGGCAGCCAATCCATGTGGTTTCCGAGGCACCGGACAATGTGGAACGGCTGTGTAGCACGGCGTTGTCGGCAGCGTCTCGGCCTCAAGAAGAAGCGAAAGTCACGGAAGTGACAGGCCCTACGATGACTACGACTCGTAGAAAACCAGTCACAAAGACCTGTGCAATCGCCACCCTGTTGGTAACCGCAGCACACGCGGCGGAGCCGTACCTCGAGATCGCGATCGTCCCCAGCCCAGCCCGCCCTGACCAGGGCGACTTTGTCGTCTCTCCGTGCGATGGTTCGTGGAACATGATCCTGATCTGGGCCCGGGCGGTCGACGGCCCGGTCGAGGTTGGATCGTGGACGTTCGATTTCGCCGGGAGCGGCGCCGCGGTGGTGGTGGATTGCGCGTTTTCCCCCCCGATGGTGAACCGCAGCTTCAGCGGGATCCCGGGGAGCAGCACAGACAACGACTGCGCCGACGGCCTGGTCGCCTGGGACCGCGGAACGGGCTGGACGCTGACTTTCCAGCCCGAGGCGTGGTACTGGTGGCTCTACCTGTTCGTGTCCCTCGATGATGCCTGCGAGCGTGATGGAGACACCAAGCTCCAGGCCGGCGGTGTAGCGTTCGAGATCCGGGACCGAGCGGGGGAGCTTATTGAAGTACGCGGGGCGACCTACCGTGACCTGGCCCCGGCCTGCTACGAGCCGGACACGGTCTGCCCAGCCCGGCGACCGTACTGCACGGCAGACTATACCTGCGCGGCCTCGCACCCCGCTCGTCTCGGGACCTGCGGGGAGTGCGAGGCCGTTGAAGATTGTGCGCGTGGCGAGACGTGCGTGTGTGGATCCTGCGAGTTCGAGGGCACCCGGCTACGCCGGCGGGAGGTGAAGTAATGAGCGGAGAGCGTGACGAGCTGAGGGCCGACGCTGAGCGGCTGGACCTGGGCGTTCGTGAGGACGCGGCGGGCGACAACGGTGAAGGGCAGGACGGGAACGTCGAGCTCGCGGTCGGCGTGCGTGAGGACGGAGCGATCATCGTGAACTTCGGCGTGTCGATCGAGGCCCTCGTCCTGACACGGGCCCAGGCCAAGGAGCTGCGCAAGTCGCTCCAGGAGGCCCTGGTCCACGGCCCGCCCAAACGGAGGAAGCGATGAGCGAGGATCTGAACAAGCTGGCGAGACTTCACGTACTGCGTCAGCGAATCACCGACGCGACTACCATGCTGCTGGCGCGGGGGGAGGGGACCGAGACCCTGCTTCGGGAGATCCTTGCGACACTGAAGGTCAACCGGTGCCGCAATCTGCTGGTCGGCGTGGACTCCGAAGCCACGCGGGTGTTCGACACGCTGCTCGCTGGGTGGGAGAAGCGACTGAAGGAGCTCGAACGTGAAAGCCAGGCGGAAGACCGCGGTTACTGTGCTGCTGTTGCTACTTTGGCAGACGGCGGGGTGTGCGACGCTCCTGCACGTGGGGAAGATCGCGCTACACGAGGCGGCGCACCAGGGCGCCCGGCTGGTCGGGGGAGCGTTGAGCAGGACGGTGGGGGCCCTGATCGAACGAGACGAGGAGAGTGACCCGTGCGAGCAGCCCGGTTCCTGACCTTTGGCCGCATTGCATACTGCTGGACGACGACCAGGACGGGGACATCGACATGATCGACGTCCACGACTGGCTACACGAAACCTGGGACTACTGACGCAAGGAGCACGACAATGGAGCAGATGAAATACGAGCAGTACCGCCCGCTCGCTCGTACAGGTGACATCGCCCTCTTCGACGGGAAGGGGGCGGTTTCCTGTTTGATTAAGTGGTTTTCGCGGGGGGACTGGTCGCACGTGGGCCTGATCCTCCGCCTCGATGAGTGGGACTGCGTGCTGCTCTGGGAGTCGACCACGCTGAGCGACGTGGCGGACGTGGAGAGCGGCAAGCCTCGCAAGGGCGTGCAGCTGGTACCCCTCCGCAACCGGATAGCCGGCTACGACGGACGGCTCGCGATCCGCCGGATCCAGAAGGAGCTGCCCAGCGACAAGAAGGCGGAGCTGGCCCGGTTCCGCACGATGGTGCGCGGCCGGCCCTACGAGGAGAGCCTGATCGAGCTGGCCAAGGCAGCCTGGGACGGCCCGTTCGGCAAGAACACGCCGGACCTGTCGAGCCTGTTTTGCAGCGAGGGTGTGGCGGCGGCGTTGCAGTTCATCGGGCTGATCGGGGAGTCGATCCCCAGCAACGAGTACACGCCGGACGACTTCGGCACGGACACGGACGTCCTCACGCGCCAAGCGGCACCGGGCTGGGCCTGGGGCCCTGAAACGCTAATCGCGGACTGATGGCCGTATGCGTGAACGGCCTTGATTTCATGCCGGACGAGGAGCTCGGGCAGCAGCTGGGCTGCCTGGCGATTTTCAGCAAGGTTCTGACCCCAAGGAGCAAACGAATGCCAACAACGAAGGCGACGCAGCTGAACTTCACGATGGGGAAACCCACGGTTGACGTGACGGTGCAGGCGCCCCCGCCGCTGATCGGGTGCATGGTGCGGCTCGAGATCCAAGAGCCGGATCAGTATCGGAAGACGCGGGCCGTACACCCGGACCTCGAGTACTGCGAGATCAATAACGCCCGCGACGCCGAGGCCTTCGCCCGTATGTTGCGGACCGCGGCTGATGAAGTGAAGAAGCTTTTCGCGGTGCAGGCGCCGGCGAAGCCCAAGGCCAGGCCGAAGAAGAAACCGACACGCAGACCGCCGCCGAAGAAGAAGCCGGCGCCGCCTGGGACGACGCCGAAACCCCTTCCGCACGTCGCGGTTGACGCGAAGCTCGACAAGTACCGCAAGAGCGCGAAGAAGAAGGCGGGCTGATGGGCCGGCCCCCGTCAGACGAGGTTCGGATCCGGCAGGCGCTCCCGCTCAAGATGACGTTGCGGGATCTATACCAGCCCGCGATGCCGCGGCGGGCTGATGTGGGGTTCCTCGAGGTCGTTATCAAGCCCGAGGAGGCGCTGGCCCAGGTAGTCGAGCAGCTCGAGCACCTGGGCGAGATCGGGGAGACGCCGGGACACATCCTCCTCGGGATGGAGGTGTACCGGAGTCTGCTGAACGACGAGGAGGATCTGAAGAAGTGCGGCTACACGGCCTTCAACGCACCGGACCGGTGGCGGGACTACATCCACCCGCGTGAGTTCATGTGCTACGGCGTGCGGGTGCATCTTATCCCCTGGATGCGGGGCTGCTTGGTCGTCCCGAGGCTGTGCCCGTGTGGTCGGGCGGGCCCGCCAGGCCCGCGCGAGAAACTTCCCGGCGAGCAGGGCCTGGTGATGGGGCTGCCCGTCGAGCAGACGGAGCTCCCCATGTGGCCCCCTGAGTTCGACCGGAAGGCGATCGAGCGTATGCAGGCGTTTCTGTTCAAGGCAGTGGAGCGTTTCGTGAGGCGTCCGCCGCCGCTGCGTCAGTTCGTGCGCGGCCGGCGGATCCTCTGGTGGTGGTTCTGAAGGGAGTGACAACTGCTACGGAGAGCAAGACATGCAGCGATACGTGCATCTGTACATCACCGGGTACGCCAACCAGATCGCGAACGAATACCGGCGGGTCGCCGCGCTCGCGCAGACGCCTTATTGGGAGTACTTGACCGGACTGATCGTGTACCTACCGCACCCGAAGGAGTCGCGCGAGATGATGAATAACCCGCTGGTGCTCGACCTGGTCCAGATAGTGAAGGAGCGGAACAAGCGTCTGTTCATAGGCTGCAACGCTTACGTGTCCTGGGCTGGGTCGGTGAATGCTCGATCGTCCCCGGCGCGTACGTGCTGCCCGTTCGACGCGACCCACTGGACCAGTGTACTCGCGTGGGCCAAGACCCTGGCTCTCCACTTCGGGGGCCAGCCCTGCATCAACGTCGAAATCTACGGCAAGTTCATGGAGGTTTTTGAGCAGACCCCGCTAGAGGGCAACGACCGGGAGCGCGTTGAAGGGGCGATGGCCGAGGGTGTTGACGAGGAGAACCAGGTCATGCTGGCGCGTCCTGGCCGGTGGTGGTCGGACCCAACGAAGCACCACACAACCAGCGACAAGCTTGCGGTGACGACGTGTGAGGCGTGTACCTACGGGATCCGTGAGCCCTGGGAGCTGCCGAGCTACGCCTCGCCGGCCGTCAACCGGCCATGGATGTGGGGCACGGACGTGGCAAGGATCCCTTTGGACGAGGCGATCACGTTCACGACCGAGGGATTACCCGGGTGCGTGGGCCAGGACATCTGGATCCCACACGAGCTGGGCAAGGCAGGCGAACCGGACTACGAGCCGGACTTTTTCTACCGGACGCTCGTTCCGACCGGATAGCGAGGAGCGACACATAGTGCAAGAAAGGAGACTGAACAGAATGGGTGACAGACAACAGGAAATCGACGCGGCGATCATCGAGGACAAGCAGCTGCGGCAGTGGCTCGACACGACGCTTCAGAAGTTGAAGGCGATGGACCACAAGAGCCGTGAGCGGTCGCTGGCGAAGATCCAGGAAGCAATGCGGTCGCTGGCGGCGACGAAGATCCAGGAAGCAATCATGTGGCTCGGGATGGATCTGAAGGAGCTCGCCGGCGGCGTGTCGTGCTACAAGCACGGGTACGACCCGCAGTCGACGAAGGTGGATCCGCCCCCTGACGGGGTGAAGCTGTAGCGTCCCGGACCCGGGACAACGTCCGAGAATGATAAGTTACGTTGCATTCGATTATCCAGACCTAGCGGCGGTCGGAGATGAGACAGAGTGATAACGTGTGGTGTCGGCCGGCTATTACCCGACGGCTCTTAATGGGAAGCAGGTGATGCCCCGACGCCCCGCTGACAACAACGGCTTCACGCAGTGCTGGAACGACGTCCGGCGGTACCTGCTGGAGGCGGGGCCCAGCACGTACAAGGACATTCGGGCCAACATCCCGGCGAAGCACAACGAGCACCGGCTCAAGTCGGTGCTGCGAGCTGGGCGGTTCCGGGGCTACATCACACGTGTGTACAGCGGCACCGGTTCGAGCCGGCTGACCACGTACCAATGGAGTGCGGTCTGATGCGGATCAGCGTGGACGTAGAGGGCCTGCTGATGGTGATCGACCAGCGTGTCGATCGGGTCCTCCTCTACCGTCCGCCTGGGAAAATAGTCGAATGCACGATCGGCGAGCTCGTGCAGGCGTGTGACCGAGTACTCGAGCAACGAAAGGACGGAGCCAATGCGACAGACACTAAAGAGCCTTGACGATCTGAAGAACGTGCAGAGCGGGGCGCTCAACGCGAAGTTCGAGCAGTCGCTCCAGGAGGTCCTCGCGGACATGCAGGACCGCCCGGCTCTGCTGAAGCTTCGGAAGGTGGTCGTGACGCTGACGTTCGTACCGGTGCCCGACACCGACGGGGGCCTGCTGGCGTCGGTGAACTTCCAGGGCACGGTGGAGAAGTCCATCCCGAAGCACCGGACGCGAGTACTCGCCGGCCGGGCGCACGGGACGGCGGAGGTCCGTTGGGACGACCTCTCCACGGATGACGCGCACCAGAGCACGATCGACGATGAGCTGGCCCGGAAGGCGGACCCTACGGAGTCGGACGGGCAATAGCACACTGGGTAGGAGTGACGGAACGGTACCGGCGCCGCTGGTGGCGGATCGGACTGGTGGACGTGTGAGCGAGTTCTGGAAGAGCCAGGACAGACTGATGAAAGGACGGTGGCAGATGGAACTGAGCGGCGAAGCGATCGACAAGATCGCCAAACTGGTGGAGAAGGCCCAGGAACCCCGCGTCGAGGTGCGCGGCTGGTGTTCGCACTATCTCCTGCGCAACGCCGACGGCACGTATGCCGTGTTGGATGAGCCCACGGCTCCGCGGTCGGCGCGGTTCTCGAACCTCGAGAGTTTCGCGGAGGCAATCAAGCGATGGGGATCCAAGGAGCACACGAGTATCTACCTCGAGGAGGACGGGCTGACGGCGGTGCTGGACGACGAACTCGACTACCGACGGCGTGAGTGTCTGGGTTTCCGGCTGCGGACCACGTGTCACTGGCAGTCGCTGTTCACCTGGAGCGGCAAGGCCTACGGGCACAAGGCGTTCACCCGACAGCTGCGCGTCGAGCTGCGGGACGCCCTCGAGCCCGAGGTCCTCACGACCATCATGTCGCTGAACGTGTCGACCGCGAAGACCGCGGAGGCCGTTCTGGCCCAGGGGGCGGACGAGATGGGCGCCCGCGTGGCCCAGAAAGCAGCTTTCGGCGACACGGCGGTGCCGGAGTTCCTGACATTCCGCGTGGACGTGTACCGCGACTTTCGCGGGCACCCGAAGGAGGTGCAGGGGGTTCTGACGCTGGAGTTCGACGACGGCGGCAACGTCCGGTTTGCCCTGGATCCCGTCCAGGAAATGATCGAGCTCGCCCAAGAGCAGACGCTCGCGGAGGTGAGCGAGGCGCTTCAGAAGCTGCTCGGCGGCGGCTGGCACATCTACCGCGGAGTTCCGACCTGATGCCGAACCACAACGCCCCGATCGGGCACCCGCCGCACGAGCGGGTGCTATTCCTGATGCTCGGCCTTCCCTCGAGCGGGAAGACGACCTGGTGCAGGAACTGGACGAGCGTCCCGACGATCCACATGGATCACCTGCGGCACTGCTTTCACGGCCAGGAGTACATCGAGCAGCTCGAGCCCTGGATCATCGAGCTGGCCCATATGTTCGCGAAGACGCTGCTGCATCGGTACAGGCGGATAGTGGTCGATGACGCAAACTGGACGCGGCACCGGCGGCGGTTCTTCTTTTTCCACGGGGTGACGACCCACATGCTCTGGCGCAAGGCCACGGTCGAGCAGTGTCTAGAGCGGGCCCCAGCCGAGCGCCAGGAGCGGCTGCAGGCGGTGGCCCGGGCGTTCGAGCCGCCTGATGAGAGCGAATGGGAAGGGTACGGAGATCCCTTCATTACGATCGTGTGACACGTAGACAGGAGAGACTCATGAGAGAACAGACACCGCCACCATTGTTGTGGCTCGACAAACCAAGAGGCGCGGGCATCCCGGGCGACTTGCGTCTCTACTTCAACGCGGCGGACGTCCCGCCGAAGCCCGGCAACGTGGAGCGGTACCTGTTTCTGGTACCGCCGGGGATGGGTGGCGACCAGCCGGAGGAATTCTGGGACGAGCAGGACCTGTTCGAGGGCGTACTGCGAGCAGTGCGCGGCGAAACACGCCTGGGCGTTCTCCCTGGCGTAACGGTCTACAGCACCACGATCGTGGTCGCCACGGTTGTATACGACAGGCGAAACGACACCGCCGGCGAGCTGCGGCGCAGTGACCTGTCCTTCATTGTGGGCCGGGTCGCGCAGCCCGAGGGCGGACTGCGCGAGGGGCTCGCGACCAAGACGATCGCGATCCGCTTGCCACTGGGATCTGCGGACGTCGACCAGGTCCGTCATGCGCAGCCGGCGAGCCAGCACGACCTGATGGCCCCGAACCAGCCCGAGCTTTTGGTACCGAAGACGGAGACGCCAAGCGATCTGGCGGCGCCACTTCCACCGACGCCCCCGCCGGGGATTCCGCCGACGGCACCGGAAGCAGGGCCAGAGCAGCCCAACGAGCCGACGGTGTCCGAGGGCATAGCGGCGGAGATCGCGGCGACGAACCCGGATCCGCCACCAGCGGCGGCACCGACGGCGCCGGGCGCGGCGCCACCGGTGGTACCGACGTAGACTCCTATCGCCCCCCGGGTCCTGGGCCTTCACGATGAAAGGACGCACACCCAGGACCCGGGGACGCTTCGAGAGGAACCAGGTGTACTATCAGCGCGGACGCTACTTCGTGGAAGGCCTGGACGCAGACGAGCAGCTGGGCAAGATCGACGTCCTCGATCTGGATCCGGTCTCGTTCCGGGCGTGGGTCCTGCAGCAGCTCTTTGAGCACCACGGAGTCAACAGCCGCGTCGAGCCGAAAGGGACGGGCCCGCGGCTGCCCTTCCGCCAGGCGAAGCCGGAGGTTCGCCGGCCGGATCCACTGGGGCCCACGTCCCCACCGTAAAGGAGATTCACGAATGCCGAAACTCTACGACATGCTTCCCGAGAGCCGGCGGAAGATGGGGATGTGGTGGTCGGAGGCCTGGTCGCTGATTCACGGCTGCTCGGCGGTTTCGCCAGGGTGCGATCACTGCTGGGCTGAACGCCTGACGCACGTGCGGGCCCGTAACCCGAACCGGGCTGTCTCGGACCGACACGTGGGTCTGACGACCCGCAGGGGCAAGTGGCGCGGCGGGATCCGGATAGACAGCGAGCAGCTCGGCAAGCCCTACCGGAAGCAGAAACCCCAGGTCTTCGCGGTCTGGAACGATCTGTTTCACAAGGACGTCCCTGACGGGTTTCGCGATCGGGTCTTCGACACGATGCGGCGCACGCCCCATCACGCTTTCGTGGTGCTGACGAAGCGGCCGGAGATTATGAGCCGGTACATCGCGGATAAACCGGTCGTTCCCAATGTGATTCTGGGGACGTCGATCGAGGACGCGGAACGGGCCAAGGAGAGGATGCCGCACATGCGAAAGATCATGGGGTATCGTGCGGGTCCGCGGTGGCTGACGGTCCTGTGCTTCGAGCCGTTGGTGGGGCAGATCAAGAACCTGCCGGGGCCAGCGGCGGATCCGCTGCCGTCCTGGGTGATCGTCGGTGCGGAGCGGTGCGGAGCGGCGCCCGGGCGCCCCATGGAGGGGGACTGGGCCAGGCTGATCCGCAACAACAGCGAGCGGAACCGCGTCCCGTTCTGGTTCAAGGCCTGGGGCAACGGCGTGTTGCACCTGGACGAACGGCGATGGCTCGAGACGCCCGAGATCCCGGAGGCGGAGTAGTGACCGAGGTCTGGCAACTTCAGATCGGCTGGCCCAGTACGACTTGTCGAGGATTTGCTGATGGCATTGGACGACAACCCCTTACAGCGTGACGACGGCCCGAAACCCCGTTACGGGATCAACAAGCAGGACTGGATCGCCCACGACGCCGACCTCGAGGACGAGGTCCGCGAGCTCGCGGAGGCACTCCACCCCCAGCTGCGGGCCCAGTTCGAGACGTCGAAGCCGTACACGGTAAAGCGGGAGGAGGCCCCAGCGCCGACGCCAGCGGAGCAGGAGTGTCGGCTACGCACGTTCGCGAAGCCGGCACGGCCCTGGGTCAAGCTGCTGGTGTGGATCGTGATCGTCCTGGCGAGTATCGGCTTGTGGGGAATCATCATCTGGAGGTGTGCGACATGAGCGACTCTTTCGATCCGGAGGACGCCCACGGCTGTAACAGCGTCCGCGAGCGCGACGCGGGCATGGTGGTCTGCTGGGTGCTTTTCGTGGGGTTTCTGGCTGCCCTGGTGATTGTGCCCTACCTGGTGGGGCAGGGCTGCGAGGGTGGGTAGACTTTCCGACGCCGATAGACGATGATGGTACCGGACTCGCAGAACCTTGGGGCCCGGCCCGAGGATGGAGGATCCTCACATGGCCGGTCCGCACACGTTCGTAGGGTCGATCGACGGGGACTTCGGGACCGCGGGCAACTTCGACACAGGCGTTGTCCCGCTCAACGGCGAGGCCTGGTGCGTCAACCACCTGACGCAACGCAGCATTGACAGCGGCCTCGATCAGAGTGCCAAGACCTTCAGCCAGGTCGACATCGGACCCGGCTTCAACGGCAAGAAGATCGGGACCGGCACCAGCACCCCCTTTCAGTGCGACATCACTAAACTCACCGTCACTGGCGCCCCGCTGGAGAGTTATTTCAAGGGGACCATCACCGAGGCGGTGGCCAACATGGAGAATCAGGCCGATGACGCCCTGGTTCTGCACCAGTGCCCGATCACCAGGCTGAACGTCCTGGCCGGCCGGGTGCGGGTCACCGGGACCGTCGAGCAGCCGGCGGGCTCCGTCTTCTTCCTGGGCTCGGAGGACGATTCGGACGACGACCTGCACAAGGCCGTTCTGAGCGTCGAGGAGAACGTCGACCTCACGACCAACAACACGAAGATCGTGCAGATGGGCGGCACGCTCTACGACGCGGTTTCCGTCGACGACCTGGTTCTCGGCGGCGGGCTGTTCTACCTGGGGCTCAACGCTGACGAGGACACGACCTACACCGCGGCCCTGGCGCTGTTCCAGCAGACGGGTGGCCAGCTCGAGTGGGCCGGCGACGGGACGATCGCCATGGGCCACGTGGCGGGCGGTTACTTCGTGAGTTCGAAGTTCGACATGGCGAAGACGCTCACGAACCTGAGCATGTACGGCAACGGCCAGGTGGATCTGCGCCGGGGCCACAACATCACGTTCACGAACCCGATCAGGAGCCTGGGGCGCTACGAGCCGCAGTATCCAATCGGCGGAACGAGGACCTTCGCGTAGGAGGGCCGGCGCCATGGAGGTTGTCCGCGATCAGGGTCTCGGCAACATCGACTTCAAAGCAAACCTGGCCAAGCACAAGGTCGCCAAGTTTCCGCAGCTCCAGTTCGTTCCCTGCTTCCTGCGTGTGCACTTCACGCGGATCCAGGGGAGCGGGACCGACACCGCGGAGTTCCTTCTGATCGTCGACAACGACGAGCCGGCGTACAACGTCGAGCTTTGGTCTCAAGCCTCCACGGGCGTGGGGACCGACGTACACCTGCGCTGGCACCCGGAGTGGCGGAAGGCCTGGGCCCTGAATCCCGGGCAGAGCTTCCGATCGACCTGGACCAACCCGGACGCTGATGACATCCACTGGGGCCTCGAGATGGGCCTGGAGTACTACGACGAGGCATGAGCAGCTCGCAGCCTGACATATCGGATCGGCGGGACAACACCGCCGGCAGCGCGGTGGACCTGGCCAGCGGGGCGGCGGCGCCGGCAGCCCACGCTCACGCCATGGACGACCTGACCGACGCGGACATGACCACGGATCCGCCCGAGCTCAACGAGGTGCCCAAGTGGAACGGCAGCGAGTTCGTGCCTGGCAACGTGACCGACGGCGACGAGTTCACGTTCTCGATCGACTCATTCAGTGACGGGATTTCCGACACCAGTCAGCTGATCGGCAGCGGCGAGTGGAAGGCGATCGGTGCGATCAGCTTCACGGCGACCTACAGCAACGCCCCCGCGGGGATGACGGCCGAGGTGGCCATGAGTGGATCCGCGACCGCCTGGGCGGCGAACCTTCAGATGACGCCGGTCGAGGGCCCGGAAACCAACACGGAGGCGGTGGACTATCCGTCGGCCACGGGCAGCACGATCACGTTCACGCTGTCGCAGTCGGCCGACGCCAGCACAGACACCGAGACGGTCACGTTCAACAACACGATGCGGTACGGCAACAGCACGCTGACCCAGGGGAATCAGACGGAGGCCTCGCTCGAGGCGCTCACGGAGGTGGGCGGACCGAACGAGTCGCGCAGCCAGACGATCAGCAACATCCCGACGACGGCGAACTACCTGGTCTTCGCCCACGCCGATCGGCTGTCCTCGATCAGCCAGGTCCGCCGGGACAGCGGCAATGGCTACGTGACGGCCTCGTTCAACGCCACGCGCACGACGGTGGCGCCGAGCGTGCAGACGGGCGTGACGGGGGTCACGAACTCCGCCGGCTACAGCGAGAGCTTCGAGTGCATCACCAGCACGGACACCGGCCTGGCGAACGGGACGAATGATTTCCAGCTGCTGACCAGCGGCACCGCGCAGAACTACCTCCGGGGCGGGGGCAACACGAAGTCGGATCCGGCGACCTACACGGAGTCTGACATCGAGACGGGCCTCACGGATCCATGGATTGACGCGACGAACGACCACACGCAGACCTGGCCCACGGTGACGCTCCTGGCGTCCGAGCACTACGTGATTGCGATCCCCACCAGGCTCGGCACTCCGACGTTCTACGACGACGACACGGGGTTCGAGGCCTCGTTCCAGAGTCCGTCGGTCCTGGCGATCACGAACGACGCGGGCTTCACCGAAGATTACAACATCTTCGTGAGCACGAATCCGCTGGGCCCGGGGGACTTCAATCTTCGGACGGAGTAGGCCATGCCGATCGGTCTCACGGACTACATCAAGCCGAAGAACGACGCTTTCACGGGGATCGTGCAGGCCTCGCAGGTTCTGGGCGGCGGGGGACACGGCACACTACCCGATGCTTGCGTGGCAGCCTCGAACGTGACGCAGCACGAGGGCAGCATGTCCCTCGCGAACCTGGGGACCAGGGCGCACTCGAACCTGACGGGGGTGGGCACCGACGACCATCACGCCAAGTCGCACGCGAGTACTCACGGGCCGGCGGGTCCTGACCAGCTGAAGCTGGACGAC